>Ga0307517_10007067_pt1 | contig 16462 bp, 31 predicted proteins | sample 23_EM_MG_FD_194515 | JGI IMG/M metagenome (GOLD analysis project Ga0307517, IMG submission 194515) | Populus trichocarpa ectomycorrhiza microbial communities from riparian zone in the Pacific Northwest, United States - 23_EM | ecosystem: Host-associated > Plants > Roots > Unclassified | place... | reverse complement strand
TCAATTTCCAGGTTGATCGTCCCCAGTCGCAAGTTAGTTCGCGGGATCGACACTGATCAACTCCCGACGATACTGACTCCGGCATCGCCCGGCGTCGTACCCCCTCGATCGAGACTTTTTACTGGGTGTCATCGACGGAGGATCCCCCTTCTGTCGTAGATCGAGACGCAGCCGGACTCATCGCCACTGAAATCGTGTAAGTAATACCACAGTTCCATCGCAAAAGGCACCTACACGACGAGTTCCATCTCGTGACCGTCATAAATCCCCCTGTTTCCAACGGAGAAATGACCGATAGAGTCCTTTTCCCTTGCAATCGCATGTCCGTTCGCCGGATCGAGGTGATCGTCCAGGAGTGGGGTGTTCATTCGGTAGTCAATCGCCGGCCGTGCAATGTCCCACATTCGCACACACCCTTCCAAGTAACCAGTCTAATGTGTGCATGGGGGAAATTATCATAGGCCACTCACCATCTTCACCTCCAGTAAGTAACCGTACCCCACGGCCATGCCAACCAACAACCCATTCCATCGCTGTTATTCCATAGCGTTCATTGGGGGGCTTCATGGAGATTGATTCACCATGATGGAGGGTATGCAGATTTGAACCCATACGGGTGTCAAAAATCTGCACAATGTTATCAGAGCGTCCTACAGCAAGGTATTCACCGCTGGGATCAAACTTGAGGTGCTCGACATCCTTCCCATGTGGAATTCCTGAAATGGTGAGTTCTGTGGCCAGTTTTGATGCCTCCACCCTCACATCAAAAATGGAGAGTTTATGACATGTGTTGGTTTGGGTGACAAGTGCAATTCTGGATCCTGTTGGCCTTATAAGTTTTGCTAGGTAGGGCTGGAAGAAATAGCAAACCATCAGGACTGAGGTCAAGAGCACTGCCAGGATGGGTTGAAGTGCTGAAATTGTAAACCAGGTTGCCATCCTGAATACCCAATGACTGGTGGTAGTTGTGTTTGTTGATGGGCCTCCTACTTCCATGGGGTTGCCATGTAACAAACAGGAGGTCTGATGTCCTGTTTCTCCCCCATTCCAGACCAGACACACAACAACCTTTAGCTGATTCAAAATGTTGGTCTGACCCCAATATTGCAGGAGACCCTTGAGTGTGCTTGCACAAATGGATGTACCTAAAGGTACTTGAGTCCAGCTTAGGTGGGGAACAGCAGATGTCTTACCCATCAGCCACAATTGCAAGAGTACCCTGGTCATCCTCTCTATAATGAAGTTCAGAAGGTGCTTCATCCATTTCAACTATATAGCAATAAAGTGGGGGTCATTGGTCAGACATGCATACAGAGAAATAAGTCCACATACTCCTTCCAGAGATCTGAGGATAGAGTTGGTTGTGATCTTTGTCAAGGGTCCAGAAGAAAACACATTTGTCATATCCACATGAGGCTGCATGCTGAGGACTAGATTGTGTTAGAGAATGGAAAGTAGCAGGTGCCTACAGCATACTTTTGTGGGTGAAACTTGACATCACTAACTGCAAAATGTTTGAGGCCCTCAATGAATTCCCCTAAGTGGCTACAATGAGTCATAAACCATACAGCACCAGTAAATATACTTCTCACCTCTAATTTCTTCTTGGGGAATTGTATTTGTGCCATAGAATTTTGTGTGAGTGTACATTGGGTGGAACCCTAATTAGGTGATTAACCATTGCCACATCCTCAAAACCACAGAGAGAACTGGTATGCACCAGAGTTTTCCTTCCAGAATAGTAATGATGGACCTATGTTATCCACTGTTGGAAAACTGTCATCCCCACCTTGGACTGTTGAGGATGCAATGGCAATGATTCCTCCACTTTGAGCAACCTGGTTTACACCTGTACAACATGAGAAACCCACTATTTGGGGACTAGGTCCTTGTTGAGAACTTACTTCCAGGAGCCACCCTCTGTGATTCAACCAAATGAAGTTCTCTCCAGTCATCAAAACTTTTTGAACTCTCAAGGTGATGAGGCCTTCTCCAGTTTGGAGTGCCTGCATGGGCAGTGTTATGGCTATGTTTAGCTCCAGTGATTGCCATGCTTTGTAATTTCTTTCTGCCACTGAGCCAGGGATTTCATTTATAATCTGGGTACTTACCAATGAGAGTGAATCTGGAATATAGAACCATGGTGAAGATTGTGAAAACAGCTTCTGTGGGGTACTCTGTTTTTCACTCATATTCAATTGTTGAACATCCTGGATCCAGAGCAGATGCATTAGCAGGGGAAGCTGCTGGTAAGACATTGGCACACCTTTGTAACCTTGTGGTGGATAGCCATATGGTAAAGGTGACTTCGCATCTGGTGTGCAGGGGTAGTGAGTATAGTGTGCAGGGAAGTGCATGGAGAAATACTACAGGGGGGATATCCTCAATGTCACTTTCACTTAACCAAGGCATCTCTTCTAACAGCTAAGGGGCAGTTAATAAGGTCAAAGGTAACATCAAAAACTACCACACACCCTTGCATGACTATACTTGTCATCCACCTCCGAGACTGTATCACTGTCTGTTTCATTGCAGTCAGTGGTGCTCCATCCGCATGGGAGATCAAGTTCCGTGCCCTGGCTCCGGTGATCCCCTGAGTCAAAGGAATGGGAGGTGGTTTCCACTTTGACAATGGGAAGAGGGGTGTCTTCTACTTTGACAGCGGCGAGGGATTGCTGTAAAGGAATTCCTCTCTTTGTAACTGTTAGAGCCTGTATTCTGATTGATCGTATGGGGCGGCACACCTGTTGTAGTGTTGATCTTGAGAGGCTGGGTTTTGGAGGTGCCTCATCATCCAAAACCACAATCGTATGGTGGATGATCTCAATGTCAGAGTCGGAATCAACGAGGTCAATGACCACCGGGCTTTTGGGTGGTTGTCTACCCATATGCGGCTGAACCGGCGCCCAAGACTGTTCGAGTTTGATCGTAGCACGAGAGTGAGATTATTTCCATTTACCAAAGTGATCGAGCCGTGAATCACCCCTCCGCCACCAACGACCAGAGTCGCCGAGTCATGAACGAAATCTACAATCCCAATCCCACCATTCTCAAAACCGCCGGGAAACGAGGTACCCGAGCCTCTTCAAACCTCTGGGATCTGGACGAAGGGCAGGTAGGCGGACACGGGCTCTACGATGATCGTCCTGTAAGCGAAAGCATAGACCAAAATGAGATCTTCGGTCGGCACCTCTCACCACATATTACTGTAAGTTAGCTAAGGCCATGATTCCCTGTATAGATCTGGTCAGGTTCATCACAGATCCGGAGCACAAGCACATGACACTGGAGGAATTAATGGTCGTCTCAGCTCCCCAGTGTAGTGTCTCGAATGAGACAAATCGGGTGCTGATTGAATTTACCCCGACTGTCCCGCACTGTGGGATGAGCACGGTGATAGGTGCGTTGGACTTCATCCGACGCAGACGAAACTGAACAACCACTACAGGCCTTACGTTACGGGTCCGTTTGTTAAGAGCCCTACCCGACCGATTCAAGGTCGATATCCGCGTCAAGCGTGGCTCACACCAGAGCGAGAACGAATGTGTGTCTCTCGAAATAGCTCGGCGACCGATAGCGAACTCACTTCAGGTGCAATAGTAAACAAACAGTTGAACGATAAGGAGCGTGTAGCTGCCGCTCTCGAAAACCCTGCACTCCTAACTGTACTCGAAGAGTGCCTGGAGCCAGCACAGAACGGGGCTCGTGGACGCGCACACTAGTAGAATTGACTCCGGGTATTAATAACACTAATGTACCTCGACCTCATCCTCTGAAATGTCCATGTCGCTGGATTCCCCGCAACCGGCTTCGGCCCCGGCCCCGGATGACCCCCCCTCCCTCACGTTGACCAAACGCTGAGCGAGCGCAGCGAACCCTTCCTCCGTCTCGTCTTTCCGAACTGGGTCCTCAACCAGTTCCTCACCCCCTCCCTCGGAGTCCTCCTCCTCTTCTTCCTCCACTCCGATATCCACCATAGGGTTTACTCCGCTTGCTTTAGCGGCACAGTCGCACAGTCGTGGAAGATAATAACCGGAGGACTTGTCTTCCAGGACATTCAGGGCCAGTTCAGCGGCTAGGGCCTTGGATACAGCCTTGGTCCTGGCCCGAATCGGCTCAGTCACAGCGATACCGTGAACCACCACGAAAACCGTATCGGCAATCTTGATCTGAGGATGGCTTGACCCTTTCCTACATCGTCGTTAGCCTTTAGTGATGACTTTTGAAGAAGGACGTACTGAAAGTTGACCCGCCTACAACCATTCTTGCTCATCCAAATCATCAAATTTGACACCGGATCCAAGGGTAGGTCTGTGCCGATCTCATTCAGGAGTTCCTCCATGATCATCTCCACTATCACGCTAAACTTCTCGAAATTGTGACCCGAGTCCACAAACACGGCGCCCATAACACTCTCAAAAACATCGCCGAGTGCTTTAGGAGGTTCGTATTTCCACCCATTGACGACGATATCTGCGTAGGATGTCTCCTGGAGAAGTTTGGCGGAGGACCAGATTGCAGCGTTCAGGCTTGCATTATTGAGCAATATCACCTTGTGTATCTCCAGTTTCTTGACGGCGACAGACGCCAAAGCGGCATTACGGACCAGCCTTCCCTTCGCTGTTGTGAGATCCCCAGAGGTTGCTTTCGGGAAGCGGTGGTACAAATGACGCATGATGACCAGCTCAATGAGCGCTAATGTACCATGAGTCCTGGAGGCTGCGGCGAAGTGGGCACTCTTACCGTCTCCGAGAAACTCGAGCCGCTGATACGACGGGAGAGAGGTGTATTGGAAAGACGGATGGGATACCGCTTCGATAAGCAAACTTCCGCACTTGAATTCGTATCCGAGCCGCTCCGTGAGGGAGGTGAAGAGCGGTGAGACATTCACGCGCTTGAGGCGCCACCCGTATCGCAGCGGCCAATGTACCGGTCCACCGAACGACAGTCCCAAAGCAACTCCGGCACGGAGAGCGGTAGGTATACCACCAGACAGGAAAGCCGCTCCTAGTGTTGATTCCATGCACTCCTGCAGACTCCGGCGGGGGAAAGACCGCTCCACCAATCGGCCTCCCCCGACCTGAGCAGGGTCCCAGTTCCCGGGGACCGTGTAAGGCCACACGCGCATACTTTGGATTTCGGGAGACAGGAACCTTTCCAAGCCAATCGCCTGAGCCCGTGCCAGCAAAGTTCTGTTCGAGACGCAGCATCTACGAACTGCGTCCAGCTGGCCCTCGTGCCTGAAGGGGAACTTGTGAAAAATATACACAACCGTGCATAGCTTTAGGACAGAATCCCCAAGAGTCTCCAGGCGCTGGTTATCGGCGCTCGCATTGGCGCAAGGCAGGGTCAGTGCCTCCGCGAGTATGTGTAATTGTATTGGAGGGAGGGAAAGTTCGATCACCGCCTGACGGGCACGCCACAGGTCAGTAGCCCTGCGCATAAGTATCGGCAAAATCCTGAATGTTTTCCATATCGCCCTTGGTATTTGGAGCTGCCGGCAAAGATAGACAGGTAGTAACGACCTGGCTCCCACGGGGACTGAGGGCTGGGAACCATCTGCGCCGCGTAAGGATTCCGCTGAGAAGTATGAAGACTGCTCTCGGGGGAAGTGCTGAATTTCTATGAGGGGACAGTCGGCTGGTATGATTGGCTCGACTCCTTTCCGGGTATACTTCTGTATCCAATATTCTCGATATGTCGGAAAACTGGCTTCTCGGGAACCGGGAGCGGGTGGGGACATTGGCGTGAGGTCACGTCTAATCGACCGCAGTAGGAGCGGCCGACCGTGAACTTTCCCGTTCATAACGAGTAAATTGTCGTGGTGTCGTTCATCAATCGTACTCCAATCGTGAGAGCCAAAAGGATTGTCTACTGCTTCCTGTATAGTGGAGAAATCAGGAAGCAGCCTCTCGGTAAGCGGGACTATGCACGCTGTGATTGGGGCGGAGATATTTCTGTGAGTGACACACCACCACAATCCTGTTCGGGTGTAGTCCTGAAGAAGCCGGAGATTGTGAGATTGTTGGATCTCAAAAGGAGTTCCCGCTTCCATGGTGAAGAACGCATCCTGGATGATCATTTCCACCTGCGGCAACGACGATCCTGTGAGTAACCCTGCGGTTGGTATGCCGTCGACGTAGATAACGTGGAGGAAAAGTTTGTCGCTTAAGACCCAGGGATCCCGTACCAAGACATCCAGCATATCCGGTAGGTTCCTCGGTGACGGTACTGACCTCCCATCCGCATCTTCATATATCCTAGCCCTGGACCCTTTCGATGGAAGCATATAGTCGTCAAAGACGTTGAGCTCATGTAGCCGCTTGACAGCCATGAATGCGGCGGCACGCTTGGCTTCCCGTTTAGTCGGTTTTTCGGGCCCGGTAAAGGTCAACAGTTCTTGGGGGAGTGGAAGGGAGGCAGGGAGTGTGAGGGTGGAAACAAAGTCACCCGCATATCTTGGAATTTGTGGAGGCGTGAAAGTGTCGCGGGGGATAAGGGCGCATAAGCGGTTTAGGAGGCTTGTGGCTGTGACGTAGGATAGAATTGCACCAGTGGAAGGTACAACATATCGTTCGCCAAGGGACGCATCGCTAGTATCGTCGTCCTCGAAAGGGTCGCCAAGAGTTGTGGTATCTCGAGTCTGATATATGAGCCGAAGTTCGGGCTCGCTTTCTTTGAAAGCCCGATAGCGGGCTAGTTGATGGGCATTCCCTTCTTCAACCAATATAACAAAAGTTGAGGTGTGATGCCGCGCTCGACCCCTAGATTGGACATATCCAACCATGTGTTGCACTGGGTCGAAGCGAATGACAAGATCACAGGCCTGAGGTTCTTAGAACGTGATGACACTGAGGAGAGGGAAAATCTTACGGGAAAATCCAGCCCCTCCTCTGCAACGGATGTAGCTAAAACTACAGGGGGATGAGTATGATGGTCGTAGAGTCCAGCCGTTTATTTACTCACGTACGTTGACTTCCCGTTTTCGGAACATCTGGACGACGTCCCCCTGAACTCTGGTAGGCATTCCCTTGATGGAAGCAGTCGAGTTGTCCGTGGCTCCATGTCCCAACAACACTGCGCATCTAAGGCGACCGGCCGCGTTTGGAAGGCGATTTATAAGTTCTACTAAGGAGGTTGCGACGTGACGTTGTTCCACGAAGACGATACTTTGGAAGCTTTCGTGGTAATTAGCTAACAGGACGTCGACCAGTGCCATGACTTTCGGGGCACACCAACTTGGGTCCAGAACCCCCCCAGTAGCGTCCCCGAAGTGCTCATCGTATGGGGCCAATAATTGCAAAATCTGATCAAGTTTTTTGACCAGATCGGATTTGTCGTCCTCGTTGGTATTGAACGGGCGTGGTCCCAGCTCCGACACAAGCCCCCCATTTGGGACTGCAGTCTCGAGCAAGCATCGCACCTGTTGTTTTAGCTCCGCGTGAAGAAACATCTCGGCACCGCATGGCCCCAAGGATTCGTAAGCCGCGCGGTAACGGGTTTGGATCTTCATCCAAGGTATCGTGATGTCTGGAGAGTGGGGAATGGTGTCACACTGATTCCAAAGAGTGGGCACTGGGTAGGACGGGTACTTCATTGGCGGCGAAGCATATTGTTTTATGATCTACACGAGACACTTCATCAGCGGGAAGAGTCCGTTCATAAACGAGAGATTATCACCTCTTTCGGGCGTGGGGAATGATCAGATAACTCTGCTACGTGATCTCGTACAGCAACAACCGTGGCGTTCAGATTCTTTTCGAGTACAGCCAAAGAATTAACCGCATCCTTTGCATTCCATATCGGAGAAGCAGTCATCCCGAAGATTTTGGGACGTTGGTCAACAAGACATTGATAGTATTCACGCATTATTCCATTGTATGCATGGTTTTTCCGCGTGTGGTGGCACTCGTCGAATATCAGCAAAGACACCTGGGGTCAAAATTCATGTTTGTGGGTAGACACTTGGCTAAAACCACGAACCTTGTTAATGGTCCAATGCGAATGGGTAATGACATTGAGAAATAACTGTGCTAGAGACAAACGATTGGTTATTGGGAACCGTAGGAAGAAACAAGCTTACCGGTGAGCACAATAACGTCAACGTCATTCAACAGCTCCTGCCATCCGATGCGATCAGACATGTCCGGAGCGGTCGCTCCAGTTGCCTGTTTCACTCGCAAAGGCGAATGTTTCGCAATGAACGCGCCCTGCTGTTGGGCGAGAGCAACCTTCGGAACGAGAAATACGACGAGCTTCTTGTGTGCATGTTCTCGGGTGGATACCCACTTTATGAGAAGGGTACTGATGAGGGTTTTGCCGCTGCCTGTGTCCAGTGCGGCGATTACATTTCCATGGACGGCTTTCTCGAAGATTTCCTCTTGATATCGGCGCGGTATCAGGTCTTCATCGCTGAGAGTAGGCGGCTGTTCGGCCATTAAGGAGTTCTCGAGGGGATCTCCCGCGTGTGGTGGCAGACAAGTTGGAAACGTTTCAAACGATCGAGATATCCGCGCGGTGGATCTTAGCACCACGCTGCGCACCACGGACTCTCGTGGACCACTGTCATGGCAGTAAACCCAAACGAGGACACAGAATTGTGAGTGGCCCCCCTAGTACAGCGGGTTCCAAAAGCTAATGGTTAGGTAGTAACGATGCCCTACGCAAACATGGCATTTTGCCGCCAAAGGAGCCCGAGCAACCGTCTCCCTCGCCCCCTGCATCGCCGACTCTGAGCGATTTACTTGATAATATGGCTCCGACAGAACTCAGGGAGGTGGGGGAAGATGCAAACGATAGTGAACTGGAACGATTGGCCGAGAAAATTAGACGACATCGCCTGGAGGAGATCAAGAAGGCCGAAAGCGCTCGTTTTGGGCATGTCTGTCCCATCGGGAGGGATGACTACACAAGGGAGGTCACGGAGGCGAGCAAGGTGACTATTCCTGGAGACCCAGGGAAGGGAACTGGCGTTGTCTGCCTCCTCTTTAAGGACGGGTCTGTTCGTTCCAACTGGGATGTTCTCGATCTCACAGAATACCAGGCTGCTGCGCAGTGAGCGGACATTCGAGCACATCAGGACCCTAGCTCAACGCCATCCGAAGACGAAGTTTGTCTCCATTGTGGGAGACAAATGCATACCGGACCTTCCTGAGTCGAGACAACCTATGCTAATTATCTATCGCGATGGTGAGGTACAGAACCAGGTAGTGGCTTGGGGAGGCGATCGTGAACGGCGTCTGGAGGGTACGTCTGGCTGTGCTTACTCACCAACGAAACTTGCGTCTCTTACGCGTTGTCGTAGAACTGGAGGCCGTGCTGGTCCTGTGTGGCGCGATTATACCCACAACTCTTCCTGGGGGTTACCGAAATGAGCGGCACGAGGACTCTGGGGATGAGTCGGTGGATGAGCGACAGAGATCGAGATATGTGTCAAGACGTGCTCCACGCCAGATGACAAAGGCGAAGGAGGATGGAGATTCAGGGTCAGAATTGGATATGTAACATACAACACTGCTTATCATCGTAGATGTACGACTATTGAATTGTCCCGTCCCGACTCGAGCGTGACGTGCATGAGGTGTGATGGAATGTGACGCACGCACTCTATGTCTAGCCAGGATGGACGCGAAGAGGAGTTCACCCACCAGCTCGCCATTAAACTTTCTAGAGCCTTGAACACCGTCAATCCCAACGACTTGCTTGCCCGGCGTGTGCAGGACATCGCCAAGTCCAACTCGGTCGATCAGTTCATGCAAGGTCAGTGAAGCCACCTGCACCGTGGAGGGGTGTTAAACGTGTTCCTTTGCAGCCGCAAAATCCTTCGGCAAGTTTGCTGATGCGTTCCTCGTCGAGATACACGGGGAGATACTCTCCCATGTCAATCAAGAAGCAATGGGGGATTTGTTACAACCCAGTCACGGGATCGTGGTGCAAGACACGGACATTTTGCAACCTGAACCGATTCGCCAAGGTGGGCTCGTGCGCAAGGATATTGTACGTCCAGCCCCCTTGAACACTCCGATACTTACACGCTGATGCGTTTGAAGCAACACAAGTTCAAACAACCCGCAAAACCTCTGGAACCACCGACGCCACGCACATCCGTTCTTGGGCTGGACCGCTTGGCGAGGGAAAAGAGAGCAGCCTCAGCCTCAGAAGATGGGGATAAGAAGAGGCAGAAGTTGGACTCGGACAAACTCTTCAAAGGTATGGAGGTGCTTCTTTGGTTTGCCCTCTTTTCTTACACCTCGACTCCAGTTCCTGCCCTACCCGGGCCCCGCCACGGACACCCACGACAACGGGGAGACGAAACTCCTTCACATCCGGGCGGTTTGTCTGAGGCTGGGAGGAAGAAACTTGAACAGTACCGTCGAAACCGGGATAGGCAGAGAGGTGACTCCTAACTTCCACCCATTTGTCGACGAGACTAAACCCATGCAGAGGGTATCAACGCAGTTGAAGAGCGTCGAGATCGTGGGCAGAAGGGGCTTGGTGAATTTCAGCGACGTTCAAATCGTGATCGTGGGTACGACCGACGTAATTGGGACGAGACACCTCGTTCAGAGCGAGGCGGGAGCGTTCGTGTCCCCAATGTCGGGTGGGAATCAACACCGCGTAACTCAAGGAGTGACGCAGGAGGATGGGGTAGGGTTGGTAATAGATCTTGGGACGCTCAGACCCCTCGCGTCGCCCGCGATACCAGCCCAGACGGAGATGATAGGGCATTCGGCCTTGACTCACGAGAGTGGGAGGAGGAACAGGTTCGCCTTGATCGTGACTGGTACACAGGAGCAGAAGAGGGTGGTGTGGTTGGGGATGAAGAACACAACCCTTTATCGCAGTATGAGGACCTTACCGCGACCAAAGAAGCGGAGATCGCGTCGAAACAGATCGTAAGGTCATCCCTATCCTGCAGGTTATCTTGTGCTCAAGTTTTTGTAGAAAAAAGTTTCTGCGAGACAAGCACAATATGTAAGCCGCGACTTTCACCCGTCCGTTCGTATTCGTTTCTGATGCTCTTGTCCTACAGAATGCAGATAACGACCTCTGGGAGTCAAATCGCATGGTAACTTCTGGAGTAGCCACACGTCAGGCCATAGACCTCGATTTCGAAGATGAATCTGAGTCTACCGTTCACGTCATGGTCCACGATCTAAAACCACCCTTCCTGGACGGTCGTACTGTTTTCACAAAACAACTTGACCCCATCAATCCAATCCGAGATCCCACGAGCGACCTTGCTGTATTTTCTAGAAAGGGTAGCCCGTTGGTTAAGGAGAAACGTGAACAGGCGGAACGCGCGAAGGCAGCCGCAAAAATGGCTGCGCTGGGTGGCACCGCTCTAGGAAATATCATGGGTGTTAAGGATGAGGAAGGAGAAGGTGCGTAAAGGCGCAATCGCTACCGCCATGTTATGTTGGGTGGACATTCACAAAGTGTTCCTTTTCCTGTTGAACAGCCGAAGCCCGCGAATCAGAAAAGCCTGACGACAAGGAGGATTACAAAGGCGATTCAAAGTTCGCAACACACCTAAAGGCCTCGACTGGAGTGAGTTCTTTTGCGAAGTCACGTACATTGAAAGAGCAGCGAGAGTACCTTCCTGCCTTCGCCTGCCGTGAGGAATTGATGAAGGTCATCCGCGAAAACCAGGGTGGGTCTTCTTCGATGGTCTGCTCATCAGAGTTTTTATGTTTTCACCATCCAGTCATTGTCGTGGTTGGGGAGACCGGATCGGGAAAGACGACACAGCTGGCTCAATTTCTCTACGAGGACGGTTACTGTGAACATGGGATCGTAGGTTGTACTCAGCCGCGTCGTGTCGCTGCCATGTCCGTCGCGAAGCGTGTCAGCGAAGAGATGGAGGTCAGTTGACGGGTGTCCGGATTTCTGTGTCAGGGTTTCTCTGATCATTGTTTAGTGTAAACTCGGGTCTACTGTAGGCTATGCTATCCGTTTTGAGGATTGCACATCACCAGAAACCAAGATCAAATGTCAGTGTCTATTGCTTGCCACTTAGAGATGACGTTGACATACACCAGATATGACCGACGGCGTGCTACTTCGAGAGTCTCTCAACGAAGGGGACCTCGACAGGTACAGCATTATCATCCTGGATGAAGCTCACGAGCGTTCTCTCAGCACCGACGTACTGATGGGCTTGTTGAGGAAGAGTATGTTTACCTAGCGTTGGATTTGAATTGGGGTTCTGACGCTACTCCAGTCTTATCCCGAAGGCGAGATCTAAAGCTTATTGTCACATCCGCAACAATGAACGCCGAAAAGGTAACACAGTTCCTCTCTTACTCCTCGAGTCTCTTCTCACGTGGAACTAGTTCTCTAAATTCTTCGGCAACGCTCCTTCCTTCACTATCCCCGGTCGAACATTCCCCGTTGAAACGTTTCACTCAAAGTCACCATGCGAAGACTACGTGGACAGCGCCGTCAAACAGGTTCTACAGATACATCTGTCTCTACCCCCCGGGGATATTCTCGTCTTCATGACTGGACAAGAAGATATCGAGATTACGTGCCAGGTTGTTTTCGGTCCGCAAACTCGTATTCCATCATGACCCCTCACTTACGATCTGATCACAGAACGCCTCTCGCAGCTGGACGACCCACCCCCACTGGCGATACTCCCGATTTATTCTCAGATGCCTGCAGACCTCCAGGCAAAGATATTTGATGCCACAAGCGACGGTCGAAGAAAGGTTATAGTCGCAACGAACATCGCGGAGACATCATTAACAGGTACAGATCCTGGTTTCTTCATTCGGTTCCCTCGATTAATCACTGTGACAATAGTCGATGGTATTCATTACGTCGTGGATGCTGGATACTGCAAGCTCAAGGTATACAACCCCAAGGTGGGCATGGATGCGCTCCAGATCACCCCCGTCAGCCAAGCCAATGCCAACCAACGGACTGGTCGTGCCGGTCGAACGGGAAGCGGGTAACTTCATCTAAACAGTTGACTTGGGAAATCTCTTACCTCTCTTCGCTCCGCAGTTTTTGTTACCGGCTGTACACCGAGATGGCGTATCGCAACGAAATGTTCCCAAACACGATCCCAGAAATTCAACGAACCAACTTGGCAAACACTGTCCTTTTGTTGAAATCACTTGGGGTCAAGAATTTGTTGGAGTTCGACTTCATGGATCCTCCTCCTCAGGTTCGCCCATCTTTGCTCCCGTTGTAGCATCTCCTCATCGTTCGCCAGGCAAACATGCTCAACTCGATGTACCAACTATGGGTTCTCGGCGCATTGGATAACGTCGGAGACTTGACCCCTGTTGGGCGGAAGATGTCTGAATTCCCGATGGAACCGTCCATGGCCAAGATGTTGATTGCTTCGGTCGAGTACAAGTGCTCAGTAGAGATGTTGACCATCGTCTCGATGCTTTCCGTCCCCAGCGTGTTCTATCGACCGAAGGAGCGAATGGAAGAGGCGGATGCTGCGAGGGAAAAGTTCAATGTCCCCGAGAGTGACCATTTAACCCTCCTAAATGTCTTTAACCAGTGGAAGAGTCGTGGGTGAGTCCGACCCGGGTACGATCGTGGGCAGAGCCAACGCTGACCATAACATAGATATAGAGATGAGTGGTGTGTCCGCCATTTCTTACACCCCAAACTCTTGCGGAAGGCACGAGAAGTCCGCGTGCAGCTAGAGGATATCATGAAGTTCCAGAAGATGGAGCTCATCTCTGCTGGCACTGACTTCGACGTCATCAGGTGTGTAACCTCTCGATCGTATGTTTTTTTCAATGGACTCATTTCTGGTCATAGGAAAGCGATCGCTGCTGGTTACTTCCACCAGGCTGCGAGAGTCAAGGGTATTGGGGAGTTCGTTAACATCAGAACCGGGCTTCCCACCCACCTCCATCCGACAAGCGCACTTTATGGGCTTGGGTGTAAGTTCTCGTGACTCCCCTTGCTTTTTTTGCCCCCCTAAACTTGCAATTCAACAGACACCCCAACATATGTCGTCTATCACGAACTCATCCTTACTTCCAAGGAATACATGACGCAGGTGACATCCGTTGACGCATACTGGCTTGGTTAGTCTCCTGTCATTCCGTAGGGGTGTTGGAAATTTCCTAATACGATTCCGTAGCGGAGCTCGGTTCTGTCTTCTACTCGGTGAAAGAGAAAAACTTCGACGAAAGAGGCCTGCGCAAAAAGGCGGATAGAGAGTTCTCACGCAAGGCGGAATTGGAGTCCGAAATGGCTCGACAACGTGAACAGTAGGTGCATGGTTAGCTGTACGCCACTCTAGCCCTGAGTCTTTCCCAGGTCCGCGAAGCAGGCAGCCGAAGCTGAGGTGGCGTCCAAGGCGTCGGCCTCTTCCACGGTGTCCAAGATCATCGTACCAGGAACTCCTAGACACACAGGGTCCCGTGTTTCGCAAACTCCACGCAGACGCCTCGGCCTATAAATTACACCACAATACTTTGTTCCCGACTATTCAACGACAGTCGTAATAGAGCGTACACAATCCATTGGACTCGGCCACGACACAACTACTCCTCTTGGACGTCTCCCTTGTCCTCCTTCTCTCCCTCATCTTTTTCCTCCTTTTCCTCCTCTCCCTCCTTTTCCTCCTCTCGCTTCTTTTCCTCCTCTTCCTTCGTTTCCTCGTCATCTCCGTCTTTTCCCTTGCTTCCAAGCACTGTTGCATTGAAGCTGGATGACACGCGTTAGCGCAGGTGTCACACATACGCGGGCAAGGCAATACATACCTTAGCTGGACTTGAAGTCTCTCCTTCTCCCCGGAGTCTGGATTATCAACCTCGATCGTGACTCGCTTGCTCCCTTTCCACCCGTAGGTGCCGGTGCTAAAGGAGCTAGGTTGAAGAGACAATGCAACCAAGAAGCCTGGGTCTGTAGGTTCTGCTGGGGCCTTTTCGCCTGACTCTTCGGCGACAGGGGGCGGCGTATGGGTGATGCTGGTGTAAAGCGGGTGGGCTTGAGACTTGAAGGTCTTCGCGCTTAGATTGGCCTTTGAAAGAGGCAATTAAAGAACCGGAAAAACTACCGGAAGACGAAAGGGCTACCTTTGGACCAGTCCTGCCTTTTGCTCTTCCGGTGCCAGTCTTGGTAGTTTTGGCAGGACGCGTGGTGGTGGCATCCTCGGGGGCGGCGCGCTTTCTTCCTACATCACACAAATTTTATTCAGCCCTGGGGTGGCTTGAGAGAAATAAGAGTATTCACCAGCCATTTTAACAATTTATCTATGCAAGGGGTGTTGTCGAGATGGGGGTGGATGATCAAGGAGCCAGGGGTCGACCGGTCGCTGGGAACCACAAAACGTCACGCGTTCACGATCACGTGTAATTCACGTGGCTACTAGATATGTTCAGACTAAAATTCGTGATCGAGGTCGTAACACAAGACTGGAAACAAATGCAAAATTGAACGGGAAACGTCTGGGAGCAGGAGGGGATTGAGGACTCACATCCTAGGCAGCGTCCATAGCGTCCTGGTCTGGCTCTGATAACACAATCTCAGCCTTGGGGTTTTTCTGAGCCTTCTTTTTCTTCTGGCGCTTTCCATCAAGGGGATATCTTTTTGTTGGACGCGTCTCATCCACGCCATCTCCAATGACCAGCGTGACACTGATGGTAGACTTGCTGCGGTTGGCGTACGATATATCTTCATCATCATCCTCAGGAATGACCTCATCGCGGACTTGCACTGTACCGGTTACTATCTCTGTCCTGATTTCGCTCGGCCCAAATGGCAGAATATCGGGGAGGGATGCAGCCAGAGTGAGACAAATAGGGATCGCGGCACCCATAGCGTTCAGGTGTAGAGATTTGTACCTTGATAGACGTTGGAGGACGTGGTCAAGACGATGAGGAAGAGTAGCACCTACCCGTCCACCAGAATGACATCCTTGCACCTCCGGAGATATGCTGCGAGGGGTGTCCTCCTCGTAATGCAGATGTAGTTCTTTCCCTCAGAATGAGCAGAACGCGGGCCAGTGGCTGAGACTGAAGTTGGAACGGTTGGAAATGGTCGAGGCGGGGAAAGTTTCTTGATTTTCGGTCGCTTAACCGCCGGTTTGGCTGGCGGTGGATTGGGTTTGGGTACCTCTTGCTCCTTCTCCGCTGCTTCCTTGTCTTGTACTGCGTCTGGGGTGTTGAATGCGCCGTGCTTTGCCCGCTTCACGCTTCGCTCACCTTGAAGCTGGTCATCGGGGCATTTGCGTTTCGCGGCCGTCGGCGTCATGGATCAGAGTCAAAGCGGAGTACCGAATACGGCAAGAGGAATTAAACTTTTTTCCCCCCTCAACTTCTCCCTCTCTTCATCGTCATCCTCGAGCTCAGCCGAGGCGGTCAGGGATCTCTCTACGCTACAACTGCAGATTCAACTTTGAGCTATCGTCACCATGAGTCAGGCACAAGATGTCGCAGAGCAAAACATTCAGATGTGGAAGGTCAAGAAATTGATCAAAAGC
>Ga0307517_10007066_pt1 | contig 16464 bp, 18 predicted proteins | sample 23_EM_MG_FD_194515 | JGI IMG/M metagenome (GOLD analysis project Ga0307517, IMG submission 194515) | Populus trichocarpa ectomycorrhiza microbial communities from riparian zone in the Pacific Northwest, United States - 23_EM | ecosystem: Host-associated > Plants > Roots > Unclassified | place... | reverse complement strand
TTTGCTCCTTCTCTTTGGCAAGCCTGGTTAGGTAGGGTTTCCGATTAGTACCTCCACGGGCGGACACCTCTCTTGGGTCCGGCGGATGGGGAGAGAATATCTTGTTCAAATTTTCTTCCATCGAAACATGGGGAGAGAGACGCATTCGGAGGCGCTGATGTGCGTCCGTCAAAATCGGTTCTCTGTCCTCCGTATCACCTATCCACCGAGTACTGGGACCGGAGGAAGAACCAATGATAGAACCATTCCGGCGTGAGAACCCAGGGACGGGAGATGTCGTCTCTAGAGAGCGGATGGTCTCCAAATCCTGGGCGACTTGGAGGACGGCGCGCAAAGCGCTGGGTAGGGTGTGAGATTGGGAAGGAGAACGAGGACACGTTCAATGGGTAATCACCTGATGAGATTGAACTGTATGACCGATCTCCAGGCTCCCCCCTCATTTTTGGATTGCGAAGGACAGAAGGAGAGTTGAAAGTCTACGGTCGGTCGTGGTGATTGTATTAGAAGAAGGACAAATAACAGAGAGGGAGTGAGCACTCACTCTTGAGGATCGTACTCTTGCCGGATTCAGCTTGACCTTGAGACACGATAAATGCAAGTGGGAGGTGCATGGCGATTTTGATGAGCTTACCAAGGAGGAGGACCTTCGTCGCCTTCTTGCGTTTCTCAACAAGTTTCTTGGCTTCCCGCAGGCTCTCGTCTATCATTTGGGAAGCCATGTCCGCCTCAGCCTGTTCGCGGACGTGTTTCACACGTTCGTCCTCGATCTCTTCCTATGTAAGATATGTACGTGACCTTCTATGGCAAAGGCGGCGGAGCAACTCACGGTTGGGGCAGGTATGTTGCCTTTGGATGGAGAGAGAAGAGCCTGGCCGTCCAAGCACGGTTGCGTAGGATCCAACAGCCCTCCCAGTGGGTTGTGTGTGTCCTAAGAACGTTAGCTGGGTGTTAAAATAGAAATGGTGTCGCCATGTCTCACCGGGTCATCCCAGTGACGCGTATGAGACGCAACAGGAACGCGTATTAATGGAAGTGTCCTCGGCTGTCGGGTGATGGTGAAATGTGAAGGTCCTTCCCAAGCTTCAGGTGAACCACAAGGTAGCACATAAGGTTCACTTTCCCCATACTGTTGCCGAGGTTTGGGCTCTGGTAATACCATCCTGTTCGTTGCTTCGTGCTGAATCTCGCTGGGGATAGATAGGGGAGTGGGAGGGCCAATACCAAGCGGATCGTTGGACCATGTGTTTGCCGGGGGGTCTGTCTCGGGCCCGATCGTTCCCACTAACCAGAGTGTGAGCTCCTGGGTGACCCGCCGACAGTAAAAACGAACCTCCGTTTTGATCCACTGCGATTCGTGACCGCTTCTCAATTAGTTGGGTAGACAGGTCTGGACTGCCTCCCGGCTGCACGGGGAATTGAGCGACTGACATATACTATAATCGTGCGCCTCACCTCACGCAGGAGTGCAATGTCTCGATGGTGAATGAGTACGGACTCGGCATCGGAGTTCTAGCGCGGGAGGGTTAGAGGTGCCGTGACGTTTCTGACACTTCTATTCACGCACCCGGAAAACATAATCCGCGATTGTGTCGAAATCGTCCCTTTCGTCCTTGGAAGGTCAATTAGAATGGGAAAAAGGATGAAAAAGCGTGAAACGTAACACACAAGAGTGGTGTTGTGGACAACAATCTCAGGTTCCGAGTCAATGCTGGTGACTGAACTCCTGTCGTCTTCCCCGTCGTCGTCAAACAGACTAGGCGCGATGTCCGAGTCCGAGTCCGAGTCTGAGTCGTATTGCGCCTCAAGCGACGGCCCTTCATCGTCGCTACCCCCCGGACCAAGATCATGTGGACCTGCAGCGGCTCTTATGACCCTGGGGATCCCCAGTCTCTTGCGCACAGTATAGTACCGGACAAAGACGCATTGATTGTACTCATCCGAAACCGTTTCCGTATGGCTGTTGCCGGAGGGCGTTAAGTCCGTGGTTTGTGTAGGAGAGGGAGGACGACACAGCTGAGGACCACAGTTCGTGTAAACCGACCCCGTTGTGCGCCATGACCCCCAAGCGGAGGCGACCCCAGGAACCGAAGTCGTGAACTCGGAGGCCATGTCAACGTCGTCGCCAGAATAAGCCATCATCGCGAAATCCCTGGTCATGTCGACACCGGTGACAAGGACTGGTTTGATGTCATTACCGTGTCCCGCCTCGCGGGCGAATGCTACCCAAGAGTTGTAATGGACCTTCGTATATTCTTCGAAGGTCCGCTCCCTTTGGGCATCTTCCCGGTAAGTCTGGTACTTAGTCACAAGGGCAGCGCCCTGATCCTCTGTGAGTTGGAACGCTATGCTGGAACCGGGTTCCAACATCCTGAGGCGCATGTCTGAGGTACTAGAGGAAACGGGTGCAACAGAACGAACGTACGGAACGGGGGATGTTGGGGGTGTGAGACGAACTTGAGTTTCTCGAACGGTGCTCGTGGAAAGAGACCCAGGCAACCGAGGTTGGGTGTTGAAGATTGGACCGACGGCCAACGGTTTGAAAGCGAGAGGGACATCGATGCCCAGCTGTCTCTCGCCCAATGGGCAACCAGCAGAGAACAACAAATGGAAACAGCCCCTGCGAATATAGCCCACATCTCCCGGTTGAATACGTCCGAAGTAGGGGAGTGGGGCAGGTTCCCTACCGATCGCATGCGTTCAGGTGGGGTACACAAGGGAAAATCGAGTAACGAACCACAACGCATCCCCATGATTAAGTAGAGACATTTGCCTAATAGTGAGGCAGGTGAGCTCCAGGTCTGGATGGAAACACTACTAGAGCTTACTTGTTGTATATATCCCAGCATGACCGTTTAGAAGACATGGGGCAGCGATAGGTGGGGAGGATGGAATGCTGTGGGTAGAGTGAGGGGGTGGTAATTGGTGGGTTCCGTAAGAAAACTAGGCAGTCAAAATGGCCCAGTTTTATCTGTGAACCGGAGTAAGTGTTACCATGAGACGGGTTTCGCCGGGCAGATCCTGCTGTCAAGTGAGATACTACGCACATAGCCGACATCAGGACATCCAGCGAAGCGCTCGGTAGCAGAAAGAACCCACCCCCTCCCGCCGTAGCATGTACGCAAAGTCACGACACCAATTCCCATCGTTATAAAGAATGAACTGAGTATTCGTAGTAATGAGTGAAAAGAACGAGAATGGACGTACCGAGCGAGTTGGGCAGGGAGAGAGTGGCGGGAGCGGCGGAGACAGAAAGGACATAACGGACTGCGCCTTCTAGTGTCAAGCTAGCTCATCCACCGGTCAATCATGAATAAAGAAAAAAGCCGAGAGGGGATAACTTGGTTTTCGTAACCACAGGAGTTGCGTTGATCTTCCGCGGTATGCGGGTTCCAATTGTTGATTGACGCTTTTTGGGTGGGTTACACGGCGACAAGATCCCAGGTCACAAAGATAGGCAGCCAGGGTCAGGTCCAGTTTTTCAATTGCAAGGCCCTCGACGCAATGTGACCTGGTCCACACGTTGTGCACGGTTTGGACGTGAGTCTTCCAAGACCGACGCCCTCACCACAGGATCATGCCGGTTGTTTTCTTAGATCCCCGACTCCCACCTGGCGCGGCCGAGACGTCGGTTCAGCCCGGGCCTGTATAGGTGGTAACTGGCGGGGTCCGTAAGATAAATAGGTGGTCAGGGTAGAGTTGTGGACGTTGTGGACCTGGGACCAGTGTATCGGCATAGGTTTCGTCGGGGCATGTGTTGCTGTCAACTCAGGTATTTAAAACACAGGAATTTGCGTTGATCATCCACACGCGGGCCCCAATCGCTAATTTTTTTTGAGAAAGATTACACGGCAATGAGGTAGTTTTTGAATTACAAGGCTGGGGACAGGAGGGGACCATTCGACGCTTCGCCTGGTCCACACGTTATCCGTGCGCCGCTCCTGTACCCGTGTACGTAGTTAGCGGGATATAAATTTGAATTAAAAAAACGTTATCCGTGCTTCAGACACGATGCAATGGCGTTGAGGGACCCAACGGAGTGAATGGGATATCTGGGCCGTTATGGCACGGATCGTATGGACCTCTGCACCGGCTTTCACACAACACTGAAACGTCCCCCAAAAAATACAACATCCTACCGTTTGTTTCCTTCAATAGACCCTTCGACTCCGCCGTCTGGCACGGCTGGGGCGTTGGTGAGCGCCTGAGTCTTCATCCCGTTTACAATGTCGGGAAAAGGATAGCACCCACATCCGATCTGGGATCGGGAGTCCCCATTGGAGCACTTATGATGCTTTTGTCAGCACACCTCTTGTTCTCGCGCTTCAGTTAGTCCCCTTGTACGCTCAAACAACACGTATCCAGGAGACACGGTGCTATTGTTCCATGCATCCTATATAACCCACTCGCCTTGTGCCATGCACCCCATCGAAGTGTAGCCGCTCGAGGTTCACGACTACTGGGATCCATCTCTATTCCTCTCGAATTCCGACCCTCCCATCTCAAGGATCCGCCGTTTAGACATGGACTCGTCGAACTCGTCGAACTCGTCGAACACATCAAACATAACGCTCTGCGACGTCCCCGACGTGGCCCAAATTAGTCCGCCACCTTATCCCGGGAGATCTGAACCGTACGGGAACACACTCAGTAAGTTCACCATACACAATCACAGAACATTCCAAGCTGTCCTTCCTCTATCCCGAGACTGAAACTTTTTTCTCATCGGTTCAAGTGGACGCACGGAACGATCTCCTTCACAGACAAAATCCGTTCCCGTCGCCGGCAGATGGGAACATCACTATGAGGTCTCGGTTCGGCACGGTCCTGGGGGATTACGACAGCTATTCATACAGTACGACATCGCCGTTTGGTACGACGTATACCTCTACCTACACGCGCGGAGACCCCCCATGCTCACTCCTTAAAAACTGGTTGGTCCTTTCACACACCTCTCTGCTCTCGTGGGCGTACGTTTTCGCTAACTCGCACGACTTGGGTAGTGTTTGCTGCTCGGGCATATTCTGCGCAACTGCTGCGTTGGGGTGTTGCGCGTGTTGCATTGATTCCGCATGCTGTTGCTGCAACTGGCCGGCGATCTTGTATAATTTTTTTGCTTTGAGCTGCAACATTTATAACAAGCCGCGTTGTTAGGTCGCACAGGAACTCTACCGTAGTTTTCACCCATTTAAACCTTTGCGCGGCTTGACTGCGGCCTCTCTAGATGCTTTTGTGTTCTGCTCGCGCGGACCACCAGTGTAGAATAAGTTATGATATTTTAGGCGTACATCTCACTTGTAATATTGGCTTGGTACGTGAAACAAAAAGAGAGAAGAGAAGGGGAACACAATCCGTATCCGGAGCGAGTGAAATGTGAGGGAGTCCCATAGTTTGACAACGCGAAACGAAGAACCCACAGGTAAACAAAACTCCATTGGGTCGCTCGTTTTTTGAAAGATAGGTATGGAAAGGGGGTCATCTGTTTCTCCTGAGCGATGTGGAAAGGGATCCACCGGGAGGGGTTGCAGGACAGGATGTGGGAGGGAGGGTAATAAAGGGAATGCCGTACTGTCTGGGCGTAGGATCGTGAGATTGATAAATCTTGTGGGTATGCAAAACTTGAACGTGGGGTACGTCGATAATCGTCGATGGAGAGGAACTTGAGAAAGATAATTCTGGTTGGGTCATGATTACTTTGACTTGGAGAGATCCCGTGCTGCCTTGATTAGGGGTGTCAACGTGCGGAGCTGTTCGGCGCCCTTGAAGAAGGCGTGCTGTTATATGCTACATCAGCACCTTGGGTGCGCGCAAACTCTGGGAAACAAACACACCTGCAAAAGAGTCGGTGCATCGGGCCGCTTCTCGACATCGACCTCCAACGTTTTGGAGAGGTAATCCCTGAAGATGGTAGACAAGTTCTCCGGGTTTGCAATCGTAGGGGTTCCGTTCGTCGCAATCAGATACAACGCCTTCAGCGGGTTCTGGTTCAGATACGGCGGTTCACCCTCAATCATTTCTGAACGTCCCGCCATTAAGAATAGAAAACGTCACATCACGGGCACAGGCGACAATCAGTTGGGGTGCTTGATGTCAAAAGTGGAATTTCCAATTGCTTACCGATTGCCATGATTCCCAAAGACCAGATGTCAACCTTGTGTCCGTACTCCTTCCTGGTTACGACCTCCGGAGCCATCCAGTAAGGAGTTCCAACCATGGTCGTGCGTTTGGCATTGCCCTCGGAGATCTGTGCACAGAATCCAAAGTCGGCTGAACAACACATAGTCAACAATCTGCAAGACGCCGTGGTGCAAGCCAAGCGAAGTTGGTGGGAAAGTAGAACAGGTGTGACGTACTCAATTTGATGTCCCCATTCAAGCTCAGGAGTACATTGTCGCTCTTGATGTCTCGATGAATGACTCCATGGCGATGGAGATGATCAAGGCCTTGGCACGTCTCCCGTGAAACGGCCGCTATCTGACCCTCGCTCATCAGGTTGGCTGTGACGACGTCCGTTAGACTTCCTCCTTCCATATACTCCATGACCACCCAGAGCTCATTCTTGTACAAGAACGAATCAATGTAATTGACGATGTTGGGGTGCCGAGAGGCTCTCATTACGAGAATCTCGTTGATGATTAGGTCCTTTTTTGGTTGCTTGTCCAGGTCCATCTGCTTGATTGCGACGGATAGATTGCTGCCGACTTGATAGGCGGTATAAACGCCTCCGGAAGCACTGCAGAGCCGTAAGCACTATGATAAACTCAAGTGCGAACCAGCTCACCCTGCACCAATCTTGACAAGGTTCCTGTAAAGCTTCGTAGGATCGGCGTCGGTGCAAATCTGCTGCAACCTCCGAATGACGTCGTCGTCTTTAACCTTGTCCTTGTCCTTCTTCTCCCGCTTCCTCGGCGTCGCCACACCGGCGGCGTTGGCAGCTTTATGTAACTGGTTGGCAGCGGCGGTCGGTGGGCTTCTTTCCCGATCTTTGCTCGGCTGTTTCGAAGTCAAATCAGTTGTCGATGAAGCGGGAGATTTCTGTGGGTGTTTTCCGGGAACGGGACCAAGGCTATTCTGTGGTCCAGGGGGACGTGAATCTTTGGTCGTGTTTGACCTAGCGAGTTGCTGGCTCTGGTTGGGAGACTTGGGGGGGAGACGCTGAGATGTGGACCGATCCAGAGAAGGAGAAACAATCTGGGGTGGCACGGGTGGTGGCTTGTAGGAAGTGGGTCCGGGGGAAGGGCTGGATGGTGTCCTCTTCGGTGGGGCAGGAGCAGGGCGCTTGAATGATTCATTGAGGATCCAGCATATAGTGTATCACGGTGGCGAGATGACTTACCGGGCTTTGCAGGATGCCTGGTGAGTCTGCATCGTCGCGAGGTGGGGTGGGAGCGGCGCCCATTTTGTCCCAGACGTCGCCTCCACCCTCCTGATAGAACTTGACGATCTCCATCACAGCCTGAGGGTTTTTCTCTTGTTCCATCCTGGAGATGCCACTCTCCTGAAGCAGTTGCTGCCATTCCTTTGGCAACCCGGTAAACTCTCCAGTGGAAGAGTTGAAGCCGACGTGGGTGAGGTGGACGGGATCGTAGGGAGTGCTGATCGCGACGGGCTTGTTTGAACCAAGGAAGTCAGACATGAGGCCCATAAATATCCCTTTCTTGCCCTTTGTTGTCCCCGCACGAGATCTGATCTGGGATGGAGACTGGGAGGTGCTCGCGACGGGTGGCATCTGCTCGTTAGGGTCGGCGTGGAAAACACCGTTCTGGTTGATTGGCATTGGTGCGGATATGCGTCGTTGTGCGAGTGTGGTAGGTTGCGAAGCGTAAACGTCGTTGAGATTATCGGTATTTGCTCTTGATGGTCTAGGAGGTGGGGATGCATTGGCCATCACAGACTGGGTGGCTGACTTGGTCGGTAGAGGGGTGGTCGTGTCTGTCGTCGTCGTTGGCGAAGATGTATGGTAGTAGTCCTGACCACGTGTTTTGTCCCTCTTCGGAAAGGATGCTGATGTCGGTGGCGGCTCTGTCAACGAAACGTAAAGCTGGGCTTGGTAGAGGAGCTCGTCGAGCTCGTCGAGGCCGTCGCTCGATATCTCTTTCCCTCTCTGCACCCCACCCAGTGGTAGGGGCATCGGCGACGGGGGTGGTGCTAGACTTTTCTCGCGATGATGGCCGTGTGCATATGACGACTCTTTCATCTTTCTGATAACTCGGTTTCTCGCCCCCAGACGGCAATTATCCCCGGCCGCACGCGAGTCGCCAGGCCTTCGCCAACGAACTATCGTAATTATCTGCGGACACGCCGGTGGCCCGAAGCCGGGTGATTCGTGGGTGATTCGTGAGTGATAACAGACCCCATCTCTTCGGCTCCGACCACCCTCTATGTGTCGGACCGTCCGCTCTTCTTGGTCCATGAGCGCAGGTCTATTTCCACCATGCTGGGTACCGCAGCAGCCACCACATCCCAGTTCCAGCCGTGGGGACGATGATGACTGTCTCGATCACGAGCCCCGGCCGTGGGTGACAAAACGGCTCAAAGCGATGTGCTTTGGTCGGTTCTCGACAGGGGCACTACACGGCAAGATATATAAAGCCGAATGGTCGCAGGCGTTCCTCCGACCCACTTCTTAGTTTCGATACCCCACATCCATCCCTCTTCTTCTCTTCGCACTCTACGAGCCACAATGTCTATCACGATAGCTCCCAACGCCTCACCCGACGCGACGAATCCTCCTTCATCGTCCAGCGGTACCGATGATTCCTTACCGCCCGCATCCCCTGGTAAAAACCACTCTCCCACTTCTTCCTCCAAGACCGTCAGGAGGAAGCGACCCTCAGAGGACCTCAGGAGGGAGTTCAAAGGAGAGGAGGGCTGTCCCCCTTCCTCTTCCACAGATTCCACAAAGGAGTGATTACCCGCGCGCCTTCCATTGACGACCCGTATGCCCTTTCAGGTCTCCCTCGTCGTCATGCAGCGCTGATTTGTTCCTTACAGCGACATCCGAGTTTATATGACGTCACGATTGTAGCCATTAGCCGTGTTCTGTTTTTCTGATGGACTCCGACGCGAACTGCAAATTCGTTTGAATGAATACGTTCTCTTTCTTTTTCTTCTGACTGTTTCACTAGCTTTCATTGTATCCTACTCTTTCGTCGTGTTTAGTCCTCGAACAATGGGCGGAATGCCTAGCACCTTTTGAGCAGTGGTCCGGGGCCGCGAAAAATGAGACTTACCTTGCCGCCGGAGTGATCGCTCTGAGTGGCAGCGATCTCTGAAACATCTTCCATTTCCGTGTCTTCGTTCTTGTGGTCAAAAATCCTAAACTCCTCAAGCTCATCATCATCAAACCGGAGTATCTCCGCTAGCTCCTGCTCTGTTATATTTGCGGTCTCGTGCTTGACAATTTCTTCCTCCTCCGGTGTGAGTTGTGAACTGAGTAGGAACAGAGGTTCTTCTTGTCGTGGCCCCTCTTCCTCCTCTTCCTGCTTCACAGGATGAGGGGGTACCACGGGAGAGGAACGCAGTGGCACGGACGGAGGTGGTGGCATGGATCTCGAATCCCACACGGATTGTGAGCTTGTCACTGAATGCGCCACTGGTGATGACTTTCGAGCCGTGGCGAGGTCTTGTCTTTGCACGACTTTAACCGGCTTTCTCCTAGCACTCTGGGGTACTGCCAGTGAGGCAGATTTAGATGACCCTGGAGTAGAACCGGGTTCAGCGCTATCGTCCCCCCTCGCTCTTTTAAGCGAGGCTCGCTGTGGTGTGGCACTCGTAGTAGATCTCCGACTTTGCGGAGTTGGGAAGAGTTGCATTGAATCGAACGTCGTGGAGATGGCGAAAAGGCATTCAGTGTCGTCGGTCTCAAGAATAATGACAATGGGGCGGCCTGGTTCTGTAAAGCGCATCAAGATGGCAAGGCTCATCGAATCTGCATACGTGACAGTCGCCTGTAGTTCGAATTCAGAGACCGATAGTTTGGGTGAATGGGAGAAATAAATTGACCGTGAATTCCCTCAGTTGGAAGGCAATCGATGCTGGGACATTCGCGATCTGGTATTGATCAAACTCTTCGGGACTCAGGACGAGTTCAGTGGCCAATTGTGCCTTTCCTATGGGAGGTTCAAACGTCAGGATCGTTTAGCAGGTCTGAGCTGTCGTAAGTTCGGGTCACCTCTAGTGTCAAGTGAGGTTTCCATGCTTCTGATGATGACTTCTGAATTTGCGAAGCCCCACACCAGTTGTGGGTCACCCTTATTGCCACGAACGGATGGGAAGTGCTCAATAATATCCTTGAGCATCTTAGGACCGATGGTTACGTAGGATTCATCTTCCCCGGGGTTATCCGTGAACTGGTGCGCTGACTCGATTGTATGCAGCGGGAGTCTATGTGTCTTCACCACACCTGAGTAATTCGTAAATGCTTGTTTGCAACAAGTTGGATAAATGATAAACCCTACCGTGTTTGCAATGCATGCGGATGACGAGTCTGCTCTCCAAACTGTCTTCCTCTTCCTCTGTGGCTCCGGCTTCGGAGTCCACGATGGAAAGCTCGCACTTCTCGACAGCCTTATCGCCAGCCCCGCGTCTCAGAACCGCCAGCAGCGACTGACCATCTGTTATTAACCACCTCTACACGGGTAAACCCCGACTTGCCTTGGTCAACACCTGGCCAGAGACGCCGACCGGCTCCTGGCTTCCACTTGGACGGTTGGACCCTCCCTGGCCAACGCTGTAACGAGTGAAGAACATCCGTGAGTACTGAAATCGGCAATACGAGGTTTCAGCCATGTTGGTCGCAGAGAGTATAAGGTATTCGGCTGCGGCGAATATGTACATCTCATCGCCGTATCTGGATAGGCAGGTCACGCCCTTGGTGAATGCTAGTAATCCGAACACTATGAGTTTCGTCGCCAGAACCAGTCGAGCGATAGAAGCTGACGTCTGAGAGACGTAGAGTCCAGTGTCGCTTGCATCTCTTGAACGCGTTTCCTCGTGATTGAGTCACAAGATCAGGGGGATGGGATGAGTGATCGTGGGATCAACACGTGATCGCGTGGTCATTTTCATCGCGACCTGCGCGTCACTTTCCCCATCAATCACGGTGTTGGTCGCCGCGACGCGTCTGTCCGCTACAACCACAATGTGGGTTGCGTTTTTGTTGTTTGGGAGATAGTATTGGATATTCACGAGCGTAGGTTCAAGTCTGGCGTGCCTCCGCAAGTCCGATCTGGTTTGGGAACTCTCAAACGAGACTGGTCCGCCAACAAACCACAAAACGCCGAACTCGACGACCCTGACTCAGATGTCATCTCCGGGTGGTCACCCTCTCCTCCCAGTACAGCCATGACTCAGTCTTCGAAAAGTAGGCTCGATGACCTCCAAGCGTCACTAAATGGTCGTATCGTCAGCTCGGAGAGGCTTTTATCTTCCTCAAAAAGCTCTCAGAAACGTCCAGCAGAACCATCCGATTCTCTATCTCGCCCACCTACCAAGAAACGTGTAATTCCTGCGAGCTTTTTCAATGGCCCACAACCAAAGACCAAGACTCTCTCAAGGACGAGTTCCCTGAGCTCAAGATCCTTTAGCACCCCCGCCAACTCCAAACGAAGCGTGTCATCTTCGTTAACAAAGGTTCCGAGCCAGTCCGCTTTGAACACCTCGAAATCGTTGGGTTCGATCTGCCTCAGTCAAGAGCAGATCCATATCTTGAAGCTCGCCCAGGAAGGGAAGAGTCTGTTCTACACCGGAAGCGCTGGAACGGGAAAGTCGGTCCTGCTTAGAGAAATCATCAAGGTTCTGCGCAGGAAGTATGTAAGCATTCCTGATGCCGTGGCTGTAACCGCGTCGACCGGTACGTTCGGCCTATCTTGCATGAGGACACAACGCCAATCCCACTTAGGTATCGCCGCGTGCAATATCGGTGGTGTGACCATCCATTCCTTTGCCGGCATCGGTTTGGGACGCGAAAAAGCGGAGCAGCTCGCCGATAGAGTTCGAAAGAATAAGAAGGCTAGTACTCGATGGATGAGGACCAAGGTGCTTATCGTCGACGAAGGTTTGCCCCGGTGGTACTATCTCGTTCCGGCGTTTGTTTAGACGCGATTTTAGTTTCCATGGTTGATGGAGATCTTTTTGAGAAGCTTTCCAAGGTTGGAAGTATCATCAGGAAACACAATGATCCTTTTGGCGGCATTCAGGTTGGTCAATTGTTCTGCCCGAACAGTGGATGGCACTAAATGTGCTATAGCTCATCGTCACGGGTGACTTTTTCCAGTTGCCGCCAGTAACAGGAGGCGGCCAGGCTGTAAAGTTTGCGTTTGAGGCGCAGGCATGGAGCCAAACGATTAAGAAAACGATAAACCTCACGCAGGTCTTTAGGCAACGTGACGAAGGTTTGCTGCGTCTTACGTACGATTCTTCGTTGCTGATCATCCCTGCAGATTTTGTGGACATGTTGAATGAAATGCGTTTCGGAAAACTCACACCCTCTTCCATCGAAAAATTCAAGTCTTTGAATCGACCGCTTAAGTTCGATGACGGCATCGTCCCAACTGAACTGTAAGTGTAAGCCCCCTTTGTTAACACATGACACTGAGATTACAGGGATAGTTTCCCGCGTCGTGAAGACGTAGAGAAATCTAACGCGCGGCAGATGGAGTGCATATCAGGCGACACCATGGTGTTCAAATCTCTTGACGGGGGAACTTTACAAGACAAAGACCAACGCGAGAGACAGCTTGCGAACTTTATGGCTCCCCATGAACTCAAGCTCAAGGTCAATTCTCAGGTCATGTTGATCAAGAATATGGATGATTCACTGGTCAACGGGAGTATTGGGAAGGTCGTGAAGTTTGCCGATGTCGAAGTCGAGACCGACCTGATTCTGGAGAAAGATAACGAGATGAAGAAACTTGGGAAGGAACCTCCGAAGAAACCATCTGGCAAGATTTATCCTGTCGTCGAATTTTTGCAGCCTGGGGGCTACAAAAGAACCGTGACGATCTTACCTGAAACATGGAAAGTCGAACTACCCAGCGGCGAGATACAAGTTAGCCGGACGCAGGTAAGCGACTTGAGTTTATTTCCGCCACAATGAACTTACAGACCCGGCTCAGCTCCCGCTAATCCTATCTTGGGCGATGTCCATTCACAAGTCTCAAGGTCAGACGCTCGAGCGAGTGAAGGTGGACTTATCCAGGATATTTGAGAAAGGTTTGTGGACGTCTGTTTGTCAACATTTGTGACACGTCCCAATCTTGACGCCTTGATTAGGTCAAGCCTACGTCGCTCTCTCTCGTGCTACGACATTAGATGGGCTCCAGATTCTAGGTTTCAACCCCAGCAAGGTAAAGCTCTCTCATCATCATTCTTATGACAAATACCCACTAACCTCATCTTGTAGGTGCAAGCGCACAGCAAGGTCATTGTTTGGAGTCGAAAGCTTGAAACAATTGCGCAACCAGCCTCGTGAAGATTCCGCTGGACGACCTTTCCGTCTCTTGTGATTACGCTAGGACCCAGATAATTGTATCATAGATTTTCAGCGATTGGCGCTTCGTCAGGCCTCATGACGTTTCTGATCCACGTTCAGCAACATACTTACCCCTCGGCCCACCCCAAGGGGGGCTCGGAACCCATACATCACAGGTTTCTGTGGTCAAATAGATCCGATACGGTGAAGTTCGGTGGACAATCCGAATTCCGGCTTGATCACGATTTGAATGATGCACCCTGCATTGGACGGTCTTATCAGTTCAAATGTTGCTTAGGTTCGTTTTCGCCAAAGATGGCTCGTCCGCCTGTGAATACTCTTTCACGAACCCTTTACATATGAACGTAAGTAGCCCGCCACGAACCGCGTGGCCATGTCTTGTGGTTCTGGACGCGTAGCCGACGTGGTGGGTAGGTGGTTCTCGGGACAATTTGTCGAGGTCCCCTGCTGTTCGGTTTTTCCGTACACGAGTTTCCCGGCTGGACCTTTGCCGTCCCGCTCACCCGGAAATGAAACGCACCCCATGCTACCACTCCCCTCTCGGTTGTGTGAAGATCTTGTTTGGTTCTGTGTGACCTCCATTCTTCTCCAGGACTGGAATATACGAGGGGTACGTAACCGATTTAATACAACACTGGTGCCAGGGATTATGACTATCTGTGTGCCCAGATTCCAAACTAGTTCGCGACTTTTCCCGTTCTGTCTGTGTTGGCTGTTGGGTTGGACCCCCCGTTGTCGCAATGAGGCAGCTCACGATCCGGATATAATCCCGTGCAACATGGGGGTCTTTTTCTCCCCGTCGCTTTTCCTCCACATCATGCTCAATCTTATGGATGGGAACTACGTTCTTCTCTCGTTGGCTGCGGCCTGTGGCTTATACACGTTGTATCGCAAGTACTCTCGAATCTCCATATCCGATATCCCCGGTCCAGAGCTGAAAACATTCTTGTTGGGTACGTCCGTGGCTTCACCGTACCTTTGATTCCTCATTACCGACATGATACGCCAGGCCATAGCAAAGAATTACTTCTCGCAGACTGCGGGGCGACAGAAACCGAGTTGCGCCGACGATATGGCGATGTTGTCCGTGTCAAAGCTGCTCTGGGGGTGCGGTGTCTCTTCCGATCCTCGCTACTTGATAAGCCTGACCGCCGAGTAGGAGGACATACTCTGGATCGCCGATCACAAAGCGATCAAGCATGTTCTCAAGTCTGGATATGATTACCCGAAGCCACCCGGCGATAAACCCCTGCGGGCGATGGTGACCGGCGAGGGATTGGCATGGGCTGACGGCACGTTGCTCCCTTCGACGCTGGTTTCATCATACTAAACTTTCGACAGGTGAAATACACAGGAGATACAAGAAGATTCTTTTACCAGCGTTTGGGATTCCTGAGGCGAAACAGTTTCTGCCTACATTCACTCATGTCATCAATAGAGCAAGTGACGTCCCCCCTCTTTTCCCCGACCCCCATCTCATTTCCTTTTTCAGTTGGCAGATCGGTGGACCAACGAACTTGCGGACAAAGACTCCGCTGGGACCATCAACGTCGCGGATGGAGTGATGAGGGTCACTTTGGATGCGTGCGTTCTACCTTTTCTGCTACCACATGGAATCCTCAGTCGCGCTTACGTACTATCTCAGTATGGGATTCGGCACGTGGTTGTTATGCTCAAAAGCCTACGGATGTGCTCACTCGAACTGATTACCCATAGCTGCATTTGACCATGACTTTGGGGCGGTGACCGAGTCGGATGACCCTCTGATGAAATCCTACACCCATCTCATGTAATGTCTGGGCGCTCTCCCACGCACGTGTTTGCTAACCTTGCCTCTTCTCTTCAGGACTGTGTTCGCCGCTCCTTCGCCGGGAACCTTGATCTTCCGCGGGATTGCAAGATTCATCCCCCAATCCTGGTTGTCTTTTCTCTACGAGCATGCATCATCTCCAGACATCCGGAGGTTACGAGAGAACCGTCACCAGGTTCATGAGTTTGCTGGAAGGCTCATCGAATTCAAGCGCAAAGCTCTTGAGCAAGGAAAGGGTCAAAAGGACATCATGTCTCTCCTTCGTAAATACCCTTTTCTCAGGTCGGGTGTCGGTCGGGGTTGACGAAAGTGCTCACGTAGTGAAGGCGAACACTTCTGCGAAAGAAGATGCCAAACTTCGTGATGATGAGATCATTCCGCAAATGAGGTACGTCTTCTCGCCCTCTTCTTTTCAAAGCGGCTGGAGTGACTATCGGTCCCTATTAGGTCAATTATGTTTGCGGCCCACGAAACCACCGCCATCACCGTAAGTGAAATAGGTCTATTGTTACTGTCATCGTTGATCATTCGGAATAGATCGCATGGGGCTTGTACGAGCTCGCAAAACACCCAGAGGTCCAGGCTAGACTTCGCGAAGAAATCCTTGAAACCCGGAAAAAGATCATGGCTCGAGGAGAAACCGAATTTACTACCAACGATTTCGACACTATGCCGTACGCGATTGCGGTGATGAAGGTACGGCCAACCATTAGCGAGTGCCCCTTGGCGTGTCGATGAGTGTTTTGTTAGGAAACGTTACGCCTCCACGCTGTCGTGGCGGACATCCCCCGGGTCTCCGCTAAGGACGACGTTCTACCACTCGCGAACCCGATCACCACTCGGTCTGGGAAGGTTCTTCACGAACTGCCGATTCCGAAAGGTCTCAGGTTGGCGTTATCCTTCTACGCATATCACACGTGAGTGAGACGGTTTTAAAAGTCGTTGTCTTTCAAGCAAACCTCGCTCGCGCATATCTAGGAATGAGGATCTGTGGGGCAAGGACGCATTGGTGTATAACCCTGATCGGTGGTTGGAAGAGAGAGATAAATCTGGTGCTCTGGTTGGCGTCTACGCAAACCTGTAGGTCTTCCAGGATGAAAACGATCAAGATATCCCAGAGCTTGGCACTAACCACTCGCCCGGTCCTCCAGGTTATCGTTCT
>Ga0307517_10007065_pt1 | contig 16465 bp, 24 predicted proteins | sample 23_EM_MG_FD_194515 | JGI IMG/M metagenome (GOLD analysis project Ga0307517, IMG submission 194515) | Populus trichocarpa ectomycorrhiza microbial communities from riparian zone in the Pacific Northwest, United States - 23_EM | ecosystem: Host-associated > Plants > Roots > Unclassified | place... | reverse complement strand
CGAGTCGATGAGGGATGCACGATCTCCCGATTGCCAGAGTGGAATGGACCTGCACACCCGCGAACCATTCAACGACGATCGCGGAGAAAAAAACGTAGATTAAGAGTTGGAATTAATCGTCGCAATAGCTAAAACACCGACGGTGCCGCACGGCTCATTAAAAAGTCCACCTACGACCCCAGAAAGACAGTTGGAGTCGAAGTCATGTTGAAATGCGTCGCCAAGCTCGCTAACATGAGATCTAATGAAGAGTTGTTGAGACTGCATCGAGGGCGGTGGCGAACGATATTCAATGCACCTCGGGAGGCGTCCTTGCTGCGGTGCTTGCAGAAGGGCGGAGGTGAGGGCGAGTGAGGGTGATGGTGGGGTTACGCCGCCTCCTGGGAGTGGCGAATTCATGAACGGAGCCATTGGAGCTGGTGCAAATTGAACTGGGACAGTAGTGAAGAATAACGCGTAGCTTTCTCGTGCTGGAGTGCTCACTTCTGGAGGAAGGGGGCTCCAACGGACTGGATGGGTGCAGTGAGAGAGGATCGAGTGACACCGTGACAGGTCAAAACGCGTCGCGGTCGTGGGAATTGCAACGCCGCGTGCGTGCACGTGCCCCCCCTAAGCCGAGAGCCATTGAGGGCTCAACGCTCAACCCTCAATTTTGACAAGCCTGAGCTCTTACAAGTTATCGTTTACAGGCCGAGCCGGACCTCCACAACACTACCACCAAAATTACTGTCGTGTGTCTTTTTATTATCCATTTATTCGATTTACACTCGAGAACAAAAGGAAACCAGGAACAACGAGGAACACTCAATCCGTTTGATAATGCATCGTGTTGTGCGAATGGACTAAATATGACATTTTCCACAGCGGCCATCTGCCTCGTTGTCGTGTCACTGAAGTTGCCGCTGCACTGCCATCCAGTAATTAGTTCACGCGATCGCGTGATATGCGGTGAATTAGCATGGAGTCATAGAGCCCGAATTCTTGTGGCCACCATTCGGGCGGAACTACTCCCCCGTAGTCAGACTAACAAGATTTGTAGTACTCAACGACGGCTTAGGGCTGAACACTAGGCGAGCGATGACATGGGTACATAGCAAAGTGACGATTGGAGGGCACGAGCACGGAAAAAATGACGAGGAAAGGAGGGACATTTTACACTACGTGATGCGTGTCTCCGAGACTCCGAGGTCCTAACGATCTTAAATATTTTACACGTCAACAAAGCCGGCGGAAAGGAAAGAGGCGTCCTCAAGGCCTCAAATTTCGAGAGCCAAACTGGGGACTCAAATCGAATTTTCCAAGGGACCCCGAATACCAAATCTACCGCGTCCTACTCCTAAAACAATATAGCTCTGCAGTTGTGGTTAATAGCAACAAGTCTGCTGTGTGAAATCATCATACTAGAGATCGTCCCCATATCTTAGGTGATTGTTTGAGTTGCCTTCGTGGTCCGATGTGCGCTTGATACAATGTCTACCATATTCTTGAGGCCATATCAGTGGACGTAAGCAGTAAGTTTCTATTCTCTCTTACCCACCGATGACAATCAACTTTCCTTGGGACTTCGGAACCAGATCATTCCTCTCCATCCAAAAGAACGTGATTGCGATTGCGATTGCAGCGCAGGAAATAGAAATCGTAGCGTGCCGCAGCAAGACGATCGCATGCTAGGAAATTCCAAATTATTGTTCGATATTACACAGCACAGGATAACACATGTTCGAGAGAACGGCGTTGTGGGTATGTGGAGATAGAGTGACGTAAACAGCACGTTGGCACGTTACCAAATCCGGAACGTAGCGAAATTTTCAGCTGTCTATCGCCTTCAGGGCAAAGCACAGGCACAGGTCATGCTTTATTTTTGTCTTTTTTTATTGACAGGTGCCTGCCTCGTGGATCGTTCTTTTCTCACAAAGACAACTCTTGACGCCTGAAGGTTGGAGCCGGACTCAGACGTGCACACCTTTCGAGATCTTCTCTGGAAGAATTGAGGGTACTCTTCACGCGTTTTCTGACTTGGAGGTAACTTCTATTGAGAGCGGGTGGTGGCGTTCATATGTTCCAGGTATTTTGGGGGATTTTTGGGGATCAAAAAAAGATTTTTTTCCCTGCATCGTGCCCAAAGGCAGGGCTTCATGGTGAGTTTCTTGCTTCCAAATATGTATCGCCTCACTTCGAGGGCAATTCCCGCGATTAGATTGGAATGGGTGGAGATTATCTACCGCTGATGCTTTTTGGGATCCCTCACACGCTTTCACAAAAATTGATAACGTGAAATTTCCATCGGACAGAAGCCGATGCCAAGCATCCAGAATCTCCGCTCCGAAACCCGCATTTGGGTTGCGAGGATTCGTCGTGCCGCCATGCACGGCAGCGGTCCGGGATTTTTGGAATTTTATCGAGACGCCACTCCCATTTGACGACAGATCCCAGCGACCAATCTAGCCGCTCCGTACACGATGCGTTGCGTCACTGCATTCCCCCAGGTATAAAAGCGTCCCCAGATTTTCATTCGAATCCCCTGTCGTCGAGTGTCCCCCCCTTCACCCTCTGCCCGCCAACATTTCCCGTGCTCCTTGTAACTTCCTGACATTCACCTTTACGACGATGGCACGCCTCGCTATCCTTTTTTTCGCACTCTTCGCGTCCGTCCTTTTGGCGCTTGCAACACCCGTACCCGTTGCGGATGGAGAGCTCGTCACCATAGAGAAGCGCCTTACACATACAGGTCGAGTGAGTTTTCTTTTCTTCCTCATTTATGATACACAATGATTGACAATTACTTTCCACATCGCAGGGCACCTGGTACCATCCTGGTTAGTGTTATTCTCCATTGCACTCCAATCGTCGTAACCAACCGATCCCTACTAGGCATGGGCAATTGTGGCAAGTACAACGGCGACGGTGACCCCATATTAGCCATTGGCAAACGACTTTACGACCGCAACGGAGGAAGCAACTGTGATCAAGTTAGTTCATTAATTCACAATATTCACACGTCAACTTTAACCTCTCCATTGTCTTCTAGTGGGTTCAAATAGTCGCTAACGGAAAGACTGCCTACGGCAAGACAAGGGATAGTTGCCAGTCATGCACGGACAATGACATCGGTCTGTTTCTCTTTTTCTTTCTTGGTCGTCCTGGATACATTGTAAACTCACCTACCCATTCAATTAGACTTGTCGCCATCCCTTTTCCAAAAATTCGCCCCGCTGGGCACCGGCGTCCTCAAGGTCTCGTGGCATTTCATGCCCCGCGGCTGGCAACCATGAACGGATCCAAAGACCGTTCGGATCCGCCTCCGGCATTATAGTTTTTTTTTCCCCGCCCTTTTATCTCCCTTCATCCTGCGCGGCATCACGCCTTGTGCGTTACGCCTCCTCAACTTTATTCCACGATTCAACGGAAGCTCGAGGCACATCCTATAGACAACGGACAACTCCTAGAGAGTTCAACGGCCCTGGAAACCATCTACTTTTGTTGTTGTAAATCTACCATTGTTCCACCAGTACCATCACTGGCAACATCCTATCCGACTCCTCTACTGCGTAGAGCCTCGATCGTGTCACATCTACATTCCCTCCTACGAACATCTGCGATGCCTGGTTTTTATTCTTAACATTCTTAACATTGACTTTGGTAAAAACAATTCTTGTAAACTAGAATGTATTTTTCTTACTTTAGCCGCTTCTATCTCAGTGTGTACCGACTGGTTGGGAATTCGCTTCTCTCGTACTTTAGAATGTATTCAAATATGACATAGAAAGTGCCAAAAAAAACGTCCTCTTGAATTCTTGATTTTTTGCCGGGTTAATCGGAGACAAGGACCAAGACAAGGATCGCGCTCCCATGACAGCAATCGCGCTGTTGCGCTGTCGACCATATCACCCTACGACGGGTAGTTCAGCGATCCTCGGATTTTGTTAAATTGCTATGGGTGTGTAGCGACCTCAGCGTTCTTCATGTTTCACGTAGACCAAGTTACCGGGTGTCCGGACATAAGAGGGAAAACATGTGAGATATATTGCACGCAGCCTTGCAGTTCGATGTCATATCTGTCAATTGCAATTTCCCCACCATCGGCGTCCTTATGTAAAATTTCAGGAAGTCCGACATAATTCCGATTCTAAATTTGATGGACCCCCAAATCGATTTGAATCAGGAATGATGATAGTTATTGGGGCTGAGTAAAAATTATCACATAGGGGATACAAGCCGAACGAGGGAGAAGACATACAGTACCAACGCATATAACTCTTCGCATGTAGGTGACTCAAACAACAGGATTCCATGCTCTTTCTGGCTGGCCCCCAACAATGTCCATACCTGCTTCATCACGTCATTCTCTGCCCGAATTAGCAACAAGACAAGTGTGCTAAACCTGGGAATTTTGAATCGTATCCCCCAATCTGTATTGAAAGCCGAGGATGCGAGGATTTTGGAGAAGGTGTCGAGGTGGAACCAAGGAGTGTTCGAGAGGCGTCTAGTGTTCGAATAATGTAGGATGCATCCGTGAACGCATGGTGGGTTGGTTCTAAATCTGAACACCGTGGGTTTCTCGACTCTAGAGTACTCAGTCAACCGAATCTTTGTAGAAATAATTCGGCGATTAAATGTCTCAGTTTTCTCCTCGATATACATCAAGAACAGGAGAATTTTGAGATAAATTCTGACACAATACTGTCATCTAACTAGAAATTGTGAAATACCTGCTTCCCCTCTCTGTCGCTGACACCCGAAGTGTTGTGCCCTAGGAGTATGCTCTTGACTGTTTGACGCCTCGAAAACTCCCCGGTGGATGCATATGAATCATTTAGCTGGTGATTCTTCTTCCAGTAGACGGGGGACTCCATAGGCGGATGCAATATAACTCCAAGGGTGCATCAACCCCCATTTCAAATTCGCAACTCGCTCTGCATTCCGCCTTTTTTTTGCTTGTCTATTCCATAAGAAGGAATCTCTAAAATCCTCGGAGTCTAAAACAGCCTTGATCAGAAAAGAGGAAGAGACTACAGAAATCGCGGCCTTGGGGTCATAAAATTTCTCACCGATTACAGTCAAAATCGGACCAAGCGTTTCATCGTAAGTGAGGACCCCTCTGAGCAAAGCAACCCGGAACTCTTCTGCTTCTGTGGGGCCGACACACTCCAAACCATGCGATGGGCTAAAAATAAAAGCCTACAACATCTCATATAAGAATGGGGAGATTGAGAATAAAAGAAATCCGCAACATACCAGAAAATTCTGGCCGGGATCGCCAAAGCCCAGGTCACTCAGGTCAACGTAGGTATTTGAGTTATTGGGGAGGGTTATTTGCTTAGCTGCGACATAAGGAACATCAGAAATCCACGGATTCCTGACTTGGCGAATTGTGATACTATATATCGTGTGGAAATGAGTTACTGAAATAATGGAGAAGGAGGAAGAACTCACGTTAATGACATACTTGAGCAAGGAAAGGGCTTGAAACAGTTTGCGGTTTCGAATTCTGATGTTTGGCTCGGAGGCCGATGCGACATAAACACACACTAAACTCGCTCAAACATACTCTTTCCTAAGACTTCCTTGAAGTTGTGCCAGTCTCCAGAACACCACCTTGTTCGCTGCCTTCTCCCAAATATATTGCCTCTGAACACATCCACGCTGTCGTCATGTCAAATTTCAAGAGAAGGCCAAAATACTCGTACATCGTCCCGATACCGGTGATTTGTGTTGAACAACGTCGAGAATTCGAACTCGGAGTAGTAAAAGGGCGGGAAGGTGTCAGAGAACAGTACTCCAGAGGTTCAGAGGGCGCATATCTAATGGTATGGCGCTCACATGGTCATTGCTTTCATGCATCAACGCGCTCAACCCCCTCACCGTCTTACCCAGAAATCCACAGGCTGCATGCAAACCGGCGGGTACGGTTGTTCAACATAATCCCCACTGATCTGTTTCTTTCTTCGCTCCTCTCCGGATCCGCTTTCTTGTTGACTCTCAGTAGTAATGCTCCTGCCTTTCCCCACGCATCTCCGTCCAGAACGGGCTCTTCGACTCGCCACGAGGTCAAAAATCACCATTCCCAACAACTGCTCCCACTCGGCGATGTCTATCTACTCTGTCTGTGTGGGTAACGGCTAGGTCCACTTATGTTTCTCAGCTGCCACCCTGAGAGTTTCTTCTCACCTATTATTCCCTGACGAGGGGTGGGTCGAATTGGAGCGCGTTCCAAGGGATGATCAGGATAAGCGGCTTCTGCAGTGGCGATCAGGAGGGGTGCATACCCTGTCAGTGTTTTCTCGGCCTTGTCGCCGTACTTGGTTGATCTATACCACTTCGATACGGCCACACATCCCCGCAAGGTACTGGAGACTGCATTACGCCACATAGCCGCTACTCTCACCGTTCTAGTCGTCTCGAGTCATGCTTGCGGCACTCGATGTCGATACTGCGTGTGGTCTCAATGGAAGAAAAAATCATTCCATTCATTCCCTTACCCCAAAACACAAGACGTCAAATACCGTGCCTCGGCATTACCTCATCGCCGTACACCTCACGCGTCCCCAAGGATGGCCATCGCACGTTGTACCCCTTGAGAAAGCATGGAATCGAAATGGCAACACCGAAACCTACCGGAGTCCGCAACGAAGTATGTTCGGCCATCCTATTTACAACATCATCACATCCCCCACGATGATCAGGCGCACCGCCTTTTGGCCAGTTTCATCTGTGTACAAACTGGGAAGAATGGATGGACGATGTGAAATCCCGTCCCACCTCGCTCCAACGGTTTTATGTTACCCAGATGGTGGCTTGGTGTAGAGAAGAGAGCAGGATCGACGAAGGTTGGGTCCTAGGAGTCGGACGCTAGGACGAGGGTTGCGAAACGTTCGAGGGTAGGAGAGGGTGATGTTTTGCCACGACGAGGAGGGCTTGTGGTTTAATAAGGTGTTGCATCAATCATCCCTATTCTGGTGCGCACTGACCACCGGTTCATAACTCATTCGCAGTGTCCATTTACCCAGTAGATAACAGCCAGGTCCACCTGCGGTCTTCGACCGCCACCTCTCGCCGACGAATGAATGATGAGGGATGGACCAAATTGAAACGCTGCCCGAGGGACGATCAAGAGGAGCGGCTTCAGCGGTGATCATGAGGCGTACCGGCCTTGCCGCTCCGACAGCGGCGACATATCCTTACGACATCGAGGATCCAAATCGGGAGGAGCAGGTAGGCGAAAGTTAGGGTTGCAATTGGGAGGTCAACGAACGCGGTTTGGACAGTGGGAAATTATCGACCATCCCTCCTTGACGCCTGCCCTCATACCCGCATCCACTGATGGCTGAATTCGGTGCAGCGGTTCTCGGTGCAGGTTTCGCACTAGCCGCAGCTCGTTCCTCTCGTCGGATATTCGGACGGTGAGAGGTGAGATTCCCAATAGGCGGGAAGAAGACCTTGGGCCTTTGCGATGAGCTCGGGGTGCATGCCTCCCCTATCCTCAAACAACGCTCTCAGAAAAGTTTCCGAACTACAACATCAGGTATCTACATCGGTAATAGATCCCCGTCAGAAGACGAAAGGAGCTCACATGCCGACATTATCCACCTTTAAATCTCCTCTCCTCGCCATTCCTGCTCTTGCTTAAGCAAGGTTCCCATCAAAAAAAATTGACAAATGTATTTAAATAGGACGTAAAAGTGATTTTGCAAAATTTGAAGAATTGGGGTTTTGAGGGAGGAAAGAAACTCAATTATTACGAACTCCCGAGATGTTTCAAACTCTTCATCATTCATAGTAATAGTGCGTGCAGAAACCTGTGGGAAGATTTCCTTTCGTCGTCGAGATTTTTGCTTGAGTTTTTGAAAGCCTCACCATCATAAGAGATCTGTTGTCCCATCAGTAGTATCTCCTGCCTGCGCACGGATATCGAGAAGTACGCGGCTTGTGAGCATTGAATGGACCAAGCGCTCCACCCTGAGCTGTATGAGTATTTTTTCGAAGTTGTAAATTCGCTACTTACGGTGACAAGAGCAGTTGGTACTGTTGCTGGTATTGCAACATTAATTAGAAACTTTGGAGGTGGGAGACGTCAAGGGAACTCTTCAACGCACAGGAAGCGTTTTCACAACAATGATATTGATACATGAGAGGACTGGCGCCGGTCATAAGTGACTGAGTCGTCCATTCATTCCCAGCACAAGACCCACCGAAGAGAGATATATAGTATATAATACCTATGTCCAAAATTCAGCAAACTTGCCACCGACGAGATCCCAGCGACTTACCCTCACAATACACCACTTTCATGAGGTTGCTGTTTCCCCCGTTTTTATCTGCAATCGAATATATGAGATGTTCCAAACCACTCATACAATCTGAGGGGCTCACATGCCTGGATGGCAGGTACCAAGATGAGCATCAACATTACTGAGTAACTTTTGTTCAGAGGAGAGACGGCATTGAATAACACATTCAAACGTACGAGCATCCCAAATAATCAGCAGCGCCCATAGAAAAACAATATCTTGGTTGGTGTACATCAGGAAACATCCCTTGAACCCCGGATATGGTGAAGCAGCAACTATCATAAAACAAATCAGCGAGGATTCAGAAAGTAGAAGACTATGAATGAGAATGGAAATCTGCCTTACATGTGGTTGAATTTACAAATCGCACCGAAATGACAAGACCCGAAACCCAACAAAGGCTGTAAAGGATAAGAAGAATCACAGACAACTGCTGGTTCCGATTCCACACGGCCCATGTCCGTAGCGTGAGGATCACTGTTAGATGCCAATCAGTACGACTCGATACAGAAAGTAGGGGCTGAAATTACTCTCGGATGCAGCCAGCCCAACGATAATAAATACTAGACAAAAAATTTGTTAACGTGTTCCTTTTACTTCCTGTCAATGTAGGAATAGGCCGACTTGACGAACCTCCACAAGCGTAAGATACATTTCGACAGGTGGTCTCTGACAAATTTGTGCCCGTTTGACCTAAGAGAAGAAATGAGCATAAAAAGATCGGAAAGCCATCAGACTAACAATACAGAACCAGCGAGATGGTATCAATAAAGGGCAAGTAGCGTTGAAAGAGGTACAGGCCTTTCATGAAATTCCACTTTGATTTCCAAATGAGATTGACCTCCATTTCGAAGGTAACAATAGGGCGTTTCACGGTAGCCCAACTTTGGCCCAACTTGGCTTCCGACTTGAGTCCCAACTTGAGGTAGGTTGAAAACCGAAGTTGGAGCGAAGTTGGAGTGCAAATCGTGCTCGGGAGTCCGATTTGTAGCCCAACTTGACCTCAACTTACCCCCCAACTTGACCCATCAACTTCCCACGCATCTATTTTAGGAAGGGGTTGGTGCCAATTTCAAAGTTCGGCCTTAAGTCGCCCAACTCTACTGTGAATCACCTAAAAGCAAAAAATATCTCAAGTTTCCCAACTTCCCGTCCAACTTTGGACAAGTTGGGACAAAGTTGGAACCGAAGTTGGCCATCGAGTTGGGCCAAAGTTGGTCTACCGTGAAACGCCCTAATGTAGTCCCATATGAACATTGCGGATGCCATGACTGTCACGAGAGTTAGAAGAGCTCAATGGCTTCTCCAATGACAGAATTGACCTTCAAAATTCTGCCAGGGCGTGATCACTGAAACGCAACACAGGAGAAGAACTTGAACGCACTGTCACCAATCTCATAACAGACAACGCGGGGATCAACGCGCCTAACTGGTCCTCTCTCTCCAGGAGCATAATAGCCAATGATTCTTGAATCGTGGATGGGAGGTGGTCGAGTTCGAGCAGGGGAGGAGGTACGTATAAAACGATCCTGATCCTTAGCGGAACACCGAGTGAGAACTACATATGTGTCCAATCCAAGCCATCAGAATGAATGCGCTGCGTCGCATTCCGTTGTTCCCGGGATCCATTCGTAAGGAAGGCATGGCGGGTGAGGGGTGTGGAATCGGTAGTGCTGCGGGTGTGGCTATATGTAGTTTGAATAGCCCCGCCACTATGGAAGCAATAGAGAAAAACAGCGGATAAGATAAGATCGGGAACATTCAACAGTCTCACCGTGGTCACATCAATTCCAAATCACCATCACTTCATATGTTCTACAACGAGATTACGCTTTTCAGAGGCAACAACATACTGGTGGAACGTTCATGTAGTGGACAATAGATACAAGTTGTATCTAAAAGAGATGATAATTCACTTTTTATCAGTTGATTACTGAGCCGGGTTTGAAGGTCTCCAGGACCAACCAGTTGCGCCCAACGCATTCCACGACACCAGTGGCACATTCGGCCCACCCAAGTGCCATCCCCACATCCGAAACCGCTGTCATCAATAAAATCATGGATTGGATCTCTGGCCTTCGGGAAGAAGACCAAGCGGCTGTTGTTCTCTGGTTCTATGGGGCCCGCTGGAGCTGGAAAATCTACTATAGCCAGGAAATTTTGCTGAGCTAGGCGAGGAGAAACGTGTCCTCGCCAGGTTCTTCTCATTGACCTGCCTTCCTTTCCGATCTCGATTAGGAAAGAGATATTTGAGTAGCAATATAGATAATGATAGATTAATTAGCAAAGAGTAGCACTAGATAGCACAGCGCAGCAGTAAGGCAGCAGTTGGGGGAAGAGGCCTAGAGGGGCTCTTTCAGTTTAGAACACCTTCCCAGCTCACACATGGGCTGAGAGCTGGCCGACCCCCTCTACTCCAAGTAGGAAAGGAAGCGTGTACTGCATGCCACATGTCGTGTCGCAGGGAAGCCTACATCCTGTTTGGTGTAGCGATATCAGCAAGACATCGCAGGTGGGTCGTCCACCTTGTTCGAGGTGTGAATGGTAGCAGAGTAGTCATCCACCTCGCTTACGGTGGAAATAGCAGCGGAAAGCACAAAAAGGGCGTCTGCTGTGCTCAAGAAAGGAATAGCGATGGCGACACAGGGCGGTCATCCACCCCGCTTGAGGTGAGAGTAGCAGTATCATCGCAGAGCAGCCATCCGCCCCGTTCGAGACGCGAATGAACGCAGGAGATGGCAACGCGGTCATCCATCCCACACGAGGTAGGAATAGCAGCATCCTCGGAAAACGGTCATCCACCCTACTCAAAGTGGGAATCGCGGCAAAGTCGCAGAGCAATCATCCACCCCTGTTCAAAGTGGGAATAGCGGTAGCACAGCAGAACAGTCATCCACCCTGCTCAAAGTGGGAATCGCGGCGGCATTACAGAGCAATCATCCACACCGGTTGAGGTGGGAATGAGCGGCGGGTATCGCGTCCATGATAGTGGATGATGCACCCCAAAGTGGTTGACCACCTTTTTAAAAGTGAAAAATAACGCTGGTTATCACAGACAGCGAGGGTGGCTATCCATCCTGAACGTGGAGAGTCGATGACTCTCGAGAAATGGCAGCCAGGAGATACCAATATGCCAATGGTGTATGACTGATGATGTGGCACTGGTAAGCGGAGTGTGTAGCGTGAACTTGCAGCCAAGGTATTCGGCATATTTTTGGGAGCGACTGAGCGCCACTGGTTCTGCGGAATGGGATCCGGAGATGCAACAGGAAATGGTGGCGAAGGAGAGAAAAGCGGCGGTGACATGACGCGTGCCTCGTGATCTGATCTCTAGTTGCAGAAAGACACTGTTCTGATCATGATCGTAACTTGAACTTCCAACTTGAAGCCCTCACTCATAGTTCCTCCTTGCTTGGTCTTCCGATCGCCATTCCGGATATACCTTCAAAACGGATGACGGCCACGAGCGAATAGTGAACCTAGAAGTTGCGCCCCAGTGGAGGGCTGGTGGGTTCCAATCCTTTCTCCTTCCTACATGCATCATCACACTAAACATGATGCAAAACGATCCAAAGTGGAGCGTGTGGGCGGAAACAGAATACACCAAGCAACGACGGCAAAGTTTTGATATCAGCGCCTTATGCGAGTTGCATTTCTTCCGAAACCGAGAACGAAGAACGACAATTCGCATTTTTTTCGAATAGTAATAGTACATGCAGAAAAACTATGGGGAGAATTATTTTCGTCGTCGAGATTATGGCTTGAGTTTTTGAAAGCCTCACCATTAAGAAAGATGAGTCGTTCCGTCTGACCAAACGGTGGTATGTCCTGCATGCGCACGGATGCCGAGCAGTACCCGGCTTGTGAGCATTGAATGAACCAAACGCTCCGCCCTAAGTTGCATGAGTATTTGTTGGAAGTTGTAAATTCGCTACGTACGGCGACAAGAGCAGTTGGTATTGTTGCTGGTATTTCAACGTTAATTAAAAGTGGGAGACGCCAAAGGGAATTCTTCAACTCACAGGAAGAGTTTTCACGACGATGACATTGACACATGAGAGGACTGGCGAGGGCCATAAGTGACTAAGTCGCTCATTCATTCCCGGCACAAGACCCACCGAAGAGATATATATAATAAATAATACCTATGTCCAAAATTCAGCAAACTTGTTACCGACGAGATCCCAGCGACTTACCCTCACAATACACCGCTTTCATGAGGCTGCCGCTTCCCCCGTCTTTATCTGCGATCGAATATATGAGACGCCCCAGACCACTCATAAAATCGGGCGGGCTCACATGCCTGGATGGCAGGTACCAAGATGAGCATCAACATTACTAAGTAAATTTTTGTTCAGAGGAGAGATGGCATTGAATAACACTTTCAAACATACGAGCATCCCAAATAATCAGCAGCGCCCATAGAAAAACAATCTCTTGGTTTGCGTATGTCAGGAAACATCCCTGGAACCCCGGATATGGCGGAGGACCAACTACCACCAAATAATTCAGCGAGGATTCAGAAAGTAGAAAACTATGAACAAGAATGGAAAACCACCTTACATGTGGTTGAATTAATAGCTCGCACCGCGATGACAAGACCCGAAGCCCAACAAAGGTTGTAAAGGAAAAGAAGAATCACAGACAACCGTTGGTTCCGATTCCACACGGCCCATGTCCGTAGCGTGAGGATCACTGTTAGATGCCAATTAGTACGACTCCCAACAGAAAGGAGGGGCCACATTTACTCTCGGATGCAGCGAGCCCAACGACCATAAATACTGTACGCAGAATGAGTTCCTTTTGCTTTTTGACAATGTAGGCACAGGCCGACTTGACGAACCTCCACTAGCGTAAGATACACTTCGACAGGTGGTCTCTGACAAATCCGTCCCCGTTTGACCTAAGAAAAGAAATGAGCATAAAAAGGTCGGAAAACCATCAGACTGACGATAGAGAACCAGCCAAACGGTATCAATGAAGGGCAAGTATCGTTGAAAGAGGTACAGGCATTTCATAATATTCCACTTTGATTTCCAAATGAGATTGACCTCCATTTCGAAGGTAACGATGTAGTCCCATATGAACATTGCAGATGCCATGACTGTCACGAGAGTTAGAAGAGCTCAATGGCTTCCCCAATGACAGAATTGACCCTCAAAATTCTGCCAGGGCGTGAACAGATCAGTGAAACGCAACACAAGAAAAGAACTTGACGCACCGTCACCAATCTCATAACAAACAATGTGGGCACCAAAGCGCCCAACTGGTCCTCTCTCTCTAGGAGCATAATAGCCAATGATTCTTGAGTCGTGAGTGAGAGGTGGTCAAGCTGAAGCAGGGGAGGTGCGAATAAAACGAGGAGAATAAGCCAGATCCTCTAAGTATGACGGGCTTCATCGGAACACCGAGTGAGAGCGATGTGTCAAATCCAAGCCACCAGATGGCAGATGCGCTGAGTTCCATTCCGCTGTTCCCGGGACCCACTCATACCGAACGCGTAAGGTGATGGTGTACTAGCGCTGTGGGTGCGGCTATACATAAGTAGTTTGAATAGCCCACCATGGAAGGAACAGAGAAAAACTGTGGAAGCCGTGAGAAGACGATGGTGATGGCGAGGTACCATCAAACTCGTGACTGGATGAGAACATACAACAGCCCACAGCAGCCTCAAAACTCTCACCGTGGATAACAATTCCAAACCGCTTAAGTACCTGTATGCGCCTTTGCTTTCAGCATAATAAGCCACGTATGTCTGAATATTTTCCTTCATAAGAAACTACTGCATACCAGGCCCGGACAGACTCGGCCTCTAATGATGGTGCTCACTTCGACTACGCGAGTGAGAACCTGATTTGACATTGCGAAAATATTCCGCCATCTGCACGCACTCAGCTCCTAGAAGAAATACTGAAATTTCCCTTTCTTCGCCCCCATTCACTCTTCGCACATACTGGGCACGGAATAAGTTTATTTTACTATGTTCCAACATTTCTGTGGTTTATTAAAAATTTTGTGGGTTTTGATTATTTACCCACTCGAGCTAATATATGGAACAGGTCATTGAAGATGCAGATGAAATCTTTGGTCATAATGTTGCAGCGGTTCCATATTTTTCCACATCAAAGCTCTAACCATATCATTCAAGCCCTCGATTAACGCTGCTCCTCACGTTTCTGTTCGCCAAACCCTCCGACCTTTTGCTAAAACATATTATTCCACTTCCTGAAAGCATGGAAATGGTGGATGACGATGCCCTCAGTTTACAGGGCATTGGCGGTTTTTTCCCACTAGGACATCTGCTGTACCATTGGGAAATCTTTCGAAATTTCTTGGACTCTGGCGACCCTCTGGCGTTGGACGGACAAAGATATTCTATTGTCGCTTTGGCCTGCCTAAAGATCATTTTTAAACATTATCGAGCACTAGTTTCACGCATTCAGTGGTTGAGCCAACATTTAAGGGTCGATATGGAACGCAGTTCTCACCGGTGCCGCAGGGTTATCCCAGCAGGAACAGACTGGGGATGGAACATTCCTTATTACTGGCACACAAGGGCTCTTCTTCCCAGTTGGACTCGTGGTATACATGTAGGCATCCACCAATTTCAAGAAGAAAAATCCTTTCAAAAGTTGCGTTCACGCCACCTGTCATTTATTCTCAAAGAAATCGGGGCGCTCCGATGACCTTCTCAACTTCGCTCATCGAAACGTGTTCAGGTTCGGATACCTAAACCGAAAGTATCCAATGTATATGAAGGAGCTCATTTTCATTCTCGCGATATACATTCAACGAGTTACAGGAGACTCGACCGAAATCATGACTTATACATCAATATGGGAGTGCGGACAATGACGAAAGGCAGAACGAATTGCCATAGCTTATTATTCGCGTAATGAACGAAGGACAGATAAGATAAGATAACCATGTCAACTAGCTTCTGGAGCTGTGTGAACCCGAAACGTAACTCAAACTCCCATCTGACATCAACCGAAACGACCAGGTGCAGAATGCCAGGACCCGGATATAAACGAAAACCAAAATCCAACCGATCGAAACTCTCCGAGTCCCAGGAAGCCTCAGGCTCTACCACGAACAAAGCCACAGTACCATGCCTCACTTTGGAGGAAGACGAAATGACGCGCTGTAAGAAAACCGCTACTCACGGGCACCCGTCATCTCTTCGATGCAAGGAACACCAATCCCAGTACGTGAGGATGTACGAGAAGTACAAGAAAGCCGCAAAGCTTGTGGATGATATAAAACAGGGGCAGAGTATCCCGACACCAGCCCAAATTGCTGGGTACAACAAAGTTGGATTGGCCTTAGAGAAGGCGCGGTTTATGAGGAAGTATGTTGAAGCGATTCGTGTGGAGAGGGCTGGTCGGGATATACATGGGAGGAGATTCTTCCTAAAAGGTGCGTAAGTCCATTGCTGTGGGATAGAGGTTGAACAATCCGATATTATTCAGTTGACGATGGCCACAAGATTCGATTGAAGGTGTTAGCAAAGGAGATGACCAGGGGAGTCGATATTCTCGACAGTCTTCAATCCAGAGCCTACGAACTCTATCTGAAGGACAATCCTTTACCCGCATGGGCGTCGCCTCCGGACTCATCATCCCGAACAAAGCTCGTATCCACAGAAGATAAAATTGGCCTGGTTGAAAGAGGAGACGACACCTCTGGGGGACCTGATAGCATCAAGAAATTACTAGGTGGGAATGCGGACAAGGATCCAGATTCGCAAGCAGAAAATGCCGATTTAATTGATTTGGAATTACGGTCGTACGTTCCTCTCTATTTATCTCGCCGACAGAGAAACATTGAGCCTTCCCATTCTCACAGCCAAAAAGCGAAGATCCTTCATGGTTTCCAATTATTCCTGGAACCAGAATCTGTTTTAGCGATCACATCAAAGATGTTGAATGAAGATTCGGAGTATATTCGCCACAGAGCCATGGTTTTCCACAAAATTATGCAGCAATATGCGCTCCGGATCATCTTCTACGAACCCACTCTATTCATGAAATCCCTTGGCAAGGTTTCCCTGAAAGACCTCATCCTGGGGGACGATTTTACATTGGAGGATCTTGCACTATTTGGGCAATTATTTTCCAAAAAGCTGGGCATCGCCCTGTTGTGGCTGAAGGATTCTATCATTGAGGCCCTTACAA
>Ga0307517_10007063_pt1 | contig 16466 bp, 16 predicted proteins | sample 23_EM_MG_FD_194515 | JGI IMG/M metagenome (GOLD analysis project Ga0307517, IMG submission 194515) | Populus trichocarpa ectomycorrhiza microbial communities from riparian zone in the Pacific Northwest, United States - 23_EM | ecosystem: Host-associated > Plants > Roots > Unclassified | place... | reverse complement strand
ATACTTTTTCCTTACTAAGATATTCAAGAGGAAAATACTTTCATCCTCTTAAACAAAAAGACTCAAAGTACAAGGACTATAAATACCCGCTGAACCACCTAGGTAAAAGGATTCACGATCGTTGTTCTCTTATCATACATTTTAAAAGAATTTATTGCACCAAAACTAAAAGCGAATGTTCTTGTTCTTAGAGTTTAATGCTCTTCTCTTCACAACCATTACTATAAAGTCACTGACTTAAGTATTGGAGGGTCCCTAAATCCGATAAAAAAGACTATTTTGCAGGAACTAAGACTTCTACCACCAATCATCTGCTCTTCTTGTCCCTAGGAATGGAATATTGACGTGAACGTATGATCATTCATTTTCTTAATACTCAAACACTATTACTGAGAATATTGGATCCCGAGAGATCATTAATTGGTGTCATTTGTGGGAAAACAATAAAAAAAAGTCATCAACTACTTTTCTAGAGCTGGTTTTTGACGCCCCTAATCGCTATTAATGACAGACAATCAAGAAACCCCTGGGATGAGACATGTCACAGACCTCTCTGCAACAGCTGATACGTCTATTCTACCATCCCCTTTAGAGCTTCAACAACTCATTAACTAAGTGCAAGCTCTTATCCAAGTCATTTTGGCATCCCAGGGACAACGTCAAACCTCACCATACCAGTAAGCTCAAACACATGATGTAGCTTCTTCGTTACCAATCTTTCAACCATAAGCCTTCCCCTCTGCTAGGAGACAACTATCCTAACCAGAAAAGACAAGGTAAAATAACATGGATAACTTTCCATTATAATGATTCACTAGCTCCCTAGGGATCATTCTTACCGACATGAAACTCTCCCAATAAGCAATCAATCCAAATGTAATCCCTTTGGCCACTATGAGAAAGAAATTAACCATCAATCATGTTGCTCCACGCTAGAATCCTTTGGCTCCCAAGAGTCTGTCAGGAAAAAGTCTAGAAAAATATGGTCGGTCGACACCTTTAAGATGGGACTTATAGTCCTTATAAGATAAATGGATCTTTTTTGTCTAGACGGGTCTTACATACCCATATCCCCAAAGAGTATATCTTTATAAAGATGACCTTAGACAATTATGATGGTTTGGCAGCTCCTAGAGAGCATGTCCAAAACATGCATAGCTATTGTGAGCTGGTCATCCAAGATGGTGACGCTTGTGCAAGATCCTGCCTACGACCTTTAGAGGGTCAACTAGAGCATAGTATAACAATATAGAGCCAAGCTCTACAACGAATTTCAATGATATTTGTGCAAAACTCGTGTCAAGGTTCAACACCAGCATACCTGCCAAAAGAAGCTCCACTGAACTCTTTGGTGTTACTCAGATAAGAGGGTAGTCCACTTGAGCATATTTGAAAAGGTTCAGTGAAGAGATGCTTCACATGGAAGAATTGATTGAGTCAATGAACGTAGAAGCTTTGATAAATGAGGTAAAAGAATGTTCCATGTGGAAGGGCTTGTACGCCCTGCCAGATAGAAGCTTTATGAAAGTAAAACAGGTTATGAAAAATCACATCCGGGTAGAGAAAATTAATATATTATGACATGAACCTCCTTGTTTCTATCAAGAGGCTTAAGATAAAAAGCCCTTCAAGAGGAGTCATTTTTCTAGTAGAGAGAATAATTCAAAGAAATGTCATAAAAGACCAGTAAGGAAGCGCGAGCAATACCTTGAGATAAGGAACATTATTCCCCAAAACATCACCCTCACAATATTTTTCATGGCTATCAAAATAAAAGACTATGTATCAAAATAAAAGACTATGTTTAATACCCACCTTTTATGGCATCGCCTCCACACATGCTCTTCTAATTTTGTTAATTTGTTCCACAAGGAAAAAGGCATGATACTAAAGATTACTTCATGTTGAGGAATGAAATTGAAAGACTGATATTTAAGGGATACTTGAAGCAGTTTGTTAAGGGGAATGCCCACGTAAATCAGGATAAAGAAGAACCTAGCCAACCTATCCAAGCTCTACTCGAGGTTAATGTGATTCTAAGAGGCACCAGGATAGGGGAGACACCTCTAGTGGCAAGAGGAAATATAAGAGATAGATCCTTATAATGGCTTGCCAACAAAGCCCATAACACGAGCCCATTGTTTTCATTCTAGAAAATAGAGAAGGGGTGACTTATCCCCATAAAGACACACTGGTTATTTCCATGGTTTTGGCTAACCATAAAGTCCACTTGATATTGGTGGATTATGATAGCTCTGTCAACATCCTTTCCATAGTTGTAATATCCTAGATAGGGATAGATCCCTCAAAGATGACTCCTGTGAGAACCATTGGAACTAAAGGATCAAGAGTACTCATAAAAGGGTGCCTTAGAGATCTTTGTCATGATCGGCATGTACTCAAGGTGCCTCACCCTTCAACAAACTTTTATGGTGATAAACGTGATTTTAACCTACAATACCACAATAAGAGGCCTCTTTTGCACCAAATCAATGCAGTCATAAAGCATGCAATACTCAGTTTTGAAATTCACCGCTTATTATTATTATTATTATGTCAATTGATGAATATATTGAATACAAATATCCATCTAAACATATTTATTCAACAAAATTAAATATTTATACAAGTAATTATTGAATATTAAAAATCATATCCTACAATGAAATAAAAATAAAAATTCTTGATGTATGTTCAATATAAATTTTTAATTACTCCTTTTGAAAGCAATGTCATAAATTGTATTATTTGATTTCATTAGTTTTATGAAAAGACTTGATTGGAAATTAATAAAGTTATAAATGATACATAATTTGAACCTTATATAATTATATATTTTTAAATAATTTAAAGAACTTTGATGTAACTTGATCTACTATTAGAGATAATAATTACTTACTTTTGTTTGCTCTTACATCTTAAAGAAAATCGATTTAATAAAAAATAATTAATAGTAAGTATATTGTAATAAATTGTGATTCAAAGTTTTTATTTTACCTACTAATATTTTACCATTTATTTAGAAAGTTAAAACATAAACGATCATTCTTTGCAACATGTGCACATAAGAAAGAAAAGAATAGGTACAGTGTTTGAAGGAAGAGAAAATATGAAAAAAAAAAAATAAATAAATTGTGTGAGAGTTGTCTTGACATGAACCAATCAACTTAGCTAGTCCAAAGATAACTTGTCCGACCAGTAAAAAAAATCGTAGGATGAAATGAAAAAATAAAATTGATAGAAAAAAAAATCTCATGACCTAACTCCTTGCCTAACTTAGGTTTAAAATTAAACTGTGTAGAAGTTATCTCGATGAGACCCAATCGACTTAGCCTATCAAAAAACAACCCAACTAATCAATAAAAAAAAATATGGGGATGAATTTGAGAAAAAAAAGGATGAAATTTATAAAAAAATATTTCGACCCGACTCTTTACCTAGCTTAAATTTAAAATTAAACCGTATTGAAGTTGCATTAATATGATCTAGTTAACTTTGCTAGTCTAAAGATACCCTAAATGATTATTAAAATTTTTTTATCAATGAAATCGAAAATAAAAAAAGGATGCAATTGAAAGAAAAAATAGGAGAAATGAAAAATAAAAAAACTGAATTTAAAAAAAGGAGAAGAGTAGCTTCACCCAAAAAGCAGTCAAAGTTTTAGTGGAGAACAGTAGGTAATATATTGACATAACTTTTAATTGGAAAGAGTTTATTATAACTTAATCCTTGTGATTTAGCAAAATTAATTAATTAGTTATGATAGTTTCAAATACTACATGAATATTAATCCACGTAAGGTCAAATCCGTTCGTAACTTAATTCCTCTATATATTAAGTTAGTAAGATGCTTAGTTGTCGATCACTAATTTAGTAATTATAATTTGTTCCTAACAGCCTCTGTTTTCTAGCAAGTTTCCCAATTTTATCCATGGCATTAAAGAATTAGAGACTTCTTCACGTTTTGTTTCTCAAAGTCCAAATATTTCACCATAAAATCACCCATCACCATTCACCATTCACCACGACCATAAGGCAATATCCTCCACCACAGAAGTACATTTATGAAAAACATTAGTAAAAAAGGGCCCATGCGTGAAATTAATGTTAATGGCTTGAGGTCAAAGGTGGGAGAGCACGAAATCGGTTGATTGGAGATAGAAAATGGAAGGGATTGATGTATATATTTATGTTTGTTTTTGTGTTTTAAAGATATATTTTTTTTAAATTAAAAATTATTATTTTTTATTTTAAATTAATATTTTTTTAGTGTTTTCAAATCATTTTAATGCGCTGATATCAAAAATAATTTTTAAAAAATTAAAAAAATATTATTTTAATGTATTTTCGAGTGAAAAACACTTTGAAAATCAACCACAACCACACTCCCAAAACAAAATTTAATTTTTTATGGATTTGATTTTCTATATATATATATATATATATATATATATTAATTTAAACTGAGCATTACATACCTATTTTTTTTTCTTAAAAAAATGAATATAACGTGCATTAATTCTCTGTTGTTTATTAGGAATTATCCGGATAAAATTTGTGACAAGAAAACTTGAAAATTCTCAGTACCATATTTGAGCACTGATCTCAACTAATCAATTTTAATTGATCAGTAACTTCTAATTATTTGCAAGGATATCGTTTCATCTCAAGTTTCTGGAAGATGGAGATTATCAAAGATAAAATTAAGATAAAAACTAATCATTATTATTATTGTTTTATTTAAATTAATATTAAAATCAATAAATATAATATAATATAATTATCGTTAAAAAAATAGCTTGTTATTTATTAAAAAAAATAAAAGGGTAATGTGTGGGTTTCATTTTATGATAAACGAGTTTAATGTTTTTAATTAAGTTATATATTTGATATGCTTTGTACCCTTTATTCAAATCAACTAACGGTGCCTAATCAATTTAACAGAAGTTTGTAATGGATATTAATGAATGGTTTAAAATTATTCAATTTTAGTGATAAAAAGGCCAATTAAAGCCACTTTTATATATAAAAAAATTATTATAAAAAAACTCATGGCTCACCATCTTTGAATACCAGCCGTGAAAATCAATTTTAACTCAGAAGCTTCTCATTCTTTTCGAAAAGTATATATATAATATTCTCACATTTCTAGGTGCTTTGATTTTATACGCGAAGAAAATCATGTGGACATAGCAAATGGAAAACCATTCAAACTTGCCTGTTTTGACTTTTCAGAATCTCCCTTTGTCTTACTGCTTGCAATTTTCTTGTCTTAACGTGAGGTGTTTGTTTCTTCAAAAATGATTTTTAAAAAATGATTTTTAAAATTTTTTTATGTTTTTTTATTATTAAAAAATTTAGTCAATGAAAAACACTTTCCAGTTAATAAAAAATTTGACTTTATTTCCAGAAAAATGTTTTTTTTTTAATTTTTGATGGAAAACACTTTGTAGAAGTTGTGAAAAATTTAGAAATATCATATTATTTGCTGATTATATCAAATTTGATCCTCAAACTTTTGATTGCTATATATTTTGTTTGAATATTTTTTTCTTCAATTTCATCCCTTAAAATTTGATTTAATTTGATTTTTATATTAACTTTGGTCCTTATTTTTATGATTGTTATTTACTTTTCTTTTATCATTTTTTTATTGAAATTTTTTATCTATCAAATTTGGTTCTCATTCTTTTGATTGTTACTTATTTTTATTTAAAATAATTTATAAAATTATAATTATTATTATTTTAATTTCATTATTTTTTAAAAAATTTTATCTGTTAGATTTGATCTTTATTATTTTGATTATTATTTATTTTATTTGAGATAATTTATGAAATTAGATTTTTTTCAATTCCATTCTCATTCAACTTTTTAATTTGTAAGATTTGTTCTTTATTATTTTAATAAACTTGAAAAAAAAATATTAATAAGCTATTTTCCAGCTCATTTTTCATAACATAACCAAATACTGAAAAATATTTTTCAATTTATTTTTCATGACACTACCAAACATCGAAAAATAATTTACTTTTCAAGAATTCACTTTAAAAAAAAAACCATTTTCCTCCAAACAAACAGGCGTTGCTCAAATTAGTCCCCAACTATCAATAAATTCTCAATATATAGTCCCCTACTTCCAATTTTGTAAACATTAGCTAGGCATCCCATAAACCAATAAATATAATATAATATAATATAATTATCGTAAAAAAAATAGCTTGTTATTTATATAAAAAAAGGGGTAATGTGTGGGTTTCATTGTATGATAAACGAGTTTAATGTTTTTAATTAAGCTATAAATTTGATATGCTTTGTATCCTTTATTTAAATCAACTAACGTTGCCTAATTAATTTAACAGAAGTTTGTAATGGATATTAATGAATGGTTTAAAATTATTCAATTTTAATAATAATAAGGTCAATTAGAACCACTTTTATATAAAAATAATAATTATAAAAAAAATAATGGCTCACCTTACCGAAAAACTCTGTGGCTCTCACCATCTTTGAATACCAACCATGAAAAATCAATTTTAACTCAGAAGCTTCTCATTATTTTCGAAAAGTATATATATATTATTCTCACATTTCTAGGTTCTTTGATTTTATACGAGAAGAAAATCATGTGGACATATCAAACTGAAAACCATTCAAATTTGCCAATGTTAGACTTTTCAGAATCTCCCTTTGTCTTATTGTTTGCAATTTTCTTGTCATCTTAAAATAAGGGCGTTGCTCAAATTAGTCCCCAACTATCAATAAATTCTCAATATATAGTCCCCCTACTTCCAATTTTGTAAACATTAGCTAGGCATCCCATAATCAATAAATATAATATAATATAATATAATTATCGTTAAAAAATAGCTTGTTATTTAAAAAAAAAATTAAAAAGGGTAATGTGTGGGTTTCATTATCCAATAAATTCTGCAGCTGATCCTTTAGTTTCCTCAACTCTTTTGGCGCCATTATATACGGTGTTATTGATATTGACTTGGTATCCAGAACCAAATAAATTCATAACTTAAACTCCTTGCATGAAGGCAATCCAGGTAAATCATTGGAAAAGATATCGATGGAATTCCTGACTATAGAGACCTGGTTTAACTGGAGAATTTTATTCACTGCATTCATCATTTTAAAATAAAATAAAAGCTTATAGAAACAAAAATAATAATAAAAAACATCCCGGCCATTAGTTTTTTTATTTCTTAATTATTTTTTATATGTTTTTTTTTATTTTGTTAGAAAAAAAACAATTTCTTTAAGGGCCAATTAATTTATATAGGAGTTCAATTTCCAAATTGATATAAATACATGACATTGTTAGGATGGAAATGGGAGAAACTTTTGTTTAAGGACCCATGATCATCAATCTCTCTAACCGGAGGAAATGAATGGAAAATTCAACCCCATATATAGAAGCATCCTTTTCTTATCAGCAATCAACATTTTTCCTTGATCTATTAATAGATATTTTCAAAATAAAGGTTTTTTAAACTTTAATATCGTACTGGCTGAATCCTGATATGGACAGGATTCTTGAAAGATATTTTGTTTTTCACACATATTGAATATAATTACAGTGTGGTCGACTTGGTCACAGGAAGCAAATAACTTTCGACGATTTTCACCATTAATTATCAATCTCGGAGAATTCATAAAATTGAAAATTCAACTCCATGGAAGCATCTTTTCCCCCCAAATTTTACCATGGATATTATACTAGGATGTAAGAAAAGATTATATTAATTTATTAATATTTTTTTCAATTAATTTTTTTAAAAACCTTAATATAAGTGCTTTTTTCATGTATATTAAAAATTATTAAAAAATAATATAAATTATATTTTGTAATTTAATCAAATAACTTAAGTTATTGGATTAAAATAATTTTTTAAAATGATATCAGAATCAATGATCAAGTAATCACGAGTTTAAATCTCATTATTTTTATTTATTTTATAAAAATTAAATATAAAATAATATAAAATTTTAAAAAATTTTACTTTAAAAAATATATGAAAAAATAATAAATCATATTTTGCGAATTCAAAAATAATTACAGCATGGTTAACATGATCAAATAATAGGAAGCAAAAAACTTTCAACTATTTTCTCGTTTTTTCCTCCCCGTAATAGTCTGCTGTTTGCATAATGTAAACAAGTTTGACCGTTCAAAACAAAAAAAAAAGACGCCAGTAGAGTCCTTAAAAGGACGCCAGTGGCGTCCTTATTAATCCGCACGATCATGTTCATTTTTTCATTGGCGCTCCACTTCAGTACTTTGTCTCCCTTGGAAGCTCAAGAAAACAAAATCATTTTAGCTGTTCATTTAGATTTCTATGATTCAAGTTCCAAAACCCAGAAAGAAGAATAGAGGAACAAAATCTGGGGTTTGGTTTGTTTTAGTTGCTGTTTAAGTATACTGATCCACCATCAATGGAGAGTGCTGATATTTACAGAGCTAGTAGTAGTTTAAGAGATAGTTTAAGAGCAGGTTCGTTTGTATGGAGAAACAGTACTGTAGAAGCATTTTCAAGATCTTCACGAGAAGAAGATGATGAAGAGGCTCTAAAATGGGCTGCGCTGGAGAAACTACCTACTTATGATCGTTTAAGGAAAGGTATATTGATGAGTGCATCGAGAGGTGTGAGTAGTGAGGTAGATATCGAAAAACTCGGAGTCCAAGAGAGAAAACAGTTGCTGGAAAGGTTGGTCAAAGCTGCAGACGAGGATAATGAGAAGTTCTTGTGGAAACTCAAGAATCGTATTGAAAGGTAAAATACTCTCCTTTGGTTTGTACATTTACTTTGTTTGGTTTGCAGAGAAAATTTTAGAAAGGAATCAAGCTTTTAGATCGAAACAAAATGGTTCTACTTAATTGGATACTTGTTAGTCTCTCTTTCATGATATATGGATTGATCTAAAAAGAAAATATGGATTTTGTTCTCCCTCTATTTACTTGGAATACAGAGGAACTCTGTTTTGGCTGTTGAAGTTCTTGATTTTTGGCGTTTCAGGGTTGGAATTGAGTTTCCAACAATTGAAGTGCGGTACGAGCATCTAAATATTGGAGCTGAAGCTTATGTAGGAAGTGGTGCTTTGCCTTCATTTGCTAAGTTCACTTTTAGTATAATAGAGGTAACTACAGCTGCAAACATTTGACATCAGTTATTACTACCGATTGCCAAAATATGATGCTTTTCTTATTAGCTAATAACTCATACATCAATTTTGAAGGATCTACTCATTGCTCTTCGTATAATTCCAAGTAGAAAGAAACCACTCACCATCCTTAAGGATGTTAGTGGAATCATCAAGCCATCAAGGTAAGATGATCATGATCTAGAATCTGTTTGCTTCAATAGTTAGTTGCCTATTCTTAAGTTTTGTTTTTTGCTATGTACATGTTTTAGATTGACTCTGCTCTTGGGTCCTCCAAGTTCTGGGAAGACCACTCTTCTGTTGGCATTGGCTGGAAAGCTTGATCCCAGTCTTAAGGTGGTGATAGATTCTCGTAAATTTGTGTATTCCATGAGGATTTAGCTTTAGTTTTCTGCTTTAATTTGAGAAGCTGAATTCTTTCTTGCAGTATTCTGGTCGCGTGACATACAATGGTCATGGGATGAACGAGTTCGTACCACAAAGAACGGCTTCCTATACCAGTCAACAAGATCTCCATATAGGAGAAATGACCGTGAGGGAAACTTTGGCCTTCTCTGCCAGATGCCAAGGGGTTGGAAACCTTCACGGTTAGAATAATGGACTAGATTTTATTTGCACCCAACAGAATCATAATCCACTCTTGTGATCTGTTCAATATTCATAATTTAAACATGACTACTAAATAAAAATCCTTGCAATTGTCAGATATGTTGGCAGAGTTGTCGAGAAGAGAGAAAGAAGCCAACATTAAGCCTGATCCAGATATTGATGTCTTCTTGAAGGTGATGAAAGATATTAATATTTTGCCTATTAGACTTCCTTCATAGTAGCTAGAATAAGCTACGATGATGTAGAAAGCAATGTTCATTTTCTGTTGTTTCTGGTATTACAGGCAGTAGCAACACAGGGTCAAGAGGCCAATGTCATCACCGATTACGTCTTAAAGGTAGTACCACTATGTAGCATTGAAATGTCATGAAAGTCTTCAGAAAACGTGAACAGAATATCTCTAAATCTCTTAAATTCTCTGGAAATTGTAGATATTAGGATTGGAGGTCTGCGCAGATACTCTGGTAGGTGATGAAATGATAAGGGGTATCTCTGGAGGACAAAGGAAGCGTGTTACAACTGGTAAAAATCTCCATTAGTCCATAACTAACATCAGAGAAAAATTATTTCGCTTCACTCTCCAATTAATCTACAAAAATCTCCATTGATCTGTCATAGGTGAAATGCTGGTCGGACCATCAAGGGCATTGTTTATGGATGAGATTTCTACAGGCCTGGACAGCTCAACAACTCACCAAATTGTGAACTCATTAAAGCAAACTATTCACATTCTCAATTACACTGCCGTCATCTCGCTTCTCCAGCCAGCACCGGAGACTTATGACCTCTTCGATGACATTATTCTCCTGTCAGATGGCCAAATTGTGTACCAGGGTCCTCGTGAAAATGTGCTTGGATTTTTTGAACATTTGGGCTTCCAGTGTCCTGAAAGAAAAGGCGTGGCAGATTTTCTGCAAGAAGTAAGCTTAAATGAAGCGGTTTTACATGGAACCTTTACTACACTAGGATCTCCTATGTTCAATAAAAAGAGCCTCGTGTAAGTATCACAATCTTCATGATCGATAATGAAGGAGTTTTTCGCAGGTGACGTCTAGGAAAGATCAAGAGAAGTATTGGGCACGTAAAGATCAGCCTTACAGGTTTGTCACAGTCAACGAATTTGCTGAGGCATTTCAATCACTCAGCGTGGGACGAAGGGTCATAGAGGAGCTTTCAATCCCATTTGACAAGACCAAGAACCATCCAGCGGCATTGGTAAACAAAAAGTATGGAGCTGGAAAGATGGATCTGCTTAAAGCTAACTTCTCAAGAGAATTCTTGCTCATGAAGAGGAACTCATTTGTCTACATCTTCAAGATATTCCAAGTAATTATCGATAGTCATTACAATATCCAAGTTTTGTTTACTTTCAAATTTTGCATTCAATGTGACTCCTTTTCACTTCGTATCAGCTTACAATGATGGCAATTATTTCAATGACACTCTTCTTCCGGACCAAGATGCCTCGAGATACAGTCGAGGATGGTGGAATTTATGCTGGTGCTTTGTTCTTCACTGCGATCATGATCATGTTTAATGGTATGGCTGAGCTGTCTATGACCATCGCAAAGCTTCCTGTGTTCTACAAGCAAAGGGAACTCCTATTCTTTCCTCCATGGACATATTCAATTCCGCCTTGGATCCTGAAAATTCCCATTACATTTGTTGAAGTTGCTGCATGGGTGTTCCTAACTTATTATGTAATCGGATTTGATCCAAACATTGGAAGGTAAATAAGAATTCTTGATTTTCTGTAAGCTTGTACCAGAATCCATTCTGATCCAGCTGTTATAACAAGGTTGTGTTTCTTTCTTTCATTTTTTGCAGGTTTTTTAAGCTGTACGCGGTGCTTGTGCTAATTAACCAGATGGCATCTGCACTATTTCGATTTATTGCTGCAGCTGGAAGGAACATGATTGTTGCCAACACATTCGGGTCATTTGTGCTCCTCGCAGTTTTTGCGTTGGGTGGCGTCATCTTGTCAAGAGGTATGATGAGTATAATATCGCACTCGAAAATTATATTTTTTCTGCCAAACCTGGAGGAACTCATTGTGTTTTTTTGTTGAATGGAACAGAGCAAATAAAGAAATGGTGGATATGGGGTTACTGGGCTTCACCATTGATGTACGGGCAGAATGCAATAGTAGTGAATGAGTTCCTTGGAAATAGTTGGAGTCATGTATGGTTTCTTTAACTCACCGTCTGGATATTTGTGCCTTCGGCTCTCAATAATCAACTGGTATCTGAAGTTATTTTTCGAATCACAGATTCCTGCAGGCTCCACAGAATCACTAGGAATCCAAGTTTTGAAGAGTCGCGAATTCTTCACAGAAGCGTATTGGTACTGGATAGGAATCGGGGCAACAGCAGGATTCATACTACTATTCAATGTCTGCTTTGTTGTGGCCCTCACTGTCCTCGATGGTAAGTGTCATTACCTTCACAACGCCATACCTCTTGAAAGTTGGAGCTTATATTAATATATAGCAAATTATGTTGGCAGCATATGAGAAGCCTCAGGCTGTTATATCTGAAGAACCGGAAAGTGGTGATTCTGAAGGAGCTGTTCAGTTATCAAACCGTGGAATCAGTCACCAAACCAACACAGGTAAAAGAACTCAAATAATGAAGTGCTCAAGTCATTTTCCAGCCTATTAGGTATCAGATTATCGATATATTTTCAATTTACAAGCAACGAGTGGAGTTGAAATTAATAGAAGTGGTTCAGATTCCATTGGTGAGGCCAGCAACAACAGGAAGAAAGGAATGGTTCTTCCATTTGAACCACATTCCATCACATTTGATGATGTTATTTACTCCGTTGACATGCCACAGGTATCAAGATTTAGTGAAGTACGATTATACCTCGCTTTGATGTCATATGATTGAATGAACATGGAAAAACTGATCATGTTGGTGTTGAGATTTGCAGGAAATGAAAGTTCAAGGAGTCGCTGAGGATAGGCTGGCGCTTTTGAAGGGTGTGAGTGGTGCTTTCAGGCCCGGTATCCTTACAGCTTTGATGGGTGTTAGTGGTGCTGGAAAAACGACTTTGATGGATGTGTTAGCTGGTAGGAAAACTGGTGGATATATTGAGGGAGACATCAAGATTTCAGGGTACCCAAAGAAGCAAGAAACTTTTGCTAGAATTTCTGGATACTGTGAGCAAAATGACATTCACTCTCCACAAGTTACCGTCTATGAATCCTTACTCTACTCAGCTTGGCTTCGTCTACCCTCAGAAGTTGACTCTGAAACCAGAAAGGTAGGCACCCTTTGCCTTGAATTTAAATACGCTTCATACATTAGGTATTTAGCGTGCAGATTTGGGGTTCCGTGAATATTTTCTTGTTTTCGTGCTTGTTTCATCCAATTAAGTTTAATTTAGCTTTACCATTTTATACTTTATCCTTAGATCAAGATCAATGTCCCGGTTCTATCTAGCAAAGGATACTGCTGGTGAACTTGATCTTATGCGGTGATTGTGCTAAATATTATGGTTTTTTTAGTCGGCCTAACCCAGTCAACTTCTACATTTCTAGATGTTCATTGAGGAAGTCATGGATCTTGTGGAGTTGAATCCGTTGCGCAGTGCATTAGTTGGGTTGCCTGGTGTGAATGGTTTGTCCACTGAGCAACGCAAGCGGCTAACCATTGCAGTTGAGCTAGTTGCAAACCCTTCTATCATATTCATGGATGAGCCAACTTCAGGGCTAGATGCTAGAGCCGCTGCCATTGTGATGAGAACAGTTAGGAACACTGTTGACACAGGAAGAACAGTTGTTTGCACCATCCATCAGCCCAGTATAGATATATTTGATGCTTTTGATGAGGTAAAAATTGTTAACAAATTATCTGAGCTAGAGCTTTGTCAAGAGTTTATCAACATAATAATCTGGATTATTAACATGGCATTGTAGTTATTCCTGATGAAGCGAGGAGGTGAAGAGATATATGTTGGGCCAGTGGGTCGTCACTCTACCCATCTGATTAAGTACTTTGAGGTATGTGTAATTTGGTTAATAATTAAATAACCTATGCTCATACCAACTATAATTGACTAATATTCATTTAATTGTTCAGGAAATTGAAGGAGTGAGTAAAATTAAAGATGGCTATAATCCAGCAACTTGGATGCTGGAGGTTACTTCATCATCACAAGAGATGGCTTTGGGGGTTGATTTTGCTAACATTTACAAGAATTCAAATCTGCTCAGGTCAGCTAAAGTAGTTTTTTAAAGTACTGAAAAATATTCTAAAGCCCTCCCAAATAAGCTTTGATGACATGAAATAGTAAAGCACTTAATAATTGAGAATTAGAGTTCAATTTGTCTAAAGTTTGTCTCTGATGCGTGGCTTAATTCAGGAGAAACAAAGCACTTATTGCAGAACTAAGCACACCTGCTCCTGGCTCGAAGGACATTTATTTCTCTACGCAGTACTCGACATCATTTTTCACACAATGTATGGCTTGCTTGTGGAAGCAACACTGGTCATACTGGAGGAATCCACCATACACTGCCGTGAGATTTCTTTTCACAACCTTTATAGGGTTGATGTTTGGGACAATGTTCTGGGACCTTGGCTCCAAAGTGTAAGTCACAATGGCTAGCTTAAAACAATATATATAGAAGGTGACGCTTTGATGGTTTGCCACATGCAGTTCTACCAATTCATCTAACTAGTCTTACAAACTGTAGGGGCACTGCCCAGGATCTTTCCAATGCTATGGGTTCAATGTATGCAGCTGTTCTTTTCCTTGGTTTTCAAAATGGATCAGCTGTACAGCCAGTGGTGGCTGTTGAAAGAACTGTCTTCTACAGAGAAAGAGCTGCCGGAATGTATTCAGCTTTGCCCTATGCCTTTGCACAGGTAATCTAGGATTCACCTCATCAAGTAAATTATTATTGCATGTTTCATGCATTGATCACCAAAACTTCATCTTATGTTGCAGGTCTTGATTGAGATTCCTTATGTATTTGTTCAATCCGCTGTCTATGGTGTTATAGTTTATGCAATGATTGGGTTTGAATGGACTGCTGCTAAGTTCTTTTGGTATCTGTTCTTTATGTACTTCACACTATTATACTTCACCTTCTATGGAATGATGTCTGTGGCTGTGACTCCAAACCACCACATTGCTGCCATAGTTTCCACCGCATTTTATTTAATATGGAACCTCTTCTCGGGGTATATAGTCCCTCGACCTGTAAGTGCTAAATATTACTATATATCTTAATCATTTCAAATTCTAAGTTTCCATAGTGACTGGTTACCTTGAGGAACAATATCGTGATTCTTTTTTCTGCTTTGGTCTATTACAACAGCGGATACCTATATGGTGGAGGTGGTACTACTGGGCATGCCCCGTATCATGGTCCTTGTATGGATTGGTTGTATCACAGTATGGAGATATACAGAAGAACCTCACCGACACTGAAACAGTGAAACAATATGTGAAGAACTATTTCGGATTCGACCATGATTTTGTTGGAGTGGTTGCAGCCGCGGTTCTTGGCTGGACAGTCCTCTTTGCGTTCATATTTGCCTTTTCTATCAGAGCCTTCAACTTCCAGAGGCGATAGGGATTTTCTTTACATGCTTCATTCTATGTTTCTCCCTTTTCTGTGTGTAGGCTAGCTATTTTAGTATTTCAAGTTTGTAACAACACGTTAATATAGTTTATTGAAACTTATTAACTAAGATAATTAAGTTAATGTTAATCAATGCTTGTAGTTCCACAAACTGCATACATACTTCGTCTCATAAATCTATATGTAACTTCCATGTCCTTCTCCTATTTATTTGGGTTTTGAAAATAATGATTTATTTTTTACTATTCTACATGCTTAACGAGGTTTTTATATTCCTTAATAATTAAAAATAAAATTCTTTTTTTTTTTAATCTTAATATGACTGGTTTAAGACAAGACGAGTAGGAGAAACAAAAAATTTGGAGGTGAACCTAGTTCACTACTTCATATTATTGATCAGCCAATAGTGCTATGGCACATGTCATCCTATTTAACTACATCATCAACTTGAAAATAAAAAATAATAACTGATCATTATAAAAAAAATCGAAATGATTGGGACCAGAACGGTTTCCAAAATGATTACCTGTTAAAATTCCAAAACTTTAACAGCTAAAAACTTGTAATGTTTTGAAATAAAAAGAAAGATTTAAGATTATTACGCTAAAAAATCATCTCAATTCAAGAATTTAAATTATTAAATAAGGTCTCAGGATATGATTTATATTATTCTCTAACATACCCCCTCAAGTGAAAGCTCTTTAAACTTGAAACTTGCACAAATTTATATTACCTTGTGCTTGATTTTTATCAAATAAAGAGCTGGTGAGATTTGAACTCGTGACCACTCAATCATCAAGACTTTAATACCATATCAAAGAATCATCTCAACCCAATAGCTTAAGCTGATAAGTAAAATTACAGGATATAATTTATATTATTCTGTAACAATTATAATGTTATTATATATTTTGATAAAATGGCCAAGAAAAATGATTAATGGGCGATTATGCAAACAAAGATTATTACTTGTAATATTTTATTAATGGGCGATTATGCAAAAAAAGAAAAAAGAAATAAATTGTAGGATCAAGCAAAATTAGAAAACTATCGATAGATATCCTACTCATTAAGAAAAGGAAACTTAATT
>Ga0307517_10007062_pt1 | contig 16467 bp, 15 predicted proteins | sample 23_EM_MG_FD_194515 | JGI IMG/M metagenome (GOLD analysis project Ga0307517, IMG submission 194515) | Populus trichocarpa ectomycorrhiza microbial communities from riparian zone in the Pacific Northwest, United States - 23_EM | ecosystem: Host-associated > Plants > Roots > Unclassified | place... | reverse complement strand
TGCGCTTGGCCTGGGGCTTCACAGGCTGTTAGGATATGTTCCATGGTCTCTAGGGTTTGACATGTGTTACATATTCCTCTATCCTCATATCCTGGGATATTTGCCCAGTATTTTCCTACCTTGTACTAGGTGCCGATATACTTACATATGAACTGCCTCGTGTGGTTTGCGCGGTTTATTTATTTTTGAGTTCATGAGTAACCATGAGTTCTTGACATTCTTGTTCTACTAGGCTATCTATCCTCATATATCTGCATCGCCCATTCGTATTCTAATTTTGGTATCGTGACTTGCCCTTGCCAGGCTCTGGGATGAAACCTCGCAAGCCAAACCCTGTCAATTTAGCCCGAACCTCGTTTCTGGAGATGCACTTGCGATTCTGCTCAAGCTCGTCACAACAAGATGGAGAAATCTGTTGGATACATGGGACCCATACATTCCGAAAAGGATTGCTAAATCCGTGGCGGGTTCCGCGAACTTGGTGGGTGACACATGTGACGTAGATTGACGAAGAAGAAAGAAGAGAGTCAAGATTGCGCACGGGCCGTGTACTGGGTTTATAACCCCTGGATGTGGTCAGTCTTCTTTTTTTTCAAACCGCTCTGCTGTTATTCCCCCACTCCCTTTTCTATTTACCGCGTTGGCCCGACTTGGATCGCTCATGTGCGAAAGGCGAACGAATTCATGTCCCTCTCTGTTCCCACGTGTACAACTTTCGATAAGGGACGAGGACGGAGGACCAGGTCTATTTCTTTCCATCTCGAAGCGGGGCAGCGAATTACACAATCTAACAAGTCTCCATGGACATCCACTTTGATAACCGCTTCGCTAGGAAACAGGTGGACCTGGTCCTCCACATTGCTATCTATGTATCTCCACCTTTACGATTTTCCATGGTTTCCTGTTTCGGATTTTCTTGATTTTTTCGAGTCGTGATCTTCTTGTCTGTTCGTATGGGGTTGGTTAATGGGAGGATTTGAACAGTTGTCTGGAAGAGGATGGTGCAATTCGGGAATTTTGACAGTCGAGAAAGACGGCAACGAATATACATTCTGGCAGTACTTGGCCCTGAATGCTGTGGGTTGGAAGAGGAATTTTCAGCGTGGTCAAAGTGGATGATATCCGTGACTCTGTGGGAGATGGAGGGTTTAACGAAACCCCCGGCGAGTCGACCCAGCCGTGCGTTCCCAATCTCCTTCACTTGGGCTGCGTACCTAATAGACCTCTTTCATGGGGAAATGGTGGATGCGACAAAGTTACCCGGGAAGGCATACCTAGGCAATGGTCACCGAAACTGCAATAGCTCCTTATTCAAAAGAAGGGAATCGTTTTCTATTCGACTGGGTGCCTTCCCGGTAACATATCCTGGATACTCCATTTTCCCTATGAGCAAGATCAGGTTGGAGTGGTCCGTCAGTCTGCAAAGGCGTAAGGGGCTCAACACCACATTCAAGTATCCACTTACTGTGTGGCGCAGTGTAACTGAACTCATACCTTTCATATGTTTCGAGCGAAATATGCCGATGGTCCTGTTCTAGGATACACCCTCATCCTCCCCCCCCCTCTAGCAGTTGGCGTTTTCTCATATCACTCGTCATGGGTGTATCTCGCGGGTGTATCTCACTCAGGGATTCGTGTATGTCCTTGCTGCCCACCTGCGTTCATGATCCCTATTTAAACATCGTTCGTTCATTCATTCTAGTTCTTGTCATAGAGACAAGATGAGGAATTCATACAGTTCGAGAACAAGCACCAAATCTGCCGCCATCACGATTCTGCTTCGTTGGGATGTGTGCCAGTTGATGACGTGCAGTGACGAAGAAAGAAGAAAGTTGGGATTGGGCACGGGGCTCGCATTGGGTTTATATATAACTCCTAGATGCGGTCCGAATTCCCCCCATTCCCGCTCTGTTGCCGCCCCTAGCACTCGCCGCTCCCTTGCGACTTGTAGTCTGGATGACCGTATTCGTTCATTTGCGAGGTGCGCACGATTTCATGTCTTGTTCATGTTCGAAATTCCGGCCAGTGGACCAGGTTTGCATTTACTTTCATCTACAAGCAAGTCTCAGTAACGCGAAGCTGCACAGCCAGTCTCCACGGCCGCCGGCTTCTGAAAAAAAAGTATCAAAGGGCGTAGTCCTCGCCACTCCCCCCCCTGCACCAATTCCAACCTCACATGGGTTGCGACCTCGATTTTTGGCCCCCATTTATCTTGCCATGAACATTTTTAACTTCGCACTTTTATTCTGCCCGATGTGTACAAACCTGAGATGGGTGTGGGAGCACCGAGCTTTATTTCCCAATCTATTCAACCCCACAAATTTTTTGAAGTATACGTGCAAGGGAAATCAATCCCATATTTAAACCCGTGTCGCCTTCGGAAGAAAATGATATATCCCAACGACATGGATGAATTTCGATAAATATCTGGAAAGATCCTGCTTTCGTGACTTTTCCAGGTTGCCTGAAGTACAAAAGACATAAATGTATAATATAGCAACGGGAGACGGTGTATTTGAGAACGGAGGGGAGAGATAAGAACATAAATGGTATCATTCCAATTAGGTTCCGAGCTTCCATTCCACGCACACGGAAAAAAATCAGTGGAAGCCTACTCCGAAAACCATGGATTCATCTTCCAATTGGAATTATCCGACGATCACATATTATATCGTGCAGCCATTGAAAGTGGTGGATGATATAATATCTGGATTCGACGGAGAAAAAGGAGTGGAGTCCATGTTTTTTCGTGACAAGCGCCGATGTGCAGTCGAGTCGAAGAGAGGAGGTAGAGGTGTAAGTGAGAAAAACTCTCCAACCAACGAAATAGAGATTGAAATCTAGAGTGGTGCAGGCGGCAGGGTGAAAAGAAAGAAACAACGAGCTTGAACAAAGTTAAATGGGAACGACAAGGATTTACTTATCAATGAACGGGGTTCTTTGGTCTAAATCTCCAACCCAAGTGACCGAGAACGCATACAATCTCTTCGGAGATCATTACACCTATTTTCTTAACATTGTTTTTCTTCGGTCGCACGTCCCGGACGTTTGGTATTCCAAAAAAGATGAGTAGAAAGGCGCGTCCAGTAGAGGTAAAAAAAAAATCGAATATGATTTGAGAGCTCACGAAACATTGCCAAGATCATGTGCAAGCAGAGGAACGGCGACAACGACAGGTGAAGAGAGTCGGCCGATCCGCGTACGTTCTCAACAAGGACTTGGCAGCTTCCAAAGTACGTGCGCGCGAGAACAGAACAGCGAAAGTGATCACGAAGCCCAGATAAAGTGCGATCTAGGTTCGAATTGCTCTAGGGTTACGAAATTGACTGGATGGTGGTGGATTCTAATAAAAGCATTCGCGACTGGAAAGCCAGATTTTGAACAATTTGAAGAAAGACCTAAATGGAGGCATCATCGGCACGTTCTTGCGAAAAAAAAAATGCGAACCACTGAAGGGAAAGGACAACGGATAGAAAGCCACCCCAACAACCCTTCTTTACATGCCAAGACCAACAGTTCCCACATCCCATCCAAATTCCCGTCGGAGGTCCTAGGAAATCTACAGGTAAAATGCCAATAATCTTTCAACACGGAGATCACAAGAACTCACCGGGAAGATTTTACTCGAAGGGACACTGGATAAGAACATATACCGCAAGGCCGCGAATGACGATACCACCTCGTATCATCAGCCCATTGGTGGACGCGATGCAACATCGGGGACAGCGTCGATAACCAAGGATACCTTGCGCTCTCAAATCAAACGTTTAAGCGCCACCTATAATACCCAACGACGTCATTGGATGGGCGAGGATAACACGGCCTTGAACAGCAGCAGACGTACCTGACCCCCCAAAGGTGGGCGGGATACCCGCTACAACCCCCGCTTCTCTCGCATCCCATGACCATCCGTCTGCCAGCATTAGCTGGCATATCCATATACACCAAGCCCATCTTGTCATACACATCATCGAAGGTCAGCGGTCGCTCTCGACTACGACTTCTAACGCCACTGCGCACCCCCCGCGCAACACCAAAATACACGGGGGCCTTTGGGATTTGAGGTAACAGCCAGTGATAACCCCGAGTACGGTAGGACCCATGACGATCGTTGTGCCCGGTGTGGAAAGGGTGGTTGTTGTATTCCCTGCTACATTGAACAGTGAGGTGGTTAGGGTTGGTGATTTGATTGTTTCTGGGTATCGCTGCGGGGGTCGTTGAGCGCCACGGTGAATTTAGCGGGGGTTGGGGCGGTAAGAGACGTTCCGGGTGGGGGTCAGGCTGAGATAACGGTAAATGATTCGTTGCTATTGAAGATTTTGGTGAAGACGATTGATTGCACCACGCCGGGTGTGCTTCACCTTGCCAAATGTCCTGACGGCCATTTCCACCTAAGTATCTCGAAATTACACCTCAGATATCAAGGCAAAAAACGATGAATACCTCACCGGCCAGCGGGGTTGTCGATGGAATTGGGGACTGTTATTGATCGATGTCGTGGACAGAAAGACCTTACTCCAAGTTCGCGTTATATAACACCGCGGCCTTCGGTCGTTTCCACTCTATCACTAAGTTCCATCTCAGATTTCAAGAGGAAAAAAAACGATGAATGTCGCACCTTGGACCGGTGCTACTTAGTGGGTAGCCCACGTTATCGATGGGTGTAGTGGACAGAAAAGCCTTGCATTGAGGGTATGCAAATAAAATGGAGCAGGGAATGCATAGGATATGAGGAAATGTACAATACAGGATGCATCGTCACGGTAGTCGATGAAGGCGATGGTGGTGAAAGGAAAGAAATCGTGGGAAATCACTACATAACATCATGGTCTGATCTGATTGATGGACAAACCACTCGATTCATTCCACAAGATCGATGGGATCAACTGAAACGCCGCACTGAAATTGACAATCGAGGACCTATCTTCTTCATACTCTGCAGACAAACAAAATTTCACAGGTATGATTTCAAATCCTTTTCCAATGGCCTCCCCACTTGTTCGTCGTGGCATCACAAACGCCTCTTTTCCTGGTTGCACTCGCCGGGAAGTCAGTTCATCCTCTCCTTTGCCATATATTTTACTACCAATTTCTGTATGCAGCCGAGTCTCTTCTGCACTATATGGGGAGCCGAGGATGGGATAAAAACGCTGTAGGGATGGGTGATCAATGTTCAACAAACTCAAGAAAGGCTTAAGCAACGGAAGAGGAGTGTGTGTGTGTGCAAAAGATGTTAAAATGCGATCTAATACAAACCAGCATGCGCCTAGTGCCCCAAATATTTGATGAACGCGAGGGCCTGAGCACACTAGGCCCAGGCGAGAGCCCGGGGTGCTCTGAGTTCACATCGACGCCCATCGTTATCGTAGAGGTGAAACGGGCGCTTGCACTCGTGTGAACGTTGAGATCGAGGTCGGAGGCTATCCCTATTCCGCCGAAAAAGATCCCTTCACTGAAAACAGGCGTGTTCGTCTAATGAAATATGGGAGTGTCGAAATTCTACCCCTTAGATTCGGATTCCTCAACCTCGAAACTATACACAAGGTGGGCATTTGAAATTCTAAAATCTCACAAAGGGAACAGGTATTTGCAATGGATTTGCGACGTATGGGTAAATTTCTGGTGAAATAAAGCTAGGCGATGAGACGGTGTCGACGACAGGTGTACGATGTCCGTTGTTACAGCGAGGATTGTCACGAACAATGAGAAGGCAGAAATGATAGGTGAAGCACAACTTGAGCGCCCGAATGATGGACTAGATGAAGCAGTCAGAGAAAAGCCGGGCGATCCGTTCTCAACCAGGGCTCCAAAGTACGAGCACGCGAAAACAGAAACAGCCAAAAGAATCGACGAGGCTGAGTTCGTTCTCGTTTTGAATTGCCCTAGGGTCACGAAATGTAAGTATCGGCCCAAAACTCGAGTAGCTTTAGATTACATTAAAGTTACCAGATAACAAGTCGTGAGCCAGTGTTTGAGCTACTGGGCGAATGACCTGGAAACCCAGGGGTTATCATCAGCCTTCTGAGAATTTCGACAAGGGATGTGAGGGAGAAATGAACAGAACCAAGAACGGATGAGCGAGCGCGCTGTGCCAGAATGAGACAAACGAAAGGAGGGAAATAAGTGCGTTCCCTACCTCCCATCCAAATTCATGTCGAAAATCCTAGAAAACTTACAGGGAAGCAAAAAATTGCCTTGTAACACGTAAATAAAGAGAAATCATCTGAGAGGGTTGTCTGGAAGTTGACGGGTTGATCATTGGGTGATGACATACACCACAATGTCGCAAGACGAGCATTATCAACCCGTCGTTTGACGTGTTGGGTTCGCAAATCAACTGTGAAGGGTACTACCCATCAATCGTCAGATGGCGTACAACATTGTATGGAACAGCAACTGACGTACCTAACCCACCCCAAATGTCGTGCGGAATACCTGCCAAAATCCTGCTAACCAAAACCATGCCACTGCCAGTCTGCCGATTTTAGCGAACACTTCCATATCATTTTCTATCCTACACGCCATCCAAGGTCGCTCTTCAGCACGAGCTCATCCTGCCACCGATCACTGCGCGCCTCCCGCTCGGCAGCAAGCCGCACGTCGGGCTGCGGGACGGAGGAAACAGGCAGCGATGAATCCGAGTACGGTATGGTCCATATCGATTGTCGTTCCTGGTGTGGAAACTGTATTCCCCGTGACCATTGAATAGCGAGGGGTTTAACTGTTACGGTTGGGGATGTGTTCGTTGTCTACTGTGCTGTGTGGGACTGCGTTGTTAAGCGGTCTGGTAAATTTGGCGTGGAGCGCGGGGTTTGAAGAGAGAAGCTAACCTAACGGTAAGCACTATGGCCGTTGGGGGAGGACCCTTGGGCCTTCCTCCGCGCCTCAGGGGGAGGGATGTATGGATTCTGACCATGAGGAAAGTATCGATAAACCAGGGTGATTAACGCTGCGGTTCTTGGGGTTTTTTCCACTCTACAGCTAAGTTTCATCTCAGATTTCAAGAGGAAAAAACGATGAATGTCTTACCTTAAGCAGGTGCCAGTGTGCAGTCCTCGTTATCGATGGATGCTGTGGACAGAAAAACTTTGCACCAGTTTCACATTGAGTGTGCACAAATAAAATCTAGCAGAGATTGTATAGGATATGGGGACATGCATACAGGATGCATCGTCACGGGCATCGATATCATGAAGGCGATGTCGTGGCGATGGTGGTGAAAGCGTGAGAAATCATTACATACTCGTCCTTGGTAACCAATTCTGTGCGGACTCGGAGGTTGTATTTCTTTGCCCATCCGGTGTAGCTCTCATGCCCTGGGGGCTATATACAGCTGACTTGATGTTACAGGTTGGTTTTCCTCCGAAATTCTTCCTATCTTTCCCCTAAATGATGGAACCATGTGCTATTCTCATCCACGAGGGGCTCGTAGTGGGTGATAAGCAGAAGGCTACATATATTCATATTAAGGAGGAATCTAGAGGTTGACGATCTCGATGACTCGGAATGCGGCGCCAGCCATCGAACAACATGTATTATCCCTTCCGTTGCACTTCCGCTTCCGCAAACCTTCCGCGACTCTGACAGACCCTCGACAATGGTACCAGATGAATTGAGCGCAGGAAAAATCCAGGTATCCTGATGCGCAAATATTTCCAACCCTAAGAGCATGAATCATTCGGTTCCAAAGAGGGCCTCAAAAATGCGTCATGCATTCTGCATTGTCAGCTCAGCAACACCTAAATTTTTAGTCGATCTCGAACTTCTCTTTGCAAATTCAGGATGGGACGCGTTTCGTGGGCGGTTTATTCAGGATTCACTCATTATCAGTCATATGACAGAGCAACAACTTTTCCGGTGGAGAGTCGTCCCCTAGGGCTGGGATAATGAATCAGTAAAATTTGGCCAAGGTCGATGCAACGGTGACTTACGAATGGGGGCGCGTTGATTATTTCCAGTCGAGTTGCGGTTATAAGGGAGAAATTTGAATACCAGTGGGTCGTGTCTGGCTTCGAATGGAAGCTGGGATCTTGTAGATATAATGTTATATCAAAAATTCATACCACATTTCCTTGCCATACTCAGGCCATATTTTATGCCAGAAGACTTTAGCCATTGTCCGAACATGCAATTACGAGAATGCACTTCGGAGTAGCACATTCTGTGTTTCGAGGTGTGAGAACCATTGAGAAGAAAACTAAAACAGCGCACCCTGGTAGCCTTGCATTCCCTCACAAAATCACAAGAAGACCTCCCCATATCGGAGTTGTCAGAGCAGCTGTAGGTCCATTGAGACTCCGTAGGTCCATTAAGACTGTGTTTCGCATTTTCTGTGCATCCAGGCAATCGGACCTGTAAATTAGATATAGAAAGGAAAGATAATTGTTAGATTGAAACACTGCTCTCGATAGCGGAGGCTATGTTCTACAAATAAGCAGCAGCATGTTCATCGCCGTCGTCAAGTTGAGTCAAGTCGTGATACGAGATATACTAGTAGGATACATAAGTTCAGAGAAAATACACGCACCATACTAACTGGGCATTGTCGGTCGATCATCCTCACTGGGCTCCTGTCACGTTGGAAGCAATTAGTGAGGAAGCGGTCCCAGTTCCCCCTAACACCCCTCAAGATTCGACTTCTATTACCAAACTTAGACCTGGTCCCAGTCGCCAACGGTACTCATGGTAACCATAGTCATTGCTGACAATTGCATCAAAGGTCTATATTATGGCGGGTCTACCCTTCTTTGAAAAAGTGTGTTGACGAAACATAAAAGAAGTCTAAGAGTCATCTCACTGGTCATTGTTATGCTGCCCCTTTCCAATTTCCCATGTACACCATCGAGGGGTCATCTTCCTTTAGGGTCAAGATGGCCATGACGCGGCTTCCGCACTTAAAAAGAAGATAAGGCAACAGTTCGATGACCACTCCAACATATATATCAAATATATATGTTCCGAGGCCTCGGCTTACAGGTTATTCTTGGGTTATTCAGCGCCTTATTTGATTCGAGTCTTTTCTGATCTGCAGTTCAGTGCAACTTGGGCGGCGACTTGGTCAGCCATCGGAAAGTAGAAAAAAGAACTAGGTTTTGTTGGAGAATAAGTTTCCAATGTCCATCAAAATTACTTGGTAGAGAAGTTGATCTGAGGAGATGCTATTTGTTCGGTGAAACTATAATCAGCGTTGCCTTTTCCCCAATTTCCGTAGCACGCACTAGAGGGTCTTGATCGTCTAGTGTATGATGGTCATAATGTGGCTTCTGCTATGCGGAGGCCTACTTGAAACAAGGTCTCTTTCCCGAAATAATGAAACGGAGGGCATGAACCGCACAGGTCATATGCTTCTCGATGAATTCGGGTTGGATGGCAACGCGCTGACGCGCGGGGGTTCCTAAATCGTCTGACAGACGACACGGTCTCTGGCGCCGGAACTGTCAGCAATGAATACCAACAATCGTCCTCTTACACATAGAAGGGAAAAGAAACAACCACTTTCAGACCGCTTGTCCATCCTTGATCCAGGATAGACAAGACCCCATATTGGATCTCATCCATTGATGGGCTCCCCATTCTATTTCACAATCTCAACGTAATGCCCAGGGCAGCCACTCATGTCCAGCCAGTCTTCTCGTCCCGTGGACGGCGTAGCATTTATCTGAGTTCCAAGTTCCAACAGACCCACCACTGACTTCGATATCGTCCTCGCTGGGCAACATGATTAATTCGAACTTCATTTCTCTGGATTTATTCCTCAACGTGCCATCGTCATTCTCGCAGTCCAGGAATCGTGTATCAAGGATAGTTTTCACGGAGAAGGCTGTCCCTTTGTGCGTGTTTACATCTAAATGTCATTTATACGGCTATGTGGAAATCCTTCCTTCTTGATCAATTGAGCTAATGTTCCACTGTGCTCGAGCCATCGCCCGCTGGCTGCCATCTAGCTTTCTTCAATCCTTGCAATCCCGCAGCTTGTGCGGTCAGGGCTTAACTTTTTTTTGGGTACCAAGGCTTGCATCGCTATATACACGTTCTCAACTCGGCGGGTAATAAAATTAAAGGGCCTCTGGGGTCATCCCGACCAGCATTTGGTGATAACAAAAATACCTTATCACCGCCAACCGGTTCCTCCAAGATATGGCTTCTCATCATGGAGAAACACCTTCTTTATACTTTATTTTGGGGGTAAGACCGAACCTCGGGCAATCTTTAATTCCTCTAAATACCCGCTCGCTATCACAGGGCTCAGTTGCATTGATTACTGTACTGATACGACCAACTCTTCGTTTTTTTTGACAAATTTCTCGCCGAGATGGCCGAAAATCTTTCTTTTGAATTAAGACGAATAAAAAAAAATACTTGGTTTGCCTCTGTGACCTGTGACGCGAAGAGTTGGTTGTATCAGTACAGTAGTGTCTCCCAGGAGACAAAACCCGAAGGCCTGGTGTTAATCTTTCTGATAAGTTCCCTCAATGTTCGAGGTTATCTCGTTGTTGGCATACGATTCTTCCGGCGCTCCTGATCCTCTTTCGTGGAACAACGTTCGTTTCAGATGTGATGAACCCCAACCGCTATGCTAACGCCGTCTAATGACAGGAGATTGCCTTCATTAAACAATCTGTCGTCCTTGGAACGCTTGTCCTCGTAGCAAGTGAAATGTGTCTTCATTTGACTCCAGTGTGACTGATTTGTGGAGAAAGATATATGATTACTTATGCACATTCGATCAAGAGGTGAGTCGGCTGGTTAATTGACGTAACTACTCACTCGATAACCATCCAAGGTCGAACATGTTTGGCGATTCCCCCCATCTTTTGGAACATATTTATTCGTCCTCAACCGGTACCTCCCTTTCATCAGCTTGACTTTGAACTATCTCGGTGCGCGTAGTCACAAAGAATTAATAATCCAGTAACTTAGGTCTGTCTTAGGCTATGAAATTTATTTATCGGCGGCAGTTCGTTTACTGTTATTCGGTTTACGGTGGCCGACTGACATCATTAAATATAGGGATGCCTGCATTTATACACCACAAGTATATGTGCGTACACATCCCAAGATTCCCATTCATCCTCCAACAACCTCGTCATGTAGATCTCAACCTTTGTGGAATATTTGTCGCGCAAGGTACGCATCAATACCATGTGCAACCTGCTTAACTGAGTTATTTCATAGCCATTCTTTACCTCCGCACAATCGCTCTCTGGGCGCGAAATCGTTGGGTATTGTGGTCACTCGCAGTTTTGTACATTGTGGGTCTTTCACATCGTCTTGAAGACTGTGATTTACTAGTTCATGATGACAGCTTAGCGTTGCATCCTCAATTGTGCTCATGAAAATATACACGGAAAGCCTTTCCTGTGTGTCTAGGAAACCAAGCCCAACACCTCATTTTAACTGACCCACCGATTAGTCGACGGAAGTCATATAAATGATTTCAAAGGGTGTAGGGTGGTGAATGCAAACCGGATTATATTCCTCGATTACGTTCTGCTCTTGTTTTCGGAAACGAGTGGGTCAAAGTCAAAGTTTCCTCAATCACATTCTAAACCCCATTCCTTACAGCCGTCGTTATCCTAACGATGATTACGGCCTATAGGCACCGTAAGTGCCCACACCTCCGTATCTCGTCGAGCTAAACTCTTCTTCTTAGTTCGCCACTCCAACTCCTGCTGGGTTCGCGAACTCTACGCGAGCGGTAAGGATCTTTGAACGATAGCCATCGCTTACAAGTTAACTTCCGCACAGGCTTCCTATTCTTCCTCTACCTGCTAGGTCTGCAAATTGATTTTTTCGTTGAGCGCTGTTATCGCTGGTACTCATAGTCTTTCTGACGGCAGCATTCACGATCTTGAATATGATATTCAGTCTCCTCGCTCCCGTATGTTCCTGGTTTTTGACGACTCTCGTATTTTTAACCATCTAACGTCCGTCATACTTAGGCATCCCTAAAGGCAACTTTTAACCCGTAAGCACAAGAGAGTCCTTCCTCAGACCCCACTCATATATTTCTACCTTCCTCCCATTCCCACTCCCCCTACTTAAACACTCTCAGCATACAAGTCGCCCTCCATTCGATCTTGTGTAACAGAGTCGTTTTCGTGATTCTCAGGCAAAAGACCTCCCGTGCCGACACCTCGGACTCCGATTCAGGGCCTTTTCTCACTGACGATGTCATCGTGTCCTCAATGCCGGATTCATATGCCATGGGAGAGTGGCCCTACGTCTCCCATTAACTGGGGGGATCGCGGTATCGGGAAAATCCTCCATGAAATTGTCGTAAACTTGCGCGCGGTGCGTTAGTTTATCTCAGCCTCGATGCCATCATTTTCCAACACGAATAACACACGAATGTTCCTCTCCCTTGCTCAAATATGTATTTGCCACTACAGAGTCGATCAACGTCAGTTTGTAGATTGTGTTACACAGTTGTATTTTTATTTGAACCTCGAGGTTGTATCATCCCCCTTTCCCTTCATTAGGAAAGCTACACTTCACTTACGTCACGCCGCTGCATATTGGTTTCTTTCACTGTGAATGCTTTCATCTCCGCGGGGGTTGTATTTCGCGGAGCTTGAGTGAGGTTGCGCACTTGTTGGAAACATCCATTGCATACTTCCCGGGCACACTGGCGGCACATGAAGGACGTTGAAAAAAGAGAGGTCATGCAAGTATCTGAGCTGTATCAGCGAGAGTTCGACAGGGCATGGAGTTTGGACATACCGCATGTAACTCGGGTATCAGACTTGCAGGGTCTTCGAACAATTTCTTCTGCCTTCAGGTGATCCTGCCCTTGCCTCAATTTCGGCAGAAGAGCGTTGGCGATCAATAACTATAAAAAAGAATCAAAATTGTCCTTAAGCTGGTATCGAAGGACGTACTTTCGAACGGCGAACATGCTCCCTCTCAACCTTGCGATTCCAAGATGGCCGAAACGCCATCTTCGGCATCTGGGCAACCCAATGGCTTTCAGAGAAACTTATCCCCACCAATTTCTTATCCGCATCGCGCATAAAGTAATGGATTCCCTGGAACCGGCACGTATCTCGAGCCCAACAGCACATGCAGGATACGCAACGAGGAAACTCTTCGGTCGGATACCGATTGGACATGCAGCGCCCATATTGCAATTCCGGAATGTAGGTTGCGCCTGAGTCCTGTCTGGGTATCTGCGGCTCATTTGTACCTATTCGAAGATATGAAAATTGAAGGTGACACATACCTCGAGTAGAAGTAGTGATCTGCCCGCGTTGAGATTTCTGTATCACATCTGTCAATGAAATTGTGAGTATCACAATAAAAAAACAAATCTAGTGGACAACGGAGTTGTAATATTGCGCTTAAGAATCGCGAGGGTGAAGACAATGCATGGATACGAAGATAACGGTTCCCCGTTAGATAACGCCGTGAACTAAAAACGTACCATTCTGAGCAGAGATAAATGCGGCCTCACTACTTGTATCCACGCCTGGAGGCAGCTGGGGCGCATGAATCAGCGATCGGCAACCATGACAGAAAAATACATGCTAAAGACACGAAGAACAGCTATTTTAAGGTGAGGGTGACGGAAGAATGGAACAGAAAATGATATGGGATAACAAACAGGGAGCGAGAACACGTACGTGCTGTTTATTTGGATGGTGTTTCCAAGCCCTGCCTTGGGCGCTGGTGTTGCCTCACTTTCGGCAAGTGCCCTCTTAGACGAAGAAAGGTTTGAGCCCGAGGATTAGGTGTGCTTGGAGGGGCCGGTATCTGTGAATATTTTGGGGAGTGGTACTGTCTATAGTATGGAGAGGCGCTTCGGTCATCTTGCGTAGGGGGCCGAGCCGTCCCTCTGGCTGCCAGTCGCACTGAAGCTCGTTCGGTAGTTCGCTATACTGTGAGACAAGTGAAAATCAAGGATTGAAGAAGTCACGTTGGGAATTCACGTTTCCAGGACGCTCTTCGTACGGGAGGGGGGAATAGCTAGCTTCAAAATAAAACACCATATCATCTGATTTATCAACACTAAGAATGGAAATCGTACTTTGGGGGTGTACTGCATTATTCGGCCGATAAAGCTGGCAGGGACTCCAACCTTTTTTAAAAGCACACAGGGAAACGATGTACCAACCTGTCCGTTCTTCCGAATACATTGGTGCGATAGCCGGAGCCCCATACGGCATGTTCGAAATCGTGTCGTTGCTGTGTGGACCACACGGCTGGGCCATCCCCACCATACGACTGCGGTTCATCCGTCCTTTGTCTCACCATCCTTGGTGGTTGATGATACCCGTAATTGTCCAACGGGTGGTACTGTTCGACATGGGCGTTTGCTGCCTCTTCTTGATAAGGACAATGATCATGAACTTGGTGCGTGACTGTTGCGTTCCTCCGGTGGGGATCGTCGGCCGTATCCCAGCTTGCAGCTCGAAGGTTGTAGGAATTGGCCTCATATCCAGGTGCATAGTAAGTGGGATGTGTACTCGACTGGGCGTGTTCGGAACCAAAGGGGAGGGCCCTAGATCCCCAAGATGAGCTGGATATTCCTGGGGATTCAGGAGGGAGTTGATGGAGGTCTTCTTACTCGGATCCTGGAGAGCGCGTATCGTGTGGTTGGTTTAGTGGCTATCAGCGGAAGAGGTTGCTATATGCCTTCATAACGTGTTACATCTTATTTCTTCCCAAAAAGAGCAGCCCCTATGACGAGAGATCGCAAAGTTGAGTTGAGAGTTGCCTCTAGATCATGAACTTCTATTCAGCCTGTTATTATATCGTTGATTGCATATGAATGGTGCTATAGCACTACAATCAGCGTGAATGATGCCATAATGTGTACAATTAAAAGTGAATAGGAAGCTAAAGGACGGTGGTGTCGAGGGATTTGTCTTCTGCAAGAAGTTTTTCTCCGACAGGATTTGAAGAACGGTCAACTGGACATGTAACAATAGCACTAAATAAAATAACAACACAGTGGAATATTTCGATCGATTCATTACATGTAATCCTCTTCGTTTATATCGTTCAAGAACCAATTCGCCTCAGTCTTAGCTCGGAGGTCCTCCGGGATCTCTATCAACACCCTCAGCTTTAGCAGCTCAGCGAGGGCCATGGCCATCTCGTAGTGTTCGTTGGACACCCAGGTCTCCGTCTCGAAACCAATCATGCTTCGGCATCCCTCAAAATTCTCGTCCGCTACTTGCAACTTTGCGCTCTGCTCCTTCGTGTTGCGTAGGTCCTCGGGTTCGAACACGACTGGACACGGCACACCGTCCCCCATAAGCCTCCCCCATATCTCCGTTGCCTCTATCAGCGCAACCTTCAGCGCGTGAGTTTCACCCTCCCATGGAGCACCGGCTTGCTCGAAAAGACGGCAGATGAACATGGACACAGGGTCCGACAACGCATCGTGATGGAGCTTGTTGTACTCCTCCGTATTCTTCACGTAGCGAAAGTGGACGAGACGGCGGTGGTAGAGTCCCATCGCGTGGCTCTGCTCGTATTGGTCCAATTCGTCCACGTTCGCCGGCAATGAGGGTGGAATAAGAGCCTGCGAGACCGGGTCATCGTAGTTCTGCAAGCGACCTGGTATGCCAGCGAGGAGAAACGCGGGTAGGATCGAGGCGTGTTGCCAGTCGAGCAGGCCTACGATTTTCAACTGGTTAGAGTCTGATGACCTCGACACGATGATGTTGCTCGGCTGGAGATCGGGATGGCGGATACGGAAATGATGGAGGGCTGGGTTCTTGGGGACGAAGGAGGATGCAACGAGAAGGTAGCGTTCGAGATTCTTGATGTGGTCCGACGGTGGCTGCTCCTTGTATCCGTAAGCCTCCCTTCTTTCACGCTGGAACGGTAGTACCGGTCGACCGAACTGTTCCAGATATGCCAGTTCTTTGCGAGCTGCTGCTTCGAGCGCTGCCTCGGCACTTTCATCTATAGTCTCGATTAGTTCAACAAAAGAAAAGTCAGAGAGTGGCGTACATGGTCCCCTGTCCACGTCGAGCTGCGACCTTCTTCCGTACCACATATGCAACCTGACATCTGGACCGACGCAGAAGCGCCCATCGATGAGCGGGATGCCCGTCCTACCTGCCACCTTCTCCAGGTCGTTGGTATAGTAGAGGCTTCCACCAGCAGGGAAAGGAATCGACATCATGCGAGACTCGAGTTGAGCAAGTTGACGCAAAACCGAAACGATATCCGGTTCCTCCAGCTCCAGCCACACGTCGCTGAGCTTCGTACCTTTCATAAACTCCATGAAAATATACTCAGTCTTCGCAGCGTTGTCCGAAGAAGGAGAGTAATCGTAAACCTCGGGAACAGGCAGCCCGGAGGAACGGAGGAAACGCATTGTGGCTACTTCACTAGCGATAGCGTAGAACTTGGGGACCGTGATGGGGTACGGGATGCGGGCTACCATCTCGAAGCCGTCATGCATGGTGATAAGGAAAGTCCGGTTGAAGCCCCCCTCGGCGAGCTTCACAA
>Ga0307517_10007061_pt1 | contig 16467 bp, 24 predicted proteins | sample 23_EM_MG_FD_194515 | JGI IMG/M metagenome (GOLD analysis project Ga0307517, IMG submission 194515) | Populus trichocarpa ectomycorrhiza microbial communities from riparian zone in the Pacific Northwest, United States - 23_EM | ecosystem: Host-associated > Plants > Roots > Unclassified | place... | reverse complement strand
CATGAAGCCTGAGGGTCTAAAAATCCCCCCGTATCTAGATACCATTAACCAATATTCTTGAATCTAGTCAGCGCAAAGGACTGACCTCGTCGAAAGTCCACATCGTGGCGAGATCTAGCACCCCTAACCCACATTGAACTTCAACATCACGACGTCGGACGCCGACGCTATCTAATATCCTCGGTTGGACTTAACCCGAGTTCACCCTGACATTCACTGGCAGCAATCAGTGATATAGCCATTTTCTACATGGAGCTTATCACAGACTCAGAATCCGCCTAGGGTTCTTGTCAATCTTAAATTTTTGAAATTGATCACTGTCGCCAGTTATGACAGACTTAGCAAGCCAATTGTTTTTGGCCCTCCAAGAAGAACTTCGTGATTGTCAATTTGCTCAGTATTAGACTCGCCTTCAAGATGGCGCATCGGTTCCCCCTTGAACGAGTTTGGAACGTATCATTCCGACACTGGGTGTGGCTCGAATTATGGAAATGATATACACCGCTTTGATGCCTTGCTCTCGGGGCTTGCTTTCAGCTCTGTCACGGTATTTGTGGGTATTGCCCAACTGATTTCGATGCCAATCAGCGATCAGGTTCTCAACGCTCTTGAGTGCGTTAAAATGGTCGGTTTGTGCGGGCGACAACAATTCAAGGATGGCTTCAAAAGTGAAGTCGATGGTTGCATCTTCTGAGTCTGCTTCCATCTCATATTTCTGTTTCTTCGGTTTCCTTTCCGATTGATCAATTGAGTTTACATATTCTGAATCATTTCGAGTATATTATTGGCACGGGACGACCAACTTTTGTTTCTAGGCCAGTCCTGGGGGATATTCTTTGTTGCCTGTGATTTTTAAGGCTGGGCTTATCTACCACTGTGCCATCTTCTTTTTTAAATCTACACGTCTCTTTGAGATATTCCAATCATCCCCAATTGCCCATCTTGCCAGTGCGACCATCAGTAGATCTTGCATTGTTACAGTCTCCGGGTTCGGGTATGTTGGACTCTTCTTTGAACATATTTTCCATCACAGGTCCCTCCAAACTGAGGTGCGCATCTACTGCGGCGGTTGCCAGTGAAACAACCTCCATGCGCCACCATTGCATGTTGATGTTTTATCTGAAGAAGTTTAGCAATAGTCTCCCAGTCGACTGCTGGAGGGTTGGACAGCTCTGCAAACGGGAGAGCTTCGTGCGGGTCTATGACGAGTTGGGTGTATGCAGACTTTAACCAGCTGACAATATTATATCTCTTGGCTGTTAAGATAACTTGCTTCACGCTCTGGGACCCGCTCCATCCGTCAAGAGCCTGGATTGCCTCGCGTCGTACCTGGGTTGCGAGAAAAATTGATCAGACTTTTACTCAAACTTGATCAAAAGAAATCATCTGACATCATCAAATGTCCACATTGTGGCCAGGTCTAGCGCGCCTAACCAATCTTCGTCGGTCAATTTCTGTAGTCTGGGTACAGAATCAAAAGGTCAATAATGTCCCATTGACTGACTATGTACTTACCTGGACCCGCAGATTACGCGCAAGAACGCCTTGAAATTACCCTCGTCCACGTTCAGCACGATCGGGTTACCATCGGATAAACCCTCGGGCTCGGTATCTGTCGTGGGTGGCACCAAAAACATTGCTTCAAAGACTGTTCCAGAAACGTTGAATGCATTCTTGGGTACTCGAAAGAGAGTGTTTCCTACCTAACTGTTATGTCATTTCAGTTCTCAACTCTGGAATGGAGAGACAATGAATACAAACTCGGAAAATCACGGTTTGGAAATAGAAGTCATCGTCTCGGGTGGGTTGTATTGGTTGGTTCATTGTTTCATGAACACCGATCCTGGCTGGATTGAAATTTGATGGGCGCCTATCATGATCGCAGATTGTCACAATGCACGCATGACTAGTAGTTCAAGAATCAATCGGGCAACAGTGTCACAGTCTGTCGATGGGCGCTGCTAGTTCTTATCATCTGAAGTTCCGCCAACCCTTCATGTCTGCAAACGCCTTTGGTCTGCCAGATCCTGAGCTGGATTCTGATTACTTTTTGATCGGGAGATATGTCGTCCTGCAGGTATGCCTATTACGCTGGTCCTATTGCAAAAGTTTGAAATGTATTATGATCAGGTTGAGAACAAATTATTCAGGGTACCTACGCATGCATTCACAACTCAGTCCGAATTTTTTGAAACAATGTTTTCACTTCCTCAAGTCAATCCTGATATTGAAGGGGAATCAGAGCGAAACCCCATCAAACTTCCGCTTGACATTCGAGCCGAGGACTTCAAGAATTTTTTGAAGTTGCTTTATCCGCTACAGTTCGTCGAATCTCTTCTCCACCTATGATAGGGATGAATTAAACTCCGGTGACAGCTCTACCATACTCACATCAATATCTCGTCTCACAAAGGAAGATTGGATGTCAATCTTAAAGTTGGCGACGATGTGGTATTTCCTGGAGATCAGAAAGGTTGCTTCGCAGACGCTGGAAACTTTTGGAATGTCGTCCGTAGAGAAGATTGTTCTCGGAAGGGAAGCAAGCGTTTCCAAATGGGTGGCCGAGGGGTATAGGGAGCTTGTTGCCTCTGAAAGTATTTCGAATGGGAAGGTGGATGTTATAGGATCCGAAACGATCATCAAGTTGTATCGGCTTCGCGAAGAAAGAATGAAGAGAATATCATTCAATCCGCTTTCGCTGGTGGTATTGAGGACGTCTGTTGAACTTGCATTCAAAGATGAATTAAGTGGTATACGTGCTGTAGAGTCTGGGTATGTGTAGGGCATTGAAGGACACTGTCTTGAATTCTGTACGGTTAGTAAAACTTGGAATAAATTTATGTTGCTTACACCATACAGCAGAATCAGACCATTCCAGAACAATTTTCAGGTACTTGTTGGACCGAGGTATGGTAAAGAAACTGTCAACACGTTCAAGGCATTTGGCAATCACGAAGTTCAAGTTTCAAGTTTGGGAATTGAATCGATACGGCACAGGGGTGCTAGTGAACGGACCTTTGTTAGTAGTTCATGCCAGACAATTGAGGTGATAACAATCTTAAGGAAATTATTTATTGCCAGTGAAAACAGGTTTCAACAAAAGCACATTCTTCACGTCTAACAGAAAAGGCAAAGAGACACATCAAGTTGAGCTTGATGCCTCGAGGACGGGATGTTTCCTTGTTGAGTTCATCATGAAAATGGGGGTATGTAGATCAAAATGCGTTGTACACTTACTAGCGGAAAACTGGGTGAATCCAGAATACTTGAATACTTGATTTTGAGCTATAGAATAATAGAAAGAGTCGACCAGGGAAGCGGTGCACGTGCGTAAAAGATTATTTTTTGAATTACATAATATTAAAATAATTACTTCCACTGTGCCTGTGCCTGGATCTGTCCTTCAGTTTCAGTTTTGGTGTTGGGTCTGTGCTCACCGTTCCTTCCTTTCTCTGCTTTCTTTCCGATCTCACCCAAATCTTCCTCGCCGTGCCCACCAGCGACGACCGCCTGCTTTTGCTTTTCTCACCTATTTCTCACCAACAGTCTGTCGGGACGTAAATCGGGTGCCTTGTTGCGTCCATTCAGCTCCTGGCTTGGGTCTTCCGTTCACCACTTTAGACTTAGTGTCGACCCTTCATCGATAACCGCCTGTACCTGGTCCCTTTCTATACCAAACGGTGTCGACGTTGGCAGCTCGAACAACGTACACACAACACACGGTTACCCTTCTTTATTATAACTATCTTTAAGAACTCTCTTCAAACATCCTCCTCGCGTTGCTTATTAATCACCACCCACACAACTGGGGACAATGCTTCCTAGCCAAGGACTAGGAAACCCTGCCGCCTTGTATTCCCACAGTGATCCACGTCGGCCAGGCACTTCTCGAGCTGAGGGCGCCAGACCTGGCACTTCTTTTGGCGGACAGTATGGGCAGCATGGAGACCACCACGGTGTTGACCAGTTCCAACAACACGATGTTGGAGGGCAGTATGGAATCGTAGAAGAGGAGTATGAGGAAGAGAGCGACGATGAAGATGTGTTCGCTTTCCTCCCTCCCTCCACCGCTGATGCAGTCAATGAGGGTGAATCAAGCAGGCCAGTCGGAGGGCTTGCACAGAATCTTGCTCCCGTAACGAACGTTGGAGCAGCAGGACCTCAAAATCAAATGTATTACTATCCAGCATTACAACCTCATGCCAATAATCCCTTTGCGTATTCAATTGGTCCTGCTCCAATTGACGACTCTCGCGAACCTCCATCAACTGCTGATACACAGAGCCTTCCTCCTACAACGATGGACTCAAGTATCGAATCTGGGGCGTTCGCTTTTGGACCACCATCCAACACCCCTTATCCCGCTCACTACCCTTATCCAATTGGTCCCCCGCCTGTCTCCCCACCTTCTTCAGACATGGATTCGCAACCTTCTACGGGGTATGGAAATCCACGAGGAAGTGATGCATTCAAGCTTGAGAAGGTGAGGTCTTCGTCGGAGCGGGCTGTGCCTTCGAGTGTCGGAGGGCCAGCCGTGAGGAAGACCAGTGTCATAAACGAAGAGTCTGAGGGTGGCGCTCCGACGAGGACTTCTGAGAGGAGAAGGTCGCATTTCCTGTCAGTGACTCAGAAGGAATGGGTACAGAGTCGAACAAAGAGGAGGATCTCGGTGTTGATGTGGACTTGGTGAAAGTGTCTGATCAAACTGAAGCTTATGATGCGGATCTTGAGAGACGACCAGAAGAGAGGGTTTCTGAGAGAGTTAGTTCGAGAGGGAGGAAGAAGTCACGGAATGAGAAAAGGAGTGCGAAAAGATCTGGGAGTGGTTTGGCCAGTGGTGCCAGGCAAAGAGGGGGAGACGTACCAACTATGGAAGGTGAATCAACGGGTCTAAGGAAGAGGAAGAATCCGAATGCTGGACCATATTTAAATTATCCTCATCTGAATGAGAAAACCTCTGGTGGGCGCAGTGGGCGGGGTATGCTTTTTCATCGGTCTAGTAGTTTTTGTCTGCTCAACGTCGACCAATCTAGAAACAGCACGTACGACGGTCTCACGGGTGACAACTTCGCCTACCTCCCCTACTAGTGGAACGACCGTCATAAACGAGAGCGTCAGCTCCGCTTACCCCCTTTCGCGTCGAAGGCGGTCATATCATCCAGACTCTCCTGGAGATGATCCAGAAAATCCTGACGTGTATCCCTATGCGCATGACTATGAACGGGGTATACACCGACTCGAAGGAAGCTCGTATATACCCAGACCGAAGAAGAGACCAAGTGAAGATGACAGTATGGCTAACTCACTCAGTTTCGAAGGTGGGAGGGGTAAAGGAGAATATACGGAGGACGAGGCCGACGAGGGCGACGACGACGAGGGCAGCGATGAGGTTGGCAGTATCAAGTGAGTTCTTTTTTCGATTTGCATTCTTGCACCAAAAAGGAAGCACTGTTTCCTTTTATGAATAATTGCTGCTTCTTTCCTTCGGTGTTGCGGGTGGTTATGCAGTCTGCACTTGCGTTCTTTTTTATTTGAGTTTTCATGAAAATTCTTTTCTATCTGTTATAAAATGGGTTGGATTTTCAGGATTTTTTTCTGACCCCCTTTACCAGAATGGAATTCGACTTCGACAATATCGATGAGGAAGACTCGCCGTACCCTGAAGTACGGGCCTCAGTGTCCAATGTCGATGATACAGAAATGCCAGCATTGACAATACGCATGTGGTTTGTAGGCTTGTTGCTGTGTATGACTAGCAGGTTCGTTCCTTTATAACTTGTCCAACATCTCACGTAACAAATTTCCAGCGCCCTCAATGTCTTCTTCAACCTCCGCAACCCTGCCCCCTCCGTTATCCCTTTGGCTCTTCTTCTAATTTCCTATCCGATGGGCAAATTCTTGGCCTACATCATGCCCATACGCACGTTCCGCATCAACCTGCCTCACCTCCCGCGATGCTGGTTCCCTTTACTTCAACCTTCCTTCGCTCCCTTCCGCCTCCTTTTCAATCTCCTCTTACCCTTGACCTATGACCGGGCTATTGAATTTTCCTTCAATCCCGGTCCATGGAATATAAAAGAACATGTATTGGTGTATATCATGGCCAACGTCGCGGTGGGCAATCCCTATGCGCTGAATGCCGTTATTGTAGCGGAGATCTTTTACCAAATTCCGCTCAACTTTTGGTTCTCGTTGACTCTCGTTCTTGCTACCCAGTTGACTGGGTTCGGGTTGGCTGGCATGACCAGACGGTTCTTGGTTCACCCTGCAAGCATGGTGTGGCCACAAAACCTAGTGTGCTGCACTTTACTCAACACCCTACATGCCGAGGATGAAGATGATGGTATAGGGATGTATGGAACGGTCGAGGGGGAGAAAGGCATGACGAGATATAGATTTTTCGTCCTCTGTACCACTGGCAGCTTTTTGTGGTGGTTCCTACCCGGTTATCTCTTCAAGGCTCTGTCGACATTTTCATTCGTGTGTTGGTTAGTACCGAATAATGTGCCTGTGAACCAGCTGTTTGGTGTTGCAAACGGGCTCGGAATGAGTTTCCTGACGTTTGATTGGACAAGGATTGCATGGATTGGCAGTCCTTTGATGGGTAAGCGTCTAACTTCTAACTTTTTTTGAGACGACTTTCTTACGACTTCTTTTTAAAGTACCTTGGTGGGCCGAGGTTAATATTTTTGTGGGCTTTGTAATATTTTTCTGGATTCTTGTACCAGCACTGTATTATTCAAACGTGAGTCATCCTTTAACTCGAAACGATGATGATTGGATTTAAAATTTGAACCTAGACGTGGCAACTTTCTTACTTCCCTATGACTGGTAATTCTCCGTACGACCGTTTCGGCAAGCCCTACAACGTCACCCGCGTCCTAAATTCAAATGATTTTTTCGATGAAAAAGCCTACTTTGCCTACTCGCCTCTCTACCTCCCCGCGACTTATGCCATGACTTACCTTATTGCATTTGCCCTATCCACCTGCGTTATCGTTCACACTCTTTTGTACCACGGACGCCAACTTTACATGGGTATCATGAGAATCCGTACAGAGGAGGATGATATCCATACCAAGTTGATGAAGTCGTACAAGGAAGTCCCGAATTGGTGGTATGCGATTGGGTTTGTGTCGTGTTTCGCGCTCGCGGTGGTTACGGTTGAAGTTTGGGATACGGGGGTTCCAGTTTGGAGTTTGATCCTCGCGGTGGCGTTACCTATTGTGTATATCTTGCCGAACGGGTTCATTTACGCTATGACAGGGCAAGCGGTAGGTTCTCTCCAAATTTGAGGTGTAAATTTTGATGTTGACGATAATTTAATAGATCACGATCAACTTACTGGCCCAGATTATACCAGGAACACTTCTCCCTGGTAATCCGTTTGCGAATATGATATTCAAGGCCTATGCGGTTCAGACACTCTCGGCTGCCACGTCTTTTGTACAGGATTTGAAGCTGGGTCATTACATCAAAGTTTCCCCGAGGGCGACATTCCTTGGTATGCCAATCTTTCTATTTGAAAATTTGTTGTTGACCAATTCTTTTTTGACTACCACAGTCCAAGTGGTTGGTACGGCATTGGCGGCGTTCATACAAGTCGGTTTTAAGGGTTGGCTATTTGCGAATATACCAGATGTTTGTTCGCCTAACCAGAAGTTCTATCTGACCTGTCCCTATAATCAAGTCTTCTTTACTGCCTCTGCAGTCTGGTCAGTTCTCTTTTTCGTCGTTTTGTCTCTCTCCTGACTGTGTTTTAGGGGACTTATTGGTCCGTCTCGACAATTTGGTACCGGCTCCATTTATCACCCCCATCTCTATGCCATCATCGCCGGAGCCTTTCTTCCTATCCCTTTCTGGCTCTACCAGCGCCGTTACCCCTCTTCCTGGGTCCGTTACGTCTCCATACCCGTCATCCTCACAGGTGTATCCAAAATTCCTCCTTCGACTGGCATCAACTACTCTTCCTGGTTCCTGGTCGGTTTCGTATTCCAATTCATAGTCCGACGGAAAAACTTTGCCTGGTGGGGAAAGTTCAATTATGTGCTCAGCAGTGCATTGGACAGTGGAGCTGTGATAGGAGTCATTTTGATATTCTTCACGCTTCAGTTTCCAAGAAGTCGGGACCTGAAGTGGTGGGGCAATGTGATATTCGAGAATACTGCGGATAATAGGAGAACACCATTGAAGCCGATTCCCGATGGTGGATTGGATTGGGCGTTATTGAGGCCGACGGTGACGAGTGTATTGTCGGCCGCTACAAGTGCTGCGACGACAAAAACATAACCTTGTGCGTTCCTCCAATTTAAATACCCCCTTGTTCTCCCACTTTTTTTTGGTGATCCTCTCTGTTTTTGGTTCCATTTTCCCTGTGTTAGGGAGTTATATAGTACACACATTTGTTAGAACGATTGATTGGTTGTGATGATATTTCACCAACTATCTAAACCTATATCCTTTGTATTCCTCTATATCTATATATAAGGGCGCGGTTTTTTACCATAACATTCTTTTGAATCCCTCGGTTTTTTCCATACTTACTGTGTTTCGTGATTTTCCTGAACCGTCTTAAAACCGCAAAGTATTAGCTAGATGTATGTGTAACACATACGATTTTAACCCTAAATATCGGATTTTGAACAAGTTACGCAAGGGGATTGAGAAGAGATCATTGTATGAGGATGGGCGTTGTACTTGATCAACCCCATTTGGTCTCTAAATTCAGATTTTACATAAACGAATTCATTCTATGGAACTGTTTACGGAATTTTTTGAGGCAAGTAGGCATTTTGTTTCACAACTACTTTTTTTTCCATTCCCGTTACTCCAATTTTTGAATTTTTGCTAGCCAGATCCACTCTATGCACGATCAGCATGAGCTTTGTGTCGAAGAAATTATACCTGAACGGTTCAACAAGTTATGACTATCTTCGCGACACTGTCTAGTATCTACAAGGTACATTTAACAGCTTACAACAGTCGCACTAGAGTGCCATAGATTCGGATTTGGAGTCTAATCTTAGTCCGAAAGAGGCATAAGACCAATGCATAAAGCTGGAAGTCTCTTTCATGATCGAATATATCAATCTCATTATTGTCCGGTTGTCAAGAATTTATAAATACCCATTGAAATGCCTAGGTCTCAGCCAGATAGTTACTTCTTGACGTCCTTCATATCCAGCGCAGTACAACATGTTTCCTGTGAGCAATCTTCATCACTCGCTTCAGCAGCCTGAGTAACTCAAACATACCAAGATCGGAGCCGCCGTTGTGTTAAACGTGAAAGGAGTCAACCACGTTAAAGACACCTTTGGAAATCTCTCTGGTATTAAGGATCCTTGGACAGTCACAAAGGCGACATCTTCAGTGCGTTCCTACTTTCACGAGCCCCGCCTGATTGCGAATTGACTTGTTCACTTGAACAGCTGGCACCTACGTACACACTTTTGAATGGGAGGGGCACCAGATTTGAGGGTGTAAGAGAGGACTATCTTTCACCGTGAGTATTCCAGTCGATGTTCGAGGCTAATAATGATGGTCGTCTTCAGAATGCGCCTAAAATATGAAGGAGAATCAAGTGATTCCGAGTGAATGAGCACCCCGACTTGCACCTAATTTATATATAATTTTAATACGAATGGCACCACCGTACAGACAGCTATAGACTCACAATAACATGAATTGTCAATCTTGGGTGTTGCTGAGTCGCGATGTATAATATTGCAGGTCATTCATCTTTTCCCACGGGCCTCTCTCCCTTCTCTCATCACCATGGTATGCAAAACATTCCTTCGCGATCTTTCCTACTGAATAGTAGACATAGCTCCCACTATCACTTCTCACAGCGGCACAGAATAAGCCTATGGTTCGTCCTTCAACCGTCTATCTAAGAAACTCCCACAACGGGCTCATCAGCCTGTCTTATACAGTTGGTTGAATTAAAGAATGGCGAAAACTTGAACGGAATGTTGATCAACTGCGATAACTTTATGAACATAACCCTTCGAGAGGTGTATCAAACAAGTCCTGATGGAGATCGTTTCTGGAAGTTGAAGGAATGTTACATCCGGGGGAGTACTGTACGTTGTCATCTACTGCAGCGCTTACATGATTTATATCGCCCTTTTTTTAATTAAATGCAGATAAAGTATTTAAGAGTTCCAGATAACCTACTCGACGTCGTCAAAGAAGATCAGAATAGGGCTCGTGATGCTAATAGAAACTCGAGAGGAGGTCATACTGGTGGAGGTAAGGAACATTATTCAGAAGAATAATCTGACTGACGAAATTCTACTATTTAAGGTCGTGGTAATACGAGAGGAGGCAAGTCTTTTATTACTTATGTTCCCAAATTCTTAGTACTCATTTTTTTGGCAGGTCGTGGTGGAAGGGGTGGACCTATGAGAGCACGGCGGGGACGAGGGTTGCCGTTCGCATAACCTCCAAAATGTCTACCTTCATTCGATTGAAGTTGAGTTTCACGCTCTTTCGCATCACGCAGCTACCAAACGACTACGAAACGCCTTATCAATTGACAGCGTCTAATCACATATCACATTCAATCAAAATATTGTCTGGCCTGGAATATCGAATGATCCATTCTCTAATCTGACAACTGCTGCTCTTTAAAAAACTCCCTATTCGCACTTCAAAATTGTTACGGAAACAGTATAAGGGGTAATAGTTGAGAAAAATTAGCCCCGGATGAGTCAAAAACTAAAATGGATAAGATTGAACCACAAAAGATAACAAAGTACCTTCTGACTCGCCATGTCGCTGATATACGTCGACGAAACTGGTGGCTCAGACACAGCTGGCCAGGGCACCGTGGAGAGCCCATATCAGTCGCTGGCACAAGCTGTTTATGCCCATGGAGAGGCACAGTTTAGGATTCGCAAAGCTGCTGATGCAGAATATGAAGAACCGACACCCACATCGCTCAAGAAAGCAAAAAAGAATGCACTTGGCTTAGAGAAGAAGAAGAAGAAAGAAGCAGAGCAGGCTGAGCGAGATGCAAAGGAGAAAGAAAGACGCGAGAATCTACTCGAGGAAAGCAAGAAAGTGGTTGAAGAGGACTCGACTCTTCCGACTGCCACTAGAGTGAGTAAATGCCCACATATCCTCTGCCCGGTGTTGCTGATATGAGAGCCCCTTTCACTTTAGGCTAAAATCGCACATCTGACGGCACTTCGAGGGAAACGAGTCCGCGTCTTTGGCTGGGTACATCGTGTGAGAGACCAGAAAGGCATCATCTTCGTTAACCTCCGAGATGGTACTGGCTATCTGCAATGTGTTTTTGCAGGCCGTATGGTATGAACCTCTGCTTCCTCTTGAAAAACTCTTTTCCATGTTCTGTCAGGCCAAATCTTATGAGGTGTTGGCCTTGGTTCGAGAGTCATCTGTCGAGATCGTAGGAATGTTACAGGAAGTACCTGAAGGAAAGACTGCTCCAGGCGGGCACGAGCTCTCTGTTGACTTCCTGCGAACGGTTGGTGCAGCCCCAGGCGGAGACGATGCTTTCACCAATAGATTGAATGAGGTGTTTGACTTCCTCATTATCTTGCATCGATTTGGGTAGATTAACACCGATCTTTAGAAATCGGACCCCTCGATCCTTGCAGATCTGCGGCATCTCGTCATCCGTGGTGAAACAGCTTCAAGTGTTCTCCGTCTACGTTCTTATCTTCTCTCCGCTTTCCGTGAAACATACGCCCGCGAAAGCTTGTTGGAGGTTACTCCTCCTTGCGTCGTGCAAACCCAGGTAGAAGGAGGCGCCACCCTGTTCAAATTTAACTATTATGGACAACCTGCTTTCCTGACCCAGAGCTCCCAACTGTATTTGGAAACGTGCTTGCCGAGTCTTGGTGATGTCTTTTGTGTCCAGGAAAGTTTTAGAGCCGAAAACAGGTCCGTTATCTGAAACAGGCTGAAGTGAATCCACTGATTGTGTTCAATGTAGTCATACGAGACGCCATCTCAGCGAATATACCCACCTAGAAGCTGAGCTTGCTTTCATCACGTTTGAGGATTTGATGGCCCACATTGAAGAAATAGTGAGCTCCCAAAGCTATGCACCGCTGATTGGTTTATCGTTATCATTCAGATATGTCAAACTGTCGACGGCCTTCTCAACAATCCAGGCTCTGCTGACCTTATCAAGCAGCTCAACCCGGACTTTCAAGCGCCGGCGCGTCCTTTCCTCAGACTATCATATATTGACGCGATCAAATGGCTCAATGACCACGGTATCAAACGTTCTGACGAGGACGCTGAAGGCAACCCCATCAAAGACGAGAATGGGCAAGTCATCATGGTGGAGCACAAGATAGGAGATGACATTGCCGAGGCTGCAGAGAGGCAGATGACGGATATTATTGGCGCTCCTATATTTTTGCATGGGTTCCCTGCCGAGCTGAAAGCGTTTTATATGAAGAAAGCACCGAAGAAAGAAAGTGACGGAGGGAGCGTCTTCACGGAGAGTTGCGATTTGTTGATGCCTAACGTCGGAGAGATTGTTGGTGAGCGCCTAATGAAGATGGTGGATTTGTTGTTTTCTTACCGGCCCCTAGGTGGATCGATGAGGATTGCAGATATGGACGAATTGTTTGCCGCATACAAAAGGGAAGGCATCGACCCAGAGCCGTATTATTGGTTTACCGATCAACGTAAATATGGCACCTGTGAACACGGTGGGTATGGTCTTGGGGTTGAGGTACGTGAATGTCAATGGAAAACTTTTGTTCGGTGTGGTGATAATCTCCTGCCAGCGTTTCCTTGCCTGGCTTGCCAATAGACATTCAGTACGAGAATGTTACCTGTACCCGAGGTTCGTGTTGCAGCTTCCCAATTCCGTCATGGTTCTTATTTCTCCTTTGATAGGTGGCCCGGACGTGCCACACCCTAAAGGCTTGAGAATATAGAATCAAATTTTTCTTACAAACTTCCATATCCGAGTCATGAAATAAATGATTTTCTAGATGAAACAAATAATCATGCAAACGTGCACTTATAGACATCTCGGGCGACCTTTCTCCATGTTTCGCGATTCACGGCATAATGTTGGGCATATTCGGCCTCGAGGTGATGCAAACGCTTTCCAACAATAACGAGACTGTGAAGTGGTTGCCCGTATTTCTCGATTGGGCAAGCCAGCAACTCTGTAAGGGTACCGGCTACGATGCGCTCACTTTCCTCCCCACCTCCTACGCGAGAAAGTGCTATCCCTAGTGTCGTATCTGGAGAAAGGATATCCTCCTTCCGCATATTTTCTATTTCAATTATTTGGGACACTGCCGTTGGGATTGACATGTAGCGTGGGGGCTCATAAATCTTTCGACCCCTGAAATGAGAATGAGATGACACATTTCCGCAGCATAGTACGAAGGGGAATCAACCTAGCCAAATTTTCTTCACTTTGCTCCTTTACTTTGATGTCGAGCAGAATGAGGGTGTGCATCCCGAGAATTGAGTTTTCTTTGACACGGTCATAGAAACTATCAGGTTTCCACGTTTCAGTGAAAAAGACCAGGGAGACTGTCTGTCCAAAATTGTAGAGTTGCAACCCAGATGCTCCCACTGCGTTCATGATAGAGGCATTATGGATAACGCGTGTGGGGATTCCGAGTCCTCGTGCCCGCAGAATGATATCGGTGTGGGTAGTTGCCCTGAGATGCAGATCGAGTAACTGAGAAACACTATCAATACTGACAACCATACCCAAAGGGGTCCCCAACGACAAGGAGCGCCACATTTTTCGAATCGGCGTCAGCGAGGATCTGGTCGCTCTGTGTTTCGACCATTTCACGGTCAGCCAGTATAAGTTCTTTCTCATAGAATGTTTCCTTTCACAGGAATCAGAGAATGAAAAACGCATTCTGCTCTTTAAGACAGACCAGACGCCTCTTGTCCACCATAAGAATGCTCGTGTATGCTTCCAAATAGACTCTCTCCGAGCTCCTGATTGCCTATACAGGGAACACAGTAAGCCAAAGTAACCTCTTTAGTAAAAGACACCCCACTTCGAGACCCCGGATCGTTATATCCTTCTCATCGGAAAGCCCTAGTCCGATAATGTAGAACATGTTATTTTCCGAAACACGCGAATTGCAACGATCTTTTGATGGATGGCCGATGGGATCAATTCAATGCACGTCAGTTACCCTCCTGGGCAACCGAGGGTCGTGTTTCCTCAATTTGACCTGTCTTTCATGAAACTTGTATAGTCGGCCGGCCAAGTCACTAACATATGAAAAGGTCTCGTACATTGCATATGAACAATTTCTTCTGAATGTCAAATTTATACCTGCCATCTGGTTATGAATGCTTCTCAAACTTTCCTTGACTTCATACTACCCTTGAGGCGAGGAGTGGTAGTGAAAAAATTCTTCCACCACCTTTTCCTCACAAAACTTGACTCATACACCGGCGCATTGAGTTCTTCGGTGCTCGTCCTCGTAAACCACAAATCGCTAAGCAACTCATGTGCCTGAGCCCTGTTTCTGGGATCGAGTACCAACATTTTCCGGAGACACTTTCCTAGCGTGTTAATATCTTCTGCGCTCAGTGGTAGAAGACCAGCAGTCTTGAACTTGAAATAACAATGATCGAGGTCATCCTCGAGTGGCAAACAAATATCTAAATCTGAATCTGAATTGGCGCTGCCAGGTTTTTATGTTGGAGATGGGCATAGGACAAACCGTTTGGAATTTTATTGAAGTCAGTACCCCGGAGAGCATTCGAAATCCAATCATTAGGTATATTTCCAATCACCTTTATGAATTGGGGGATCAATTTGCGGTCAGAAATGGAAGCTTTGAAAAGAGAGCGGCCAGTAATGAGTTCATATAACTATCTGACGCCTCAGTAACTTCCAGAAACAAGGGCTTGAATACTGACCGTACACCCCAAATTCCAAATATCCACAGCGTTGGTTAGCCCTAATTCAAATACCAATTCCGGCGGGTGAAGTGACATCGGAGTGGTTATGATTTTTGGGGGGTGGTCAACAAAGAAAGCTACAGAAAACAATATGGATGATTTTTACGAGAGACTGACTGGGATAAGAGGCTTACACCCTCCGAAATCAATCAACTGTATCCCGCAGGAGCCACGGATAGACTTAGTGCTAAATTTGATGGGATACACCAAATAATTCGGTACGCCTGCCGCAGGAGGTCCCCCATCCCACCGCGTCACTGTGCCAACAATCGGTTGCCCAAACTTGTTGATGACTTTCTTAGGTGAAAGGTTTTCTAGTCCTGGAACGCGGAATAGGATGTTGCCGGGATAGATATCTTTCCCTCAGGTGGTTAGCGAGTGCAACTACATTCGCAAGTGAAGATGGGCTCACCGCCATGAGCAATCCCAGATGAGTGGAGGTAATCGACTGCGAGTAGAACTTGCTCTGAAATGTCACGCACCAGGCAGCCGTTCAGCCGGTCACGCATTGTCACAGATGCTACACTTGGACCCAAGACGTCAAAGATGAGACGGCCATTTGGCCCATCAAGGTAAAAGGAGTCAAGGAGATGGGCGTTCCCTGGATGGCTGCTGTCCTCGTTGAGATGCGCAGTTCATGTGCAAATTGCTCTGACTCTTCTGAAACAACAATCTTGAGTGATACGTTGCGGTTTGCTCTGTTGGAACTTGGAAATTGCAATGGATAAACAGTCTGGGACAATTGCACATACTGAAAGTCTCTGGCAAGCTAGACAGTGGAGAATGATCCGAATTCGAGCTTGAGTAGTACTCTATACCGGCCGTCTTTGAAGAATTCACCAAGATGGACGGGGTGGTACCCTCCAAAGCAGTACATCTCAATCTCTTCAGGTTTAGACTGTAACATTATAATCGGATGATTGCCAGTGGATCTGTGTGTGAATAATTTCAATAAATTAAATAGGGCCGGCAAATGCTACTTTGAAATCGAACTCACAAGGCATTTACCTGGTCTCGACTCTGAAGTTGGCTAGGTCGCGGTGGACAGCGTATCTACGGTTGACATATTTCGTCAAACATCCTTGCGTGACCGTAGTTGACGATGAGGCTATGCTTTTTCAACAGGACGACCACGATAGATAATCCATCACCAGGGCCAAGTGGACCCGGAAGCGTTTCACGACACACTCTGACAACGACAGTATTTTGGTGAAAATAAATCATGGTCGTATGGTTTCTTCTTCGAAACAGCAGGAAAACCAAATGGGTAACGCATGTCCGAGAAGCCCGACCCTGGGTGGTTAGCCGAGCAACCGACGAGCAGCCTTCTCTTTGGCCCGGTGACTTTTCACAATTGTGTTTCTGATGAAACATATACGATTCAAGTTTAACTTTTCCCATACCCGAGTCCAAATTTCCAACTTTTACCCTGATTCGCCCTTCAAGAGTCACAGTTAATCGATAATCTTTGGCCCGGATTCCGTTTGAACACTGGTACTTAAGACCGATCCTTCAATACGGGAACCA
>Ga0307517_10007060_pt1 | contig 16467 bp, 8 predicted proteins | sample 23_EM_MG_FD_194515 | JGI IMG/M metagenome (GOLD analysis project Ga0307517, IMG submission 194515) | Populus trichocarpa ectomycorrhiza microbial communities from riparian zone in the Pacific Northwest, United States - 23_EM | ecosystem: Host-associated > Plants > Roots > Unclassified | place... | reverse complement strand
ACCACGTCTGCCAGCACTATTGTGGGGCTTCTCCACCAAAATTCAATGAATTCAAGACACCAAAATTCTATGAATAATGCAAGCAGTCCCTATGGAGGAAACTCTGTTCAGATTCCATCTCCTGGTTACTCCACCTCGACCACTATATCATGATTCATCTTGTGTCGATCCACAATATCATGGTTCGTCTCCGCAACCAGCACCATGATTGTATCTTTTGTTGTTTTTTTTTATTGTATTTCGACTTATTTGTATTCATGCAAGTTTAACTAAATTTTTATAATAAGAATATTATTTTTATTTCATTTTTTATTAGTGATACAGTTATTTTTAATATTAATTTATGTTGGTTATATATATTCCATAATTTTTAAAATATCCATAAATAATTAATTAAACAAATTAAAAGTCATTTTGATAAATAAATAAAAAATTAATTTAATAAAAATAATATAGTCAGCAACGGATTATCCGTTGCTGATTGTAAATAATTCATCAATCAGCAACGGATAATCCGTTGCTGATTCACAAAACCAGCAACGGATTTTTCGTTGATCCGTTGCTAAAAAATCAGCAACGACAAATCTGCATATGATATTTGCTGTTGCTGATTCCGTTGCTAAATTGTTTTAGCAACGGATTTTAATGTTATTTGCAACGGAGTAGTTAGTTGCTAATTACTATATTTTTTAGTAGTGAAACTAATAATATATTTAATTAAGAGTTACTTTTAAACAAGTTTTAACAAAGAATATATCATTAAGCATGGTGTATTCTGTGAAGAAATCAATTAAAAAGTCTAACGAAAATATAAAATGAAGACTTAAAATAAGTGTTCATTTTAGTACTTAAATATAATTTTTTTTTATCATACTTAATAGCACAATTAAAATGAATCCATACATTTCATTTTGTATGCATTAAATGATTGATAAATAAAATTTAAGATAGACGGTTCTAAAAATTCATCTAAGTTAAATTGTTAAAATCTCAAATTTTGTATGAACCAATCGACCGTTTGGTGTTACCAAATAAACCGGTCAATCATCAGTATTGGCCATAAATAACTAGTTCTATTTAGAAACATATATATAGCTTGTCAACATTTTCAACATGTATATTTTTAAGGCTTATCTCTTTAAAATATCATTACACTTTCTCTTTTTTAAAATATATTTACTTAAACATCGAAGAATCCCCAAATTTACCAAAGAAGGTTTTTTTATAGATACCAATCACCAGCCACTTTGACTAGAAAAAAGTAATCAAATTACTAGAATCAAGAGTTAATTAATTATTCAATATATAAATCTTGTTATTAATCCACTTGAATTTTGAATTTTGAATTTTTTTAGATATAAAAAAAGAGAGAGATCCATGAAAATAATGATCGAGGAGGGCAAGGGCTATATTTATTTTTTAATTTTATTATGGTAAATTTTTTCAGACACAAGAGAGAAAAGGGAAGGTAGAAAGTTGCAAAGAATTGTTTTAATTTAATATAGAAGATGTTGATGTGTAATAAGTTAATGAGATGTTATAAGTCTCCAAGCAATAATATTTACTAATTGCAACTTGAACATCTATGCACGTTTTCCTCCTTAAGATATCCAAATAAGGCCACCCCAGGAATGGACTCTGCGTAGCAACTTTTTAAACCCAAAAAAGTGGGAACAAAACAGGACTTCAAGACCCAAGCCTAGCCCTCTTTGTGCAGTGTTGCAGTGCTTCTGCTTGCCACGTGGCCTCTTACCTTTCATGTTTTTTTATCTTTTCAACTACTACTTTGTGCTGTCTATATATATATTTGCAGCAGATACCCTCACGCTTCACACTTCTCTGATATTTCTGCGATACAGACAAATAGAAAGAAAGAAATGGCAATAATTGCTGTTTCAGCGCCAAGAGGGGCTCGATTCTCTTGCTTTAATACTAACCCTCTTCCTCAGGTGACGACTCCTTTCTTATATCTTTGTTCTTTTAATGTCCAGTCTATTGATTCATGTGTGTCCAGAAAGAAACGGCAATAATTGCTGTTTCAGCGCCAAGAAATCTTGTCTTGATGAACTGCTGTTTGTTTCAAAAGTTACCAATTCCAAGCAGGAGATCAAGTAAGCTCAATTTTCGCTCAAAGGGTTTTACCCCTTTTGCCCGATATGCTCAAACACAGCAGGATCTTTTCTCTTCTCGTCTCCAAGGTATTTGTGCTTATCAATATGTTTGACATAATGAAATTATTCTTTTGTAACTCCCTTTCTATCAGATTTTGGAGCCCCCCCAATTGACCTTTATATTCCCCCACTGTAGAAAGACCTAATAAACCTCTTGTTACTTCTACTCCTTTTTGCTGGTACTATACTTCTTTATTGAAAACTTATATATGTTGATGCTATCAGATAGTATTGAAAACTTGCCCAAACTGGTGGAGGATATTGTTCAGACATCTATCAACACCGGTCCACGGGGAGCCCTAAGGCTAGCTCAGGGCGTTCAAGCATTTCTTGGAGGTGGTGGCGAATGGCTGGCAGATGTATCGAAGGTAGTTCGCGCTTCAATAATCTTTTCTCACCCCTTTGAAATCCATAACATTGCATTATTTTAACACAAATAAATAAATAAATAAATAAAACAGTTCCAGTCTTGCATACAATGTATGGATGAGTAATGGCGAGGATTATCTCGTTTGCATGCACTTCTAGTTTTCTGTATGATGCCTGGAAATATTTCTGTAGGATGGCTAGAAACATCAGCAGAGATGTAGTTGCTTAGTCAATTGATCTCATTGTGAGAAATGGTTAAGCCAATGAGATTGTGCAAAATTGAACAGCGTTTTTGAACGTGTTTCTTTTCCTTTGGACAAGACTCTGGTTGTAGAGGTTGGAATTCCCGTCTTCTTGAACAGGAGTTAATTTTTGTTTCCTTTTACTGCATATTTATCTTTTAAATCCCATGTATGGCGGGCTTCCAACATACTTCAACCAAATTCTTCAGTGATTCCTGTCACCAGGACTGAGTGGTTGAAGGTTAATTTATTTAGTTGAATGGGATCAAGCATTTTAACATAGCATAGCTTTGAAGCATAGTGGCCATGGAATTATCCCAGGTTCAGTTCCTTCTGGCATTGCATCATTTAAAGCAAAAATATGATGCAGAATGAGTGTTGAAGATTTTCTTCGAAAATTATGTATTCCCAGGATGCAATGCTCTCTGGTATGATGAGGGCATTGGCACTTTATTTTCCTGTCCTTTTCTCAGAAGTTCTACCGTGAAAGACTGCTTCGTAGTTGAGATTTTAGGTGGGCCTCTCTTAGATACTTTTGCTAGTTTGTTTCTCTACTCTCTTAGGGTATAACTTGGATTCTAATTTGTTTTTCCCCTACTGAGAATAACTGTAAATCTTGAATTACATCTATATTTAGAATCCAATGATGCATATTATATTGTCTGTGGATGCTAGTGCATTAAACTCATGTAAGTTCTTTCACCCACTTTATATTGATGTCGGTACTGAAATCATTTTCAAACTCCATTAGATGGTTCCTTAAGTTAATGCCAGGGTTAAAAATTGAGGATTAGTAATGTGCTCTGACAGAGGGTTTATAAGACATCCCAAATGATGTGACTATTAGTGCTTACGAGTGTGATTTAGATGGGCATTTATCTAAAAAGGGTCTTGTTCATTTGGATCAGTTCTTAGAAGAGATCTGAGGATGTTAAAATTGTTCTATTTGTCGCATGCTTTACACACACACACACACACACACACACACACATTCCTTTTTCCTTAGTTTTCTTTCTCATGATCCCTATGGATGACATCACTATTAGTTTAAGTTCTGATGCAAGCCACTTTTTGCAACAAACAAGGATGTGGATGTCATGGCCTTTGCCAAAGACCTGGACAAGATATTTTCATCAATACAGGCAAGCATCAATACTCGAAATACTCTCTTTAAAGTTTTTGTAATATTCTGTATTGATCATTTGAAATCTATTGGAATGCTACTTTAAAACACGCTTTATTAAAGCCTCAAACACAGTTTATTACTCTAATGCAGGATTTGGATACTGAATTAATTGTTGCAACTGCCAGGGATACAACTACAAATGCAACCGCTGTATCTGCCAATGCAGTTGTTGATGAGAGGCAATTGAATGCACTTTTTCTTGATGTGGTAAGCTGATCTTTCTTCAGCCTAAATATCTAACGATTTAAGTTTGAACATTATGCAAATAAATGTAGTGCAAACTGATTACTATGTTTACTGTTTTCCTGGCAGTTAAGTTGTGATTTTAGGACACAGTGTGCATCGACCCATTGGTGATCTCTTAAATACAGTGATAAAAAAACACATAAACCATTCAAACGCCCACCTTTTTGTCAGCTATCACCGGGTTTGCAGATTGCTAAAAAAAATTTTATTGCTATACCTGTAACCCATAGGTAATGTTTGTGAAATGATAGTGTGCAGCCAGGATAGATGTTTATTTTTAATTATTTATCACAGGGGGGAAATTAGTAAACTTTTGTTTTGAGAAGCCAAAGGATCGGATTTATTTTGGACAAGAAAATTATTATGAATAAAAACACAATATAGAAAGTTTAGTATAGACTGAAGCTTGCTAAATTTGCAGAAAGTTTCTGAAGTATTTGGTAAGGGTAATTACAAATACCTAGAATTGGATGGGGAAGCTCAATCTTGGAAAAACCAGAGAATGGTGGTAGCCCGAGGAAAAGCGAATTCAGAAAGGAATGGTGTGGATTTTGACAGTGATGAAGAGAATGGGAATGGAGGAGGGGGAGGAGATCAGGAACCGTTTGATTGGGAAAAGGAGATGAGGAAGAGAGTGAAGGAGATTGAAGAGAGGAGAGAGTTGGTGAAGAAAGCTGAGGAGTTGCAGAACAGAATATTTGATGATAATAGCCAAGAAGAAAAAGAAGAGAGCGAGGAAGAGAAGAAGGAGAGAGTGAGAAAAGAGCTCGAAAAGGTTACACTACTACTATTTTTTTCTTCTAATTACTCTTTTGTATTTGTTTTCCTAGTTTTTATTGTTACCTTTTGTTTTCAAGCAGGTGGCCATGGAACAGGCAGAGAGAAGAAAGACAGCTGAATTGATGTTCGAATTAGGGCAAAAAGCTTATGGAAAAGGCATGTACGTAAGGGCTATTGAGTTTCTTGAAGCCTCACTTACGATCATTCCAAGGTCGACACTGTTTGGTGGTGAGGTTGGTAATATAGTTTAATTTTAGTCTTTGCTTTGCTTTCTTTCAACATAACATTTTGATCATGGAGTGAGAAATAATAGGTTAAAATTTTGTTGTTTAGATACAAATATGGCTGGCTATGGCTTATGAGGCTAATAATCGACATGCTGACTGCATTGCTCTTTACAAGCAATTGGAAATGAAGCACCCTAGTATTAGCATTCGACGTCAAGCTGCAAATCTTCGATATATATTGCAGGCACCTAAGCTTAAGATATCCCAGGAGGAGATGGTCACCATTCCACTCATTGGTTCAACATATGACAGGTTGTAAGTTTTTTCATCTAACTGTTCAAATTAATTCCTGTTTTCAATATTTTTAATGCTGCGATATAAGATTTTGTTATTAGAGATAAATTGGCTAAATCAATAATTATAAAATCAGTCAGTTTGATGATATCTGTTCATTTAGTTTGCACATTCCAAACAATATTTTCAACTCTTTTTGGCTTCATTTCATGTTCTTTTATACAAACAAAACCATGTAGTAAATTTGGTAATTCTTTTGAAGTTAGCTATAGAATCCTTTTTGTTTAGCCAAACTGCTGGAATCCATTTATACCTTCTAGTTGAATGATTTCTTCTGCATGAGTCTAACTTTCCTAGATTAACCGTTCTCTTGCTTATGCACATGCATTAAACACTGGTACAATACTTGTGCAATTATCTTCTTTTCTTTTTCATTTTTTTCTCTTTTTTGGGTGGGGAGATTCATATGTGCATTAGATCAATGAACGAAGTTAATATCAGCTAAACTTATGTTGCAACACAAAGAATGCCAAGTAGAGGTTAACAAAACTGAATAACAAATGACAACTAAAATACAACCTGAAACTAATTACAATGAAGACATGCAAATTGAACAACTACTAGCAAAGAGCAGACTGATCTAATCTACAGTTAAAAGCTAAACTTTGTTGCAACACAGAGAATGCCAGCTAGAGGTTAACAAAACTAAAAACAAATGACAAAAAAAATACAACCTGAAACTGATTACAATAAAGGCATGCAAACTGAACAACTACTAGCAAAGAGCAGACTTATCTAATCTTCAGATAAACACCAATCTTTGCTCTCTATCTCTCTCTCTCTATTTAAACCTTACATTGAAGATTTGCTGCATTCATCCTCATTTTTATAAATGAACTAATGAGGACAATGCTCTTCATAGTTTTAAGGTTGGAAGTGTGTTATCTCCAATTCCTTCCAAACCCAAACCTACTGGAAGGGTAAAATTATCTTGTAAATTCTGTAAAGCTCAATTGAAATCCTGCATCCAGTCCCTCAGAAGTCTGAATGTGCCTCAATTTGACTGAGCTTTCACCCATAGCTGCTTGGTATAGGACAGTAGAAGATAATGTGGTATATAGTCATACTGGCATTACAAAAGAGCAACTTAGGATCAATATTTGACCCCCAATCAACCTGTCTCTCTTTAGCAAAAGCTATTAAGAAGAGCCTGCCATGAAATAAAGTTGAGTTAGGTATTATACGAGAACCCCAAGGTATCCTTGGACTTTTCCATCTAACAAAAACCCAACCTTTGTTTATTGTTGACTGCTTATTAGGAGATATCTTTCAAAATCCAAGCCCTCCTTTTGCAGATTAGGGGAATAAACCAAACATAGCGGGTTAAAAAGAGGGACTAAATCATAGACCTGGAAGGAGGCCATTGCCAGTCACGGAACTCCATAGAAGCTGAAACTTTAGATTGAATTGGCAGATTCAAATAATAGACAATCCTATGTTAGTACAACTGCAAAAGAGGACCGTAAGGGTACTGTGAATCCCACCGCAAGTATTTCTTTCCAGTACTTTTATAAAATCTTTAGATTGAACTGGCAGATTCAAATACAATGGCCATCTCACTAGTTATTGGCCTTAGGTTCAAAATATTTTTCCAGTTTCAATGGCAATCATCTGGAACATTAATGCTCCAAAACCTTCTTTTATTTATGATATGGATCCAAGCAACCAGTAGAGAAGGTGATGTAGAATCTGTAGATGAATCGAATAGGAAAAAAAAAAAAAAACAATTTATAATGTTGTGGGGTAGTTTTGCCATAGTGGAGAAGGGAAGCAGTAGAGAGAGGCGTGGGAGGAGCAGACAATCTTGGTAGATGAGTGTGTCATAGGTGAGGACTATCATAGAACTTGAATGTCTTGCTAAGGTGCATATTCATTGGCACAAACCCAAAGAAATAGGAAAACCAAATCCGAACATGAATAGGAAAACTTGCTGAATAGGACATAACAGTAGATTCTTTATAAACCAATTTTAACTACTCAATTGTACATACTAATATCTCTAAATAGTACTAAAAATCTTGAAAACTTCTCAAAGTTAAAATATTAATTAATTTCCCTTGTAGTCCTTCATTCCCCAATATGGTGCCTTTAAGGAAAAGACTATAAAAAAATATTCCTGAGGATAGCAGCTTGATTCCAATCAGAAATGCTTCTAATACCCAGCCCACCCTCCTGTTTAGGTCTGCCTAACAAAACCCCAACCTGCTTTGGCTCCTTTTACAGAGCCTGATTTCTGCTTCCAGAAAAAGGCACAACATTTCCGTCTCACCTTCTTTATAAGACTCTTGGGAGAATTGGTATTCTGGGCCAATAACTTTGAGTGTTAAAGAGACCAGAAATCATAAGCTGAACTCTTCCAGCAAAACTCGAGAATATAGAGGTCCGGTTATCTATCCTTGCAGTGATACTCTCCTCAAGTGGATGACCAGCTGAATTAGAGGCACTTCCTGAAACCTCACTGGCAATTTGCCTACTTTGAATCTTGATTACTGAAGAATGTTTTATTTGTGGAAATAAAATCAAGATTAGTAGGTACATTTTACACATCAATGGATTGGTTTTGTCAGCAGGAGAACTGATCAAAGAGTTTTCCTTTGAGTACTAATCGATCCCTTTCTACCATTCTAGAAAGTGTACGACTCATCTTAAAAAACAGAGATTAGTCAACTTGCCTTTTGTGCACTTTGGATGATAGAGCATAGTACCTTCTAGAGCAGCCTTGTCTAACAATTTGTAGAGAATTTGCATTGAGATGATAGAAAGGTTAGGAGATAATGGATCCCATTGCCTTAGTCCTTTCTGATCTCTAAATCAGCTGCATAAACTTTCTTTGCTACAAACTGAATACCTGGGAGAAGTCACTTGTGCCTTAATCCATGAAATAAAAGGTACGAATAAGATTTTCCAGAAACAAATATCTTGTTTTTATAACAAATCTATTATTTGGAGCTTGCCATTATTACAGATTTCCATATGCTTTAGTGATCTTGAAGACCCCTCTATATTCTTATTGGATAATTTATATTAAGATGTATTAGATGAAGCACTAACCTCCATATCTTCATTTAAATGACCTCTGGACACCTGGAAATCTGAATTTCCAGATTTCCCTCTTTTCCTGCCTAACCTTACTTTAGAAACAGCTACCAGTGAGCTTGCTGAGACATTTTAGTATGTGATATGTACTAATGGATATCTTTCACAAGGAATGAGCAAGGATTACTCAATCACTCAAATGTGTTTTTCCCAGAGCACTACCAATACTGAGCATCCTTTCAGCTTCAATTGTCTCAAACTTGTTTGAAATCCTTTGGATTCTGAACTGAATTAGTTATTCTCATGTCCAATTTTGATCTCAAGTTGTTTGAATTGACGAGCAATTTATGACCCTTTATTGATCTCTACTTGTTTTTGAAAATTTAGTCTTGCCATCAGTTCATCATGTGATTGTGATTTACTTTTAATTCTTTCTTAGTCCTCACAATGGTAGACTGCTTTCCTGGAATTTCCACATCAAACTTGGCCATGCTGTGGTGTGTCTAGCTCTAGATGGTCCAGACTTGGACTTGATGGAAGCTAGCTGTGTATCTTTGCAGGGTTATCACCCATTTGCAGGCTTTAGTGATATTGGTGATGTCATTTCTTGGTTCTGGATGCTAGCTGTGTAGCTTTGCAGGGTTATCACCTATTTGCCTTGCTTTAGTGATGTTTTGTAATTGGTGATATCATTTTAGGTCATGGTTTTATAGAGATTAATAAGCATTAGGCTTCTCCAGAATGTGAAAATCGGTGGAAAGAATTGTAATTATAATTGATCTTAAATAATGGATGATGTAGCTGTCTTGATGAATTTTTTGTTGATCCATGAATCAGCTTTAACAACAGCTTTGAAACCCCATTATTTGATGCATATGCTGCGATTTAAGAAAAAAGTGGTGATCTCAGCATCCTGCTATCATTTCACGCGTCTTGAAGTTGTTTGGAAAGTATATCCATGTTGAATCACTCATCCGTCTTGTCTTAATAATCACGTACAACGTGTACATTATGTTTTACCAACAGTTTCTCTTCATTTGGTGCTTTGTTGAGTATTACTCTCCTTTTGGTTGATAAATTGTTTCCCCGTGCCTTGAAAATTATCTGAACGCCCCTCAATATCATCACTACTCAGTTGATTCCTAGCACTTAGAGAAGTGACAAGGTGGGATGTGTTTAATGCAGCTATGCGGCATCATGGAGTGATAAGTACAAGGAGAAGGATCAAGAGAGAAGTTGGACAACATCCAATCAATTGCCATCATCTAGAGATTTTATGGGGGACTTTCTGGTCTGGCGACCTCCAACTGGACTGGAGAAAAATCGAGCTTTTTGGTTTGCTTTAGCTTTGTGGATGGGATTGGTTGGAGTTGCCCTTTTTCTACAAAGATGAATCATACAAAACACACAATCACCATATTGTAACTATTGTACATGAATTGTTCGTTTGATTATATATGCATTCATCAATGTACCACCATGCCAATGGCATGTTGACATTATGGTATGTATGAATCAGTAAATTTGCTTGCTTATTCTTGAACACTATTTTTTGAAGCATGTTTCCTTGGCTGTATGAAATACAAGCCCCCCCCCTCCCCATACTTGAAGGCGTCTTTTACCTTTCTTGAGCAAGCTTCTAGTGTTAAAATTGTTGAAGGATGAGGGCGTAGTTATGACCTCATTTGGCCATATGATAAGCAGGATAGCCAGTGATACATCATAACTTGTCCAAAAGTGTGAGTATAATGTGTAGAGGTTTTCAATGATTCATCAATGCTTCATAATAGCATCTTGCGATAAAACTAAGCTGTAAATGTGGTATGGGCGACAGTTAATGCTCAAATCCAGCTTCAATGCATCTGACCAGCACATATCAAGTTCCTTTCCATCAGAATTACCTTTCTTTGGATTTTACCTATCATTCAAACACTTAATCTCTAGATATTGATGTTAGTTTAATATGTTTTATAGTTAATTTATAATCGGTTGGTTATTGGTGCTTCGGTGCTGTTATTATATTCATATAAATATATATTTATTATTAATAAAAGCTTAATTTATTTTTAATATTTATATAATATTAAATTAATGAATCTATAGTAAAGATAAAACACATGGAACAAAAATAATTTGCAAAGAAAATTATAAAGTTTTTATAATTATGAAATTTATATTGCATCAAAGCATTGTTTCTAAAATGTTTCTAGTCGATACTCTTTTAAATACTGGACATTCATTAGAGCCATAAAACTAATACATATTATATTCTTTTCTTCATGAAAGGAAGTAGTTATTCTTATAAGTTGAGATATAAAGGATACCTAGAACTAATATCTAGATGTTTATCATAAGACATGTACAGTGCACTGACCCGTATGAGAATTTCATATGGAGATATCATTTGTGTCTATGGAAAGACGCATGTGTCGGTTGTGTAAGTGATCATTAGACTTGAGATCACTAAGTCATCTTATATAGAGAATGTTATACTTCGATCTTGTTACATGTTATCTTCGTCGAGGTAACAAAAGGGCAGATATTTGGTTTAACATGAACTATATGAAGGTATTTGAGTGATCAAGAGATAATTTATCACCGTAAGTGAATTAAGAAAAATGTTTCATCTGTTTTGAAATAGTATTGACTGAAAAATCATTGGCCACGATGAAATGAGATTTGAAAAGAATTTTAAATGTTATTCAAATGATCAGTTATATAAAAAACAAACATGACTTAACATGACAAATATACTTCATGCTTTAATGTTAAATCATAACATTATTGATAAAAAGATATTAATTACACTGAAAAACTTATCACAAAAAGGTTAAGTCAAATCATTAATGACTTTTCTAATATTTGAAGGATCATGACATGTTGTTAGGCGATACACTTAATTTTCAAATATAAATTAATCAATTGTTTTATTGATAATAAACTAAACTGTTTAAATTATTTAATTCTATTTAATTAGAATTATAATTTATATTTGGGTTAACATATTAGGAACTTAAGGGGTCACACACATTAAAAACCATTAGTCATAAATTAAACTGTGATGATTTAATTAAAATATATTTTAGAAATTAAGGACTATAATATAATTAATAAATGGATTATATTTCTAGACCTAGAAAAATAAAGTAAGGACTTGATTGATTTAATTTATAAAATTATCCTGAATTAATATATGGATATTATTCAGAGGGTAAATTGATATTTTGCCAATTTATAGAGTTTTTCATATTTTTCTATAAATAGTAAGTGATGTCTCTTATTTTTAAGAGTTGTTGTTTGTTAGATAAAAAAAACTATGTAAACACAAAATTAAAACTAGCATTCTAGGCATAATAATCCCTCCCTTCTAAATAGAGATTTAGAAGATTTTTCACGTGTGATTCGTGTGGATTACTGTTGGAAACCGGACAATTAGATAACTTGTGGTTTACGACAACTCAGCCTTTAAAGAATTATTCAAAACTAAAAAAAAAAATCTTCAAGAAATAAATCCCTAATAACTCTAAATCTATCTAATAAAATTCTAAAAACTTCTAAATAATTTTATTTTATAATTTTCACTACTAAGTGTTTGTTATTTAGAAAAACCAACAACAGATACGCTTTCTTACATGTCAATATTCTTGAAATCGAAAGTGTGTGCGTGGATCAACGCACAGAGACATCTGTTCATCTGATGCAGCTTGTATCACCAATGGTTCAAGTTGAAAACATACACTGCAAGCTTCTGCTAGTTGTTTGTTTGTGCCACCATGAGCTTTATTATTATTGTCTTTCTTTGTTCAGTTTTCTTTACTTCTGTGTTCTCCTGTCGAATGGAAGTCTGCACAAAGACAATGGTCAACTGGAATTGAACGAGCTTGACTCAAGTGATGATCATGCATGGAGAAGGAGAAGCTAAATGGATAATGAAAAATAAAAAACTAATATTTTAGTTTTTCTTTACTTGTTTTTTATACTTTTAAAGAGAAAGTCAAATAAAATATTAAAATATCTTTTCTTTCCTATAAATGTTATAATTCTTACTTATCTTTTAAAAGAACGAAAACTAGTAAAGTGGGGCCAACAAAAGAATAAGCCAATTAAATCTAGCCATGTAAAAAAAAAAAACATCAAAGTCATTAAAAAATAAAACACTTATTTATTCCACTCTAATAGAATTAGCTTTTCAAATGGTTTTTTTTCATTGAAATATATATGATAAAAAAAGCTATACTTATATTATTTAAAATAATATTTTATCAATTTATTTTTTTTAAATAACATTTTTCATTGAAAATGCAATTGGAAGCGAGGACGAAGTCACGCGTACATAGCCCAAAGTTTCATGTCCAAAATTAAATGACGTGAGAAACTGGTGAGGAATTTAATATTGATAATAATTTATTGGACACCGAACCCAACAGACAAAAAGCACCCTAATGAATCTCTTCTTTTCCTTTCCTTTCATGTCCAATAGTAAACATTAAACACGGAATCATGATCAATGTTTTTTCCTTTTCCATTTTATTTAAAAATACATCACCAAGCTAGCTATGTTTTGCGTTGTCAATGTCAAGTGCTGAACAAGAACTTCTCACTTGCTGTTATCAACCATCAACCATGTGAAGAGGAAACTTTTTAACAGAATTGTTAATGTTTCATGGCTCGAAGAAACCTTCATTTTCATGCAAATACAGCCATCTCTCTCTCTCTCTCTCTCTCTCTCTCTCTAGGATAAACAACAAGATGCATGGAACTTTCCACTTGCGAAATGCCGACATCAAATGGCCCACATAAATGAGACCACCTGTATAAATTTGCCAGGGCAGGGCTTTCTCTTCTCTTTTTAGCGTTTATGCGGACACGACAAGGACGTGGACTTCACTCATGGAAGCCCGTGCCTCATCCTTCCCGCAATTCTTGAGGCGCCACCAGCTCCTGAATCCTCTACCATATACTTACACGTGCCATCCTCTTTGCGTCCCCTGCTTATCCTTAACCCATCAGAGGAGAAGAGCCTTTATATAAACCAGCCAGACCTCAAAAACTGCAAAGAGAAGAGCCTCTAACCATGGAAACACTTATTTCTCCCACAAAAACACAACCTTTTTATTCACCAAGTCCTCTCCCACAAACCAAACGCCATCAAAGTTTTTCTGATCCATTGACTAGCTTGAGGTTCAAACTCAGAGAGAAGCCTAATCAAGGTCTATGTTTGGCCCAGAGATTGAATCATGTGGTGGCAGCTAGGTGTGGTAATCGGGGTCCGGTGGCGGAGCTGGAAAGAGATATGGAGGCTGAAATGAACCTAGAAGGGGAAGATGATTGGATTGTGGAGATTGGGAAGTTGAGAGAGGAATGTGAAGAAAGCAAAGGAATGGTGGAGCTGTTGGAATGCTTGGAGAGAGAAGCAATCATGGGAGATGATGAGGGAAGAGACCCTACTGATTACAACAGAAGAGCTCAGATTTTTAACAAAAGTTCTCAAGTTTTCACTGCTCTAAAGGAACGTACCACACTTTCTCATGGCCAATCATGAATCCGGACTTGTGATTTTGTAATCATGGTCATTGCTAAACTATGATGATGTTGTTATGCATGTTTTAACTCATGAATGATGTCCTGTCCCTATTATTTCGAATCAACAGAACCTCTGTCAAAGAATAAGCATGGTTTCTGCAGGTCATGAATCTAGACAATAACAACAAAGTAACAGAGAGATCTCAAGCCAAACCGAGTATCTTTGTTCCACTTTAAGCAACTTTCTTCTTGAGGGCTTGATCTGTTTTTCTCAAGAGATCCAGCAACATGCATGCATCTTATGTTTTTTTTTGCGCCCCCCCTGAATGGCTGAGGTCCAAATTCCATGAACATCCTAGAAATTCAACAGCAACGTCCGAGTCTCTGACGCACAGAATGATGTTACTGGTTAATTAGCCACTTGCGAGATTGAAATAAAATTTCTATCAAACCAATAGAAAGGAATATCCACGGCTTAGACTTCAATGCTGTCGTCTTTCTCAACATTATGCTGTCAATAAATTTCACATGCCATTTTTCTCGAAAGAACAGCTGCTGCAGTTAAGATCAAAACACGTGATATTAGTATTAGCTACGTCAAAGGAAAGGGATCTCTAAGTTATGTGCTATTCGTAGTAAAGATTGCGAAAAATAAGAATGGTGCCTCTCTCTAGCTTCAGGTGATTGCCACGTCACTGGATTGGAGAATTCTGGGGAAAGAAATCAAGAACAAAGACAGCGTGTCATTTGTGATGAAGTGAGAAACCAAAAAACAATATGTCTGAATAAGTTCATTTTTTAAAGATAAATTAAATATCAATAAATTCTATTATATTTTTGTTAGCTCAATAAATTCAATTCTCAAGCTTGTCTTCCAAATAAGTCCATATCTTCTTATACTTTCCTGAAAGATTCTATTTAAAAATTTCTTTTACCTGTTTGTTTTCTAGGAAAATACTTTACATCAAATTTTATTATATAGCATTTTTTGTTTATATTTTAATTTCCCCTAAAACATTTTGAGATTTTTTTAAGAAATTAGAGATTTATAATTATTACAAAAGGTTGAGAACACCTCATCATGCTAATGGTTATCAAAATTTTATTTTTAAAAACAAAATTTAAGAACATATAAATGAGGAATTATATTTTTTTTTTTTACTTTTCCTTTCATAATTGTAAACTATTTTACATGTGATCAAAGAAATCGAACATTAAGAAAAAATATATTATGAATGGTTTTTTTTTAAATAAAAGAAAAGAAAATCAATTAATTGGTAAGTATATAAAGATGGTAATATAGACAGTACAACTAAATATGATTTTCTTAAAAAAATATAAATTATAAAAGTGAATTTATTGATCTTAAAAAATTAACAGAGAATTTATTAGTAATTTGACCTCAAAGTTCTTATATGATGCAAGGTTTTAATATGTACAGGAGCAAAATGAATAAATAAAAGATAAATAAAGTGCTGCATTAATCAATAACGTTGAAATTGAACCAATTAAACAATAGGGTTATATGAATGCTCACCTGGTAATTAATAAATAAATAAAACAAATCAACTAATGCAATTTCTTTTCCCTTCAGAACTTGGAAACCAATAGTCAAAACAGAAACTTAAACTCTTCTCGCTCTAACATGCAAGCAAATTGTTGGTAATTCCGGCATGTGAGTCTAGTCCAAGTATTTAAAAGAATTACTAAAAGAAAAAATTGTTTTTTCTCTTTCTTTTCTCTTAAACACTATAAGATTTAACAGTTTTACCGACGGAATTTTTTCGTCGGCGTAAGACACATATTCTGTCGGTAATTAATTTACCGACGGAATCACCGATGGAAATTCTCCGTCGGTGAATCTTTCGTCGGTAATTTTTTTTCCGTCGGTAATAAAAAAATAAATTTATCCGCTTCATTAATTTCGTCGGTATATCCCTCGGTAATAATATTTTTTTATTACCAACGGATTTACCGACGGAATTACCGATGGAATTTCCGTCGGTAATTATTTAAAAACATTTTAAAAAAATTCATTTTATAAAATTATAAATAATTAAATTAGCATAAATTAACACTGTATAATATATACTCAAAATGCTTGGAAAAAAAATAAGAAAATCAACTCAAACAAATTTGCAACAAATAAATAAAAAGAAAAAATAAATTCAACTAAAAAAATTCATATGAAAAAAATAAAGTTGCAATTGCTAAAAATTTAAAAATCCTATAAATAAATCAACTAAAAATTGATCTCATATAAAAAAAAATCTCACAACAACATTTATACAATTATTAAGAACAAAAACAATTAAAAATAAAATAAAAAACAA
>Ga0307517_10007059_pt1 | contig 16470 bp, 11 predicted proteins | sample 23_EM_MG_FD_194515 | JGI IMG/M metagenome (GOLD analysis project Ga0307517, IMG submission 194515) | Populus trichocarpa ectomycorrhiza microbial communities from riparian zone in the Pacific Northwest, United States - 23_EM | ecosystem: Host-associated > Plants > Roots > Unclassified | place... | reverse complement strand
TCAGCTCGGATAGTACCTTGTAAATAATATTTTATGATGGAAACTATGCATAAGAGACTCGTCAGTTTGGATATGTTTTTGTGTATCCACAGAGCCGGACACAACTGAGATCTCAGTGAAACATCTTGTCATCACAGCAAGAATCTTTTTGGGCCATGCATCGACACAAACTTGTAATTTGGTATTAATGGCATGGTCAAGTTTCTGTCCTAATTTGCAGGCTCTATAAATGATATTTGTCCTCACTTATAGGCAAGAACTACATGAACAATCACATGTTGTGCGATCATTCAACTCCATTCTTGTTAATTTGCAGAAATTCATACAAGCAAGTGTGAATGATCCTCTCTTGAAATACTTGAAACTTAACATTAACATCATCCATCAAACAATGTCGCGACTAATTAATCATCCTCTCTTGCTGATTTTCATGTATCAAAACTAAGGTTTTAATAACAACCACAACTTTATATATATTTTGTTTAGTTTTCACTTGAAAAAAGTTATAATTTATAGTTTGTTTAAATCTATTTTTTTAAATTGTAATTGTAAAGCTACTCTATTCGAAAATAAACTAATAGTTTTTCTTCTTACTTCAGCTAGCTAGAAATATATTATTTACGTCAGAATTGAAGGATTTGAGAGAGTTTTACATGCCATGGATGCAATCCCTTGTTCATCAAGGGAGATATCCCTTTAAAACACTTGTAAAGGGAGGGATAGGTGAAAAAAATTGAGGTGACATTTTTGTCATGATATTCAAACTGTCATCACTTACTGGACGTGGGTTTCTTTGCATGGGTCCCTCCTTTGTCTCCTTCTCCACATCTCACATCAACACTACCTCTTCCTCCTATTCCTCTATTTGATCCTTTGCTTATATATTCTCTTGCATGTCTCTCTTCTCTTCCATGAATTCTTTCCCTCCCCCTCTTCCCGTTTTATGTGATTCCTCAAGAAAATAAGCAGTCTCTTAATTAGCTCCATCCGCAACAAGACTTGTAACATGTCAGCTGCTGTTGCCGCCGCCGCCTCTGCGGCCACTATGTCACATAATTCTGCAAGAAGTGGCTCGTCAGGAACTCCTAAGAGCCACCAATTGCAGAAAGGAGTGCTATTAACACCATCATCACCAATATCATCACCACTACCATTGAGTCGTTACGAATCTCAGAAGCGACGAGACTGGAACACTTTCGGACAGTACCTAAGAAACCACAGGCCACCACTGGCACTGTCACGGTGCAGTGGAGCTCATGTTTTGGAGTTTTTGAGGTATCTTGATCAGTTTGGAAAGACCAAGGTGCATAACCAAGGTTGTCCATTTTTTGGCCACCCCCATCCACCATCTCCTTGCTCTTGCCCTCTCAAGCAAGCATGGGGCAGCCTTGATGCTCTCACCGGACGTCTCCGTGCTGCCTTCGAAGAGAACGGTGGACTGCCTGAGACAAACCCTTTTGGTGCACGCGCTGTGAGATTGTACTTAAGGGAAGTAAGAGATGCACAGGCAAAAGCTAGAGGGATAGCTTATGAGAAGAAGAAGAGAAAGAACCCAGTACAACAGCAGCAGCAGAAGTCACAAACTGCAGGAAATGGCACTTACAGCCATGTTCAACAAGGTATTTGTAATGGTGGAACTGATGGATACGTTCCAAGAAATGTCCTGTCAAATGGAGCTGCTGTGATTAATGTTGGGGATGTGTACGTGTTCAACTAAGCCAATAAAAGTTGTTCTTAATTGGTCTAGGGTTTAGAAGGATATGTAATATGTAAGGTAATATTGTAATGCAAGTTAGGGTTTATCAGATGTTTAAGTACTTTTCCTTGTTATCTGTGCTAATGGCGTGTTAGATGTTTAAGAGAGAAAGCCATCATTTTCTCCTATTTTGGATCCTATGGTAACCAGGAATCATCAGTTAATCAAAATGTTTGTGAGATTTTCCTAAGATTTAGACAGCACAGAGACTGTAAGCAATATCTAAGATTATTTTTTCCCTCTATCAAGTTTTATTTTGTATTAGGTTTTGATTCTATGTGACCTATCTGTAACATTTTAATTTTCATTCAAAAGAATCCATTCTACATAGCAATGAAAAAACAGCAGAAAATAATCTTCATAACAAATTGAAAAGGTGATTGTCCATCCTAAGGCTATCTGTGTGATCTCATGAACATGATGGAACTATTTGAGCACAGAACATGTAAAAGGATTTCATTGTCCCACATAAAATTCTGTCTGTGGTGAACTATCTGAGAGAAATTGTGATTACCATATGAAAACTAAGTAATTCATACAGGTAGTTCTATATAGGGTAATGATGGGATTGGAAGATTAAATAAGATAATTAGTATTAAACAATCTTCTGTTTACAAAGAAAAACAGGCCATATTCAGTTAAACCCTAAGATTCTTCTTGACCAAGTCCCCCTTTTCTGCTCCTGTTTCAGTTTCCTTTGCTTGTGAAACTCTCTTTCCCATCTCTTTTTGCAATGTTTGAAGAAAAATCCGAAGATATGTATGTCTGCTCTTCTATGGGAAGTCTCTTGTATCCAAGACACCTTTTCATATCCACAAATCCTCTATTGGGAAGACCAAGTCTTCACGTTGACAACTTCCCTCTCTTTAGCAAAGTAGTGGTGGGTAGAGGTTTCTGCTTTAGATGGGCAGTTGAGCACATTATTTCCTTCAATTCATATCCCCCAACTTTAATCATTACTCTGTAGTGGTATATTTTCTGCATTATTTTATACCATCCAACTGATTGTTATCTCATGAATTTATTTAGAGGATTACAGATATTAGCATCTTATATGGATGACATCTGTTGCACACATTAGGCCCTACATGAGCTGGTATAATATGCAAATGTGATGTAATTTGATAAAATCATGTTGCAAATAACATAATCTTGTGTTTTACAAATTTCCATGTCAGGTCAGATGAATCTTCAAAGCTTGCTTCAATGATGTGAATTTAATTCTAGCCATAGAATCTCTTCAATGAAAAGAAGAATTGCAAGGAACTCCCAACTCCCTTAGAATTTACAACAGTCCTGCCAAGAAAGACACAGCTTGACTTCCATCATCGGTCATGAAACACAGAGAGATACAAAAAAGGAAATGCACTCTTTTAAGGAATAAGACACTGTCCACCCTGAAACAAACAAGATAGACCTGGAAAGATCTTTTAGGTACCAACTTCACCTCAGCAGATTTGCTTTAATGCCCAAAATTCCTGTGCAGTAAGGGTTGGCTCCTGTAGATGGATATGTTTTCTTACCTGAATTGTATGTGAGCGCGGCCGCATTGTGTGGCTCACCTGTGGAAAAAAATCTAGAATGCTATCACAGACAGCTGGTTCATTAAAATATATGCTCCAGATCAGAATCAAATTAAGACAGAAAGGTGCAAATTATGCTGGTAAGATTTGGAGATTATGTCCATGAAAGATGGGGCCTAGTTCTTAAAATAATCAGAGAAAGAGGATCTGGTCCTCACTTTAAGCAGCAAAGCATGGTGGGATTAGAATAGCAATAGTTATCTTTTATTGCAACTTTGTATGCTATATAGCAATAAAGGGAATTGTTGATCCCCGGATGTCTTTGTATCAACTACGGAGTACCACTGCTCATCAGATACGAAAAGAATTTTTGCAGACATCATGCATCTTTGTCATATACATAATGAATATATCAAGGACAAACAATTCACAAGTTCAATTCAGAATGGCAAGGAATGTCACGGAGAGAATAAAGTACACCACGGACTTTAGTCTCAATACCAGTTCAGGATATGGTCATGTTTCTATTAGTAAGTTCTTATCCTTGAGAACTGCCTATGAACCAAGATGGTAATCATCAAACTGCCGAATATAAACCAGACCTGGGTGTGTGATTTGTGACGTTTGCTAATTATCTTTGTTAGTCTATAGATTTTTTCTGGCTACAGAACAGCATGAGAATTTATCAACAAGAACATACAGGAATAGGGCATTCTTGTAAGGAGTTTACTTGATTATTGAGGTATTTGTGTTGCTTACTGTGCCCTTTTGTTTTCTTTGCCACTCTAGGCATTGCAAGATTGGTCCCTCACTTAGAGTTCTAAAACAGAATTTTTGGCAAATACCATTCTTGAAGTCGAGGAGTAATAGACACGTTGATATTTTTAACTACTATCATCGTTCTCTCCATGTGCAGTCTTCTATATGTTCACACCAAAGCAATGACGTCAAAATCAACTAGAAAAGTTCTGTGTATATCAACAGACTTCTAATATCTATGCTATTGATCATCCTAACCTCAGTTCCAAATTCAAGTAGGACGCCAAACTTAGCATAGTGTTCACCGTGGCTGTGGAGTACCAATTGCTCTGGATAAATCTTTGGTAACCTGGACTCATCCTGTTTTCGATCAAAGGAGTTATCACCAAACTGCTGATCTAGTTGATAATGAGCTCTAATATCTGTTCAAATAAAACAGTAGTGAAAGTTCACAGTCCCGTGAAATTTGGATGGGGATAATCAAGGTGTTACAACTTACAAGGACAAGACACTAAAATTGACATGGGGATTACTAAGTAAGCAAGCGAGAGCTAGACAGAAAAAGAAAGAGTGAGCAGAGAGCAACTCACTGAAAAAGAATATGGCAATGATCAGCAGGGAGCCGCCAATAAGGTTTCCTCAGCAAGAGAATGTTTCGTCATAAATTAAAACTGGTAGCATGGAAAAATCAGAAACCAAACCAACCTGTCCCATCCAACTACATTCCAACAGAAAACTGGTAGCACATGGTGTCAAACAGCAATGCACATACATGAGCATAATAGATATGGATACATACACCAACCTTAATGTTGAGTGCGAGAATTGTTCAAGACATGTCATCTATATCTTGTTTCATAACAGCCATTGCTAGAAATAAGGGGAAATGTGTCCCAAGAGGAAGCCCATCCTGAATAAGCCAACTGCCGAGTAGCCAAAGTTTGAGGGTCAGTAAATACAATAATGAAAAGATGCACCAAAGCAAACGTTGATGCGTCCATAAAATAAATAAAAATTAAAAATTGTAAGAAAAGGAGCATTTTAGAAGCAACTTGACTTCTAGAGAGCATGGTAGTCCATTACGTGATGCAACACAAATGTAGTGTATTAATGAGGCTTCATCATTTGAACATTGAAAACAATCACATTTTCAAAGTATAAGGCTGCCTAGGGTAATACCTACTTAGAGTGTAAACAAGGGGAAAAAAACTAGAGCAATCTGTGCAAGTTCTCTCTTTATTCGATTCTTGGTAAGCATGTCATGTTGCATGTAGTAATTTTTAGCTTAAAAAAAAACATTTTTTTGACACAGGACTACAAAGACAAAAATTAAATAAAAATAACCAGTTTCATTATTTGACACATACTGACATTAATAATAAACCACAAACAATTTCCTAACCTCGTTTGGATCAAAATCAGATGAGACAGAGAGGATGCTCGAGCCACAAATATCTTTCATGATCGCATCTGTTTCATCACTCCATTTCCTGCATTTATCTTAAAATTTCTTGTGCCATGTCCAATTCTCAAGATTCAATCATTTCCAAAACAAGCTACAGCTTGAGGAACATAACCAACTTTTCTTAACTCTAGGAGGAGACTCTTCAGCAAAGAATAGATTTGAGGAGATTCCGGGTGACTTCCATCTGCTGCAAAAAACACACAAGTGGTGTTGTTGACCTCAATCCAACTGCATCCAGGAACTTTCTGGACTCCTCTTTCTTTCATCAAATGTTGTATCTTATGCACACTCCTCCATTTTCCAGCATCAGCGAGTACATGAGTAAGCAATAAATAGTAACCAGAATTTTTTGGTTCCAAGTCAAGTAGATATCTTGAAGCCACTTCAGCAAGTTCAACATTGCCATGGACTCGACAGGCTCCCAGCAATGTGCCCCAAACACTGGCAGCAGGTGGAAATGGCATGCTTGTTATGACTTCAAACGCTTCATCCAAATGGCCTGCCCGGCCAAACAAATCTGCCATGCAAGCATAATGCTCCATTTGAGCTGGGATACCATATTCCTCAGTCATACAGCGGAAGTAGTGAACTCCATCCTCGACCTGTCCAGCATGGCCGCAAGAAGATAATATAGTGAGAAAGGTGATATGATCTGGCTGAATTCCTTCTTCCAACATATTATGAAACAGAGCAAGAGAGTCCGCAAGGTAACCATGGTACCCATAAGCAGCAATGATGCTATTCCATGCAACTTCATTCTTCTCTTGCATCAAGTTGAACACCAGGCGAGCAATATTTAGTTTCCCACATTTGGCATACATGTTTATCAGTGCACTCATATCAAAAAGGTCAGACTCAAATGCACCTTTAATCATGAAACCATGAATCTCTTTCCCATAATGAAGCGCTGGAATGTTTGCACAAGCAGAGAGAGCAGCTGAAACAGTCACGCAATCATACTTCACTCCTTCCATCCCCATTTGACGAAAAAGATAAATGGCCTCCTCTGGTTTTCCATCCTGGGAAAAACTTGTGATTATAGAGTTCCAACAAATAGCATCCTTTATGGAAATTCTTCCAAAAATTAGGTGTGCAAGATCCAATCTTCCGCATTTTGCATACATGTTCATAATTGCACTTCCCACCGGACATTTCTCTTCTAACTCATTCTTGATGATGTAACCATGCAATTCTCTCCCCAATTTTATAGCAGCCAAACCAGCACATGCTGGCAAAATACTTGAAAATGTTAAAGCATTTGGAATCATTTTCTTTTGAAGTAACCACCTAAAGATTTCTAAAGCATCCTTATTCATACCATTAAGCACATAGCCTGAAATCATAGCCGTATAAATAACAATATCAAATTTTGTGCTTAGATTAAACATCTTGCATGCCATCACGGCATCCCTGCATTTAAAGTACAAGTCAATAAGAGCACTGTTCAAGTACACATCCAAAATCACACCATGCCTCACTATATAACCATGAATTTCCTTAATTTGCCTGAGACTCGATGACTCAGCAAGTGATGGGAGGAAACTAGTAAAAGTGATGGAGTCTGGTTTAATACCGGCAGATATCATCTCATTAAACAACATCGAAGCATCATCCATAAACCCATTTTGTACATACCCACCAATCATCCTATTCCAAACCACCAAATCAATCTGAGGCATCATATCAAATAATTTACGTGCATCGCCCAATTGCCTGCCTTTTGAATACACAGTCACTAGTGTATTCCCCACCAGAGGAACAAAATCTAACCCGCTACGAACAACAAGCCCGTGAAGCTGTCTACCATACTCAACCATTGCCTCAGAACAAGAGATAGAAAGAACACAAGCAAACGTCACGGAATCAGGCTTAGCTTCAGAGTTCATCATATCCTTAAACAACTTAATAGCACTATCAGACTCCCCACACTGTACATAACCGTTAATCATCACATTCCACAAAACACAATCTTTATCAATCATTTTATCAAAAAAGCGCCTAGCATCCTCTATACAGCCATTATCGGCATACAACTTGATCAAAGAACTAGCAACAAACATATCCAAATCAAAACCCATCTCCAAAATCATATCTTGAATCACCTTCCCTAATCTCACATTATTCAAACCAGTGCAACACTTAATCACAGGAGGGAAAGTATACTTATCAGGAAACACACCACAACCCAACATTTTGAAATAAAACAATAAAGCAAAATCAAAACAGCCCAATTTCACTAACCCTCTAATCATCCAATTCCAAGGCATGGCATAATAAAACTCAAGCTGATAAAAAAGCTTCTTAGCATCCACGAAACTATTACATAGCACATACATACCCAACATTTTCCCACCCAACAAGCCATTGTTGGTGATGTTTATTCCACTAACAACGAATTGGGCATGTAGTTGTTTTGCTTGTTCAAGTTTTGTACTTGGTTTTTGCAAGATTGATTCAAGTTGGGTGGCTAAAGAGTGTTCGGTGCTTAAAAAGATTGGATCTTTAAAGCCTTTTTTGAAGTTTGTGTGTAAAGACTTCGACTTTAGCCAAGTATTTGTGAAATGTCTGTGTATTGAAGGTAGTTTTGTGTAGGACATCCTCAGTGTTTCGGTTTCTTGGCCTTCTGGTACGAGGTTAATGAGTTATTTATGCAGGGTTTAAACGGTCATGATTGAGGGGTATTTTTGGGTTTTGAGAGAATAAGGGTATATATGGAAAAACAAAATTCTTTTATTTTTTATTTTTTGGTTTAAGATCGTTACTTTTAACACACCAATTATTTATGATTGTATCGAAAACAAAATAATTATAGAGTGATTAAGGAAATTTATTTTTTTCTGAGTTCAAATTTAAAAATAAATATTATAAAAATTTATTTTTCTAAACACACCAAACTAATGCAAGAGATATGGTTTTCAATCATATATATATATATAAAGAATTAGACTGATTTATTTATTTTTACCTTTCGAGTTCAAATTTTAAAATCTACATTAAAAAAATTATTTGTCAACTGATGTAGGAAATATGCATTTAGATCATATTAAAAAAATATTTAGTTTCTATTTATGTAAAAAATTCTAAGAAGAGAGAACAATTAAAAGAGAAGGAAATTCTATTTTTTTAGTGCTATGCCATTTGACCCCCTTTTGTATTTATTGTTAGTAAAATCACCTAAATTAAAATTTCCAGACTTAAATTAAACAATTACTTTTAAGAAATCTTATACTTTCTTTAAAAATAAATGAATGAATTGCTTAGTAAATTAATTTTCTTTGAATAACACATGAACATCATATATTTATATAAAAACAATGAAAGATAAATCAAAATATTTCACTGTTTTTCTTTTTAGTAAATAGAACTACTAAATGATTTAATTAAGATTCATACAAACTAAAATTTAATATGCTTAAAATAAGATAATTGAGAGCGGTTAATTTTCAAATATTTAAGGTTGTTTACCATGTAATTAAATATTAGTTAATTACTATGTATATAATAAAAATAATTAAAGTTAGTTAATTTTAAAAGATTAAAGCTATTTTTGTTCTTTAAATAAAATAAACAATTTTCCTTTCAAAAAAAAAAATTACTATGCTTTTTAAACTAAAAACTAATATACCTTATAACTGTTTTTATGAAAATCACCTTCCATTCTTAAAGATTAAGCAACAAACACCTTTCTAGTACTTTAAAGCAAAGCAATATAAGGTTTTTTTTTAAAAAAAAAAAAATAGAAGGTGAAACAGGTTGTAAGGAAAAGCTTCCTTCAAGGCTATCCTCCCCTGAACCGGAAGAGAGTGGTTGCAACTCAGCAGGGCAAATAAGAACAGCTCAGAACTCAGAAGAATACGTTCATAAATGGCAGCTCCAAGTGTACGTGGGGCAAGATAATTCATCGCGCGCACGTGCCGTGAATGCGAGGGCGATGCAGGTTGACAGAGAGAATATAACAGCCATCTGAACTAGTTTTGCTATACAAGAAATGTAATCAAAATCTTCAACTACAACAAAGAATCTCTCTTCCAAATGATGCAGGAAAATAAACAAGTCTTCCGGTCTATACCAGTCAGTTGCTATCAGTTCCTAACTCTTGCACTCTGACAGGCCAGTTACAGGCGGCTCTTTGACAATTGGAAGTCGATCTTGAAAAGATGCGATTAACAAATGATAACAGAGCTAAAAGGAGTCTTGCATGAGGGAAGTAAATACGGTCAATGCAGAAAATTCATGGCTTCCATAATTTCATTGTGGAATCTTCGCTGTAGGTGGCAAGAAGATTCCTATGAGGATGATGGGTCACGCCTATTACATCCTTCTCGTGAACCTGGCAGTATCAAAGGTCAAAACATGCACTTGCAAAGTTAGAATGACCTACGCACGAAATGGCACATAATAAGCAGAAAGCCAAAACGACCAAGTATGTAATTTCTTTAGCTGGTTTTAAGGACAGCTTCTGTATTACAACATTCATGCACAAACATGAAACTACATGCTCAGAGAAGGTTGTCCCTGACACTAAGATAAACGACAAACACCAATCCATACAGTGTGGACATGGAGGTTAGGGGTTAAAATTTGTTGGCCCCGAAAAGCAATGATGACACAAATGAATTAGCAGAAATAAATTTCATAGCAGCTTAACATCATGTAAACTTGTTATCCTGAACCGTATCATATATCACCCTAAAAGCCCTCCCTGGTAGTTGAAACAAGGACCACGTCCTGCCTAGATTCTTCCTTTTCTTCCCTCATTTTTATTGTCTCCCTTCTGGGTTTATACCACAACACTCGATTGAGAATAAGTTTATTTTTACAAAATGTACATTGGTTGCCGGTTATAAATGATGGGGAAAAGGACAAAATAGAGAGCAACCCAAAACCCTAGATCCTGCCACCCTAGTGAAAACTCACCTTCATTAGATGCTCTAGTTTGCCAGATTGGTAGCTGAAGCAGTAAATATTCCTGCATGCAATTTTGAGGACTGTTATTAACAAAATTAAACCATCTCAAACGCCCATCTCTCCAACTTATTCTCAGTAATAGATTGACATTTTCATTTCATCTCTCTCTTCATTTCTAAGATAACTCTTATTTTATGAGAAAAATAAATACAGAACAAGGTTGTAAATTTTACATAAGAACCAGATGGACAAAGGAATACCTGTCTTCACCAACACAGTAGATCCATTCCCCTTTTGGTGATATACAGGCTGCAGCAAAATCTCCACCTTCTCTTTTACCGGAAGAAAAGCTCTTCACAACCTGCATCACAATCACGCAAAGCAATATGTCATTGATAATGAATTATCTAAACTCCTCTACTTATACACTCTGAAAAAGTTTCAGTGAACAAAAACAAAGTGCCTGAACCAGTAAAACATAGAATCGTAGTCTATCTATAGAATGATTATCAGTTTATATTTGCTTTTGTGGTGGTCTAAGGCTAGTGAAATATGCTAGAAGATGCTACAAAATGTCATGGTTTGCTGCCAAAAAGTAGCAGTACACTATATAAAATTTGGTCCCAACCCCAAAACCCAAACATGGCAGAGCAACAGATGAGTGGCATAATATTAGCATCAGCTCGAGTTAAGAGAAACTACCTGTCCTTGAAGTGTCATAATGCATATCGATGATGTCTTGTTACATACAACAATATGATCAGTGTTTTTTGGGAAAAGATGAACAGAGTTCACAGAAGCATCACCTCCCTAACAATCCACACAAGCAGCGATAATCAGCCACGTGTTATAGAAGGCAAAAGGCAAGACATATAGCAAGAAGCAAGATGAATTAAAAGTATTCTATCCCAGGTAAGCCACACAAAACAATGCAGCTAACTCAATCTCATGATCATGCACATTGCATTGAGAAAAAGTACCCTCAATGGCGGTGGTGGCCTGAATGTATGTATACAGTCTGTACTCTTCATATCCCAAACCTATTAGGAAAAAAATTGGAATCTGTTATGCAAGCTAGTGAAAAGAAGTGTAACCTCATGAAAACACTGCACTTTAATGTGTGACTTACCTTGACCGTGCAATCACTGGAGGCAGTAATAACACGAGTCCCATCACTAGTGAAGATGGCATCATTCACATAGGATGCGTGTCCACGGAATTCTTTTAACAACTTCCCAGATTTTAGGCCATGAATTCTACAACAAAGTAAAATATAGTTATTAAAAAGAAAATAAGGGAAAATGATTGTTGTATGGATATGGAAATGACTAAAGTTAGAAACTCAGTGACCACATGGGTTACATAGAAAAAAAAGATACTAGTCTTAAGAGGTGTCATCTCCAAACCACGAGCTGCATTATAGTCATTAAGAGGGTCAATATAGACAATTAATTTGCTATGCACACAAAAAAATGTCCATTGCTGTAAACGAACCTCGCTGTGCTGTCAAAGGATGCACTTAGCAGCTGGCTTCCGTCACGAGAGAAAGCAAGACTTGTGACTCCCTGAGAATGTGCACGTTCAAGACGACGCAAGCATTGACCAGTCCTTATACGCCAGACCTGAGAAAAGGTACATTTTAGACTAAGTTTCTTAAAAAGACGGCAATATCAAATTCCAAATTTAAATCATTTTTTTTCCATACGTCCTCACCAGCAATGCAAATTTCACCACAGCTGAAAAAACACAAGCTTAATTGTAAAGGAGAGCTAAAACATCAATGTTATCATTATGTATATAAAAATAAAATGTTTTCCTACACTCATGAAGCATTCTCTTAGTCCTAAAATCTGCAAGTCAATAAACTCAAATACATGCAACCTTAATAAAAACTAAAGTTTCAGGTCCTAAGAACTTTTCGCATTTCATCTTGTTCATGAATTTTTTAGCTCCCTGATTCTCTTGAGAAAAACTTCCCACTTCCCCTCCCAATAGAGTTACCAAATTGTCTCAAGAACTCGTACTTCACAAGATCTATTAAACTCATGCCTCTATTCTCTCAGAAGGGAGCTTTATGGATAATATAAGATCCACAGCCATCAAGAGAACTAGAGAAGATAAAATTAGATATCATGTAGGATATATGAAAGAGAGAGAATTCAGAGCTACAACATAGATGCAAGCATGTAAGGGTATGACTTACTTTGATCTTCCCATCTTTCGCTCCAGATGCAAGCATCTCAGAATCTCGGCTAAAATCAACACAGAGGACAGGATCATCGTGCATCATAAAAGTTTCCTGGAAAGATTTTACATTTTTACCAGTAAATATACAACTAGTAAAGAACAACTCCACTGAAAACTATTTAATCCTAAATCAATTTGAAACAATCAAAGGATACATGGAAATAATCCCTTCAATTATCTACTTTTCATTCTTTCTCTACTCATGTTTTGGCACATGCTTGAGGTAATTGACTGCCTGTGAACCTTTACAAAATACAGGACACCAATGAAGACCTAATTTGGGATTCTGTAATAATACAGAGCATGTCATCACCGGAGCAGCATCAGTTTAGTGTGGTGAATGGAAGAGTGTTCAGTTTTGGATGATATATGATGCAGGGATCAACCTTCGATGTTTATTTTTCGAGATGTCAGTCCATAATACTGGATAGATGAAATAATGGTATAGGAATTGATCAGGTGAGGTTTGGGAATGCATGAAAACTTATCAATAGAAGAGAGTACACTATCTCCTTCCTGGTATTGATAACATTAAAAGCAAGCAAACACAAAGGGTTATAAAAAGAAAACTCACATCAGCCTGGTACTGAAGATCCTTTTTGAGCTTTCCACTTACATAATCCCACACCTAGCGGTGATCAACAAATAAAATATCACTAAATATCCATTCACTAATCTTTCATCATCTGGAAGCAGTTTCCAAAAGGATACCTCAATGAACCCATCAATAGAACATGAAACAAGGAATTGCCCATCTGGAGAGAATTTAGCACATTCAGCATGACTTTTTGTTCCAAACTGCAGAAGAACACAGCAGGGTGTAATATGAGGAGCTAACAATTTAAGGACGCAATATAAATATATATATGACTGTACAAACTACAAAGTAATACATGCAAACCAAATAAAAATAACAATCGCTTTTAGTCAAAAAAATCTGCGTAGTAAATTTGGATAATGCACCTACCTTTATGGTATGTGTAAGAGTTGTTGGGTACATATCATCAATATCTTGTTTCATGGCTGCTGTTCCTCGGAATAGATCAAACTGAGTTCCCGGAGGAAGCAACCCTGGATGAGGAAAACAAAAAAGCTTCCATTATCTTTGCAGTGAAAGTAAATGACAAGAAAGTGTATCACGTTTCCCAATGCCCACTCCCATGAGCAGAGGCAGTATCCAGATTTTGAATACATTAAGTTCGTAAAAAAAAAAGCATGCATGCTGAAAAAAAAGGAAAAATTTAATAAGAAGAGCATTTTTTAGAGGCAACATGAATTCCCTTACCATCCAAGTGAAACAAAACAATATTAACGAGGCTTCCTCCATTATGTATAAAGTTTCATTTTGAAGCGGAACATACCTTGGTGTTGCTGCCACTTGAGAGCCTGACCAATTAGAGCCATTAATCTTGAAGGTGGAACCACACTAACTTCTGCAGCAAGGGCTGAATACGGAACAAGAAAAATCACTCGTAAAACTAAAAAGGAACAGGAAACAAAAGCATAACGAGAGCAAGCAATCCAACAACTACTCTGAAAGTTATAGAAAACAAAAAAAATTAACCCTTTCTCTAGTTGTCTTGATTCACGGTGTTCGAAACAAAATCTGTTAATCATTCTTCTAGTTGCCTCGATTTACCAATTAAATCCTTCACATTTCAACAGTATTCATTCCCTGCATTCTATTCTACAGTTGACTCTAATTTAAACTTCCAGAATCTTCACAAATGTACACAGCAACCACTAAGCACACAAACAGAGGGAAAAATCAAGAAAAGAAAAACCTTGAGCAATCTGTGCACGTCGTTTCTCCTTGGTTGATTCTTGATAAGCCTGTCATATTTCACACAATTCCCAGGTCTCAGGCCCAAAAAACTCAGATATTCACTTATTAGAAACAAAAGTCTAAATCTTCACTACTCCCATTGTAAGCTACAACTTCCATTCAAATCCCATTATTAATGTACTAACACCAACTACACTTTCGAAACCAAAGTGCATTAAAAAAATCCAAAATTTAACTAAAATCAACAAAACTCATTACAAAACAAACCATAAAACACAAGCATTAAGAAGAGCAAAGCACAACACCGATAACACTTTCGAAACCAAAGAACATTAAAAATCCAAAATTTAACCAAAATCAAGAAAACCCATCACAAAACAAACCATAAAACACACAGAAAAGCAGAAAAAAAACATTCCTTTTTTTCTCACCCACCTCATTAGGATCAAAATAAGTTCTAACAAGCAAATGCTCGAGCCTCAAATATCTCTCCGGCTGTTCCTGCTTCATGACACCCATAGCTTGAGTCTGTCTTAAAATAGCACGAGCAGTATCCAATTCTCGTAACTCAATCATTTCTAACACAATCTGTTCGTACAAATCTTCTAACTTATTCCTCGGCAACTTAAGTTGCGCCACTTGAGGCAAGATCGTGTCCCATCTTCCTCCGTTTATGTCTGCCACGAATGTTTCAATGCTGTCAACTGTGTTTAAGGAGACTTGACATTCGTTTTGTAGGGTTTGGAATGTTTGGTGCAGAGAGTGTTCTTTGCAGAACTGCAGCACAATTTTTATTACACTGAAAAAGAAAAACAATTAAAAAAAGTATCAGGGGAAGGAAATTCAAGTGCTGTGTCGTGTTTTTTTAAGGAGAGGAAGCAGAACTTACTCGCGAGCTTCGATTTCGAGTGCCATGTTTGGTGTGTTGAGGAGGGAGAGAGGAGGTGTTAGGGTTTTTGATTTTGCTGGAGAAGAAGAGGACGAAAGAGAGTGAATTTTTAAATTTCTGGTTTTGAGTTCGGTTTTGTGTATATACTTTTCCCAATTCTCAATTTAGTCCTAATGTTAAAACTTCTATCAATTGAGTTTCTAACCTTTCATTAAAAGTTATTTTAGGCTCGGATTAGCAAAATGATCGCTCATACTTGTAAATAAACTATTTACGTTTAGAGTTTATATAAAACTCCATCAATCTAATATTTAACATTTAACGGGGTTTAAATTTTAAAAAAATAATTAAAGTTGACCTGATCTGACCATATCAACCTGCTGAATTCATTTACAACATGATTAGAACATGATTTGTTTTCTTAAAAAAAATTATTAAAAACAATATCATATTGATTAACCTGAATTAACCAACTAATCTCGTGACTAGATACCTTTGACTGAATATGTTTAATTACTTTATACTTGAATGGTTTCGACTACCATCGAATGAAATTCATCAATCATTAATCATTCATTTGATATTAAATCTTATTGTTATTCTCTAAAATAAACTATCAATCAATTTCAAGATAAAGGTTGTCATTAACAACTATTAGAAACTCTTACACATGTATATTTATTGAAGACTCAGTCAATTTTTTTGTTCTTAATGGTTAAGGGTTCCTCTATTATGTTTATTTTCTTCATTATTTTCACAAAAGAGAAGGAAAGATAACTTAACCTTTCATAAATAGCTAAATTATCACCAAGTCTTCAAAAGAGAGAACTCTTAGTATCATTTGGTATGAAGATGTTTAACCTATGTTTAGTTAACCAAAGGACTTGATTAAATTCCAAGATTGTTTGGGGACTATTGCCACAAAGTAACTTACTCAATAGTTGATTGTGTAGTTTATGAGATTCAATACATTTCATCTTTTAAGTTAACAAAGGTGCCTTTAGTTTCACTAATATAATAGAAATTTAGTAATTTATAAGGTCGCGCTACGTTGCGGTTTGAATAAAAAAAATTGAACGTAAAAAAAATCTCTAAGTCATAAGGAACTACTTAGAATTATTATTGAACACAACCTAA
>Ga0307517_10007058_pt1 | contig 16471 bp, 7 predicted proteins | sample 23_EM_MG_FD_194515 | JGI IMG/M metagenome (GOLD analysis project Ga0307517, IMG submission 194515) | Populus trichocarpa ectomycorrhiza microbial communities from riparian zone in the Pacific Northwest, United States - 23_EM | ecosystem: Host-associated > Plants > Roots > Unclassified | place... | reverse complement strand
TTGCCTCGCTGCCGGCGCTCGATGAACTGCGCGCAAAGATTGTCGGCCTCCTGGTGGCGCCGGCGACCAAGATCGCTCAGCTCACGACTGCGCCCGCGGCCAAGCTCGCGCGCGTCGTCCAGGCTTATGCCTCAAAGAGCGAAGCGGCCTGACCCTTCGCAAATCAAACCTGGTTCGAACCAATACGTTTAAGGAAACAGATCAATGGCTGACTTACAGAAAATCGTCGACGACCTCTCGAGCCTCACCGTGCTCGAAGCTGCCGAGCTCGCAAAGCTCCTCGAAGAAAAGTGGGGCGTGTCCGCCGCTGCCGCCGTTGCGGTTGCCGGTCCGGCTGGTGGCGGCGCTGCCGCCGCTCCCGCAGAAGAAAAGACCGAGTTCACGGTCATGCTCGCCGCCGCCGGCGACAAGAAGATCGAAGTCATCAAGGAAGTCCGCGCCATCACCGGCCTGGGCCTCAAGGAAGCCAAGGACCTCGTCGAAGGCGCGCCCAAGGCTGTTAAAGAGGGCGTGAACAAGGACGAAGCCGAGAAGCTCAAGGCCCAGCTCGAAAAGGCTGGCGCCAAGGTTGAACTCAAGTAACGCAAGTTACTTGGGACGAAGTCCCGGGCGGGGCGTAGCTGCACCCGGGATCAATGCAAAAGCCGTGCTATGGGACAACCGGACGCACGGTGTACACAAAAATGTGTGGGGATTCGTGGGGTTAACCCTCGAATCTCCACTATTGTCACCCCATATCGGGGCGGCAGCAGGAAAATGCGGTAGGCGGCGGGAACGGCAGGGTTCTCGGCGTAAGCCGTTGGGAGACAGTCAAATTTCGGGCTTTCTCAGTCCGTGAAGTGATGGTTGTGACGGGCGGGTGCAGTCATGCGCCCCGCGCGTCGTTTTGCGTTTTGAAGGTCTGGAGAACGGATTTGGGAGTTAATTCCTGAATTTGGGCTTTGTTCCGGCGGAGCGATTCGAAATTCAACCCGGGGGCGATGGCAGTCGCGCTTCGGAAGGTTCGCCCATCAAGGGCGACGAAAATGAGAGGCCACGATGGCGCAGCAGACATTCACCGGTCGCAAACGCATCCGCAAGTTCTTCGGACATATTAAGGAAGTCGCGGAGATGCCGAACCTCATCGAGGTTCAGAAGGCGTCGTATGACCAGTTCCTGATGGTCGACGAGCCGGTCGGCGGCCGGCTGGACGAGGGCCTGCAGGCGGTCTTCCGTTCGGTATTCCCGATCTCGGATTTCTCCGGCACCTCGATGCTGGAATTCGTCCGCTACGAATTCGAGCCGCCGAAATATGACGTCGACGAGTGCCGCCAGCGCGGCATGACCTATGCCGCGCCGCTGAAGGTGACGCTGCGCCTGATCGTGTTCGATATCGATGAGGAAACCGGCGCCAAGTCGGTCAAGGACATCAAGGAGCAGGACGTCTACATGGGCGATATCCCGCTCATGACCATGAACGGCACCTTCGTCGTCAACGGCACCGAGCGCGTCATCGTCTCCCAGATGCACCGTTCGCCCGGCGTGTTCTTCGACCACGACAAGGGCAAGACCCATTCGTCGGGCAAGCTGCTGTTTGCCGCGCGCGTGATTCCGTATCGCGGTTCCTGGCTCGACATCGAGTTCGACGCCAAGGACATCGTGTTCGCGCGCATCGACCGCCGCCGCAAGATCCCCGTGACCTCGCTGATGTATGCGCTCGGTCTCGACGGCGAGACGATCCTGTCCACGTTCTACAAGAAGATCAATTACAAGCGGACCAAGGAAGGCTGGCGCGTGCCGTTCGACGCCACCCGTTTCCGTGGCTACTCGACCATCAACGACCTGATCGACGCCGATACCGGCAAGGTCGTGCTCGAGGCCGGCAAGAAGCTGACCGTGCGCAGCGCCCGCCAGATGCAGGAAAAGGGCCTCAAGGCGCTGCGTCTGTCCGACGAAGAGCTGGTCGGCAACTATCTGGCCGAAGACCTCGTCAACCCGAAGACCGGTGAAATCTACGCCGAAGCCGGCGAGGAGCTGACCGAGAAGTCGCTGAAGGCGCTCAACGAGCAGGGCTACAAGGAACTGCCGCTGCTCGACATCGACCACGTCAATGTCGGTGCCTACATCCGCAACACGCTGCATGCCGACAAGAACCTGACGCGTGAAGACGCGCTGTTCGACATCTACCGCGTGATGCGTCCCGGCGAGCCGCCGACCATCGACTCGGCCCAGACCATGTTCCAGTCGCTGTTCTTCGACAGTGAGCGCTACGACCTGTCCGCGGTCGGCCGCGTCAAGATGAACATGCGCCTCGAACTCGATGCGCCCGACACCCACCGCACGCTGCGCAAGGAAGACATCCTGGCCGTCATCAAGACGCTGGTCGACCTGCGCGACGGCAAGGGCGAGATCGACGACATCGACCATCTCGGCAACCGCCGGGTGCGTTCGGTCGGCGAATTGATGGAAAACCAGTACCGCATCGGCCTGCTCCGCATGGAGCGCGCGATCAAGGAGCGCATGTCCAGTGTCGATATCGACACCGTGATGCCGCAGGATCTGATCAACGCCAAGCCGGCGGCCGCCGCGGTGCGCGAATTCTTCGGCTCCTCGCAGCTGTCGCAGTTCATGGACCAGACCAACCCGTTGTCGGAGATCACCCACAAGCGCCGTCTCTCGGCGCTTGGACCGGGCGGTCTGACCCGCGAGCGCGCCGGCTTCGAAGTGCGCGACGTGCATCCGACGCATTACGGCCGTATCTGCCCGATCGAAACGCCGGAAGGCCCGAACATCGGCCTGATCAACTCGCTGGCGACGTTCGCGCGCGTCAACAAGTACGGCTTCGTCGAAACGCCTTATCGCAAGGTCAAGGACGGTCGCGTCACCGAGGAGGTCGTGTACCTCTCGGCGATGGAAGAGGGCCGGTATCGCGTGGCGCAAGCCAACGTGCCGCTCGACGCCAAGGGCCGCTTCACCGAGGACCTGATCATCTGCCGTCACGCCGGCGAAGTGTTGCCGATCACGCCGGACAAGGTCGACTACATGGACGTGTCGCCGAAGCAGCTGGTTTCGGTTGCCGCGGCGCTGATCCCGTTCCTCGAGAACGACGACGCCAACCGCGCGCTGATGGGCTCGAACATGCAGCGCCAGGCGGTGCCGCTGGTTCGCGCCGAGGCGCCGTTCGTCGGCACCGGCATGGAAGGCGTGGTTGCGCGTGACTCGGGTGCTGCGATCGCAGCCCGCCGGTCCGGCGTGATCGACCAGATCGACGCCACCCGCGTCGTGATCCGTGCCACCGAGGATCTCGATCCCACCAAGTCGGGCGTCGATATCTACCGGCTGATGAAGTACCAGCGTTCCAACCAGTCGACCTGCATCAACCAGCGTCCGCTGGTGAAGGTCGGCGACATCGTCCGCAAGGGCGACATCATCGCCGACGGTCCCTCGACCGATCTCGGCGAACTCGCGCTCGGCCGCAACGTGCTGGTCGCGTTCATGCCGTGGAATGGCTACAACTTCGAAGACTCGATCCTGCTCTCGGAGCGGATCGTGAAGGACGACGTCTTCACCTCGATCCACATCGAGGAATTCGAAGTGATGGCCCGCGATACCAAGCTCGGACCTGAGGAAATCACCCGCGACATTCCGAACGTTTCGGAAGAAGCGCTGAAGAACCTCGACGAAGCCGGCATCGTCTATATCGGCGCGGAAGTTCGCGCCGGCGACATCCTGGTCGGCAAGATCACGCCGAAGGGCGAAAGCCCGATGACGCCGGAAGAAAAGCTGCTGCGCGCCATCTTCGGCGAAAAGGCGTCCGACGTCCGCGACACCTCGCTCCGCGTGCCCCCGGGCGTGCAGGGCACGATCGTGGAAGTGCGCGTGTTCAACCGGCACGGCGTCGACAAGGACGAACGTGCGTTGGCGATCGAGCGGGAAGAGATCGAGCGTCTGGCCAAGGACCGCGACGACGAACAGGCGATCCTCGACCGTAACGTCTACGGCCGTCTGGCGGAGCTGCTGGAAAACCGCCAGGGCATCGCCGGTCCGAAGGGCTTCAAGAAGGACACCAAGATCACGCGTGCGGTGCTCGACGAGCATCCGCGGTCGCAGTGGTGGCTGTTCGCTTCGCCCAACGACAAGCTGATGGCTGAAATCGAGGCGATGCGGAAGCAGTACGACGAATCGAAGAAGGGCCTTGAACAGCGCTTCCTCGACAAGGTCGAAAAGCTGCAGCGTGGCGACGAATTGCCGCCCGGCGTGATGAAGATGGTCAAGGTCTTCGTCGCGGTGAAGCGCAAGATCCAGCCCGGCGACAAGATGGCCGGCCGCCACGGCAACAAGGGTGTGGTGTCCAAGATCGTTCCGATCGAGGACATGCCGTTCCTCGAGGACGGTACCCATGCCGACATCGTGCTCAATCCGCTCGGCGTGCCGAGCCGGATGAACGTCGGTCAGATTCTGGAGACGCATCTCGGCTGGGCCTGCGCGGGCCTCGGCAAGCGCATCGGCCAGACCATCGACAGCTATTATCAGAGGCAGGATCTCAAGCCGCTGCGTGAGACCCTGAAGAAGATCTATGGCGACGATGAAACCATCAAGACGCTGAACGATGGCGAGTTGGTGGAGCTTGGCCGCAATCTCAGCCACGGCGTTCCGATCGCGACGCCGGTGTTCGACGGCGCCAAGGAAGCCGACATCGAGGAGATGCTGAAGCTCGCGGGCTTCGACGCCTCGGGTCAGTCGACCGTCTTCGACGGCCGGACCGGCGATACTTTCGACCGCAAGGTGACGGTGGGCTACATCTACATGCTCAAGCTGCACCATCTCGTGGACGACAAGATCCACGCGCGTTCGATCGGACCGTACTCGCTCGTTACCCAGCAGCCGCTGGGCGGCAAGGCGCAGTTCGGTGGCCAGCGTTTCGGCGAAATGGAGGTCTGGGCGCTCGAAGCGTACGGCGCCGCCTACACGCTGCAGGAAATGCTGACCGTGAAGTCGGACGACGTCGCCGGCCGTACCAAGGTGTACGAGGCGATCGTGCGCGGCGACGACACGTTCGAGGCGGGTATCCCGGAATCGTTCAACGTGCTGGTCAAGGAAATGCGCTCGCTCGGCCTCAACGTCGACCTGCACAATTCCAAGATCGCGCCGACTTCGGAAGCGGCCGAGTAACTCAAGGATTCAATGCCCGGCCTCGTGCCGGGCATTCGCACCCCGCTCGGACGTTGAGCAGGGCGCGCGCTACAAAGCATTTCGAATTTGCTGCCGGTGACGATCGGCACGCGAGGAGAAGACGATGAACCAAGAAATTATGAATCTCTTCAATCCGACGACGCCGGCTCAGGTCTTCGACCAGATCCGGATCTCGATTGCGTCCCCGGAGAAGATTCTGTCGTGGTCCTACGGCGAGATCAAGAAGCCGGAGACCATCAACTACCGTACCTTCAAGCCCGAGCGTGACGGCCTGTTCTGCGCCCGCATCTTCGGGCCGATCAAGGATTACGAATGCTTGTGCGGCAAGTACAAGCGGATGAAGTACAAGGGCATCATCTGCGAAAAGTGCTCGGTCGAAGTGACGCTGAGCCGCGTCCGTCGCGAGCGCATGGGCCATATCGAACTGGCCGCGCCCGTCGCGCATATCTGGTTCCTGAAGTCGCTGCCGTCCCGTATCGGCCAGCTGCTCGATATGACGCTGAAGGATCTCGAGCGGATCCTGTATTTTGAATATTACGTCGTTCTCGAGCCGGGTTTGACCGCGCTCAAGGACCGTCAGCTGCTGTCGGAAGACGAATATCTGAAGGCGCAGGACGAATACGGCCAGGACAGCTTCACTGCCATGATCGGCGCCGAAGCGATCCGCGAGCTGTTGAAGGGCCTCGAACTCGAAAAGCTCGACGTGCAGCTGCGCGCCGAGATGCACGAGACCGAATCCGACATCAAGCACAAGAAGCTCGCCAAGCGCCTGAAGATCGTCGAAGCGTTCCGCTATTCCGGCAACAAGCCGGAGTGGATGATCCTGACCGTGGTGCCGGTGATTCCGCCGGACCTGCGTCCACTGGTGCCGCTCGACGGCGGCCGCTTTGCGACCTCGGATCTGAACGACCTCTACCGCCGCGTCATCAACCGCAACAACCGCTTGAAGCGGCTGATGGAGCTGCGCGCGCCCGACATCATCATCCGCAACGAAAAGCGCATGCTGCAGGAGGCCGTCGACGCTCTGTTCGACAACGGCCGCCGCGGTCGCGTCATCACCGGCGCCAACAAGCGTCCGCTGAAGTCGCTGGCCGACATGCTCAAGGGCAAGCAGGGCCGCTTCCGGCAGAACCTGCTCGGCAAGCGCGTCGACTATTCCGGCCGTTCGGTGATCGTGGTCGGTCCCGAACTGCGGCTGCATCAGTGCGGCCTGCCGAAGAAGATGGCGCTCGAACTGTTCAAGCCGTTCATCTATTCGCGGCTCGACGCCAAGGGCCTGTCCACCACGGTGAAGCAGGCCAAGAAGCTCGTCGAAAAAGAGCGTCCCGAGGTCTGGGATATTCTCGACGAGGTCATCCGCGAGCATCCCGTGCTGCTCAACCGCGCGCCGACGCTGCATCGCCTCGGCATTCAGGCGTTCGAGCCGGTCCTGATCGAGGGCAAGGCGATCCAGCTACATCCGCTGGTTTGCGCGGCGTTCAACGCCGACTTCGACGGCGACCAGATGGCCGTGCACGTTCCGCTGTCGCTGGAAGCGCAGCTGGAAGCGCGCGTGCTGATGATGTCGACCAACAACATCCTGCATCCGGCGAACGGCCAGCCGATCATCGTGCCGTCGCAGGACATCGTGCTCGGTCTCTATTACGTCTCGATCATGCGCGAAGGCCTGCCCGGCGAGGGCAAGATCTTCGGCGAGATGGCCGAACTCGAGCATGCCCTGCATTCGAAGGTCATCCACCTCCACACCAAGATCAAGTACCGGTGGGAAGGCATGGATGAGACCGGCAAGGTGTCCAAGCGCTGGATCGAAACCACCGCGGGCCGCGTCATGCTCGGCAATCTGTTGCCGAGCTCGGCGAAGATTTCGTACGACATCATCAACAAGCTGATGACCAAGCGCGAAATCTCCGGCGTCATCGATCAGGTCTATCGTCACTGCGGTCAGAAGGAGACGGTGATCTTCTGCGACCGCATCATGGCGCTCGGCTTCTACAACGCGTTCAAGGCCGGCATCTCGTTCGGCAAGGACGACATGGTCGTGCCGCACTCCAAGTGGAAGATCGTCGACACCACCCGTACGCTGGCGAAGGATTTCGAGCAGCAGTACAATGACGGCCTGATCACCCATGGCGAGAAGTACAACAAGGTGGTCGACGCCTGGTCGAAGGCGACGGAAGAAATCGCCAAGGAGATGATGAAGGAAATCTCCTCGACCAAGAAGACCGCCAAGGGCGCCGACGCCGACATCAACTCGATCTACATGATGGCGCATTCGGGCGCGCGCGGCTCGCCCGCCCAGATGCGTCAGCTCGCCGGTATGCGCGGCCTGATGGCCAAGCCGTCGGGTGAGATCATCGAAACGCCGATCATTTCCAACTTCAAGGAAGGTCTGTCGGTGCTCGAATACTTCAACTCGACCCACGGCGCCCGCAAGGGCCTCGCGGACACCGCGTTGAAGACCGCGAACTCGGGCTACCTGACGCGTCGTCTGGTCGACGTCGCGCAGGACTGCATCATCACGCAGGACGATTGCGGCACCAAGCTCGGCATCAAGATGCGCGCCATCGTCGATGCCGGCACGGTGGTGGCTTCGCTGGCGTCGCGTATTCTCGGCCGCACGACGGGTGAGGATCTGCGCGATGCCACGACCAACAAGGTCGTGGTCAAGCGCGGCACGCTGATGGAGGAGACTCACGTCGACGCCATCCAGCAGGCCGGCATCCAGGAAGTGAAGATCCGCTCGGCGCTGACCTGCGAACTCGTCAACGGCATCTGCGGCAAGTGCTACGGCCGCGATCTGGCCCGCGGCACGCCGGTCAACCATGGTGAAGCGGTCGGCGTCATCGCGGCGCAATCGATCGGTGAACCCGGCACGCAGCTGACGATGCGCACGTTCCACATCGGCGGCGCGGCGCAGATCAACGAGCAGTCGTTCATCGAGTCGAACTTCGACGGCAAGGTGACCATCAAGAACAAGGCCATCTGCAAGAACAGCGACGGCCATCTGGTCGCGATGGTTCGCAACATGGTCGTTGCGATCGCCGACGCCGACGGCACCGAGCGTGCGACCCACCGCATTCAGTACGGCGCGCGCATGCACGTCGATGAAGGCGATATGGTCAAGCGCGGCCAGCGCATCGCGGAATGGGATCCGTATTCACGGCCGGTCCTTACCGAAGTCGAGGGCGTGATCGGGTTCGAGGACCTGGTCGAAGGCCAGTCGATCTCGGAAACGCTGGACGAATCCACCGGTATCGCCAAGCGCGTCGTCATCGACTGGCGCGCCTCGCGTGGCGGGGCGGATCTGCGTCCGGCCATCGTGGTCAAGGGCAAGGATGGCAAGGTCCTGAAGCTCGCGCGTGGCGGCGATGCCCGCTACATGCTGTCGGTCGACGGCATTCTGTCGGTCGACACCGGCGCGAAGGTCAAGGGCGGCGACATCCTGGCGCGTATCTCCACCGAGAGCGCCAAGACCCGCGACATCACGGGCGGTCTGCCGCGCGTGGCCGAACTGTTCGAGGCTCGCAAGCCGAAGGATGCGGCGATCATCGCGGAAATCGCGGGCACGATCCGCTTCGGCCGCGATTACAAGAACAAGCGCCGCATCTCGATCGAGCCGATGGACAAGACCGAGGAGACCAGGGAGTACCTGATCCCCAAGGGCAAGCACATCCATCTGCAGGACGGCGACATCGTCGAAAAGGGCGATTTCATCGTCGAAGGCAATCCGGCGCCGCACGACATTCTGGCGATCAAGGGCATCGAGGAACTCGCTGCCTATCTGGTCAACGAAATCCAGGAGGTCTACCGGCTGCAGGGCGTGCTCATCAACGACAAGCACATCGAAGTGATTGTCCGTCAGATGCTGCAGAAGGTCGAGATCACCGATCAGGGCGATACCGACATGATCTCGGGCGAGCAGATCGACAAGATCGAGTTCGACGCGCTCAACCTCAAGGCCAAGGAAGAGGGCAAGAAGCCCGCCACGGGAACGCCGGTTCTGCTCGGCATCACCAAGGCGAGCTTGCAGACCCGCTCGTTCTTCTCGGCGGCCTCGTTCCAGGAGACCACCCGCGTGCTCACCGAAGCCGCCGTCAACGGCAAGGTGGACCCGCTGGAAGGCCTCAAGGAGAACGTCATTGTCGGCCGGCTGATCCCGGCGGGCACCGGCGCATCGATGGCCAAGATCCGCGAAGTCGCAGTCAAGCGCGACAAGATGATCCTCGACGAACGCGAGAAGCAGGCCGCGATCGTGCCGACGGCTCCGGAAGCGGAACCGCTGGCGCTGCCGCCCGCGGAATAACGTCTCCGCAAAAATACGGTGCACGAACAAAAGGCCGGCGAAAGCCGGCCTTTTTGCTGCTTTGTTCGATTGCTGCGGTGCGGGGACCTGCTTTGTTCATCTTCCCTTCAGGGTGAAAAGCGCTTTTGCTAGGATGACTTAGACCGCCTGTTTTGCGGGCGGCGGGCAGACCACGGAACCCATATGATCGATCTTGCAATCGTTGGCGGCGGCCCCGGCGGGCTGATGAGCGCCTGGTATCTGAAAAAGAAACTCGGCGATCTCTGCCGCATCACGATCTATGAGGCGTCCGACCGGGTCGGCGGCAAGATCGTCACGCGCAAATTCGATTCGGCGCCCGCGATGTACGAAGCCGGCGTTGCCGAGATCTATGATTACTCGATGACCGGCCCCGATCCGCTGCGGGAACTGATCCAGCATTTTGGCCTGCAGACGATTCCGATGGATGCCGAGCAGGTCCAGATCGACGGCGAACTGCTCAACGACGTGCCGGGCATGCGCCGCAAATACGGCGCCAAGACCGCCGCCGCGATCGAGGCGTTCCGCAAGCGCTGCAGCGATATGGTCTCGCCGATCGAATATTACGAAGGCGTCGGCGCCCACGATAACGAACATCCCTGGGCCTACATGACCGCCGAGGAATTGCTCGAAAAGTTCGTCGACGACGATACCGCCAAGCGCTTCTTCAAGGTGATGGCGCGCTCGGACCTCGCGACCGAACCGCACAACACCAATGGGCTCAACGCGCTGAAGAACTTCGTGATGGACGTCGATGGCTATATCGGCCTGTATTCGATCCAGAACGGCAACGAACAACTGGTCGATTGCCTGCGCTCCGAAGTCTCGGCCGACATCCAGCTCAATCACCGCGTGCTCAAGGTCGGCAAGACCTCATCCGGCCGCTACCAGCTCAACATGATGAACGGCAAGGGGCCGGAGACGCGCGATTTCGATCTCGTGGTGATGTGCCTGCCGCATTCCTGGCTCGCCACCATGCGCTGGGACGGCGAAGAGCTGCGCAAGTCGATGGTCAAGCACGTCGCCTATTTCGACCGCCCCGCGCATTATCTGCGGGTCTCGATCCTGTTCGACGAACCGTTCTGGGGCGAGAAGGTTCCCGGCGCCTGGTGGATGTCGGAAGCGTTCGGCGGCTGCTGCGTCTACAACGAAGGCGCGCGCCATGACGTCGGCAAGCACGGCGTCCTGAACTGGCTGATCGCCGGATCCGATGCGCTGGCGTTTGCCAACCTCAGCGACCAGGAACTGATCGATGCCGCGCTGAAATCGTTGCCGGCGTCGTTCGGCAATGCCGGCGATCATTTCATGGAAGGCAAGATCCATCGCTGGCTGTCGTCGGTGAATGCGCTGCCGGGCGGCTTGCCGGTGCGTGACGTCATGACCAACCACCGGCCCGAGCCGAAAGATCATCCGGGGATTGTGGTGGTCGGCGACTATCTGTTCGACTCGACGCTGAACGGACTGCTCGATTCCTCCGATGCCGCCACCGACATCATCGTCACCGAGATGATGCGGCTGCGCCGCGCCCGCGCGCAGGAGGGCGCAGGGCTCTCCGACAAGATCGACCGCGACTATTTCGAGAATTATCGCGGGCTTGGTCCTTACAGCGAGGTCTGGAGCCAGTTCTCCGATCCGGCCTATCTGACCGACCTGATCAAGATCGTCTGGAACAGGGCGCGAGGCTACAAGCTGCTGATCGCGGGCTCGGCCAGCGGCGAGCTGGTCGGCGCGCTGCGCGCGCGCGGGATCGACGCCTGGGGTATCGAAAACAACCGCGCGGTCCATGCGCGGACGCCGAAGGCGCTGAAGAAATTCAACAAGCTCGGCTCGATCGTCGACATGCCGTTCAAGGACGACGCGTTCGACTTCGTGTTCGAGACCAGCCTGTGCCACGTCGCGGAAAAGCAGGTGCCGCGCGCGGTGCGCGAACTGAACCGGGTGGTGAAGACCGGCCTGATGTTCGGATCGGTCACCTCCGACATGGCGCCGGCGCTGATCGACCGCTACGATTTGTTGCGCGGGGTGAAGAAGCTCGGCACCTGGTGGGAATGGTCGGAATTGTTCTTCGGCAGCGGGTTCGACCTCTCGATGCATCGCCGCGACGTCACCGATGCGCTGTGGGCGGCGACGCTTGCCGCCAACAAGGGGCCGGGGCAGTGGTATGCGGACTCCGACAGTCTGCGTTATTCGTTCTTTGACAAGATGGAATCCGAGGACTGACCGGCGACCGCGGGCACGCTGCAATTGTTTGCCAATTGTTTTGCTGAATTCATCCTGATCGCATAGGATCGAAGCGGTAGCGTCCATCGCTGCCGCGTTTCGATTTGCGGTCATGCCGGCCGTGCAGCACAACGGTTGGTTTCATGGCGCCCAAGCCTCCTTCTTCGGATGATCAGAATCCCGCGCCGGCGGACGATCCTGAACTTGCGAAGAAGCTCGCGCTCGAGGCTGCCGCGGCGACCCTGGCTGCCGGTGGCAAGGCGAAGCCTGCCGACGCAGACGAGCTGGAGCTCGACGACGATGATGATGACGAGGATCTCGTCGTCTTCACCGCCAAGGAAGCCGCCGGCGCGATGGCGACGATCTACGGCTTCATCAGGCCGTATCTGGGCAGCTACAAGAAGCCATTGACGTTCGTCGCCATCGGCGTGCTGGTCGAGACGCTGTTCAACGTCATCATGCCGCTGAGCCTGAAGTTCCTGATCGACGATGCGCTCGGCGAGGAGGATTTCCACGCGCTGTACACCATCCTCGGGGTGCTCGCGGTCGCCGGCATCGTCACCTCGATCGTCGCGGTCTGGTATGAGCGCTGGGATGCGCGGCTGGCGGCGGGCCTCATTGCCGACGTCCGGACCAACCTGTTCGAGCATGTCCAGAATCTGCCGGCGTCGTATTTTGCGCGCACCAAGCGCGGTGAAATTCTCTCGCGTTTCTCGATCGACCTTTCCGCCTTCGAAGGCTCGGTCAAGACCTTTGCCAACAGCGCGGCGTTGCCGTTCCTGGAACTGATCGCCGGCATCATCCTGATGATGTTCCTGAACTGGCAGCTTGCGGCGGTGGCGCTGCTGGTGTTTCCGATCACGCTGATCGGGCCGCGGATCCTGACGCCGAAGGCGGTGCAGGCGAATTACGAGCAGAAGCTGCACGAATCGGCGGTGCTCGGCGTGGTGCAGGAAAACGTGGCGGCCCAGGCGGTGGTGAAGGCTTTCAGCCTGCAGCGTCGTACGCTCGGCTGGTTCACCCTGCGCAACCAGGATGTGCGCATCAAGACCGCGTCCGCGGTGTTCCTGTCGACCATGGTGGAGCGCACCGTCACGATCTCGGTGCTGTTGCTGCACCTCGTGGTGCTCGCGATCGGCGCTTATCTCGCCACCAAGGGCCAGATCACCGTCGGGACCTTCGTGACGTTCGAGAGCGCGTTCTGGGAGGTGTCCTACAACATCGCCCATCTCATGCACTTCATCCCGGTGTCGATCCAGGCGGCGGCGGCGGTGCGTCACGTCCAGGAACTGCTGGACGAGCCGACCCGCGGGGCCGACCGTGCCGGCGCGCCCGACCTGCCGCGTATCACCAACGACATCACCTTCGATCGCGTCACCTTCCAGTATGAAGGCGCCGAAACGCCGGTACTCGACAATCTCAGCCTCAAGCTCAATGTCGGCAAGAGCATCGCCATCGTCGGCCCCAGCGGCTCCGGCAAGAGCACGCTGCTCAACCTGATCCTGCGTCTCTACCAGCCCGATGAGGGGAGGTTGACCATCGACGGCGTCGATGTCCGCCGCGTGACCCTCGAATCGTTGCGCCGGAGCATGGCCGTCGTGTTCCAGGAGAACATGCTGTTCAACATGACGATCCGCGAAAACATCCGGCTCGGCAAGGAAGGCGCCACCGACGAGGAGGTCGAGGCGGCCGCGAAAAAGGCCGAGATCCACCAATACATCATGAGCCTGCCGCAGAAATACGACACGTCGGTCGGCGAGCGCGGCGACACGCTGTCGGGTGGCCAGCGCCAGCGCATCGCGATCGCGCGCGCGATCATCCGCAATCCGTCCGTCCTGCTGCTCGATGAAGCAACCTCCGCGCTCGACCAGACCACGGAAGCCGCGATCAATCGCACGCTGCTGAAGGTGGCGGAGGGGCGCACCATGATCTGGTCGACGCACCGCCTGACGTCGGTGGTCGAAATGGACGAGATCATCGTGATTTCAAACGGCAAGGCGATCGAGCGCGGGTCGCATACGCAGTTGCTTGCCGCCAACGGCGTCTACCGCAAGCTCTGGGACGACCAGGGCCACAAGAAGCACGACGCGGCCGGTCAGGCCGACGATGACAATGAAGACGACGACGATGAGGATGATGACGAAGAGGAATGAGCGTAGGGCTTTGATTCCGCGCTGCACGCCTTGCGCAGCCGTCGCCAATTGCCTTCGCCAAACCATGCCAGGAAGCGCGCCAGACGTTGCGCGCGCCAGTAGATGCCGCGGTCCAGCGTGACCTTGCGGAAGCTGAACGCCTTCGCCATCGACCAGGCGTCGCAGGCCTGCTTGACCGGATCCGCGTAGTACGACGCCAGCTTGGCCTCGCTCATGCCCTCGGTCGCAAGCCAGGCCGGAATATGGACGTTGCAGAGCTGGGTGACGTCGGTGAGCACCTTGTCGCTGCCGGTGCCCGAGACCGGGCAGGTGGTCGCAAAGGCGTCGCCGACCAGGACGATGCCGGGCTGGCGATAGCCGGTGCTGACATAGAGATCCGCCGGCCTGATCTTGACGTCCCCGGACACAGCATATTCGCCGGTGATCCGTCGCAGCCGCGGCAGCGCGGCATTCATGGTCTCGACCGGCTTCTGCCGCATCTCGCGCAGCCAGGGATCGTCGGCCTCGCGATAGGCGAACAGATTGGCCCGCATCTTCGTGCCAATCGGAAACAGCGTCAGATAGGGGATACGGCCACTGGGACGCTCCGAAAAATAAGTCAGCGCCGGAAATGCGAACGCCGCGCGGCCGACCGGCTCGAGGTCGAATCCGATCGAGATCGAATGGCACGCACTGATGACCTGCCGCTCGATGCCGAGATTGCGGCGCAGCCCGATGTTCAATCCGTTGGCCAGCACCACCAGCCGCGCCGAGATCGATTCGCCGTTGGACAGCGTGAGCTTCTGGCGGTCGTCGCTGGTCGCGACATCCGTGACCTTGGCGTAGACCAGTTCGGCGGGTTTGGGGATTTCGGCGCGAATCGCTGAGATCAGCGCGTCGTACATGATGCCGAACTGCTGACTCGGCCGCTTGTCGAGCAGGTAGCCAGCGCGGGCGATCCAGTTTTCGCCGTCATGGGTCGTCGAACGCAGCAGCGAATCGGCGAATCCCGTCTTGTACAAAAGGTCGATCTGGGTGCCGCCGCTCAACTTTTCGACGCGAAAATCGAACGGATAGATTTCATGCGGGTCGATCAGGAGCGTGGAAATGCCGGCGCGTCCGAGCATCGCGGCTGCGGTCGAGCCGGCGAGGCCGCCGCCAATAATCGCAATGTCGGTGTACCGCATAGGAAATCCCGGCCTGGAAGCGCTAGTTTTGCGCCGGGAATGGCAAATAAAAGCTTAGCTTGGCGGTCCGCTTTGAACGGGAACCTCGGGAATTGTGTTTCCGGATATATTTATCCGGGTAAAATAGGGTGAGAATCGCCGACTCATTCGGTCCCAATGGGCGGGGAGACGGCATCAATTTCCTCGCATATCGATTCAAGCGAGGGCCCGAATCCGCAGATGCCATAGGCTTTTCTCGGTTGTTTCGTATGTTGTCGTTTCGCTTGACTTAGCTACCCACGGCTTATAGAAGACCCCCACTTCACGACAGGCGGTGAGCGTCGCCAGCGTCGGAACGGAACACCCATCAAATCCCTAGGGACTTAATCCTGACAGGTTGCGACGGGCACCAACCTCGACGAATGCCGCTCAAACGCTGTCGACCATATAGCTAGGCAATGCCAGTGCGATTAGTTCTCTTGAGCATGTTCTCTTGAGAGTGAACTCGGATGCATGACCTCGAAAGCCGGCCGGACAGCGAACGCTGATCGGCCTTAATTCGCGGTCCTCTGTGGCGTCGAAGCGCTTTCCGCTCAGCAATGAGTGGTTGGCGCGATTTCGTTTTGCGTGGATGCTTCGCGCAAAGCGGCCGAACGGGACGGCTAGTTCCGAAGAAATTTTGCGAAGCCATCTTCGGTTTCGCGCGAACTAAAGGGTGAAGGCTGACATGCCGACGATCAACCAGCTGATCGCAAAACCGCGTACGGTTCAGAAGTCGCGCAAGAAGGTGCCGGCGCTGCAACAGTCGCCGCAGAAGCGCGGCGTCTGCACGCGCGTCTACACCACGACCCCGAAGAAGCCGAACTCGGCGCTTCGTAAGGTCGCAAAAGTGCGCTTGACCAACGGCTTCGAAGTGATCGGTTACATTCCGGGTGAAGGCCATAACCTTCAGGAGCATTCGGTGGTCATGATCCGCGGCGGCCGCGTCAAGGATTTGCCCGGCGTGCGCTACCACATCCTCCGCGGCGTCCTCGATACCCAGGGCGTCAAGAACCGTAAGCAGCGTCGTTCGAAGTACGGCGCGAAGCGTCCGAAGTAAGCGGGAACAGATCAGATGTCTCGTCGCCATTCTGCTGAAAAGCGTGAAGTGAACCCGGATCCGAAGTTCGGGAACATCATCATCACGAAGTTCATGAACTCGATCATGTACGACGGCAAGAAGTCTGCCGCCGAGAGCATCGTCTACGGCGCGCTCGCCATGATCGAAACCAAGACCAAGCAGGGCCCGCTGCCGGTGTTCGAGCAGGCGCTGGAAAACGTCATGCCGACCATCGAAGTGCGGTCGCGCCGCGTCGGTGGCGCCACCTACCAGGTGCCGGTCGAAGTCCGCTCGGTTCGCCGTCAGGCGCTGGGCATTCGCTGGATCATCACCGCAGCGCGCGATCGCACTGAAAAGACGA
>Ga0307517_10007057_pt1 | contig 16475 bp, 19 predicted proteins | sample 23_EM_MG_FD_194515 | JGI IMG/M metagenome (GOLD analysis project Ga0307517, IMG submission 194515) | Populus trichocarpa ectomycorrhiza microbial communities from riparian zone in the Pacific Northwest, United States - 23_EM | ecosystem: Host-associated > Plants > Roots > Unclassified | place... | reverse complement strand
TAAGAGGATGCTAGCACGGGAGCGGTGCAACGCCACTGCTAAGTATGATTAATGATTCTCGGGTTCTCTGTTGGCCAACGTCAATCTGCCGCTCAAGGTTCACGTCAACATCGACTGGGTTGGGCGAGGGCCTTTCCGGGGGGTACGTTACGGATATCACACGGACAGCGTTGCGTGCAGGTTCCACCGCCGATGGCCCGTCGATCACCTGTCTTTGGGCAGGTGTACGGTAACGTAGAGAGGGCAGATGCTCGGACGTATCTCTTGTCCCCGCCGTTCCACTCCAACAGTGGGTTGATATGGATGTAAAGAATTCGGCGATGCGCGGTTCCCCCTCCTTGAACTGTGAAAACGTTTGTGCGCCATACGAGGTTCAGATACGTAGAACATTTCCCGAAAGTTCCGTTTTTCATTCCAAGGGGTGTGTGAAGGGAAGCGAGGAGAGTACGCTTTTCAATTGCGACTGGTCGACTGAGGCCATCAAGCCAACAAACAAACGCTCCCGACCATTTGGCGAATTCGTAATGAAGAAGAAGCAAAAAAAAGGAAGCGGGACGGACCGGGTCGAGCGTTCTTCGTCGATGAAATGTTTGAATAGAGATGCGGATGAGAAGCCCCACATAGAACGTTGAGCCGTATCGGAATGGGGAGGGTGTGGAGCCAAGCCAGCGTCCGTCTGTGACTATAAACACCATTTTCCGGGCGCGTTGTCAAGGTAATCTTGCACAAAGGGCATCAATGACATGACGTTTCAGGGTATCCTAGCACCAGAACTCACTAGGACTACGGGGGCTAAATGCACAACTTTACGAGTCGATGATCAGCGGATGTGGCACTTGCGTACGCCCTCTGGCAACTGTATGGGTCCGGCCAGTTTGACCAGTCCTGGCATGGAAGAGAATAAATCCGGGGACCAGATAAGGAGACGGTTCTCCGGGTAGATCTCTTTGTGTGGAGGAGTACAGTAAGATCCGAAAGGTTCCGTTTTTCTTTTTCCCTGCACGCACGTCAATCGGGTGGCTGATCTCTCTCTTGCGGTTCTCGCTTCGGGGGTCCCGGAGAACTCCCTCTCCAATCCGGCTCGTTGGTGGTTGGATTCGGATTCCAACTACTTGCTAGTTGTCCAAATCCGACTCTATGTCTCGGGGTCGTCGGTGTGTACCCTCGCCGAACTCTGATCGGATTTGTGAATTTCTCTTGAACGATCGCCCAGCCGGATCGACGTGCTTGTAGCACGCCACCACACGCCAGGGCCAACGGACCCTCCCGGGAACCCCCCAGTTCTTGTGCACATATCGACGGTTGTCTGGATGGAGGATCTCCCCTGGGATTTATCAGCACTCTCACCTTACTGTACTATTTTGGCCCTTCACGGGGGTCCGTGGGTGACCCGACTCCTTTCTTTTCAAAGAGATGGGGGAGGAGTGAAGATAAGGCGCCTTTTTGTGCGTCAATTATACTAGGAGCCTGGCGTCTGCAGCAGGCCCGGGTGAGTGCAGCCCTCTCGCGATCCCCCCCCCCCTCCGATGCCGTACGTCGCCCAATTGGATTCTCAGCGGACGCGGGATTCCGGGGCGACTTTGAGACAGGTTCCGAACATACAACGTACGCCTTTCCGGTCCATATTATGATACCAACCAGGGACCTTGACCCGGACCTATTGTACTGTGATCTAGTCCGAACGCCTGACTACGCAACTTTGAACCTTGGAAAAATCAGAAAAGGGGTATGTCGTTTATGGAGGTACGTGGCCACCGTGTTGTGTTTATTGGTAGCTGACCAAGGGCTTTGACGAGGACCGAAAAGGGAAAAAAACCCCCGAAGTGACTGTCCGGAAACCTTTTGTCGATGACGCTCTCCTTCGAGTCCCACCATGACGGCGCATCTAGGACGTCACAACCGCGAAATGGCAACAACCATGATGGACACGCAGGCTGATTAACGCAACGTGGGCGCGCCCATTGCACTTGATACCTCCTGAACGTAGATCTAGGATCCACGCGCAGCCCCAAGGCGCCCCAGCCATTCTGAGTGCTTTGGCTGTGGTTTGGCTGGAAGTTTGCTAGTACGGTGACTAGACGATTCGGTTTTGACAGACCTGTCGCGACGCTGCCTCGTCCGATCGAGCCCCATGACTTTTTTTTTTTTTTTTTTTCATCACGGGCAGAGGCGGGCTTTTCAACATCCCAGCATGGAGGCAGCGATCTACTCGCCTTTGCGCTGCGCGACCGCATTGGACCGCTTAACCCTCCCATCGACCCCCCTCACACGATGACATCAGCAGAGGGGCGGCTGCGGTCCGCTAGTATGGCGCGTGTGGTATCTTTTGGCAAAGCAGCCCAAAGAAAACCGTGTTTCGGATGAGGTTTCCCCATCAGTTCCGGGTCGTTTTTCAATATGCGCCAGACGCGTGTGGGTGGGAGTTCAGGGCCCGGCGGTACCGAGACAGTTTGCGGCATGTGGGTCACTCCGATGAATGTGGGGAGCGAAAGCGCGGGTTGAATTTGGATTCCTAGGTTCCGTGCATGTGGGTTCTTGGGACTTGTGTGGGATGTGTGGTATGCGGTCGCCACGACCCGGGATGTTGTCGCGAATGCTCCGACGTTTGGCCCATCATAACCGTGTCCGCATGGTCCCACTGTCCCCCCATCTCAACACCAATGGTCAATGCGTAATGACGTTAACTACTTGACGTGCCAGTTGACGTTATACACACCGAACAGAACCCGCGTGCGGTACGTGCCCCACCGTAGAAAATATTATGCAATTCCGACCCCTGGCTCAGAATTCGTTTTTCAAAAGGGGAAAAAAACCTCGACCGTTCTTTCTGATCCAGATTCGCACGTAAAAACCCTCGTAAAACAGGCTGGGCTCTATGCGAATTTCACGTTTTCCTGGGGGGATTGGGATCGAGGGCATCATCAGAACGCTCTGGATGTGCCAGCATCATGCCAGTCAAGGGGTGACAGTGTGTCATAGGTTTGTCAACTTTGAGAACCGGTTTTTTTTTCTGGAAACGAATCAAGATACGCGGTGTCATTCCTTTCGGTTCAATCTCCAGTTAAACAAAGTGAAGTCGCGGATGCGGTGCATACACGCCCCAGCCAGTCTTCCAGTGCGTAGGTACGGGGCTCTCCCTGAAACGTCGAATGAGTGCGAGGGTCTCAATAGGAGCCAAGCCGGTGGCCTCATCAAACGATCTTACGCTTCAGACACACCCGCGCGCGCCTACATCAATTTGAATGGTCCCCGCGGTCCGGTGCTTAGCGCTTAGCGCCGACCGATCCATCAGAGGGTGTGCACCCTTTCGAGATGATTCACGATCAGGGACCAACAGCGCGTCGCCAACGATTTTCGCACTCTGCAAGCGGTCGGATAAAGAAAACACCAAAGGAACGGATTTCATTCATTTTCCAGAAGATCGAAAAAAAAAAAACGGATTCCCCAAGAAAAATTCCAGACATTCGTATCATATGAAACAACCGAACACAGTGTAGTATGTATATGGATACAGGTTACATGAGGGACATAACATCTACCTCCCCCCTTTCATGCAAGCGGGCAGGGGGGGGGGGACAATACGGACAGGCAGAAGACAGGTTCCGTATCGAATCTACTTGTGCGTAGCGAGCATCGTTACGCGAGTATCCTGAAAACGGTCTAGTCAGGCGCGGGATCCACAGTATACGTACAGAGAGACACCGACTTTCGGACCGCACGGGGAAGGAACCACGAAAACGGAAAAGAGCTTACCTGGAACACCACCTTCACAACACACAACCTCCAACGCAACCCGCAAACAAATTCAAACCAAAACCATTGTCCAGGCGACAAAAATCACCGGAACGATCGATACCATTTCTCCCAAACCCGCGTACTCCGGTCGTATCGAAAACTTGACAAACGCCCCAGAGGCAAGCAGGATCGCGAACAGGTTATACGCAAAAGACCACGTGAAGTTCCACACGATCCTCCTGAACGTACTCTCGGAGACTCTGAAGATGGTCTCGACGCTCTTGTGTATGTTCGTTGGGTTGAGCATGATCACGTCCGCTGCGCTAATAGCCACGTCCGTGCCGGAACTGACGGATACCCCCGTGTCGGCTTGTGTGAGGGCGACGATGTCGTTTGTTCCGTCTCCGATGAACATTACATTGGCCGTACGTTTGGATCGTCGAGCGGAAGCGGGCTGTCGGTTTTCTTGGACGGTACGGACGAAATCAGCCTTTGACTTGGGTGTGCATCCTCCAACGGCGTGATCTTGTCGTATCCCGAGCTGCGTAGCGACCGACTCGACGACGTTCGGTTCGTCTCCACTGAGGACATACACGTCGACCTTCTTTTGTGCGAGCCATCTCACGAGTTCCTCAGCTCCGGGTCTAAGTTTGTCGACCAGACCAAACACAGCGACAGGTTCTCCTTCGAGGGTGACCGCAAAAATTGTCCTAGACTTCCCGCGCAGTTCATGGACAGTAGGATTATCGCCGAGGTTCAACCATCGGCAGTTCCCACCCTTCAATGTCCTCGGACCAACTTTAGCTTCGAGACCTTGGCCAGCGACGGAAGTTATCGTTCCCAACTCCGGGACAGTTGCAGAGGAGGAAACAAGGGATTGGACGTGCTCGGTGACGGCTTTGGCGACGGGGTGAGTGCTGGTTTTTGTGAGGTGGTATACCAACGAGGCGGCGTCGTCGGTGAAGGGATGGAATTCGACAACCGAGAGGTTTCCTTCAGTGAGCGTCCCAGTCTTGTCGAAGAGGACGGCCGTGGTATCCTTAGCGTATTGGATAGACTCGATGGACTAGTTCGCACGGGTGGAAAGTCGAGGTGAATTAGACTGGATGAAATGAAAAAAAAAAAAAAAAAAACAACGCACCTTGAACAGTACTCCCTTCTTTGCAGCAACCGACACAGCAATGACAACCACCATCGGGACACACAGGGATAATGCACACGGACAACTGACCACTAAAACCGTAATCATCTTCATCAACGCCTCAACACTAGCCTTTCCCGCCGTCCTGTCCTGCACAAGCTTTCCAACCAAAATCCAAATTAAAAACGTCACCAAGCCAAGCACCAACACCACAGGGGCGAAGTAAGCAGCGACTTTATCGGCGAGATCCTGGATTGGAATCCTCGACTGTTGAGCATCGTGCATAAGTCTGCTGATCCCCGCGATGGTGTTCTCCGACAGGGATCGCGACACCGTTATTTCGATCGAACCGGAGAGGTTCAGCGTGCCAGCGATGACGGTTGACCCTCTTTGTTTCTCGACCGGCTTGCTCTCGCCAGTCAAGGACGACTCATCTACTTGGGTAACCCCGCTCCGGAGCACCCCGTCGGTGGGTATAATCGAGTCGGGGGAGATCTGGAGAATATCTCCGACGTGAACGAGTTCGGCAGGGATGGACCGAACACCACCGTTCTCCACCAAATTGGCCATTCGGACTTGGAGGGCATCGACCGCGTCGAGGGCTGAGGTTGTGCGACGTCTCGCGAACGCAGACACTAAGCGTCCAACCATGATCAACGTCACGAGGAGGGTGGAGGTCTCGAAGAAGCTCTCGTCGATGGGCTTCCCCGCTGCAAGGAAGCCGAACGAAATGGTGGAGTAGATGTAGGCGATGCTGGTACTTCCGGCCACGAGCAGGTCCATATCGATGACATGTTGTAGGAAGAGAGAGCGGAAAGATGACCGGTACAAAGGCAGTGCGATGTATAACTGAACGAACGTTGCAAGAGCGAGGGAAATAGAACCATAAAGGACCGGACGTTCGGGAAGAGGTGCCCACGCAAATACGAGAACGGGGATCGTTGCGATGGTGGAGAGAACAGTTCGCCGAAGGAGAATCCATAGATCTTTGGAGGCTTGACTCGGTTCTCGAATTTGCTCGACGGGCACGTATTCTCCCTCCCAAGCTTCGAATGCCGCGACAACGTCCCTAGGTTGGATGACGGTTGAATCGTACTGAACCTCCAAGAGGTTCCCTTTGGCCTTCGTCAGCCTTCGACTCTTGATCGCAACGCCACTCGGTAGTTCGTTATCATCCCACTTGATAGGGACGGAAACCCAGAGGGTCTTCATCAAATCTTCTTCCCGTAGCTCCTGTTCGAATTTACAGACAAACCCGGTCAGGCCCGTGACGCGCTGGGCTATCTCGTCGGGGGAAATGGATCCTATATCGTACATGAGCGTCGCTTCGGCGGCAAATGCGTTGACCTTGGGTTGAGCAACCGAAGGGATGGTGTTAAGAGCTTTAGTGACGCGGATAGCGCAGGAAGGGCAATCCATCCCCTTGATAGACATGATCATCTTTCGGCGTTCAACCCCCGCCCCTCGCTCGGCAAGATCTATGGAGGTCTGAATAATTTCTGAAATTTTCGGAGAAGGAGCCCTGACATATGGATGGGATTTGTGGGAATGCTTGGGTTTGTGGTCGTGGGAACGGGAGTGGGAGTGGGAGCGGGAGTGGGAATGACTTTGAGGGTGGGAGGAAGAGCAAACCGGGATCGGGACGACGGTTTGGTTGGTGACACAGCAGCACTCCCCTCTAGCGAACACAGTCAGGCGTTGCAAAACACGTGCGAACAAAGAATTGACGACTGAGCAAGCGACCGACGTCGTGGATGTCGTGTTATGGTGTGAGTGTGAGTGATGAGAATGGCGGTTGTGGCTATCACCGTGATCATGAGAATGGTCGTGGTTATGTCTGGTGGTTCGTTTGCGAAGTCCACTGCGGGAGCCATCATGGTGGTGATCTGTAAATAAAGTAAGTTCTTCAGTCCTCCGGCCGCATATACAACTCGAAGAGTGAAAAACGGACGATGGGTTGAGTGTTCTTGAATGATAGATTTGAGTTCGTTCAGTAAGACTGCGTCCGAAGAGTCTGTTAAGAACCCGGGATCGCGCATCTCCGAAGGGGTTCCTATAAACGTTCGCGTTGAGTGATTTCACACAGGGAGCATTCCAGAAGCGGTACCTGGGGTGGAATTGCCATGCGATCCGCAACAGGTCGACTTGAGCAAAGCCGCTCGTTGACATCCGTTGACTCCATCGGGAATGCACTTCCCGACGGAGGGGATCTCTTCACCCTCATTCATTATTGGCTCGCAGCAACCTGAATGGTCCGACTTGGGCTTAGATGATCCGACTGAGCAACATCTACCTGTTGGGGCGTGGACGTGTTAGCCAAGAGAATCTCGAACGCAGGAACGGATGTGCTCTGTACCTCGCGGGTCCCCCTCACACGCGGATTCCTCGTGAACGCTATGGCCTTCATCTTTCCCACAGCAAGAGTCCTCACAGGGCTCAAGATTGGATTTGAGCTCCGAGCCTTCATCGTCTGCGCAACACCCGCCGCCACAATGGGGCTCCATCTCACCCGAAACGCCATCGTCCTCTTGATGATTGTCTGTACAACACCCACCGCCACAATGAGACTCCACCTCACCCGAAACATCGTCGTCCTCTTGGTGGTCGTGACCGCAACACTGAACTCCCCCCTCACAGGTAGCGGACATGGGAGGGCGAGTGTCGTCCTCAGGGCGGCCGTTGTTGGTTACGGTCATCCTGTTGTTCCGGGCGGTGGTGGTTGTGGCAGGAGTGAAGAAGGAAGATGCCTTAGGGATCCGAACATCACCGTTGGAGGCAGGGGGCTGTATAAATGCACAAAATCTTTCCCGTATAAATCTTAAAATGGATTGAACCCCCCCACGGGGCAAGTTGGAATCAAACATGCACTACGTTCAATGCACAACGCTCCGACGGCCCTCCGCCTGCGGTCCTCCATGGGCATTGGAAGGCATTTGAGGCAAAGAATTTCAAAATTCCGAGTGTACGTCAAAAACAAGATTAAAGCGGCGTGGATGAGCGTCAGCGTGACCACCCTCGAACCTCAGGCCTTCCAGCCAGGTCATCACTTCCCCCACCCTCGGGTCGCCACGGAGAGATTAGAAGCATCGTCGGATTTTTTTGAAAACAAACTCAGATCCGCTTTGGGTTGGATTTCTCACGGCCACCACATCCACAAAAGTGGCCAAAAATGCGAGTCCTGAGATGGATACGGCCTGAAGGATACAGGAAAACGATACAAGAATACGTTCAACTATTGTAAATACCAACGCATGGACGTGCGGGGGGAGCGGGAACGGTCAAGGTCGAGTGATGGTCAACGCGGTGGCGCTGCGATTAGATAAGCATGTCATCAGAAGAAGGGTCGCCCAGCACCCCTCTTGCCCAAACAGAGTCGTATATCATCCTCTCTGCGAAGAAATCACCAACACTTTCTCGAAGCTTCCCGATGACCTCGGCGTCACTACCGTCTGCAAGGTTCAAAGGCACAGGCGACCTCGATCGGGGGAACAGGATGGCGAACGCGTCCTAGAGTCCAAGTCAGGAATCACGTGCAAGCGGAAAAAAGGAACCAAACGCACCATCACAGTCTCAGCCAACGAGTTGTATCCCGGCATCTGACTCTCCTGAGCGACAACCTTTGCGCCGTGTCCCTCGATAAGCCCCTTTCGAATCGCATCCTTGCCAACACCTACGAGACCCCGGATAGCACCTTCGCGGGTGCCTCGACTCTTACCAGTCGAAACCAGCGCCAGGAGCAGGGTCTTCATGATACGGGGGGCCAAAGAAGGATATGTTGTGGAGTGTTGTGTCAGGAGGCGCGACATTGTTTGTGCCGCTGAGGTACGTAGATGTGTAGAGTGCGCGGGAGGCAACGATGAGTGAAGCAGAATGGACAAGACTGGAGGTAGCATTTGGTGCAACTGAATGGGGGCGCATTAGCAAGGCTAAATCAGCCAGCAGGTAACTTACGTATGGTTCAACGAAGAGTGTCGAGTTGTCCAACAGTGCACTGATCACATCCAAAAGCACCTCGAGCACTCTTCCGTCCGCCTCGGTCTGGGTTCCAGTTCTGAGGGTATTAACGACCCCCTCTGCAACCCATCGCACGAGATACGGCAGGAGAGCTTGTAAACCAGCGTCGTGCCTGAGGCTCGCTAGCGCTGCCGTCCTCTTAACATAGTCCTCGGGGGCGGGAGGCAACAGCGACGATGTGAGCCTGGCGTAATACAGTTGTAGCTCCCTCGACAGAACTTGTTTGACGAGTTGCTGATTCTGCTGACGACCTTTCACGGTAGATTGGGTGGCAAGGGCGGATGTCGAAGGCTGACCGGTGATTGACTTCAAGGTAGAAGGTTCTTCCGTGTCTTTTGTGATAGCGGGCGGGTTTTCTGGAATCAGTGGTTGGACACCCTCTACAGCTAGCCAATGAGCTGTCCACGAGACGGATTTTGGCAGTGTTATCTTCTCCTCGCGTAAAACGCGATCGAAATCGATCTCCTCGTCTTCCACGAAGTGCAGTGTTCCTGTTGTTGAGTTTGGAGGGTATGCTATCGAACGTCTGAACGTGGGAGGGTTATGTGGGGAGTGGCCATAGAGAGGTTCAATGTTTAGCACACGGAATGCTTGGTCGATATCGTCGGTGGTCATCGTTGTTCGCCGAGAATGACGCATAAACCTAGCGGCTTCCTTGTGTTCATAAGCGTGACGATAATCCCTGAGTTATTTGACGTGTCGGCCGCTCCTACCTCTACTACTTGGTGTATCCTGTACTCAACGTCACTCGCAAGGGCAGAGGCCACGGCGTCCGGCAAACCCGTTACGTTCAGAGATTCCGCAATGTCCTGTGGGGTTTGCAATCAGTGTGCATCCCTGGCTCAAGACGGAAACGGTGGTTACACGAATCGCCTCTGGTTTATAAACTCCGGCCCCATGGCCAGCCAGGCCTCTCGGTTTCATCAGTTTGCTCATTTTGAAGCGGTGTTCGGGGATCGCAGCGGTTAGGAGATAGACGCGTCGGAGTAAGAGGCACAGCAAAGGTCAAAGTCGATCATCTGGAGGCACGTGAACGAAACCCGCTTTCTTTTTCGAAATGGCTCCGACTGCTCTCGTGAAGAGGATTGGTTCCAAACCAAAATCGGGGCCCGCTGAGAAGAAAAAACATCTGCCACCTCCAGAACCTGTCGGTGATTCGAGTTCTGACTATGAAGAGGGCTGGAAGGACGAGGACAGTGGAGACGAGAGTCAGAGCGATGAGGAGGACGACGGCATCGACGAAGTCGGCTTCGAAAAATTGATCAAGGCTCTGGGAGACGACTCTCTGAACGAGTACGATCAGGCGCAGCTTGCTGCTTTGGCTGAGGACGAGGAAGGTGAGGATGCTGATGGGGACGAGGGATTGGAGGAAGTTTCTGGTTCCGAGGAGGAGGATGAAGAAGTTCTGGAGGGTGGTGTAGCGGAAGAGGGAAGCTCTGGTTCCGGTTCTGAAGCCGAGGAAGGGGAATCCTCCGGTGATGAGGATATTTTGGCACTGGACGAACTCGAAGACGTCGAGCTGCATCCTGACGCTGTGCCCCGGCGCGGCGTAAAGGTTATTGATAACAAGGTGCTTGCTGCTTGAGACTCTTGATTTTTTTGTCTCATCTTTCGCTCAGGATGCGCTCGAGAGGATCAGGAAAACTATCCAACTCGACCCCAAATTATCCTGGACAGAAACCCTCGTCGTCTCATACCCAGAGGCTCACACAGTTGATCATGAGGATGACTTGAACCGAGAGCTCGCTTTGTGCGTCCATACGCCATTTTGTAAAACTCCGTTCCAACTCACTCACCGGGCGCTGCAGCTACAAGCAGGCCCTTCACAGCGTCCAAGAAGCGCGTACCCTCGCTTCAAAACATAAATTCCCATTTACACGCCCTGCGGATTATTTTGCCGAAATGGTCAAGTCCGACTCGCACATGGAACGTATCCGTCAGCGGCTGTTGAATGAATCTGCGGAGATCAAGAGAGGCGAGGAGAAACGAAAAGAGCGAGAGAACAAGAAGTATGGGAAGCAAATCCAGGTGGAGAAACAGAGAGAGCGCGAGCAAGCGAAAAAAGACATGGACGAGAGGATCAAAGGTCTTAAACGGAGTACGTTTCGGTTTCGTGACGCCCGTCATGTGCACTTGACTTACAGTGACATAGAGCGGAAGGGTGCCTTGGACAATGCCCAAGCCGACGGAGAAGATTTTGACGTTGCAGTTGAGGATGCCATCTCAGATCGTCCCTCAAAACGTGCCAAGGGCCCTAACGATTCTGACCGTCCCAAGATGTCTCGTAAATCCAGAGACGGCAAATTTGGCTTCGGGGGTGCTGGAAGACGATCAAAACAAAACACAAAATCTTCGACGGATGACTTTGAGCCTGGAAGAAGGAGCGGCCCGGGTCAGAAGTTTGGAAAGGGTGGGAAGGGCGGTAAAAGGGATCCTCCAAAGCGACCTGGGAAGAGCAAGAGGGTAGATGCAAGGACTCGCAAGTAAAATCAGATTCAGATTACGTGCGGTATTTTTTGCTGTAATCACTGGCGTACTTGCTTTCTCCCACGTGGCTTGAAGTTGACCTTGTACGTCATTCTCGCCCTGTATCCACCAGACTCTCCCAGGCATTCGGCCACGTACCATAATGGCTACATCACTTAGCGAGAAAGCAAAGGGCAAGCAACGCGCCGTAGACACTCCAGATGTAGGACAAGGTTCCTCGAGCACACAGCCGGCTTCGAGGAACTTGACGATTAGGTTCACGGAAGGTGGATCGGATCTAATCGTGCATGTCGGTGAGAGGGACACCGTCGGGGACGTGAAACAGAAGGTATTTGGCACACCCAGGTGCTTGGGTGAAAAGCTAACTAAGTGCCACGGTAAGGTCAGAGATGTACGGCCAGAACTGCAAAGACGGCGTCTGCGGCTCATACATTCCGGTCGATTGCTCACGGACGGGACTTTCATCTACTCTTGGCTCACCTCGCTCGAGGATAAACAACGGAAAGCTGTTAAAGAGGTCACACCGGAGGAGGAGGTCACGATTGCCAGTCAGGCATTGACATGGCTGCACTGTTCTGTGGGACCAGAGCTCACCCAGGAGGAGGAAGAGGAGGAGAACCTTAGTCAGGTGCGCGTCCTCAAGTTGTGTCATATACGCGACTGTTGCCCACTCATACCAAACTCTCCTGATAGGCCACCCAAATTAAACCTCTGAGAGGCTTCGACCGTCTAGCGGCTGCGGGATTCACCGAAGAGGATATTGCGAGTATCCGTCAACAGTTCCACGCGCAAGCAGCCGGAGATTATCTCGAACGCGATTTTGCAAGTGACGAAGACTGTGAGCCGTATTCCAACAGCGGCTTTTGCGCTGGTTGACCCAGAATTACAGACGAAGAACACGCTCGAGCATTGGAGGAACAGTGGATTGATTCCCTGGATAACGCTGCGACAGCATCTTTGTCCCAGGTTGCGTCTGGATCTTCTGCTTCGACACTGCTGCAAGGTATCATCACCGGGGTATTTTTCAATCTGCTGCCCTTCTTTTTCTTTCGAGAATCGAAACCTGCAGTGTTCTGGGAGGATGGTTCAGAGTTTGAGGTCTACGGGAGCGTCGTGTTCTCGTACGTAAGACATCCAACGTGCCAACGAATCCGCTGCTAAAATCATTTTTTGTAGAAAGCGCATGCAGATGGGGATCGTAATAGGGTTTCTCCTCAATGTTGCGTTGGGATTATGGATATACATCGTCGGAGATGGCTAAGACATTCTACGTCGCTCCTGTAACGTATAAGAAAACATTATCCGCGACTACACGGCCAATTGGATCCGACTAAAAACTAACATGCAACGTCAGTGAGCCATTCCCGGAGGACGGGCGGCACTCCGTTCCGACCGGATATATCAAAGCCGCGACGCAAGTCGTCGTTAACAACTTCAACTCTCCAAGTCACAGGATAAGCGGCGATGGTAAGTGGAGAGTCGTGTTCGAATCCGACCATTGGCACACAAAACCGCTCAGGTTTCCCCGGCTCAACCCTCGTCCCATGTTATTCAGCACGGTGACAGAGTCCGCGGCGAATGTCATTGGCATGCTCACTCTTCGTACCGAGTACCCGGCCCCGAGGGGTTTGATTTCGCGTTCCCAACCGTTAGACACGAGCTATGGGGTAAGGGATATCAGTTACTCCATCTTCCAAGAAGAGATTGGGCTCTGAACTTTTTTGCGCTTTTCTTTCATCTTTTCTTTTTTTTCGGATTCATTTGTATGAGTGAAGTCATCAGAATGAAGTTGAACAAGCCAAGGTCGAACGAGTGAAGTTACAACAGTAAAACCTTGAAGGCGAAAATATAAAGGCGAGTCACGACGACAAAACAACCAGTGCAAATTCGCACAAGTGAAGTCGCTAATCGCGAGAGGCAGGTCCCTCGCAGGTCAAGAACACCAAGTGCCCAAGTTGACTTTACCTCGATATTGCACTTCAGTACACCACGCGCAAGTTAAGAGGCAGAATCACAATATCATTTCGCGACAAAAGGTTGAATACTGGTACAAGTGTTTAGAAAGAGGGGTGGTAAAAAAAAAGTTAAGTTGCCAATGTCCGAAAAACAAGAGCAACCGTAACGAGAGCACATGGAAAAGCTTCTGAATGTTGATGTGAATAAATTTTTGGGCAGTGCCTAGTAGTCGGGCGGGCCAGCCTTGGGGTAGGCATTGGCAAGGGACTCGTTGCTGCGGATGATCTTCATGACGAAGCTGATGGGTGTGACGTAGGTTATGTCAGAAGTGTCCGTGGAGCCAGTACCGCCAGTGAGCAAACCACCAATCCGTCCGCGGCCATCAACGACGACGGCACCAGAGTCACCCTTGTCAGAGAACGGGCCTGACTCCTTGTCGAATGGCAGGATGGTCCACTCCTTGGAAACCCCGGTGATGTTGCCGGGGTGAGTGCGAGTGTAGGAAAATATGTTATTGGCGCGGCCGACGGTCACGTCGGTGCCCCTTGCGCTTTTGATGACTATGATGCAGGACTTGTCATTTTCGTCGTACATAGTCGGCTTGCGCACCTCGGTGTCCGGGATGGTACCCCGGAGGCTTAGGAGGCGGTCGTAGGGGAATACGAAGCTGTGGGTGTTCTTGGGGTTGGGGCACATCATGGCAGTGAGCACACCGGGCGAATACTTGGTGCCGACGTCGAGGACGTTGCCCCCAAAGCTGCCTGGATCAATCTTGGAGGTGTCAATTTCAATGACGGCGACGTCCTGTGTGTACTCGTTGGGGCGGGCACTGAGGACGATGGGGGGAGAGAAGATGACATGACCCAAGATACGGCTTTCGCCGGTAGACCAGTGCGCCAAAAGCTCCTTCCGGAAGGTGGTGAGACCCTCTATTTCCCTCTCTGCTTTCTTCAATTCATTCCGGGCATCCTCTCTCATCGTTTCAGCAAAAGCACCTCCCCTCTTGGACTGGTTGAGACGGTCATTCTGATACCTGATGAGGAAGTTCTGCGCATCAATCTTGTCATTAATGGAGACGAGGTGCTGCTGAAATGATGTTTCGATGAGGATAAGCACATTATGGCGCTTCTGACTCGCCGACTTGTGCTCGAAGGGCTCGTTGTTGGATCGGGGGAAGACGACATGTCGGGTGGTGACTAGGAGAAGCCTCTTGCCGTCGCCGCCTTCTTCGAGGAAGAATCCTGAGGTGCCTTCGGCCCAGGGAGTGAGTTCGGCACAGATGGGGATGCTGAGTGCGTTGGTGAATGGCATGCGGGCATCCTCAGGGCCGATGTGGAAAGTGGGACTAATGAGCGGGGGACCCGCATAGCGGGTGACTTCCGATTGGCGCATCTCGATGTCAACATCGTTGATGCCGTAATCCAGTAGAAGTTCCCTGCACGCGAAGGCAGCGTCGATGGCGACTTCGTAGGAAACGGGACCAGGCTTGACTCCAATCCATAGAACGACGTTTCCAGAGGGCTCGTCGGCGTAGCCAATACGGACGACGTCAGTGCTGGTCCAGTCTATCCCATTCTGCTCCAGGATGGCGTGTACCTTCAACGCAAGGTTGTCCTCCCAGACGTCCTCAATTTCATGGTTTCCAACAATTCTGAGCACCTTGGGCCTGGTGTACGCTTCCGGGCCGGTAGGGGTCTCCCACGGAGTGGTGCCGGTACGAGCGATCAATAGCGGGCAAGAGTATAGGCCAGCATAGTAACACTTGGACTCCTCTTCTGAAAGATGGGGTAGGGGGGAGGGAGTGGTGCGTGCCTTGGAGAGATCTCTCTGGCGATTACCCAGAGTGAGGCCAGACATGGTGGTAACAATAGGGGAAATGAGAGCCTTGCCCTTGGGCTTGGGAGTACCTAAGCACGGGAAGGAGTAGAGTAGAGGGGGAACCGCACCCCCCTAAATTATAAGCGCCACTTCCGTATAACTGAACAAATTGACGGTTGAAACGTTGAGATGTTACAATAACCATCACCGATGCCCGACTATGGGTCACGTGAAACATATCGCCTGAGATAATACGAACTGGGTTTGGGAGTGAAGCTAAGAGTTAGCAACAGCTATGCGGAAATGATGGAACATACGTTGAAGACATGAAAGATCCTGGTGAGGTCTGACCTCCAGGCGGCGATCGCCTCTTTGTCGTTCTTTGCGCGAGTAAATCGGGAGACTGCGTTCCGCTTGCCCTGCTTGGTGATCTTCCTTTGGATCTCCGCGACAGTCCCATAGTCGGGCCGAGAACGTCGACAAGGTATTCAAAGTGTGGATCACCGTTGTAGCTCACGTTGTCAACTGGATGATTGCTTCGCCCGCAGAGTTGTCGAGGTCTTTCAACACCCGGCCAAGGGCGGTGCAGACGTCAGCGCAGGTTGGGCCAAGTTTGACGTAGTCCACCTCGTCCATCATCGAGGCCTAGGCGCATTTCAGCCTGTAATCGATCAACACAAACCACGGAACTCAGTCAAAACCACCTCTGGTCAGCGTAATAGTCGAGAGTTCCCTCGCGAGATTCACGGCTTCGATGGTTGCATTTAACGCACCCTCCCGCCCCTTCGGTCGTTGGGGCTTTGCATCCATCGTCAAAACTCGAGGTAGTGCTGTTGTGGGGTATATAGAGGTGGTTGAGGACCGTACGGCGTGAAGGCTGTGAAGAAGGCCCCGAACCCTAATGGAGACCCCCTCTGAACTTGGGGGCGAATTCCAGCCTAGGGCGAAGACCCGATCGCCCTGGCCCCCCGAGTTACTGTAACAGTCATTAACCGTGTGAAGTTTGCTCCCCGCCGTTCTTCACTGCGCCCCACCCGTCCCCCGGCCCCTCCCAAATCGGTACCGCTTACAGCTATTTGCGTTTCGATAGACCGTTTCCCACAGAATACGGCCCAATTTGTTGTTTACCTTTTGATGGTATTGGGGCTCGGCACCCCGGCATGACGCACGATGCCGGTGCCAGATGCTCTGGGCATAACCCGTTCCCATTGTCGGGCCAGTTGCAAAAACTGACGACGTATCCCTGGGGTGAACGGTGGGTCACCGGTCACCGGTCATTAGCCACCCTGCAGACCGAAACTTGAACGGGAAAACTGAATTCCCG
>Ga0307517_10007055_pt1 | contig 16476 bp, 7 predicted proteins | sample 23_EM_MG_FD_194515 | JGI IMG/M metagenome (GOLD analysis project Ga0307517, IMG submission 194515) | Populus trichocarpa ectomycorrhiza microbial communities from riparian zone in the Pacific Northwest, United States - 23_EM | ecosystem: Host-associated > Plants > Roots > Unclassified | place... | reverse complement strand
AATTTTAAACTCAGGTTAGGTAAAGAGTCAGGTTGAAAGGTTTTTATTCTATCAATTGCATCCCTTTTTTATCAATTTTATCCTTAAAAGTTTTTTACCTATCAGTCGGGTTGCCTTAGGATTAGTCAAGTCAATTAGGTTATATTAAAGCAACTCTCACATAGTCTAGTTTAAACTTGGGCTAGGCAAAACATGAGGTTAAGAGTTTTTTGTTAGTTTTAATTTTTTTTTTCTCTATTTCATCCTCATAATGTTTTTAACCTGTCGGGCAGATTGCCTTTTGTAACGCCCTTTAATTTCAAAAACATTTATGTTCATTTTCACCAATCATGTATATAAGAATACAACCATCTAGGTGGTGCCCCAGTGGTAAGAGTTTGGGACCAAGAAGTTTGCTCCCTCTGTGGTCTCAGGTTCAAGCCCTGTGGTTGCTCATATGATAGCCACTGGAGGCTTACATGGTCGTTAACTTCAGGGCCCGTGGGATTAGTCGAGGTGCGCCCAAGCTGGCCCGGACACCCACGTTAAACTAAAAAAAAAAGAATACAAGTAAATTTTTATAAAGTCTAAAATTTCATTTCCCATAATTTATCATCTTGTATTTTTTATAAACACACAAAATAATTCAAAATACAATATATAATGTGATTACACAATTTAGTATCTATGTACTAACTTCATATAATGATTCGTAGAGTAATCTTAGGGATGAAACCATGTGTTAGATGTACCTATAACACATAACTCATTTGTATCCATAAATATAACCACTGGAACATCTGTTATCTTAAAGAAAGATAAATATAAAAGACAACTTATATAAATATTCATATTTATTACCAAAACACCTTAACCAACTCTAGAAATAATCACATATCTACGATTCTTTTACAAATATATTTCATCCATCCTAACTTAGAATTTCTTTCAATCGTTGCTTGAAATGCTATATATTTATCTTTTCATCACCTATGACTATAGGTGAAATTAAGACAATAATCTCATTAGGAAATTCTCGTCCCCAAACCAATTCTAAAACATTTACATAATATGACCCTCTAAACATTCTCAATTAATATAAAAAAATGTTAACATGTTTTACCTAGGTGGGTTCTTCTTTTAAACAATATTCATAATATTTGTTTCTCCTTACTATACTTCATTATCATTTATTATCATATTCCAATAAATAATCATTTTAATTTAATAAAATTTCACTAGAGTTCCTCTTAATCAGCACACTGCCTGGAATTTCATGTCTTAAGTCCTATATAGAAAAATATATCATATAGCCAAGAATATCCACATGGTAGCTTTAGGCATACCACTAGTTCATTTATTTCATTCAATAATCTTTTTCACATAATATTTTCAAATCATTCAAAATCCTCCTCATGCATTTCCAAATCAACTACACCCATATTTAACATACAAGTGTGTGTACTAAACATGACACTATATATGTTATTAGTTAACCATAAAACAAGTACATATTATCCCAAAAGAAAGATTTTAGTATGTATGAACCTTTACATCAACCCTTAAATTAACTCAATAATATCATTACTAACTTCATATATATATATATATATATATATATATATATATATATATATATCACTCTTATATTTATTTAAAATAACTCATTATACATACAACTAACTATTATATAATTGCATTCATAATAACTTACATTTAGGCAACCTATTATAATCTATAATAATCATCTTAATCGCCATCCATTCGATCAACTAAATAATAACTCATAACTTTAGTCCCATTACGTGGCATACTTTGTCTTTATTCAAAATGACAGACTTCACCATTCTTATTAGTTTTCATCCAAAACAGCAGACTTGTCATTTTCATTAGTCTTTGACCAAAATGGTAGACTTTACCATTTTCATTAGTCTTTGTCTGAAATGGTAGACTTTGTCATGTTCATTAGTCTCCATTCGAAACGACTGACTTTACCATTTTCATTAGTCTTCATCCAAAACAGCAGACTTTACCAGTTTCATTAGTTTCCGTCCCAAACGGCAAACTTTACCATTTTCATTTCATATTTTCCCATTTCGGGCATTTCTCTTTTTTCTCATTTCTATCTTATTTCGTTATAAATCTCTTACATCATTTCCTAGTTTCCCTTTTTGAAACATAACAAACACATATATAATTTAAATGAATATAATACAATAATTTAAAAGGATAAGGTGCTAAGCACCTACTTGGTGTGTAACAACCCAGCTTTTTCAAAGCCAAAATCACACACACACACACACACATATATGTGTGTGTGTGTGTGATATATATATATATATATATATAAAAGTTGTCAGGTTCTGGATGTTTTTCACCATATCATTTTGCAGATTTATAATTACATTCCATTCATTAACAAGGCACCATCCACATAGGATAACAGAAATTAACATTCTTATAAAATGGATTCTCGATACACATGCTCATAATACAATATTTTCATACTCATAGGTTTGCATTACATCATATTGACATACTCATAAATTTACATTCTTGTTTAGTCTCGTTATCATCACGAGTTCATATAAGAGTGTCGAACGACAAGTTACACAACTAGTACTTTCGTTTATCCTGACCTCATATAATTTCACAACATAACATTCTCATAAGAAGAATACCACATACGTATATTTATACACATCACATCTACATGTTCGCATATACACATCCGTATTCCATTTTAATTTTTCATTACAAGTCTTTACAAAAGGGGTTGGACGACTAATTGAGTGATTAACTCGTCTGTTTATACATAATTCATATCACCCATAACATGCGAATATATAGTTTTTTTCAAAATATGAGAGCCGCGAAACAAATTTCCTTACGCACCATGTTGGTATGATGTCCCTGTTACAGCACAAGGTAATTTCAAGCATTATAAGCAATTTAAAAACATAATAAAGCAATATCAACGTTACATTTTATTCATGGACCAAAAGAGCATAATTCTTTCATTTCTCCTTACTTACGTAAATACCTCCCTTAATAATTCATCAATTACCGTGGCTAATTACAATACTCAAACTCAGTCATCCATCTCGAATATCATTAACTAAACTAATGTTATTCTCTATTTAAAGCATAACAATCATAATTCTTTCATATACTTGGTATATACAAAACATAGTACACATGAACGCATCAATTCTTGAAACTAACTCATAACTCCTAAATCCGGCTATCCCCTTAGAACACCATTAGTCGAAGCCAGTCGTTCATTCATTTCAGTCATCCACTTAAGATGTCATTAGCTGAAACTAATCATTTGTTCATCCTAGTCATCCCCTTAAGATGCTATTAGTCAAAGCTAATCATTTGTTCATCACAGTCATCCCCTTAATATGCTATTAGCCGAAGCTAATTATTTATTCACCCTAGTCATTTATATCATTTATTCACCTCGGTCATCCACTTAGGATGCCATTAGCCGAAGCTAATCATTTATATCATTTATTCACCCTGATCATCCACTTAGAATGCCATTAGCCGAAGCTAATCATTTATTCATCCCGGTCATCCTCTTAGGATACCATTAGCCAAAGCTAATCATTTGTTCATCCCGGTCATCCACTTAGGATGTCATTAACTGAAGTTAATCATTAACCAATCAAGCGTTCCATAGGCGATTTATGAAATCACTATAACATGATAATATATCATTTGTAATGCTCATTCAAATGATTCATAACAATTTGACATTCACTATAACATAATAGTAGACCCTTCGTAATACTTGTACAAATGTTTTATAATAGTTTAGCATTCAGTATAATACAATAATAGATCCCTTGTAATACTCAAACAAGCATTCAGTAACAATTTAACATTCTACATAACACAACATTAAATCCTTCGCAATACTCATACAAACATTCGTGACAATTAACATTCATTATAATACAACGATAGATCCTTCGTAATACTTATACGACTATTCGTGATAGTTAATGTTTAGTACAATACAACAATAGATCCTTTGTAATACTCATACAAATATTCGTAACAATTTAGCATTTTGTATAACACAACAATAACTCCGCAATATTCATATAAACATTCGTGACAATTTACATTCAGTATAATACAACGATAGATCCTTTGTAATACTCATACAACTATTCGTGATAGTTAATGTTTAGTACAATACAATAATAGATTCTTCATAATACTCATACGATCATTCATGATAGTTTAGCAATCCATATAGCACAACAATAAATCATTCGTAATAAATTCACTTTAGAAACTCATATTTCACTAGAAGAGGGTGGAAATCACCTACCTGTTCCTCCTATGGGGTGTCCCTAGTCGGTCAAAGGTCAAGTCCCAATCGCACCACCTAACACATCAATGATCACAAATCAGCACATCTGTATTCTGAAATCACATGACTCATCACCAAAAACTGAACCCAACTAGCCTGCATGCCATCTTCCTTTAGAGTTGAGTGAGAAGTGAGTTAGGTGAGGAAGAGAAAAACAAAAATAAAAGAGAAAGAAGAGCCTAGAGGGTCGGCTGGATAACTGGTGAGAGAAGGAAGAAACCAGACAGAAAGAAAATAGCAGACCACCAAATCCCTTTCTAAATATGAGGTATGAACCAGAACCTTTCTCCACATGTTCTTGTGACTTTGAGACCAAAAGAAAAAAGAAAACCCCAAGTAAATGGCTTAGGATCCTTACACCAACTGCTAAAAAAAACTAGACTAGGAAGAGGGATGAAAATGGGGCTGAATAGGGGATATATTTCTAGAAATATCAACAAAAAGAAATGAATGAAATTGTAAAACTAAATAAGTTTGAGAGGATGGACAACATGTAATTGTGTGATGAAATGCATGACAATGACCTTGTTGAACTTTTAAGAACATATTCAAACTAAAACAAAATGTATGTTGATGATTAATGCCTTGATTTTTCACATATGATTGATGAACTTACATGAAATGTGTAAAGAAATGGTGAAATACATGGAGTGTGATTCTGCTAGATTCCTAGGAACATTTTGTGTGCTGGAACCGAGATTTATATTGATGTTCATGCTTGAATTTTGTTATGAGATTGATGAGTTTACATAAAAATGGTTCAAGTAAATAAAAATATGTTGTGGCATGATTTTTGTGATTATACTTGTGATAAAAATGAAATAGAACCCTTATGTGTTGTAGAATGGTTATTAGTTGTGTTGATACATTACCATGATACAAACATAGATGTAAGAATGTTTGGTAGTAGCAATGTTAGTTGCTTGTGTTGGAAGTGATGATTTTGGAAAAACCTTGGTAGATGAACATATAGAGATGTTTTTGTGTTGTTTGATAATGTATGATGAATGGAGTGTGGTTCGACGAGGTTCTATGTCCAAATAGGTTGAGAAACGTTGGTAGGGGGAAAGCCCGTCGTAAGCCTTACGCTTGGCCGAAAGAAAGAAGTAGAACTAGAAACAACTCCATCGTCGCAGCCGATTTTTGAATCGGCTGCGACATGGATTACGATGATCATTTCTGAGTCAGCCGTAAACCATATGCGCTGATGATTTTAGTGTCGGTTGTGAAACTGTGTTGCGTTGATGATTTTTGAGTCAGCAGTGACTCAGTTTTCATCAACGATTTCTGAGTCAGCCGTAAACCATATGCGTTGACGATTTCAATTGTGAAACTATATTGCTTTAATGATTTTTGAATCGGCAGTGACTCAGTTTTCATCAACAATTATTGAGTCAGTCGTAAACTATATGCGTTGATGATTTCAGCTTCAGCTGTGAAACAGTGTTGCGTTGATGATTTCTGAGTCGATAGTGACTTAATTTTTATCAACGATTTCTAAGTCAACCATAAACCATATGCGCTGATGATTTCAGCGTCAACTGTGAAACTGTGTTGCGTTGACGACTTTTAAGTCGACAACGACTTAGTTTTCATCAACGATTTCTAAGTCAGTTGTAAACCATATGCGCTGATGATTTCAGCGTCGGCTGTGAAACTGTGCTGCGTTGATGATTTCTGAGTCGGTAGTGACTCAGTTTTCATCAATGATTTCTGAGTCAGCTGTAAACCATATGCGCTGATGATTTTAGTGTCAGCTGTGAAATTGTGTTGCGTTGATGATTTCTGAGTTGGTAGAAACTCAGTTTTCATCAATGATTTCTGAGTCCACTGTAAACCATATGCACTGACGATTTTAGCATCAGCTGTGAAACTGTGCTGCGTTGACGGTTTTCGTCAACGATTTCTAAGTCTTGTAAACTATATGCGCTGACGATTTCAGCGTCAGCTGTGAAACTGTGTTGCGTTGATGATTTCTAAGTCAGCAGCGACTCAATTTTTCATCAACGATTTCTGAGTCAGTCGTAAACCATATGCGTTGATGATTTCAGCATCAGTTGTGAAACTGTGTTACATTGATGATTTTTGAGTCGGCAATGACTCATTTTTCGTCAACAATTTCTAAGTCAGTAGTAGCCTATATACGCTGGCGATTTCTGCCGAATACGATGTCACCAGCGAGTCAGTTTTCGCTGTCGAATTATGTGGCACCGGTGAGTCAGTTTTCGCTGCTGAATTATGAGGCACTAGCGAGTCAATTTTCGCTGACAAATTTGCATCACCAGCGAACCAGTTTCGCTGACATTTCTTGTTCCAACGAATCAGTTCGCTGACGAATCTGCGTCACCAGCGAACCAGCTTTCGCTAACGATTTTCTACAACAGACTTATATATTAGAATTGGTTCAATGACTATAATGATTGCATTGTGTGATTGTAATATATGGAACGCTTGAATATAAACATGTGTATTCTTGAAATATATATGGTGACGAGTTGTGTGATTACTGAATGCAAATGTACTGATTTGTGACCATTGATGTGTTAGGTGGTGCAACCAGGATCGGACCTTCGACAAGACAAGGACACCCCACGGGAGGAACGGGTAGGTGGTTTCCACCTTCCTCTTACATAATGCTAATTTATGAAATGTTTTATTACGAATGACATAATATCGCGTTAGTATGAATACCAAGCCGTCTAGGAATTGTTTGTTTTGGGTTTGATGATTAGCTTCAGCTAATGACATCCAAAGAGGATGGCCGGGTTGTGATTAATGATTAGTTTCAGCTAATGACATCCTAAGCGGATGGCCAGGATGAATTGATGATTAGCTTTGGCTAATGGCACCTGAAGTGGATGGGCGAGTTGTGATTGATGATTAACTTCCAAAGTGAATGGCTGGTTATGTTTGAAGATTAGCTTCGGTTAACGTCGTCCGTAGTGGATGGCCAGATTTGAAAGTTATAAGTTAGTTTCGAGAATTGATGCGCTCATGTGTACTATGTTATGTATGTACCAAGTATATGAAAGAACTATGATTGTTATGCTTTAAACAGAAAGTAACAATAATGTTTTCCTTTAACTATTTATTTGCTTATCATTATTTGTTTACAATTCTTGTAAATATTTGTACTACAGCAGGAATGTCACACTAACAAAGTGTCTAGGAAACCCATCTCACGGGACCCTACTTTTGCAAAGAACCATGTAGTCGCATTTTAGATCACAATGTATTTTGTATGAACAAAATGTATTAAATGTATAACTGTTATTCGATACTTTTGTTTAAACTCATAATGACTATTATTAGTATAGGAATGCAAACTTATGACTATGTACATATGTGTATGTGTGATAACTACTTTTTATGAAAGGTTAATTGATGTTATTACATATGAACCGTGCCTCGTTAATGAGTGAAATCGGTTTATCAATTCCCAGAATGATATTGTGATGAACAAAAAAAAATTATCATTGTTTTAGCTTTGAAAAACCGGGTTATTACAAAAGTAATGTGTAGAAGCTCTCAAGTAGAAGATGAGACTTGGAAAAGAGAGTCAAAGATTAAAAAGAAGTATCTAGACCTATTTTTGAAAGAAGGTAATTATTGATTTTGCAAATAAAATCTTAAAAAAAAAGGAGAATGGGAGAATTGTAAACTTTGTGTTAAGTAGCATCATTCTAAATTGAAAAATAATAAATTAAAAAAAATATGACTAAGAGTTAAAATTCCTAGTTAATTGGTGTAAAAACTTGGATGAAATAAAAATTACATTGGAATATGAAAAGTATAGATGATAGGATATTTGACAGAGATAACATGTAGGACAATTGAGGAGAGACATTCTTGTAAACAAAAACAAAATCTCCTCTTTTTTTTTTTAAGAGAACCCGACACCATTCATGGAGGAAGCTTGGAAATTCTTCTCCTCCTTTATTTTCTCTATATTCTCTCAAATCATATGGCTACGCCAAGTTAGCTCCTTGTAATCATATCATGATGTGAGTTATAAATTTAACGGGTTAGCTTAAGTTAACCAAAATCAATCTAATATAATGTTATATTTTTGTTTTAATTCCTATATTTTTTTTGTTTTAATTTTATTCTTTGACAATTTATAGTTTTACAATTGAGCCTCATGAAGTCAGACAAAAGTTAAAACAGCGACAAATTTAAAAAATTTTGGAAGCTAGATTGGGTTTTGAATAAGATAATCAAGTCATGTTTGAGTTAGTTTGGTCAAACAGGTCATTCTGAACTACCTCCAGCATAATTGAATTAAAACTCTAGTCATGGAAGGAACCATGATAGAAAGCAAAGCTAGATAAATAAAAAATAAATTAATTAATGTGACAACTTATTTTATTTCAATTTAGTTTTTATTTCTTAAAAAAAAACTATTAACACATAATTAAATAAAAATGTTAAATAATAAGAAGCATTGTAGCATCATGTTTTTTTTTTGTATGTAATGTATCCATAGCTTAAAATCTCAGTTTAATTAAACTTTATCGTCTCTTTGTAATATTTATTAACAGATGATAATTAATGAATTTTATTGAACACATTAACCAAGCTTTAAATCCCCGTTCCAGATTTTTTTTCTTTTTTGACAATTGAATCAACTTTTAGTGAACTACAGGCTGGATTAAAGCAATTAGTGTGTATTTGACTTTGAGATGCGGTTGGTTTTTTTAAAAAAATACAATTTTTTTAAAGTATAAATTACATCTTACACAAATAAAAAATACATTTTTTTATGTGGATCCAAAAAAAAACCACTCACACTTCCCAACACCACTATGGGACAGAATAAAGACTTATTTATCCCAAAAAAAAAAATATAAAGATGAACTCGTAATTCAGAAAATGAACGAAAAAAGCAGCCAACCAAAGATATCGAATTTTTTAAATACCCTCTTAATTTAAAAAAAAAAAAAAAAAACCCGTTCCACCCATGAATATGAATAACTGTCAAATCTAATTCAACTGGAATAGAAAATACATACTAACCCCATGCATACCCTCCTAAAAATGGTATCCAAATCAACAGCAATAATTATATTAAGGAGAGCTATGGTTCCTAAGATACCACCTGCATAAGCTATATGACGACAACGATGAATGCACATGCTACAAGTGTAGTTACAATAAATTGCCCTCCGCTTTGCTACTCATTTACCCAAAAAGAAACAAACAAAGAATGAAAGCATCTTCTCTAAGACTGGCTTCTTCGCCTCCTGTTTTTCTCTTGAAATAAGTTCAGTTGTATCTTCGGGCTCAAAAATCATGCAGTGTGATCGCTACTTGCTAAGCTGTGTACGACCAAAGTGCGACAATCTTGATGATGGAATTAGAGGTGCTTCTTCATCAACATTCATATCAGAGGAAGAAATATTCCCCCCGCCACCTCCTCCATTGTTATCACTGCTGTTATTAGGTGTGAATGTATCAGATGACTTCTCCAATTTCCAATCCTATGACAAAATAATATGGAAACCTAAATTATTAGATAAGATAAAACAGTCTTATGGGAAGTAGGATTAGTTAATGTATGGTCGTTGTCTGTTCCAATTGATAATAATTCTACAAAACCAACAACTTGAACTCCAAGATAGGATTTACTTTATACAGACAAGAGTGTCTTTGTTTTCAGGTTATTAAATTAACTCGGCTAATATTCTCAGTGCTTCACTTATTATCTAATAAACTGCTAATAGGTACGCTAAGAGGTGTGTTGTCCAACAATGTTAGCTACACAATTTGAAAGAGTTCAAACAACCAATCAAGATTTCCATTTCCACAGTTCAAGCATATGATCCACATTACTAGCATACAGTTCAAGTAATAGAACAAATATGTTAACTCTGTGTTGTTTTTTAACCAGGCAGTAACTTTCCCAATATTTTACAATATTTCTGAATCTTTCAGAAAGAAACTAATGGATGGAAGTAAAACAGTCATACAGAGATTAATTTATAAACTATGATGTATCTTTTAACAATGTATTCATCAAATTCTTTTACCACTTTTTTCCACTGATATTGGCAGTCATTTATCACTCACATGAAAGAAATAAAAAACCTTGTATTGAAAAGCAAGTCTTATGATACCAAGGGCTATTAAGAAGATTAACCTTTGCTATTCTATCCGAAATGTTTTCAGGGACCTGAGATGCACGGACATCCTTAACCTTCAAGTAGTTGTACATAACAACACCACAAAGTGCTGCACAAAAGAAGACAAGGAAATATTTAAAATAACCACACAAAATCTAAGTATGGGTAAATGATGAAGTAACAATAAAAATCTTCCACATTTGTATGAGTAGAGAAATACCAATTGCATAACCGATTATATTCAGCCCAGTTATTGTAGACTCTGGGAATATGATGGTGGAAAGGGCTATGAGTATCCAGTCTTTTAGCACACCAGCAACTCGGATGGTGACTGCCCCAGTTCTACCAATTACTAAGAATATAGAGAAGTTCAAGGCTAACGCACAAAGAGCATTGGAAAAGAAGATCCAAAAGTTGAACTGAATCTGTGAAACTTCCATCCCAGGCTTCTCCAGTACATACCAAGGAGCACACAGAAAAACAAAACTGCAAACAAAATACTATTCCTACATGAGCAGCTGAGCCCTAATACAACAATCAATCTAATTTCATTACCAATCATAGAAACTATCGTGGAACACTTCATCCACAAGTACATGCACCCAGACAGCAGTCTCAGTGTTTAACAGTAGATTGAGATAGCAGCTAGGCAGATCATGATACTTTTGCATTAGATACCATATCTAATTATCTATGCATTATGACAGGGTTTTTTTAAAACAAATTTTACAATTATGGGAAGAAACTTAAAAGTGGAATTTCAATCACCATTAAATCATATTACAAAACCTAATTGTTATTCGAAATGGAGTTTCAGGATATATGTAGTTGATGTCAAATTGTCAATTATGCTATAAAACTTGACAAGCATAAAACACTCAAAACAATAAAGAGAGGAGAGACTGACTATTTTGCAATTTTGAGTAATATCATAACATCATATGAAATCATTTTCTTTGAAATAAAAAAAAATCTTGAAGCATTTATATACAGTACCTGCATGGAGCTATGTAATATAAGCTGGTGATTGGATTTAGGGTCAAGCCCTTCTTCTGTAGAAGAACTTGAGTTAAAACCAGCCTAAGAGCTTCTGCAAAGATGCCCGTGACCTGGTAAAGTGTGCCAACTACATTAAAATGAATTTCCCCATATGATGAGATGACAACTCCAACACTGACGAGCAACATGTTTAAGAACACGTCACACCTTGCTTTGTCAGTGCCACACATAACAGCCATGATAAATGTTGCCACAGGCACTGTAAAATCCATACCCATCCAATATAAGGAGCCAAGCAGCTTTGCTTAAAGAGCATTATCATAGAATTGAAAAAACAACATTTGTACTTTTCATAGACATACTTAGAGCTTTGAGCATCTGGATGAAGGCTACTGAGATGTACAAGTAAGCTGTGTTGCCAAACCTGTTAAGACAAGGAATTGAAAACAGCAAAACAGTCACTCCCTCAGAAAAGTCAACATGATTCATAAGAGTTTGGAATTTTCTACACGTATGGAACACGAAGCATTTAATTTCTAGAACAGAAATATAGAATAAATTGTCCAGCAGAAAATCTAACTCAATTATAAGTTATCGACAAAAAAAGAAGAAGAAGAGTGTAACCCTGAATAGAAAGGCTAGGTTCTACCATATAAATGAGGCACAAAACCCAGTGCAATAGCATACAAGTAAGCAAATGACAGTGGTCAACAACAAAATCAAGCTGCAAATTCAAAACATTAAGCGCCTAAGAAAAGCCCTGCTTGGTACAATAAAACTTCTGCCAATGGGAAACAGCATATTGAAAGTACCATTTAAAAGCCCACCCAGGAAAATAATCTGTGTGCTAGGATATGGATATATAGGAATCCAAATTTTCCAAATCACTCATGTTATGCTCTTCTAGACAGGAGTTTGGGTCAAATGCAAAAACAAAACATAATTAAGGAAAGGAAGGCCCCTTCCTCAATTGTGCTCGGAAAACAGCTTAAGCTGGGACAAGGTTACAAATCGCAGACTAAGCTCAAGAGATAAGCCATGGCCATAAATACCTGAACCACAAAACTGCTATAAAACTTGCACAAGAGCCTAGTGCAGATCATCTTGCCAAACCAAACTTTGCCTACTTAATATATGATAAATCTCAGTAGTATTCCAGCAGCGATCCAGGTCTGATGACAACATAAATCTTTTGATGAATTTCTTTTTCCAAAGGCTGGCATAAGAATATATAACATGCCAGATTTCTCGTTTCACATATTATTGTCATACAGTTTCTATGAGCCAAATTAACTCATATCTCACCAGAACAGCATTTTCACATTTAAGTTCTTACCAAAGACTTGCTGCAAAGAAGGCACTTATTGGCACAACACAGGTTATGTATCTGCAAAATTATTAAAAAAAAAACAATCAGAAAAGTGACAATGGACAAACAGAGAATGAAAACAAAGTTATATCACTTACATTTCCAAAGTCATTTTGACTGGAGATACAACCTGCATGTCCAGAAAAGAAGGAGAAATCAATTCCAGTACTCAAAGAGATTAAAAGAAGGCAACGAATTGCAGAAGTACAGAGCTTTCAATAAAGTATTTTGCTTGACCCAGTGTAAGATCACACTTTTTGGAGAAACATGAAGAAAGTTACCATACATTTGCAACATATGTTACAGAGCAACTGCTCAAAATTCAATATATGAGCTCCACCTACATGCTGAAATGTATAGCTAAATGGATACAAGAATACATAAAGAATAAACCTAATCCTAGGCTATTTTAGTTTGTTCTTCAAAGAAAGGTTCATTGTATAAAGGACCTGCCAAGGGATTCACTGAATGATGGGAATTGAAATGAGAAGTTTTCACCTCTTTTTTTTCTGGTCGGAATGAATGAATGAGCTAAAACAAATGAATATGATACTCTTTATCATAGATTTTATGTCTTACTTGATCACTGAGAAACTCTAGCACTAACATTCTTCACATTTTCCAAAGATAAATCCAAAACATTGTTTAAAGAATCTATAACATTCTAAGATAGAGAAATGATAACTTAAGAGCTCAAACAAGAGGTACATGCACAGTCTTCTATTCAGCCATATGAAATAAGGTCTTGTTCATTCCTGTGAATTAAAACCATGTCACCCACAACTTAATTGACTGTTTTGTGATTCCCATAATAGCCATCTAGGCTCCAAAAGCACAGGGAATCAAATTATGTAGGAAGTCATTACCTTAAATACACGAATAAGGAAAAAGGCTACAGCCCCTGAAAACCCCATATGAATCATCGTAAGTGTAATGGGAAATGGAAAGTCGAAATATTTTGGTGAGAGCACCCACTGCAATAAAATTCATTGAATCATACTTCAATTAATAGTTCAGTTCAAAAGATAAACATAGAATTACAGCTTAAGTTTCAAGTAAACCATATAAACCACGATGCTGCATAAATGAAAATGGCATTAACCACCAAGTAAACATGTATATATGTCCAAAAAAGGATTTATTTACCGTAGAGAACCAAAAGTGGGTCACCTCTACAAGTGCTAGGAACTGGCTTAAACTAGGCATAATTTCAGAGCTTACACCCTGGTGGAAGAATTGAATAACTGGGACACTGAAGCAATCCTTACCAGATTGGTCCCGAGGAGATTAAGAATTGAGTTTAATTCCCAAGGGAAAGTTCATAGAAGGCAAGAAAATGCTATAGAAAATTAAAAGAAAACACTGGATGCCTGTCAACTACATGAGCAGGCAGCCATAGTGACTACCAAACAGTTAGAAAATGCGTGACTATACACAATTAGGCTTCTTTGGGTGCGAGTATCAGCTCATTTCTTTATGAATTCAATGTCAAAGACCAGATGTTGGCTGATGAACAAAAGGATGTGGTGGCTAACTAACTGCAATTTCAGGGTTCAAATATAAAAGAAAAGACAGCATCAAAATAATACAGTAACGATGTGGCAAACTGCAATAATATCCTAGGCTGATACACTTGCATAATAATAATAAGGAAGATGGTGATGGTGATGGTGATGGTGATGGAGATGGTGATGGAGGTTACCTTGTTGTACAAAATGACTCCAGACGAAAGCAAAATGTAAATCAAAAGGTAGAGATAAGTCAACACCAACGGCTTATTCACAATCATGTTTGCCTTTTTTGTGCTTTGCTTCCTTACGCCAAAAGCAAGAGAAGAAAACCCACCTCTTCCTTTTCCTCTTCCTCTCTACCTCTGTATGTAAATTGTTATTACTTCTCTGGTTTCCTCCACATCATCTAAATCCATTTCAACTCATTCGTATGTAAGAAAATTAAAAAAAAATAAAACAGACCTCCTGCACTAGGAAAAAAAAAGTGAGTTAGGATGACCTAATCGAACTAAATTTATCTAAGATAGCAAAATAATCAAAATTGAAAACAAAACCCTAGATCACCAACAAAAACAAACAAACAAACAAACAATGCAGGGAATAAGAAATTCAAATCGAGCAAAATGAAATTGAAAGGGTCTCCCTTCAATTATTTACCAAATGCGAGATAGAGAGAAGGGGAGAGTCCGATCCGATCAATGGAAATGAAGGGTAACTAACAGGAATCACCGACAGCTAGTGATTGGAAAGACAGAACGAAACCAAGGGGAGGGGAGGGGGTGGAAATGGTAATAAATGAATGGGTGAGTGATGAGACACTACAAACTGTTAGTCTGCTACTACTTCTGATGGTATCGATTGATGAATGAATGAATCACACAAGTTTGTTTTCTTCGTTTCACAGGAGAAGGAAAAAAGAAATTGATTGATTGATGTTAGAGCTTAAGTGCACGTGTGGCATTGAGGCTGCGGCAGAGGGTGACAGTCAGCCACAAATATTAGCACGTTTTGTTATATTAAGTTTTGTTTGGATGGAATCCATTTAAATTAAGGCTGTTATCATATTTTAACAAAAGCAAAATTTCTATGCGTCTGCTTCATTGTTCAATGTTCACGTGAATTAATTTAAGTGGAGCGTCTTCACTGTTTATAAACAGTGGATACGCATGATGCAGACGGGTTCTCTTCCAATCTAAATGTATTGAACTGGTCCAGTAAAATAAAAAAATTCTAATAAAATTTTTTAGATATTATATTTTATTTGAAAAATTAATGTTTAATATTATTTAATAACACTATATAATTCTATTAGAAGAAGATTCCATGATGAAGTAGTATTTGTAAAATTTGATCGCAATCTCAATTTTATCCCTGATGATATTTTATCTGATATTGTTGTACATTCAGGAAGCCATGAAAAACATTCTTAACTAAATATATTAAAATATTTTTTATTCAACCTCAATTTCAACCACAGTTTTAACCAAACATATATTTTTCCAAACTAACCTCAACTAAAAGTAGTTTTTATAAAAACAATATTTTTCAAAATATAACTACAAAAACTACCATAATACTAAACACACTCAAATTCATACAATGCAATCACAATTTGTTTTAGAGGATTCTATTTTAATTATATGATAATGAAATATTTTAAAAAATATTAAAATTTTAATTTTAACAAGAAAAACTTTTTAGTTAAAACTTTATATATATATGATTAAAAACTATCATTAAAAATTTTATTATTTTTATATAAAATTATTATTAAAAAAATTAATTACTTTTTTTTACTGATCAAACATTATACATTTTTATTCAAAAAAACTATGCTATTAATAAAATAAACATGTTTATATATATATATTAAAAAAAATTACTAATGAATATTTATTGAAATAAAATATTTTTTATTATTTTTATATAAAATTATTATTAAAAAATTAATTAATATTTTTTATTGATCATACATAAATTTAATTAAATCTTGTTTTTCGAATCATTATACATTTTTATTCAAAAAAACTATGCTATTAATAAAATAAACATGTTTATATATATATATATATATATATATATATATATATATATATATTAATAAAA
>Ga0307517_10007054_pt1 | contig 16477 bp, 21 predicted proteins | sample 23_EM_MG_FD_194515 | JGI IMG/M metagenome (GOLD analysis project Ga0307517, IMG submission 194515) | Populus trichocarpa ectomycorrhiza microbial communities from riparian zone in the Pacific Northwest, United States - 23_EM | ecosystem: Host-associated > Plants > Roots > Unclassified | place... | reverse complement strand
TTGTGGTGGTTTTGGTTAACTAGCCTGACTTTATATAGTCAGCTGTCATGGCCGGCTTAAGGGTTGTTGCAATCAAGGTCCACCCCGATGGAAATCTTGACCTGGAAGACCTTCGAACCAAGGCTGAGAAGCACAAAGACAACCTCGCCGCATTCATGGTGGCTACCCCTCCATTCCTTTGCGCCAGCCCTCGATTAACTAGGATCTTAGATCACATACCCATCGACCTTCGGTGTCTTTGAATCTGGTGTTCAAGACGTAAGTATCTTAAAAAGAAAATATATATTCGCTTTATTTACTTTGCTTGCAGGCCTGCAAAATTATTCACGACAATGGTGGCCAAGTTTATCTCGACGGTGCGCCTTTATCTGCAATAATGAATTTATCCAATTAAACAATCATCATAGGAGCAAACTTGAATGCCCAGATTGGCCTTACAAACCCTGCAACGTGCGGTGGCGATGTCTGCCACATGAATCTCCATAAAACATTTGCAATGTAAGTGTTGCCATTCTGATATTCCTTCTTCGACTTATCATTAATGCAGCCCCCATGGCGGAGGTGGACCTGGTGTTGGGTAAAGTTGTTTTATTTTGCGAATTTCCATTTCACTGATCCCAATCCTTTAGCCCAATCTGCGTTGCTGAGCATCTAGCTCCTTTCCTTCCCAGTCATCCTATCATGCCAGAGATAGGTGCACAAGCGATCGACGCCGTCTCAGCCGCACCTTTCGGAAGTGCATCTATCACTTTGATCTCCTGGGCGTACATCAAGATGCTTGGAGGAAAGGGACTGGTCGAATCTTCCAAGATCGCTCTTCTTAATGCGAATTATATGGCATCTCGGCTCCAAGGTCATTACAGCCTGCGCTATAAGAACGAAAATGGCCGGGTTGCCCATGAACTCCTCATTGACTTGGCTGAATTCGACAAAGCCGCGGGTCTCAAAGTCACCGATTTCGCCAAACGGTTGCAGGTTTGTTGGCTACGACACCGTTAGGACTTGTGATAATAACATTTCTTATAGGACTATGGTTTCCATCCCCCAACGTGTTCTTGGCCAATTCAAACCTGCATGCTTATTGAACCCACCGAATCTGAAACTCTGCAAGAACTTGATAGGTCAGATTTAGTGAACTGTCCTGCTTACGTCCTGACGAGTGTTATGTAGATTCTGTGACGCCATGATTGAGATTCGTAAAGAGGCGGAAGATATCATCACAGGCAAACAGCCAAAGGAAAACAACCTTCTGAAAAATGCCCCACATCCTCTTTCTATGGTGACTGCTTCCGAGGAGAAATGGAGCAGGTATGTGTCTCTACTCCACGACCATGCGCTTCAAAGTTGACACGCTGGATATAGGCCTTATTCTCGTGAACAGGCTGCCTATCCCTTGCCATGGTTAAAGGAAAAGAAATTCTGGCCAACAGTATCCCGCATCGATGACGGTAAGCTTGATTTTCTCTAGACGCCCACATCGGAATCTGATAGCTTTTGGTTAGCCTATGGAGACCTTAATTTAGTTGTGAGTTCAGCCAGTTCGGTCCAATTTATCTTTGACTCATCTACTTTTTTCAGTGTGATTGTCCATCAGTAGAAGACCTGGCCGAATAGACGACTCGTGACTCGTATTTTAGATACTAGAGATTTTTTTTTTTTCGTTTGACATAGGCTTCCTATTCACCTAGACGGCTCTACCAACCTGCGATGCTCAACCACGCCCACACATCCCACTTATGATTTACCATTTGTATTATCATCCAATTCAACCTTTTTGCACTTACCCCGAAAGGTTGAATTCCTCTAGCATTCCACTCAATTTTTTTTTTTTGCAACATATTAGGTATTTCTCATATATTCTGGAAGGCGTCTCCACAAATGAGGTACAGACTTCTCAAGATGGCGGCGGATGTCTTGCGAACGCGCAGGTGGCAACTTTTTCAAAAATTTCAACAGGATTCTGAAGGTCTCCAAGTTGGGCTCAACCCCGTTTTTTTCCATCTCGAAGCACAAGACGTTGATGGCATCTGCAAACTTGCCATTTCTACAAAGGCATTCCACCCACGTGTTCCAGTTCCGCAAGTCGAGAGCAAAGCCGACTTTGGCTAGCTTGGAGCGAATAGAATTGGCCAGCGTTATTTGACCAGCGTAACCACAGGCGTCGAGGATGATGTTGACACTGATTTGGTCATATCTTCCAGTCAGGTACATCATCTCCCACATCCTGTAGGCATCCCCAAAACAGCCCAAACGCTGGTAGGTGTTCATGACTTGATTCCACAGGATGGCATCTGGAGAAATTGAGGCATCTAGGGTGAGAAAGTCGTGCACACGTCGAGTGGTATCGATCAGTCGCTGATAGGAACCCTGCTCTGACCCATTCACCTGCCTCAGCCGCGTTGCTGTGACGCCGATGTGGTGGAGAATAATGGTGTAAACAGTGGGCGTGATACGAAGTTGTTGCTGGCGCATGTCGTTAATGAAGCTGAAGTAGTCTGTGATCAAAGGCACTTCGAGGTTTCCTGAGAAAGAAAGGCGGCAATACTCTTGAAGGACGGCGGCATATCCATGTTCGTTGAGTTTACGTCGATGTTTGAGATATGTATCGAGGGCGTCTTCAAAAGTTCTTGTTTGTCGCATCTCGAGGATGATTTTAGTCGTTGCAATGGAGTTGGTGTCCATTGGCAAACCGCGTGCCTCCATCTCATCTAAGAGGGAATTGATAATTGGGATGCACTTCGCATTATTAGGGGATGATAACAACATTCGGAAAAGACCGCCATAGATGGGTGCATCAGGGCCAGCCGAGTGATCATTTAAGGTTTTCATGGTTTGGACAGGAGTACTAGTAGGTACCGCATTAGCCAGGTCGCGATAAATTGCAATGGCCTTGTCAATCGAGTCTTCTGAGGGCTCGCGCGCCAGAGCTCTGAGAAGGGGTGAAACGAGGGGCGCATCAGGAACAATTCCGGCTGCTTTCGATTGCTCGTATATGTGAAGGGCCTCCTTGAGGTTTCCGGACTTGATGGAATTGTTGAGGACGATGGAATAATGCGCCACCGTGCATCGCATACCCGGACGCTCTGAGACCTGTTTGATATCAGCGTAAGTTTTGGCGTGACGAAGGAGGGAGATTGCAGGATCATGTGGCCGGGAGTTTACTGTCAAAAAACTTGTTTCTTCGGTTGATTCTTCATTTCCATCCTGGAGGGGATTTGTGGCCAACTCGTAGATGTTGAGAATTTCTTTGGCTTGGTCAATCTTGCCGATTCTTGAATAACCAACATAAAGGGCTTCGGCAATGACTGGATCGAAAGGCAGGCCTTGTCGCACGTATTCTCGGACTAGGGAAGCAAGTTCGTCGACACTGGGAACCTCGTCGTTGCGTGATGCAATCTTCCATCGGGCATTGAAGAGTATGGAAAAGGTTTGGATGGTTGGTCGTTGATTCATTCTCCTCATGTTGGTGACGAAATCTCGCAAGAATTGGAAAGTGGATGTTTCGCTCGAGGCCTTTAGGACGAGGTGCATCTGGTAGAGATCCGGTTTGGAAGATCCAGGAAGGCGAGGCATCTGCAACAGCAGGTTTTGGACTTGTTGGTGATGACCCTCCTCTGCAAGGCGTCGGAGAAGGGATGTGTAGACAGTCCTTGATGGTTTCAGCCCCAAGACTGGGTAAAGCTCGCGTAGGATTTGGTCTATGCGCTGTATGTCTTCCGCGCGACCGGACACGGCCAATAAGTGAAGAATAGATAGCAGCTGGTCATTGACATCTGGGGATGGTTGGGGAGGCGAACCGAGGTCATGTTTTTTTACTTCTGCAGCCAATGCTGAGCAAGACGCGTGGATAGAAGAGAGATCATTCGAGTGCTTGAGAGTTTCGACGAGATCTGACAATGGTGCACGGGGTGTTGGACTTGTTGAAAAATAGATGGCCGTCCTGCGAGGCGCGACGACTAATGCATGGTGCTTTGTGCGAACGAGGGTACGAATGCCTGTGGATCGTATTAAGGTCCTACTCACGACATTCATACTATTTACAGATGAGCATGGATGCAGACTTGAGAGGAGAATAACATACAGTCAAGTCCGGAAGAACGCGTTCATTCAAAAAGCTCCGGTTCAAGGTTTTTTGTAACGTGTTCAGTGCCGTGGGAATCCTTATCATTGACACTCGCCAGCACAGTTCCCTCATTCATCCCACTATCATGTCTGACAAAATTCGCGAGTTCATTGAAGTCCCCCAACAGTTCATCCGCGATGGAAACCAGGTGTGTCCCTCTCTGCATTGTCTCTGCCCTGGTTTCCTTGCTCAAGTTCGCCATTCCTTCAGTTCCTTACACGTTGCACAAAACCTTCGCAGAAGGGTTGGTTGCCTCTTTTCCATAAGACGTCATAGAAACTCAAATCGTCTGTGCCAGAATTCTCTCAAATCTGCAAGGCGGTAGCAGTTGGCTTTGCAGTCATGGGCTTCATCGGATACTTTGTGAAACTAATCCACATTCCAATGTACGTCACTGAGTTTCGTGTAAACTAGTGCTGTTTGTTCACCACTTCTCATAGAAACAATATTCTTGTGTATGTCCAGCAGTCATTCTACCTCTCGAGTCCTACTCACATCTCTAAACAGCGGAGGCGCATAGGCGACGTATTCTGTATTTTATTGGCATATTATCAATTCGATTATACCTCAATTCCATCAATCTATGAAACTAATATTGCCCGCAATACTGAATCGAACATAAACTGTCAATACGTGTACAATTACACTATCTCTGGGCCTGTTTTTGGAGTAACAATCAACATATCGAGATCATCAATGACCATCTCAGCTCTTCGAATTTCTGGCATGCTGTCCGTTGAATAACTTTTCGTTCTCTTCCGCCAAAAGCACAAAGCGAGAATTACAGTCTTGAGCTCATTTTTCAGTCTTTAATTATATGAGAACGAAAAAGAAAGATCCCACCTTCTGTGATGCAAACAACAGAAAGGCCACAAGAGGTACTTTACCAAATGGTCATTATAAATGCCCAGGACAACTACTGCAGACGTACATGCTGCTTGCACCATGTATGCCCATGGATGGAGTTTGCCGGTAAGAAAAACGATGCTCGCCCTACAGAAATGTCTTATAAGTAGAGAAGGGGTAAATTTTCATAATAGAGGGACACACCCAAAAGCTACAAAAAGATACGCGTTGAACAGGGATATTCTTATCACAAGTCCAAGTGACGTCCGCCTCCTGGCCAAAGGGAAGCTTGTGGCTATACGTCTCCGCGCCAAATAGTAGCGTATAGCGATTGCGACTGCAGAGAAATCTCCCATCAAGAGAAAGATACTTTAAATCCATGCCAACTCACCTTCAAATCCGATCATCAGAGCCAACATAAATATAGAAAATATAGGGATGCTCCAACGGCGACTGCAAAGAAAGATTCGTCAGCGTCGACGCAAAACCTATATGGATTAAATTACACACAAAGGTGTTCTAGGAGTGCAATACAGGCCATTTGCTGTTAATGATTGGGGGATTTTGATTTGGAGCTGCGGATGTATGAATAAGGAGAGGTATAAGAGTGGGTCAAGGGTACATACTACCACCGAAATAAGGAAAAAAACCACAAATGTAACATAGGGCAGTGAGATAGTCTAAGTTCATTTGTGCAAAGCATCAGCACAAGGAAAGAACCAAGAGACAATTCTTCGCACAAAAAATTGAGTTGTCGATTTTGAAAAATGATTCGGTCCAGACATTTGCCCTGGGTTTTTGAACGTCCTCCATATCTTGCGGGTCCATCAGCATGGTTGTGCCATGAACGGGCGAGTAGTGTTTACCTTGAACACAACCAAAAATGTGGCTAATCCTGTCCTGAGGAGCCTTCAATAACATCTCGGGTCTTCTAACGATACGGCACATACATCGGTTGAGCGCCTTGGACCATAGCTGCCTGAGCAAAGCACAAAGGAGAATGTGTGTCGTCCATCGTCGCCTTGAAAGCCCTGTAAGGAAGGCCATGAGGAAAATGAGAAGCATGTCTTTGAGTAGTTGTCGCTCACGAAAGAGAATACGAAATGGAGTTGATGACCCAGGTGATACAAAAATTGACGAGTTCTGGTTGACTAGGGGTGTCATTGGCGAATAGCAGTGTGATGATAAGCAAGGGTAAGCCAATTAGACCACCAGAAAGATGAAGCGCCAGGAAAGTTGGGCGGAGGTACGAGAGATCCAGGTACGTCCAGTAGCCTAGTGAAACTCCTGTAAAAACAAGTATTATACTGCCAAACCCGATGAAAACGATTAAAACTCACGCGCATTCGCCATTCCAAGGCAGGGGACTCTACGTGACACACATACCGGGTCCAAAGGAAGACTTGCCGTCCCTTGCATCCACAGCCATGAAGCTATCTAAATGATGGTCAACGCCGACAGCGGGGCCTTTTTTCACCTAGCTTGGTCATGATCAATGATCAAATGGGGGCAGAGCCGCCGCCGCAGAGGAGGTGGCTTTGAAGTTTGTGGGATATTTCTGTTGTCAAACACTCCGGGTTTACTCCTCAATCAATGATCCTTACACGAAAACGGGGGAAGTTGACGCTCCAGACGTGACATATTGGCTCAAATTGGGATGTCTTCAAACATCAAAATCCCGGTTGAGGGCACAAGTTAAAACATTTGATAGGCTCGTGAAATCACCTTCAGTGCGCCCACCTGATGCCAAGGCAACATAATGTCATATACTAAATCGATGCTGTCGATTCTTGAAAACATGGAAAGAGGATGATGCTATTCCGGATCCTCACATCGTACTAATGGTATTTCAGTTCGCTGTCAACAAAATATAGGTGTCATAGGTGACAGACATAATGCAGTATTAGGAACCTGAATTGCCAACCAGCAGCATCCCAAACCGAGGGCTCGGTTTCGCCAGACTGATCGCTGGTTGCTGGTTTTGCCCTACAGAAGGCACTCCGAATTGCAGGAGTGGTGTATCGAAACTTGGTGGGGAGGGAGAGGGAAGGATAGCTGAAAACAGTGTTTGCGTCCGTGCCAGGTATTCCGAGACACTGACCTCCAGGTCAGCGAGCAATGTATCGTCAGAGACCTACAAAAAAGCCAGTGAGAATCGATTCGAAGGAAATTCAACAATCGGGCACGAACCAGAGACCTCGACTTATCAGCTAGTACGGTGGAGATATCAGACCACGATTGTCCATAAAGATCTGATATCTTTCGAAGAAACACTATGTCATTGGGGTTCAGCTGCCCGTTATTGTCTGTCCATTGGGTAATGAAGGATCGTAAGATTTCCTGAACGATGGCTTTTTGTCTGACTGGGTGGTAGACGACTCCCAGCTGGCGTATGGAGTCACAAATCGACAGTAATGCCCGTTGGATTTCTGGTGAAGGCCCAAGTTGTCCTTACAAGTAGGAGGGTGAGCAGAATTTGATGTATTCACGGAGAATAACATACCTGCTTTTGGGGATGACTTTTTGATGCAAGGCTTGGTTTGATTCGTGATTCGCTTGACGAGCACGTTGCACCACTTTGCAATGACTTTGTCGTTGATAGAACTCATACAATGCTTAAATTCTATTGAAAAAATCAGAGGAATTCGAGGTGACACAATTCGATGACCAACCTTCGGCAGAGCGCTGATTGCATTCGATGTTCTCTATGAATAACGAAGAGGAGGCTAGGTTATCGGTGACTCGGCTCAGAAATACGAGGCCGCTTGTCTGTCCCTCTAAGGAATCAAAGAAGTCAGAAAAAAAAGTGACGAAGAATGGATACAAGACGAACTGACCGGCATTGCATAACACATCGGTACTTGTTTCATCGATGACTGATGCGATTCTATGTGACAAATTATTTGCAGTAGGCTGGTAAGTTTCGGAGAGGCGTTCGATGAGGGCACTATGGAATGATAAAATGGCAGGCAGCAGAAGCAAATAAATTGATAAAACAAACCTGGTTTTATCATCTGCGTTAGTTCGTAGGTGTAGGAGATCCTGTTGAATCGTTTTCGCACAATGTTCGAGTGTCGATAAGACCGAATCAAGTTGCATTGAACGGCCAACAAGTTGTCGCTTTAAGGAAAGCTGGTATTTTTGGAATGGAGTGTCCACAAAGGATTTTACTGTCTGAGAAAGAATTGGTATGGGGGGTGGTTGGAATAAGAAATCCACCGGGGAATTGTCTGGGATATGCTTTATTAGAGAGTGAAAAAGTGTTTAGCAGTGAACAAACCAAAGGGTGTCTCGCTTTCAGAAGGGCAAGACAGGTTTTCTTGTAAATTACTGCTGAATTTGCTTTGAGTGTCGGCGAGTAATTTCTGCCAGATCAAGCTTATCCGTTCGTGGCAAAGCGTGTCAAGGTTAGACAAGAGATGTTTCTTTTCTAGCTTGTCAATTCCAGATCCTAACACGTACTTTCGTATTGAAGTTCGAAGCGTCCAGACATCCTTGATACTCTGGAGACCAGAAAACCACTTTCCTGCGGAACGCTGCCAGTGATTAGAAGAATTTTGGAACCATTCTTCGAGTCTCTGGGAGAAATCGGGGTGTGGCAAAGAAGTGGAGGACGAATTCAAATCGATGTAAGGCCTGTAAAACCTTAAACTAGGTGGAAGTAGTTGAAAGTTTGCTGACGATGTAAGGTGGACAAGAAGTGATTGTGTGGAGAGGCGAAGTTCATCTGGAAGAGAGTTCAATGGGGTAGGTGAACGAGCATCCTCCTCCTGTATTGACTCCAGAACGCGGAATATAAGGGAGCGTTCAGAGGACGAATCTTGGAATATTTTTCGTGCCGAGCAAATGGTTTGCACAATGGTGGCCAGGGCCTTTTTCATGACTTGTGTGACTTCGCGGACTGGCAAGGATTGTGGTGCATCCGAGCCTGGACGGTGGCCGTTAGGAATGGTCGAGGTAGGGGGTTTTTTCATGTAAGAGGCATCAGGATTCCATGCAAGATTGGATTGTAACGCCTTCGATCGTTGCGAAAGAAAGGCTGTGAGCGTCTCATTAAGCGGCCGCGAGTCTAGAACATGTAACGTGACTAGAATAGCACACGTATCCTAGAGGTTAGAATCAGTATATATGTAACCAATATATGAGCGCATAAACTTGCCTCGGAAGAGGACGAAGTCTCTCGCAAGGATAGAGTAGATTTGTGAATGATCTGGGATCGGAATTGTGAGACCACTTCCCATTGTCGTTGTACTAATGGGAATTCTGCCTATGGACGAGCATGAAAACACAAAGCTTTGGGGGTGCCGTATTTGACTCACCAAAACATCAATTCCTTCGTTCACCCAGGATTGCTCATCCTGCTCCTCATTTCGTATAAGTGATTTGTGAACGACACGAGCGAGCAAGAACAACCAAGCGGCCTGTAAATATTTCTTGCGTTCTATAAGGCGCCAAAGGTGTTCAGGCGCATCGAGGAGAAGCTTCATATGAGCAGAAAGAACCTGCAGGGTATAGAGGTGTCTATCTGAATATGCATTGTTATCATTCAGTTGCATGAATCCGGAAACCGCTCACCACTTGGTCCGTTCATTATGTCTGGCTTCTGTGGTAAAGGCAAGGCATGCTGCGATTGAATTGCTTCTTTGCTCTCCTCCAGCGCATTAAGGATACGCTGGGACGACTTCGCAATAGATATAATAGAAGTGGATGCTTGCAGTAGATCTCGGTATCGTTCTCTATCCTTCTTATTAAGACCACGGTATAGGGCGTCTATCAACGGAGTAAACGCACCCAACCATAAGTCGGAGTTCCTCTTGCTTTGCATCTGCGTCCGTCCTATTAACGCGTCCCTCAGAATTTGTGCAGCTGAAGGGTGAAAATCTCAAATTCACCTCAACCGCTGCTGCACAGCTCTAACTTCTGATACTGTATATTTCGTGAACAATTCCTCCGGGGTGAGGCTCAGTTCATTGACTGGAGGCTTAGCAGACGTTATGGATTTGGCGTATCCACCGATGTGACTGGCAGATGATATCGTATGGGTGTATTCTGACGGTACATAGCCACTGGATTTGGGAGACAAGAATGAACGCGCGGAAACAGCAGAAGAAAGGACTGACATCGACAATGACAGTAGCATAAAACATCGGTGCGATACATTGTACAGCGGGTGATTACGTAAACACGAGGGAACCAACGGCTTTGGGTTTCCTGCAGGTTAACCCGCTGATATATAAGGCGTTGTATATTGGTGATTAAAAACAGACCAAAGTTATCGTAAGATGGTTGTGATGGGTGTACATACGACGTTTACTACTACGAGAGAGAGAAAAGATCTCCATATTTTCAGGACCGAATGTCCGACTTTACCTTCCCACTTTCATCGGAGTCGCTAGCACTTTTAGAACGTTCAATTCCGCGGCCGTTTGGAGGCGGGGGTGATGAAGTTACACCTTCTGTTCGCGCCACACTCGGGGGAGGCCGTGATTGTGATGGTACAGCATTTGTTGAGTGGGAGCCAACTGGAGAGGAGTTGTTGGCAAGCCTTTGATCGAGAGCTTTCAATGCCATGGCTCTGCACCAAGCACGAATTATTTAATTCACAGATTTGACAGGGAAATACGAAATGAACACACCTTCGCCGTTCAGCCTCTGCACGCGCCGTCCCTGGAACTTGTCCATAGCCTCCGAGTTCAACGTCGGCACCAGAGGACGGAATGAGGTGGAAACGGTTTGCCAGGGAGTAAACAAAATTGCCGAGAAGGGTGAGGGGATAGCTGAAAGGGCGACAAATTAGAAGTTTCTCCGGCGGACACATCTGCAACTCACTGCATGAAAGGAGGAAACCAGGAAATCAACGAGAATGTTTCACTTCTATCCCCGTAGGTATCAACACCTCCGACAGACTCTCCCGAGTTCTTTTTGTAGAAGCGGAGATAGATCCAGCCGACAAACCAGCCAAACTGGATAATGATCCAAGGACATTGGAAACCAACTATGCACAAAACCGTCGACAATGTCAGGTACGCCATTGGTAGACTCTATTCGGGAGGGAAGTGAATTACAAGTCAACAGTTTTTACCGAAATACCAACCTTGACACGAGCCTTGATGACTCCTAGAATTTGAACTTGATGCTCGGGTATAAGTTGTGTAAAGGCGACAAGGAGTGCAATCTGTAATGCCATTTGACCATGGTAGCGCATTCCGAAGCTTGAGAGGAAAATTGAGGAATTGAATCTTTGAGGCGAATGAAATCACCTACAGGAAAAGGTCGGTATTTCGTGTTGCGATGAATTCGATCCAGTTGAAACCGAAAGCAATTATGTTCGAGGCAACAATCGACACAAAGATAAATTTAAGCATTTCGATGCTTCCCCAAAGCCGCTCCAAATATTTTAATGACGCAGGAACGAAGACAAGTGTTGCGATAAACTGCGCGTTGATTTCACGGGTGAACCTCTACATGAGTCGACGTATCACTCACCTCGAATATCGATACTTCAACGAATGCAGAAGTAAAAAGGGTCCATGGGGCGTAAATGGCAGTTCCCGGCACCACTGTCATGTAATGTGAAGCGTCCGCCTCGAATCCTTTCCAACATAGGTAGGCATACAGCGTGGATGATACAACCGTTGCGCCGGTAAATGCACGCGTAACGGGGGGGATTGACTGGAGAAGGACAAGCGGAGAGGACAGGACTGCCATTGTCGAGGGAAAAGGAGGGGCAGCACGCCTATAGCAAAGGAGGTGCTGGTGTTACGTACCAGGATATTTTCTGCAATCCCTCCTCATTGTGTGACATGTGTCACACTGCTATTCTGCTAACTGTTGACTCTTGCTCCTATGTCGGACTACGACTTTCGCCCTGGCGGCACCCTCAAGCTCAAAGGAGGGGTAGCCGAGGGCGGTATTGTTAAAAAGTGAGTTCTATGTTGCATGCTACTATGCCAGAATAACTTAAAATTGCACAGGAAGAAGAAGAAGTCTAAGCCCAAATCTGAGGCATCAACAAAGGCGGAGGAACTGGAGAGAATGAAAGATCTCTTATCCCAGACGGACGACAAAGAAGTCACCACAACTGGAAGCGGGCGTAATTCTCCAGCGCTTGCTAGCAGCTCAAGTCGGAAAACGGAGGCGGAAAGGCGATTCGAGGAAGTGCAGAAGCGTCGGGTAAGTTTTACCTTTCCTTTTCGAATGGCTATATTTACTTGATACTCTGTAGCTCGAACAGCGGATAGCCAAGCTTGCACACAAAACACACAAGGACCGCGTGAATGAATTCAACGCGCATCTTGAATCTCTCAGTGAACATCACGACATTCCCAAGGTGACCGCGAATTCTCTCCTCGAAATTCTTTTTCCTCAAGGTTTATGCCATCTAGGTTGGACCTGGATAATGACATTCACTTATCTATGGTACTATGTTGTTTTTCTTGGTTGTGGATGGTCGTGGTCATTATATCTCCTTTGCAAACTTTCATCCCATATAGCCCATTTGTTACGATGGCCGCAAGACATGAAAAGGCAGGCAACAAGATACAGGGATTTTCTGTATGCCTTATGTATATGGGGACTTTTACTATTGTAACATATTTGTTCCACATTCCGCTAGAAAATAAGCTGTATGAATCAAATACTTTTATCTATTCCTAATACCAAACACCTCTTTCCCGTTACCCACTATCTTACTCCACTCACATTGTCGCGTCGTTGCGGCCTTTCCCATGGCCAGCTTTCTAAAGCCAGACAAAAAGTCGCATGTCTGCCCACCTTCTACTGCCATTCACCCGGCAGACCGTTGGGAGACATTGTTTGTTTACTCGTTCATCTGTAAATTCACAAATCTACGACACAAGGTCGAAGGACTGGAATCCCCTATGGAGTGTGTTACACGTTTATTGCGCTCATGCCGATGGATGCTAGATTTAACTGTGTTCTTGCCCTGCAGTTTAGAGGAGGCTCTTATGCTTAAGGAGCCAAACACTATTTTGACCCAACTCTTGGTCCAATTCATCGTCAATCTCAAACCACAGACGCGTAACTTGAGGTATTCGCGTGTTTAATTGCACAGCGGCGATCATATAACGAACTAACGATGTGCTCGTGGCCCCAGCACGGACCAGATTTCAACAACTGTGGCGTCTGTTCTCTCGGAGTACTTCAAATCACCCGAACGCACCATTTTTTGGAACGAAGAATTAAAAGCGAATGTAGATCCTTTTGAGGGTCTCGAGGGTGGTTTTTTCACAACGAACTGGGAGTTCAAGGTATGTGTATATTCTCTTGAAATCCAAAAATGGCTCATCCAAGGGTCCTTTCTGCGTTTTTAGCTCAAAATTCTACGACAACTCGTGGAATTGCAATTGTGTCATTCTCCTGAGGTTAAGGCTAGCATCGACAATGCATGGGGCGTCGTGCATAATAAACACAAAAAGAATCAAGCTCCCGCCGTCTCTCTGGATCCCAATGATCCCAAAAGTCAAGAACACCTCCAACTGATACCCATCGGACAAGACTCTCTGCGCAAACGATATTGGGTTGCAGATGGTCTGTGCACAATCCCACTTCGTTGCTTCTTTCCTATTTGCGTATATTTACGTTGGCACAACCGAATAATTTGCCTTCCACCTCCAGCCTACATCCCACTTTCAATTCTTTTTGTAAATGGGTTTAATTGAAGCTGACGTGTTGCCCATCGCAGACTCGCCGCGGATATACGTGTCCACAAACCCATGGAAGATTACGGCAACTTTCCACACCATCTCATCAACGCGGGAGGAATATATTGCCACAATAGAAAGCTTGAAAACAACAGCACCTCCCGACCTGAAGAAAGGTCAAAAACGATCGAAACCGGAACAAGCGCATCTGCACCTTATAACGGCCCTCGAAGCGCGAATTGAAGCCATTGATGCAGAACTTGCGGTGAGTTGTGAATTCCGAAATATTTACCTCATGGCATGTTTTTCCCCTTTCTATATATCATGAAGCTTGATTTATTTGACCTGTTTACTGACACAATAAATTCTCCTTTCTAACCGTCAGCGTGTTCAAAGAGTCCGAAGGAAAATCGAACAAAAGCGTATGCTCATTGCCCAAGCCGAAGTACGGCAAACACGGACGAGGAGACAAACCCAGAAGCCAGATTACGTGTATAGTAATAACGACTTTGACAGTGAGGCATGTGCCCAGTTTCGAGGTGATTCCAGTTTTCGGCGTTAACATCCAATTTTGGAATTTAGGATGATGGTGATGAGTATGCATATCAAGAAGATGAACGCCAAGACGACGAATACGAACAAGACTTGTTGGATGGAATGGGAGGTTCCAGAAGAGGACGCGCTGCTGTGGCTGCTCCCACTCGTCGGTCGGCCCGTACCTCCGCGATGAATGCAAACGGCAAACGGGAAGGCTCCTCTGACTCTGGACTGTGGCGCGGTGAACGCCGTTCTACTCGCTTGGGTGGCCCTGAAGTTTCACTTGATGTCGAGCCTGCACGAAAACGAGCTCGTACCGAAGAAAGTATCGACAGCGCTCAGTCGACTGAAGGACCTTCATCGAATCATGGGAAAACGAATGGCGTCCGAGTGAAGACTTCCGGTGCAGCTGCTTTAAAACCAACGGAGATTGCAATGGAGCAAATCGCAGGCAAGAAAAAATCGAAATTCTGGGTGTACGCAGTGGAACCCATACCAGGAGTGAACCCTTCACCGCCTGATCCCTCTCAAGACTTGACACCACCTATGTCCGATGCTGATGGCCACACAGCTAATGGCGACCCCCTCGACCACGATGCCCACCTGCAGGTGGCGAATGGACAGTCGACGAAATCGGAACACGACAAAATCCTGGAAGGGAGCCTTTCACCGATGTATTCTACTTAGCTTGGTCAGTTGGAACGACCTGGAAGCACGAGCGCGACCCACATACTTGGCGACTAACATCTCACTCATCATACTCTTACTCAATCATCCATTTACATTACGCACTGGACATGCATATATATATAGCGGTTTTTAATAATTATCTGAGGAGAACCCAACTAAGCACGTGATGTCGCGTCAATAACATCAAAAATTGCCTTGAGCGCTTAGAGCCCTTATGTTTGTCAAAAAAGCCTTTACATCCATCCCGTCGAGGCCCAAATTTCGCTTCCGTGGCTGCCTCCTCTTCCGGAAGGATGTACGACATATTAGGGCACTTGCTACCCAGGTCCAACACCACATCCCAGCTTCCGTCGACGACAAGGCCTTGATTGGTGTCTTCGACAATCCAAACTCAAGCTATAGATCCTCCCCATTTGCGGCCACAGGATTGTTCAGACATCCGTCCATTACCCATCCAGCGTCGCTCATCACCCTCGCCGATGCCACACTTATACGAGCACAACTGCTAACGGATCGTATTCTTCGCGCCCGGGAATCCCGGTACGAGCTGTTGAAGGTCGTCAAGAATCTGGACAGGCTTAGCGACATGCTTTGCGGAGTCATAGACCTAGCAGAGCTTGTCCGGAACGCGCATCCAGACCGATTGTGGGTGGATGCGGCAAACCAAGCGTACGAAACACTATGCGAGTTTATGAACGTGCTAAATACTCATGTCGGTCTCTATGAAGTACGCAGGACATTATCCTTCCTCTACATACTTACATTCTGTTCTTTTTCAGGTCCTTAAAACGGTTCTGTCAGACCCGTCAATCGTCAAGACACTCAGTCCAGAAGCCCACCAAACTGCCTTGATATTCTGGCGCGACTTTGAGAAGTCCGCGATAGACCTACCCCCCGCAGAACGCAATACATTCGTTTCTCTCTCCTCCGATATTCTTGTCCTCGGTCGGCAGTTCCTCGAAGGTGCCAATGCTCCTCGTCCCCCGACATCCATAAAACCTTCGGAGTTGACAGGATTGAAGGACAAGGGAATGGGGGTCAGGTTGCAGCTTCAAGCACAATTTACTCAACGCGATCTTCTCGTATATCCAGGTTCGATGCAAGCACATATGATCATGCGCTCCGCACCTGAGGAGGAGCCACGACGGCGCGTCTATTTAGCCGCAAATTCGAGTACTCCAGAGCAAATAGAAGTTTTAGAAACTCTGCTACGCAAGCGAGCAGAGCTTGCAAGGCTTGTCGGACGGGAGAGTTTCGCCCACATGACACTTGATGATAAGATGGCTAAGACCCCAGGTGTGTTCATCACGTATTTATCCTGGTTCTCTCAGGTTCTGACCTCCCTGATAGATAACGTTTATAATTTCCTTGACGCACTCCTTAAACACACACAACCATTCGCAAAACGCGCTCTGCGGACTCTTAGTCAACGAAAACAGGCCCATCATGGTCTTTCATCGCTACCTATTATTCAGGCATGGGACAGAGATTTTTATTGCCCACCAGAACCACCTGCGCCGCCCATACCACTTCCAGCACTCACGCTCGGCACAGTATTTATGGGACTTTCTCGTTTATTCCAGCATTTGTATGGGATATCACTTCGACCCGTCGATTC
>Ga0307517_10007053_pt1 | contig 16479 bp, 4 predicted proteins | sample 23_EM_MG_FD_194515 | JGI IMG/M metagenome (GOLD analysis project Ga0307517, IMG submission 194515) | Populus trichocarpa ectomycorrhiza microbial communities from riparian zone in the Pacific Northwest, United States - 23_EM | ecosystem: Host-associated > Plants > Roots > Unclassified | place... | reverse complement strand
TTCTAAAATTAAAAAAAAAACTTGATAATTATTTTTTTAGAAAATCATGAAGCTGTTATCTATTCGCAGTTCTTGATTGGGCATTGCTTCTTCGGGTAATGCATCAGTTCTCTTGTTTTAAACATTTTAGAATTTATGTTGTTGGATGTTTTGTTTTAAATATTTTAAAATTTATATTTGGTTTGTGTTTTGGATATTGAATTAAATTTATGTTGTTGGTTTAAAATTTAAATTTAGTTTATGTAAGTGTTGCATTGTAACTAGTTATGTGTTTTATATAGGTGTTTTTTTTTTTTGTTGACCTGGGTGGGTCAACCTATCTGACCCGTGACCCGATCACTGGACCGGGTCAATAACCGGATCGGGTTTCAAAACTATGGATAATAGTTTATATAGTAAGATGAGAGAAATTAGTATTCAGATACGATGTTGTAAAACAAAATAAAATTAATATTATAGTTTTTACATAAAATTTCATGTCAAAGAGTTGATTTTTTTAACATAAAAAAGACAAACAGATATTGAAACAAATTTTAGGAAGTTATTTTAAATATTAGTAGAGCATGTCAAAATGTATAATTATTCTCTAAAGAAGTTTAAAAAAATATAAGAAAATAATCAAGAATCTCTTATAAAAAAAATGTCCGATTAAAATATTTGTTGAATTTAATTATTTATTATGTTTCAATTAATGGCTTTTGGTAACCTAATTTTAATATTTTCTAGAGAATTCTACTAGTCAAAATAAAATTCTATTAAGGTAGTATATAGATTAGTGTGATTTAAGTTGCTTATCCTATAATATTTAAGATTTTATGTGATGTATAAATAAAAATATAATATAAAAAACATTAATATATTTATTAGGAATTATGTTAATATTTTAGTATATTTATTAATTAGATATAGAGTTTAATTTACATTTTATTATTGAGATATATTCTATAATGTCATACAGGATAAAAATCGGTTGAAGTCTTTTTAGTTTTGGCAAGTATAAGTTTCTCAAGGTAAGATAATATATATGTAGTATTTATCAATAAATCTCTCTTAAGTGATGATTATTAGAATTTAAATGCTCTTTTCAAATCAAGTATTTTTACACAGAATTGGTTCTCTTATATAACTAATAATGATATATTAAGTATTTTTTTTTATATGATATATTATATAGTTTATTTTTGTGATATTCTTTTTGACCGAATAAATAAATAAATAAAATCTTGACTCGTTAAGACTTAAAACTCATCAAGAACAAGGCCGCAAACACAGTCCACGTGCAAAGCCTCCTTTAATTAAATTAAATTAAATAATTTCAGCACCCACCCCTCTCCGTCGTCCTCCTAACAGTAGTTGTTGGTGATTCAAAAAAGGGGAGCTTTACCGACACGTGTCTGCCCTTGTGATTTTGACTCGGCGGAGCACCGGAGAAAACAAGTTTCTCATTGCTTATAAAATAATTTATTTCTTCGACAAACTAGGAAAAAGAAGAAAAATCTCTAATTTCATTTGCATTTCACTTTCATTTCATTTCCATTTCAGATCTCCTCTCCTTTTTCTTTCCTGCTGCTGCTGCTGCTTCTTTCTTTCTCTCTTTCTGTTTTTTAATTTTCCAATAACAATAACAATTATTATTAGTAGGAGTACAAAACGACAGATAATTTTTTATTTATTTTTTAAAAAATAATTATTCTCATACCTCACGGCTCACGGAGAAGAGAAAATAAAGGACAGAGAGGCTCCTCTCCACTCTATTTTAGAAACCCTATCAAAAATCCATCCAAACTTTAAAGAAATTATTATTATTATTACTATTATTATTATTTTTATTATTACTATTACTATTATTATTATTATTATTGTAAAAATATTAGTTATTAAGATTGAGAGAGAGAGAGAGGATGCCGTCGTCGCACGGGGATCTGGACCGTCAGATCGAGCAGCTGATGGAGTGCAAGCCTTTGGGAGAGGCGGAGGTGAAGACGCTGTGCGATCAGGCGAGGGCGATTCTGGTGGAGGAGTGGAACGTGCAGCCTGTCAAATGTCCGGTCACCATTTGTGGCGATATTCACGGCCAGTTCTACGATCTCATCGAGCTCTTTAGGATAGGAGGGAATGCACCTGATACCAATTATCTCTTCATGGGAGATTACGTATGTCATTCTCTCTTCCTTTTTTTTTTTTTTTCTTTCTTTCTTTTATGTTATTAAAATTGATTTACGGCTATTTTTAATTGATACCGATTATCTCTTTGTTGGGTCTGTGTGTGTGTGTTGCTGATAACAAAATTGAATGCATTTCTGATTGAGCTGCAAATTTTGACTGTTAGGACTTGAATTTCATTAGCATTTGTGTTAACTAAGTTGTATGCTTGGTCGAAATCCGGGCGGGGCTGAATTTCCGCTGATGGAGCTAGGGATATGATTAGTTTATGATAGAAATACTGACCATTGCACATTATGTATGTGGTTAGGTTTTGGGGTTTTTTTTATATATAGTAATCACTTCCGTTGTTAAGATTTTCTTTTTATGGGATGTTGAATGGGAATGGTTTCTGGCATTCTTTCAATGTTTTACACTTACAACACAATCATTTTCTAATATTGTCGATTACATCAATGCAGATCGTGGGTACTATTCAGTGGAGACGGTCACGCTCTTAGTGGCCTTGAAAGTTCGTTATAGAGATAGAATTACAATTCTTAGAGGAAACCATGAGAGCAGGCAGATTACTCAAGTGTAAGATTTTGTTTTTCCTTCTTGATGGAAGCTTGCCTATGATTGAGTAATATGAATTCTGATACTGCTCAAAGAGCACAATGAGCCATTTTTGTATGATTCTTCAGTAAGAGCATATTTCTTTCATTTCTGTTTTTCTTTGTTAGATTTTTTGTTTGTCTTGAAGTTCCTGTCATAATGATACAGTAGTAAATATAAAATATCTGCACAGAATATTGTGTTATTGGCTGCTCTGATATAAAGATGTAATACTCTATATGGAGACCACTTCCTTCTCATAGTACCCGGCCTTGTGAGTTAAGTTAACTCCTTCTCATTAGTGGAGCTTTTGGGTTCCATTCTTGTGAGTCCTTAGATTGTTTTATGGTGATGTGTGCTCATACAGTTATAAGTTGGTTTCATCTGAAACCTTTCTGTAAAGAAGAAATTTTTTTGTTCCTTGACTCAAAAGGAAACGCTATGGAGCCACATATATTTGGAATCTTTATGCAAAGCAATTTTCGTGTCTCAAGTCATAAGGCAGGCTACACAGATCTAGGATGATGACTGATTTTGTTTTTCAGATACAAAATGTTGTTGCAATGGTTTATTATGTCATTTGATGATATTCTGGGGACTTGCTACTCAACAATCAACTAAGTGATGAAGCCTTTGCAGTTGTCTCTTCTCCACCATACTCAGCAAACTTTAAGTTCACTTGTCCTCCCTTCCAAAAGTATACGCTGCTAATATTTCCAGTAGTCTGAGACCTGTTCTTTGCACTATAGACATTAAACCCACTTGTTTTTTCCCTTCCAAAAGAACATCTTAGCTAGCATCACCTTGAGCCCTCCCCTCTCTCTCTCACATGCAGGCATAATTGCACATGCATATGCAAACACATGCTGGTAATCATTCTGTTAACTCACTTTGATTACTTATGTGCTTTGTTTCTATTTGTTTTCAGGTATGGCTTTTATGATGAGTGCTTGAGAAAATATGGAAATGCTAATGTCTGGAAGTTTTTCACTGACCTTTTTGATTATCTACCCCTTACAGCCCTCATTGAGAGCCAGGTTTGAGTCATAAGTGTTTTCATGATTTTTGCTTCGTGTAATCAATTGTCAGCTTCTTTCTTACTGCTTCTATCTCTTGTTGTAGATCTTCTGTTTGCATGGAGGACTTTCACCATCTCTTGATACGTTAGATAACATCCGAGCTTTAGACCGCATACAAGAGGTATGGGTAGCTGCTTCTCATTCTTCAAAGTCTAACATTATCAAGGCTGGAATATGAACTTTAAGTTTTTAATGGTTATGGTGTGCTAATCAGTTAGTAATTGAAGGCAATACAAGCAAGCATGATGGCCTTTTCTCTGTTATAGGAACTTCATGCAATTTTTTTCGGAGTCATGGAAAGTAACCATCATAAAAATTATTATTACATCTAAAACTTGGTTATATCAATGACATTTGTTAATTTTTAGCATTTTCTTTTCTGGTCAAGGATTAAAATAATGATAGCAGCATTCCCTTCTACCCTATTGCACTGCAATTCTATCGTGTCAGCCATTTCTTCTTTCTAGGGCTATACACTTGTGCATTATTCAGTGCATTGCCAACAGCTTTTTAACTTTGCTAGATTATAGTTTTCTTCTGTTGATTTTGGTTAAACAATCACATCTTTGTCATTCTCTGCACAAGTAGGTTCCACATGAAGGGCCAATGTGTGATCTCTTGTGGTCTGATCCAGATGATCGTTGTGGGTGGGGAATATCTCCTCGTGGTGCTGGATATACATTTGGACAGGATATAGCTCATCTGTTCAACCATACTAATGGACTCACTTTAATTTCACGGGCTCACCAGCTTGTCATGGAAGGGTACAATTGGTGTCAGGTGACTAAACCTGGACAAGACAAACTTTGTTTCTTCTTTCCATGTGCTTTTTTTCTATACGAAGCATGCTGGTTATTAAATCAATGTCTTTCATTTTTACTTCAGGAAAAGAATGTGGTTACTGTATTTAGTGCTCCAAACTATTGCTACCGTTGTGGTAATATGGCTGCAATTCTAGAGATTGGAGAGAATATGGACCAGAATTTCCTTCAATTTGATCCAGCACCCCGGCAAATTGAACCTGACACCACTCGCAAGACCCCTGATTATTTTTTGTAATTTTCATATTCCTGCCAGCTGTTTGGAATCCTTGTTTGTTGCTGTATCACTGTAGATGTGTCTTAAAAAGGAGCTTTTGTTGTTTAAGGTGAGGTTGATCGACAACATCATTCTTTAGTTGGAGTTTGTGCTGCTGCTGCTGATGCTGGTGCGATGTTGATATGCTCAAGTCATAGAAAAACTGAGAAGGCATCAATGGCCTTATGTCTTGTATATTCTCAGAAGAAGGAAGCAGCAATAACATGGTATATCTTGTTCTGTAATTTTACAAATTCAAGTTAGTGTGCAGGTTTTGTTTTTGTGAGCAAAATGCATGCTGCTTACTTTATTCTGATTTATAAACAAAACCACAGGCAAAAGAGATGCTTAAGCCTAGAATATGTTGCATGGCTTTCGTTCAAAAAACAGAGACAGGGAATGCTACATGACAGTTACTTTGAAAAGGGTTGAGAGAGGGCCAGTAACTACATAGTAATGTTCCAACAAAATTGACTCACGCTCGACGGAGTCCTTGTTCACTTTCAACAGTAGGTGTATGCATTTATAAATAAATATAGTCCTAGTCCAAGGGATGATGGGACAGATGCCATTAAGGAAAGCATGAGTCATTAATGCGTTCATGATATACAAGGAACCTCTGCATTCTTACCATCCTAGTCAAGTGTTCATAGGCTTTGTTGAGGTTACAAATCAGAAAAACGTTACACTACAATACATTTTTAGAGCCAAAAACTGCAAATGATAAACACTTGACCCTTTTCTACATGAAAATCTAATAGCTTCTGAACCTCAGATATCATTAAAAACTGGTTTCATGTGGAGGAGAAAACCACGAAACCCGAGAAAATTTCAGAGTTAAAATCTATTCATCTGGATCCTCCCCGCTCCAGCTCCAGCCACCACAGTAGCAGTCTGCTTTCTTCGGAAGTACACAACTGAACCACTTGCGAGTAGCAAACACAAAATAATCCCCTGTCCAAAGTGATTCAGACCATAAGAATGAAGGGTAACATTAGAATACTACATAAGCAGAGTGCTTGCAATTCTTCTTGCCAACTTTCACACAATAAATACAAAAAAGAAAGAAACTAGACAATGAAGCTGTGGCTCATAACATTCCATTCAAATATGGACCTCCTTGAATCTATTCAGAAAGTTGATTCTCTCGTGCACACTTTGTACTTTTCATTCACTGCCATTCTCAGATAGAAAGACATGGTATGCATGCCATACAGAGAATATATATCTATATTTTCTTTCTGAACTGTCTTCTTTAAAAAATCATCAAACTTACTAATATATAAAAATCAGAAGACATTTCTTTCTTCAGAGTAGGAATTGAAGTCCTGTGATGGTATTTTGTTGTGACCTCAACAAGAAGCATTGCCCATACAGAACCTAACTAACCAAAACCTCAAGGCTCCCATTTTGAGGCTCAACATTCCCCAGACAAAATTCTGACTGCAGTGCTAACTGAGTAGCACATCTCTTGAGAACATGCACCACTATACTTTAGAAAAGAAAAATACTAAGTATTAACAATAACCATTAGCAATAATTTCTCGAGCGAACCCCTAAGGGCTTTGACGAATTAATTCTCACTCAGCAAGGTTGGGACTGCTCTCGAGTTAGTGAGAGTTTGAAACCTTTGGATCTAAATCTATATTGACCAGCATATCAACAAATTGAACCAATTACATACAGATTTGGAATTTAATCATTCTTCTTATTAGCCATAAAATTCAGGAGGATGAACCGCATTAGTCTTATGATAAATGCATGTTCAACTCAGTTTAAGTAAGTGAAATATAAATTGCGGTACCCAGGACAAAACAAGTATGACGAAACAAAGGAGGCAGAAATTTAGCAAACAAGTAGCAAACCTCTTGAATTTTCAATTTGCATCATTCTTGCAATTAAAGGATTGAGGCAAAACAGTGAACAGTCAAAGGACCTCCGTGATGCAGCCAAGGGAAAAGAGATGCATAAATTATCTTAATTTGATTTTTTATTTGTCTATGTTTTAGTTTTCCTTGTAAATCTAGTCTAGTTAGGAAATTTAGGAATCTTAACAACATTTCTAGTTTCTTGTTTTTTTTCCTTCTCTTGCCTTTAAGGGGGGTGTTAGTCGGTGCTTTACTACTCTAGAAGTCCACTCTATCGGGTTCACGCTCGAAGCATTCTGAAATGTATTGGAAATTGCCTTTTATGTGGACTATCAGCCAGGTATGGGCAAGTCTCCTTGTGCCTGGTATGAACGTTATCAGTCTGCAGTTACTAGGAATGGGTTTTCTTCTAGTCCACATGATTCTGCTCTTTTTGCGTGTCACTCTTCTAGTGAACCGATTATTCTTTTGTTGTATGTAGATGATATGATTATCACAGGTCCTGACACTTCAGACGGAAGTCAAGTTTTCCTGTAAATGTAGTCTACTTAGGAATCTTAACACAATTTAGGAATAATAGTTTATTTGACAACTATAATATTAATTCAATGAATTCTATTATGTATTTGTTGTTGTTGGTACCAGTACTTAAACCTTCTGAGTGGTGGAAAATATAAAACCAAACATCCAGGCCTATGAGCTTTTCTTATTTGAATTCCAATATCCTGTTAAATTCTGGACTACTAATGCTTTGGTGCCTATAACAGGAGCTCCTATATTGTATAATCAAAGAACTTTGATAATGGAGTTACAAGTATTTGGTTTAGCTTCAGAGCTGCAACCTTGAGTGTTCTTTCTCTTCTCTTTTCTCCAAACATTATTTTCTTCTCCTCCTACTTCATTGTTACAATAGCATTGGATTACCATTGATAGCAATATTAATATCCAAATTCGCTTATATCAACCGTAACTTGCGACAAATCCTCTAGGGGACATGCATCTAAAGTTGTCCTACATGAATTTAGTACCAAAGCTATATAATGATAACAAACAACGATTCCATTATCACATGCCACAATCACATAAACAACAAAGAAAAAGGATATTTAAAAAGACACAGACATACCTCAAAACCAAGTACTGACAATTTCTCTGTATTAACTGATATACAGCTTCTGTAAGTGATATAAGCCTGTGATCCACCCTTGGCTGTAGACGAATCATCCAGTAAAGTTCTACCCTCATTTGAGGCAGTGGTCTCTTGCAACATTACATGAGGATTCACATCATCAGAGATTTCAACAGCAGATCGACCATTTGGAGAATGCTGCTTCCCCTTTTCATTCTCTGTATCATGATTAATTTCAACACATTTGAAAGGGATTCGATGGCCAGTCTCGCTGCATCGATATTTTTCATCACTCTACCAAAACAAGAAAAGCAAGATACCACCAAATCCTCAAATCTTAACAACATGATGATGATGATGGTGCAAGATACCGCCAAATCCTCAAATCTTAACAACATGATGGTGGTGGTGGTGGTGGTGGTGGTGGTGGTGGTGATTATTATTATTATTATTATTATTATTATTATTATAAACAAATCGAAGGAATTTAACAATTGGGAAACAAATTAAGAAACTAAATACCGCAATTATTATACCAAAATAAGTGACAAAATTCAAGGAATTATTATTAATATTATCATTAGAAAAAGAAAAGAAAATAAAAAAAGGAGAATATTAATAAACCTTCTCAGAGTAGGCGCAGGGAACACAGGGACCCGAAGGAGAGCAATCGAAGGTAAGGTTAGTGCCGTGAGGTGTTTCTTTGAAACTAAGTAATACTCTACGCCCTAAGCCTCCGTTTCTGCTCCAAATTTTATAATTATTCAATATTAATTTCATAAAAATACATGCATAAACAGAATGAATCTGAGAGAGAGAGAGAGAGAGAGAGAGAGAGATTTGTGCTCACTCAGTCGTGTGATCTATGTCCAACGCGTGAATGGAAGAAAGCAGCGCCCATACTGCAAGGATCGCCGCTGGTGCTGAATCCCAACTTCCCATCGTTTTCTTCTTCCTACTGCTTTTTTTCTTTTTAATTTCTACTGATTTTTCTTCCTCCACCAACCTCGCTTTGCTGATTAAAAATATTTCTGGGCTTTGTTTAATGGACAAAATGCTAATTCTTTTCTCTCTTTTTTTTACTGATTAGTAGATTAATTAATAATTTTCTTTTTTTTATTCGACATGAATTTATATTCGGATCAGTTTAATTAATAATTTTCTAATATTTCTTTATTGTAGAAAATTACTTATCACTTTCATTTAGGTTTTTAATATGCAATTTATTTTTTCATAAATTCAACATCATATCCTTTTTCAATATTGTACAAAACTTTCTTTCTTTCCTTTTATTTTGATTTTTTTTATATTTTAATTCCATACATTCCATGTACATCACAAGAGAGTTTTGAAAATGTTTATTTTTTAAAATATTTTTATTTAAAAATATATTAAAATAATATTATTTTTATTTTTTAAAAATTATTTTTAATATTAATATATCAAAATGATATAAAAATATAATACTCCTTGAAATAATTTGCTAAAAAGGATGTTCATAACTGGAAGGTTGTGTATATTTCTATTTATCTAGTTATAATGTATCATTATCTCTAAGAAATAGAATATACCAATTTATATGCCGACCCTAAAAAAATGTTTAAATCTTATGAAATTTTTTGGTTTTGTTATTAAATCTAAAAATATATTTACTTTAAAATGTTTTTTTTATCAAGATAAATATTTTTATTGATGGATATCTTACTTATCTCTACAAATACAAGGTTTTTAACTGCAATTATTGTCTTTGATAAAAAAATATTTTATGATTTTTACAATAAATTAACAAGAAGTATCAAAATAGTATATCCATATTTTATATATGATTGAAAGTTAAAAAAAATTATAAACATGATAAAATTATGTTCAAAACATATTTAAAAATTCTAAGAATAAATAAATGATTTGAATAGAATTTTCATAAACAATTTATTATTAGTATTATATTTTCATAAACTATACATAATAATTGAAAACAAATTATTAAAATTCAAATAGAAATTTATAATAATATTTAAAAATCATGTCAAACTAAAAGGTATGTGAATCTGATAAATTTTTTTTCAGAGTGTTAATAAAAAAACCAAAGCAAAAAAAAAAAACAAAATATATAAAAAATGATCAGGCTTAGCTCTTAGCTTGCTAATAGCAAGTCAAGCCCTCGCACCTAGCATTGCTTTATTTTTTGTATTTATTAAAGGGGCGGACAACATGTCTTCCACCCATTATTTTTCTAAGGAAAAAAAAAACAAAAATGACAAATAGTTTGTCGTCTTAAGAAAAAATTACCTCACCTAGCTCTCAAACCCGCAACTCATAGGCTTAGATACAAATACTAACCAACAAAGCCACGACACAAAGTTATTATCATGTAGATTAAACAATATATTAACTTTTTTTACTATTTATATAAATAAAGAAGCACCATAAGGAATCCCAATTGTTTTAGAATTGTAGGTAATCGGGATACTAACAGTTTAGTTTTTTAATTGTATATTGATGGAGTCATGAAAAAATCCATACTAGATTTGAGCTTTCCATGGTCATGTCTTGGGTTAAGATGTCTAGTCTTGGTCTTGTTTAGTTAGTGTTCACCTGGAAAAAAAAAAGTTCCCTATCAAAACATGGAAACTTAAGTTAGTAAATGTAAAAGAAGTGAAATATATGTGAAAAGAAAGAGTATGAAATAAGAGAGTAAGGGTGTGTTGGATAAGAGAGTAATAGAGTAAAGTCATCTTGAGTCTGCACTTTTCTTACCTAATGATCTGTGGTATTTATAAATATCAATTGTCACATAAACTTACCTGATAAAGAGAAAAAAAATGATGGAGAATATATGCTTTTTCAGAAGGTTAAGCATTGGTTAGCATGTCATGCTTGCTATTAATGAGTAAGTTGGTGCTTGAGATTAAGTCATTGGTATAAAAGTGATCAAGTCAAGTTTAGACATAACATTTGGTGGAAAGGCTGGCCTCAAATGTTAGACAGAGGTTGGATCTAGAGAGAGGGGGGGTGGTATGGTAGTGGTGTATTATTAGGAATAAAAATATTTTTGATTCTTGACATGTAGGTTGAAAACACGTGGATAGCTGAATAAAGAAATGATATGAGAGAAAATAAGAGAAAATGATATATATAAAAAAAAGGGTTGGGAGGTAAGGAAAATGAGAGGGAGAGCTCACTAACTAGAGATGCTTCCCCGTATTATTATTATTATTATTATTATTATTATTATTATACCATCATTTGCCCTCTAAGTCTTTTAAACAAATATGTTTGGAAGACTTTGACCAAAATTAGAGGAGAAGATACTTATATTACCTTCTTAGCTACGTGGCATGAAAATGTTATCTTTGGCTTTTATTTACATGCTTGTATTAGAGTTTTTCTTCAAATTTTTGTTTGTGTTTATACAAGAGAGAGAGAGAGAGAGAGAAAGAGAGAGAGAGAGAGAGGATAATTCAATTGTCTTGCTTGTTAAGTGAAGCACTCTAAGTAATTAAAAATATATAGTAGAAAGATAAATGACATTTATGCATCCATAAATGAATTTTAGGGGAAGTGTCCCATAAGTAGTCACAGAGAATAAAGAAAGATCTTTAATTTTTTATATGTATAAGTGGTCGCGAAGACTTGAAGAATGATTCTTAATTTTTTTTGGAGATTAGTCACAAAGACCTAAAGAATTTTAATAAAGACTTGGAGATTTTATCATAGAGAAACATCACTACTTTATTTGAGAAATTGAAAGGGTAGAGATACAATTTCTTGAGATAATTTAGAGATTATTTGATTTCATATAACTCGTCAAGTATATATACTTGCTTCCTTTATTCTAGTTACTTTTGTTTTCTTATAAATTATTGGAGGTAAATCCTTGTAATCAATCTTTCTATCTATTTTTTTAGTGTGTGGCACTCATCAATGTTATGCCTATTGTCATAGTAAAAAAAAAAAAACAAAACTTATTAGAGTTTCACATGTTCATGCTATTTTTTATAGTATGAGGATATTACATAATCTTCTTTCCTTGGATAACATCTATCACCTTGGTATGTATAGTGGTTAGAGGCATGGTTAGAAGCTTAAGGAATGTCAAGTGATCACAAATGTATCTATTCGTGATTCTTTGAGATTCTCAAGTGGGAGATTGATGGTATTACGAATACTCTACTATTTAGAAACATAGGTTTCCCTGTCTCGTCATGCTTTCTCCTTCTACTCAAATATATTCTTCATGGCATGTTTAATATTAACAAGACTTTTCTCATAAACAGTATACATGTGTTCCCATAATAAGTAGTTATAGACTCTATTAATCAAGGCCTTAATGACAATAAGTTATAGTAGATTTTCCACATTAAGCATTTTTCATTAAATCTATGAAGGTATTCTTTAGTACTTTCATCTTCTCATTGAATAATGGCAAAGAGCTCAATCATACTTGTTTTAGCTAGAATAATGGTATTAAACGAAAGATGAGCTTAACGCCAAGATCATAAAGACCAATAATGGAATCAGGCTCAAGACAGTGATGTCACACCCGAGTATACCCTCAGGAGGTCATTACGAGGATTTTACATATAACTTCACTCTTTTAGGTCACAAGCTCCATGATACTTCTAATATTTTGGATGTGCTCTGTAAGATCTATAATACCATCATAGTTGTACAATTTGGTCTCTTCAGAGACATAATCTTAGAGAGGTGAGTGTGTTCTGTGATAAAATAAAGAGTCTTCTACCTAGTAAGAATTGTGTTCATTCTTATTCTTAAGAATTGGTGCAGTCTTACATCTAAGTCTTTTACAACAAAGAGCATATGAGCAAAACTCAAAATAAAGATTGATGGTGATAGTCGCGCTAATGTTTAGTACTTGTTAAAGAGTGCTCTTCATAGCGAGAATAACTCCTCATAGAGTTGAAGTGTTGTGTCTACTTTGCATTTTTTTTTTCATGTCCTTTAATGGAATTGAAGTTGTCTTTATGCATTTGGTGCATGTAATAAAGTTGTGTTGCATTTCCTGTTGATGAAATAAGAGAGTGTGAAGCTATTCTTATATGGCTCAAATAACATTGTTGAGCACTTGTATTTAATGAATGAGTTGATGGAAATTTAGAGGAGATAGAGTTCTTGTGATGAGGAGATCAGTTACTCTTTCTTATCCTAGAGTTTTTCAGCTAAGGAGTGAAAGGGAATAAACTTGCTTTTGTCAGTTTTCCTAGACGACGCTAATGATGAAGTCGTGAAAAACTTCAAACTAGATTTAGGCTTTTTGAGGTTGTGACCTAGGATGAGGTGACTGGTCTTGACTTTGTCCAGTGGGTGTTCATTTGAAAAACAAGTCCCTTGTCAAAATAGGGGACCATTTAATGCCTAAGTTGGTAAATATATGAGGAGTAAAATATGTGTGAAAAAAACATATATAAAATAGAAGAGTAAAAGTGTGTTGGACATACAAGTAATGGAGTCAAGTTAGCTTTAGTTTACCCCCTTTTTACTTGGTGACTTGTGGTATTTATAGATACCATAAGTTATATAAGCTTGCATGATAGAGACGAAAAAATGATGAAGAATATATGACTTTCTATAAGCTTGAGTATTGGTTGGTGTATCACATTTGTTATCAGTGGATAAGTTTTTTGCTTAAGAGCATGTCATTATTGATAATGGTGGTTAAGCTAGCTTAAGGATAGCCTTTAATGAAAAGGTTGGCCTCAGAAGTTAGAAAGATATTGTTTATTAATGAATGAGGGTGGTGTGGTGTAACACCTTTTAAATTCTTAATGATATAAATTTTTCATAAGCTTTGAACTCAGGAAAAACTGGGTAATTTTTTTAAAAAAAATTATCCTGCTAGAATTTCAGCAGAGTTTTCTTTACAGAAAACATAAGTTTTTCAACTTTAATAAAGTTCTACCTAATCTATAACAAAAAAAAAAAAGTGCAGCTTCAACTGAGGAATTACTCCTATCTTGGATGAGATGAACTTGTAAGCAAACATACATGATAAAATTCACATATCAAGATTATACATTTCAATCATAATAACAGGAGGTGTAAATTATTGTTTCTCATTAAATTAGTTAAACAATGTTTTTCTTTTCATTAAATCCTTACACACGAGCTTAATTGCCGATATCAGCCACCTTGATATCCTTTACCACCTATAACCTGGTTCAACCACTCATTGTTGATATTGATTTCAAATTGATATCATTAGTCATCAACACAAAAACAACTAATCAAGGTTTTTCCAATACCAATTACCCAGGTATCATTAGCTTCCAATCCTTAAATAGTTAATCAATTTTTTTATTGTGTCAACACCAGTGTAATCTCACTAGTGTCATTAGCTTCCATAGAATGAAATGGCTAATCAATTTCATGTTAATGTCAATATCAAAGTGATCCCGTTGATATCATTAGTCCCCATCATAAAAAATTATTTTCCTTTCTTAACAACATAACCATTACTAATTATCTTGACTAAAGAAGTTATTATAAAACTTAAAATCAATTTTAAAATTTCACCTTACATTTGAGACCTTTCATGACTTGGCCACATTTTAATAAATTAGTTTCCTGCAAGAATTTAGTTTCTACATTAATCTTTACATTTCAACTCAACAAGAAGTCATATTACACTATTCATAATAATACAATTTATTATCCGCTTCCTTAAATTATTCATTATACTAAATGACATAAACATGTAATAACACAGTCTTTCCAACTTTAATCTCTACTTGCGTTTCATTCTTTATACCTCTTCCTTGAGGTTATACACACACACATAATGAAATATTCTAATTCTTAGGGTAACTTCACCATCTACTCAAAGGTATCATTAATTTTAATAGTTATCTAAAATTTAATCATTTAAATCTCACTTTTTATTTTATCAATTTATGTAATGAACCTTAATTTATATTTTAATTTTTGACAAGCATCGATTCAGAAATGTAGCCCTAGCATGTAAAGATAACCATATTAGTTCACTTTGCGAACTTATCATCATGGTAAAGACTGTACAATTATAAAATTTATTCATTTCAATAACATTTTGGCAGCATTTTCTCTATACAGAACACTACTCAAATTTAATTCTTCTATATTTAATCTTATAGGAAGTAAAGTATACATATTCCGTTCAAAACATTTAAAGTGGTCTCAAGCTCACTTTCCGTCCAAATACATACTTAAATCTAGATTTTCTTTTTTTCCGCAATACACCCTCCACACAATTCATACGATACATTAGCATTACATAACTAATAAATAGAGAAAAATCAAACAAGCTTTTTTAAGGATCAACTTACTTAAAGATTACATTAATTAATTTTAATATTTAAAAGTTTACATGCCAAAAACTCTCATTTCCTAGACAACCTATATAAGTAAATGAAGATAGGATGATCCAAGGACTACTGAGGAGGTGCACGTGAAATACCAGTAAAACACAATTAAATTACAAAATATAAGTATGCATGTGCTATTACAATTAAACCTTTAATACATTTTAATCTCCTCAATTTGTACTCTTTATATCGACAAACAAATCTATTCCTCCTTACCATTCACAATATACAATCCTTATTTCTACTTGCTACCCTTAATCTCCCTCGGACATGAAAAACAATCATCATTTCAGAAAATATTAGATTCAATTTATATAAGATCTTTATTCTAATAACATATATTATCGATCTTCACAACATTTATAATAACCTTCTAGAAGGCAATTTAATCTTTAAGAACTTAATGTCTTACCCTAAAGACAAATAAATCTTTATAATGTATAATCCCGTCCCAAAGGAAATTCAATTCTCATAAGTTATTATCTCGCCTCGAAGATAATTAAGCTCTTTCAATGTCAACTTGTATTATTTTAGAATTAACAATTAATATGTAAACAATAACCTTCCATCAATTTAAAAAAAATAAAAACAAAACAATAGCATTCAATAACTAGGGATGAGCCCTTACCTAGAGCTCCTATGGTGTGTGCTTCCGAGAGAACCGGCTCCACAACGAACCTCCTCCCAAAACCCCAAGATTCAACCAATCAATAACCATTTTGTCATTTAAACCTTTCTGAACATTAATCATTCATTGAGATATTTCTTTATGCTTGATATAAACTTTACATTTTTATGCTCCAATTATTTTCATGTACTTATCTTTTTTCCAATACAACCAAAACATTAACATCCATTTTATTTTAATTCAATATAATTAATTTCCTTTAACCAATTTACTTATAGACCATCATCTTCCTTCCAATATACCAAGATAATAACATTTATTTTTAACTAAATTGTAACAAATTTGCCTTAACTAATTTACTTGCATCTAGTATAACCCAAATCGATTTCATTTCTAACCTTAAAATAGTATATTTACACAAGCTAGAGAGTTCAGATTCTTCATTTTCTTTCACACCTGATCGGCTCCATGCATAGCTTAAAAACCCATATTATATTTGTAATTTTTTTTTCTTTTATTTTTTTTTATTTTTAGCTACTTTATGTGAACAAAAATTAGTTTACCCACACACCATTATTCC
>Ga0307517_10007052_pt1 | contig 16480 bp, 19 predicted proteins | sample 23_EM_MG_FD_194515 | JGI IMG/M metagenome (GOLD analysis project Ga0307517, IMG submission 194515) | Populus trichocarpa ectomycorrhiza microbial communities from riparian zone in the Pacific Northwest, United States - 23_EM | ecosystem: Host-associated > Plants > Roots > Unclassified | place... | reverse complement strand
GCAATTGTCTGTTTGGTCCTCCCCCAAGACTGACTTCATTGCTACCCCCATCTGCCCCCCCACCCTCTCATCTCCTGCAACCCACTCTCCCAGATCACATTTAATGCTCTCTCTCTCTCTCTCTCTGTGCAGTAAATGTAATGTGGATTGGACTTTATAGAATTATCTAATCCAGAGGAGTATTAGTACAAAATTTAACCCCTAAGACAAAACCATGGTTTGTTTTTGAAAGGCCAAAAAAGGACTAATCTTGTTTTAACAACCAACCAATCAAGTCATGACTGCACGAAATGCTTGATTATGGGTTTAAACACGATTTCTCTCATCTTCACTTTTTACTACTACTTAATTGTAGCTTGTTTTTGAACTCAGTAGAACTCAGTTGAGTTTGATTTGACTCCGTCTTTTTGAACATTGATACCTCAGCTACTCCCGTAGTAGCAGGACGAGGAGGAGCATTTGTAGCTGATGGCGATTGTGGGGGTCTGATTGGTGATGGTGGTGCTGCACAAACTGGAATCACTGATCTTATTTGAACAGCTGGAGCAATCCTGTGAGGGTTAAACCCTCCAGTGAACATGGGCCTAGGAATATGGGTATTTGAGGGTGTATGGATGGAGGTTGATGCCATTGGAGATGGATTTGGAGACCCAAAAATTCTGCTACTAATGTGGGTTGACTCATGCTGGCTAGTGTTATCGAGCAAGGAAGTGACTGGCTTCCCAGTGTTGGAGAAAGGAAATGGCCTGTATATAGAACTTGAAGCATAAAGACTACTTGGATTTGAATTGCTTGTGCCCTCCTTTTCAATGGGTTTCTTGATGACATCTGATTTAGTGCCTAACCATTCTTCTTCATCTTTTAAGTGCTCTTCAAGTGCAACTGGAATCTCAGGTGCTTGAACTTGTGATTTTCCCTTAACTTGTAGTGGAATAGGCCTATTTAATATAAAGTGAGATGGATTGTCTATATGTGAGGTTGGTGGTAGAATCTTTGAAGTTGTTCTAGGTGGGGGTGGGGGTAGGAGAGACATAAAGGAGGAGTTTTGCTTTTGTGTTGAACCATCCGAGGCAGAATCCAATATAAGATCCAGGAGCCTCCAATGTGGATACTGTAGAGAGTTATTTGAGGTGGAGGAAGATGATGCACAGATACTGTCTCTGTGCCCCCTAACCATCCTTCTTCTTGCTTGGTTATGATCCCTGTTTTTTGCATGTTTAACTTCATCTTTGGATCTGAAATTTGACAGTACCCTTGCCACAACTGCTTGATCTTGTTCTTCACGGGTGTCTGTTTCTCTGCTACTCAAAGAATCCAAGTTTGGCACTGCACAAAATATATACATTGATTATGCAAATAATATAATTAACTATGAGAATAAACAAGAAATGAGGAATGAGATTTGTACTTCTTTTCAAAGCAGACCAGGCTGCAATAGCTGCATTCTTCTCAGCTTGTTTCTTTGTCTTTGCAGGCTCACCTGTGAAATTCATACCAGCAAGCTCCACGGTACAAGTGAAAACTGGGACATGACCAGGACCTGATCTCACAGTGGTATATGCAGGGAGGTTAAGCCCAGCTCTATGGGCAGTTTCTTGAAGCAGGTTCTTGTAAATTCCAGTCTCATCCTTCATTTGATTCCCAGAGAGAAACAATTAAGACTAGATCTAGAGGAATCAAATTGAAAATAAACTGGGTATATATCCATCCTCTAATCACCTTAAGCAATCAAGAAAACTAACTAAAACAAACCATCTAGAAAGATTATGGCAAAGTAAACTCACAAGAACTCTTGCTGTTAGAGACCTTGCTGGACCCCTTGAAGACAAAACATTAAGGGCAACTTCAGCAGCCGCATGCTCTGCCTGTCTTAATGTAGTGCAGTAACTGGGACTTTCAAAGATCTCACCATTAAAGTTCACAGAAGCTTTGAATCTTGGCGCATGATCAGGTCCTTCTCTAATGCAAGCATAAGCAGGAAGGTTGAAACAACTTCTTTGTGCAAGTTCTTGCAGTTGGTTCTTGAACATATCTACGCAAAAAGAGAAGCAAACAGTACACCTTAATCAAACCCACTTCCACATGTATCTCCATCATTCCAGTCAAAACAAAAGCAAGCTAGTGACAAAAAGAACAATATAGAGACAACATGGGGAAAAACCCATAATCTAAAGAGCCAAAAACACACAAAACTAAGACAAGATTAACAAACTCACCTACTGAGGCCTGATTTCTCACTTCTACATTGGCATGCTCAAGACAAAAACGTTAGCTGTTGCAATTGCTACTGATGTCTCATGTGAAGAAGAAATGATATGGAGTGCGGCAGTGAAAAATGTCAAAATAAAGCTTTAAGCTTACAGCTTTTGGTTTTGTTTTTAATTGCCTTTCTTGTTTTTCCTTCTATACACACACACACACACACACAGAGGGAAATAGGATCCCATGGATGTTTTTAACTCGCAAATAGAGGCACAGTAAACTTTCAACTATGAGGTGCAGAAAAACACAAATTCAAGAAAACTCCTTAAGAGGGGTAATTCTGACATTTCACATTTAGGTGTAGTGATGGTTAGGTCAAATTACAAAACACCCTACAAACTGTATTGACTAAACATGGGACTTCTAGTCTTTCCCCTACATGTCTTTCGGACGTCACCATTCTACTGTTCTTAGTTCTTATCTACTGGACATTCATCACATGAGATGGAAAATTTGAGAATGGCTTCATATCAAAATTCAAAACTCCCGGGGTTCTTTCTTTTACCCGAACGATGCACTCCACTTTTTCTTGATACAAAAAACATAACATCCTCGTATCAGCAATTGTTAATTGCCGTACAATAAAAGGTAAGAGCTAAAATTCTTTGTGAGTAGAATGATCGATAGAAAATTCTTCACCAACCAAGGTATAATAAGACAACGATCAATCAAGAGAAAACAATCAACTATAGAAAGGGTGAGTAGTATGATCGATCAAAAAATTCATCATCAACCAAAAACAATCAACTATAGAAAGGGTGTTCATGTAATCGACTAGGATAAAGTGATTGAACACAAAGAAAATTTCTTATAATCGACCAGAGCATGATTCCTTAACATGTATAACTAGTTAGAATTACATAACAAGTTAGGATTCATGAATTTGTCAGAAAAGAATCTATGTTTTAGTTAGAGTACAGTTTAAATTATGATTCAACATATAAACTTGAGGGTTTTATTTAGTGTAGACTTTGATGGAAAAGAGCTTGAGGTTACCATTTTAGTGGTCTTTGAAAAGAATGAGAGTGTTTAGGGTTCTTGAATTTTACGTCGTCTACGTCTAAAACAATTAAAATGTCAAACACATTTAAGAATATATTCAATAGTTTTGGGTGAATAACATAACTTTTCATGTCATATTTGTTCTATTCAATCAATTGATTTTAGTGTAAATATGATGAAGAAAATATTTGAGGCATTGTTTATACAAAAAAAAAAAAATATTTGCGCGTCAATCATATAAGAACATTAATGAGTCACTATCTATATAGAAAGATAAACTGACATCAATCATGAATAATATGATTTACTAAGTTTATGATCGATCAAAGTTAAGAAAGAGAGGACAACAATTGACTAGGAGAAAATGAGTAGTAAGGGTTCTTATCACCACCACCAACATGTGGTTCTTCTTCCTCATCATACTCTTCCTCAGCATGACCTTCCACCTGGTCTCTAGTGACCTAATCACCGTCCCTATTTAATACAAATCTCATCTTAGTAAGGGTTTTATGGGTTATTTTCATATGCTTAGAGTATAATGTCTTATCCGTACTTATTAGCATAATATTGAAATGCTAAAAAATGATGGATAAACATTGACAATAAGGTAATGACTTCTGTTTTTTATCATGTGCCATAATCATATTCTTTATCATTATGTAGAAAGGTTTATAAGCTTTCTTCTAATCATGCAATCAATCAAGCGCATATCTATTAAAGTAACCTCATCATAATGCCTATTTTTGGGCAGGATATCATGTGTTATAATCCTATGTAGCAATCTAGACTTAAGCATCAAGTATTGACTTTTAATTTTAGCAGCTAGTACAAAATCATGTCTACAGGTGTGCATTATGATGACATCATCATACACAAATCCCTCAATAGTAGGGATAATCTTCATCTAAAAAAATTAAGGCCATCATTGTTAATACCAAATTTTTTTTGCTAATATAGCACAACTATACTCTATACTCTTATTTTGGAGACTACTAGTAATTCTAAGCTCCATGGTTATCCTCATATTAGCAAAGAAAACATCCTAATACAAGCAAGGTATGTGAGTTTTTTCATATTATAAATCATACTTCAACCTATTTCATCAAACAATGATTCTATCCCAAATGTATTTAAATCACTCATATACCCCTTTAAATAGAAATAGCTCTATTTGAGAAGTATTCATATACCTTTCTACATTGTCACTTGTAAGAGAATGAGGATTATTGGCTTCTTTTCTCCTTGATTCAACATCTCTAGAACGCTTCTGAGGTGTCATACCCTTTGAAACTTGAAGAAATTAACTTGAAAAGGTTGGGTTTTGTTGAAATTTGAGAGATTTTTAGAAAAGGTTTCGGGTTAGGGTTTTCAAAATTGATTTGGGGATTTTGTGAGATGTTGAAAAGAGATAGTAATATTTATATTATCGAGCAACCGATCGACTAGTTGCCCTGAGTTAGTTCAACCAATCAACCAGTTTAAACTCAACCTTGAAATTTCCTAATTTTCTCTTTTGATCATGTGTATGCATCAAATGCATGTAGATTTCCATCTTTACTTTCCCCATCTTCTATGTAAGGGATTAACACATTTCTCACCATAGACAAAGCCTCCTCAATTTTTACAATCACCAAATTCCCATTGATGATAAACTTGACCTGCTGATGTAAGGAAGATGTGACAGCCTGAGCTGCATGAATCTAAGGCCTTCCTAACAACATGTTATATAAAGGATGGATATCCATCACTTGCAATATCACCTGGAATGGTTGAGGGCCAATGATCAAGTCAACATCAATATTCCTAATAATTGGCCTTAGTGACCCATTGTATGCTCTGGCAGTCATGGTACTCGACTTCATATGAGAGGCATCAATAGGCATTGTATTAAGCACATGCCTTGGAAACATATTTAGAGTAGAATCATTGTCTATGAGCACCTTAGAAATCATACAATCTTTGAATTTTACCGTGATAAATAGCGGTTTATTATGACTGGTCCCTTCAGGATCAAGCTCGTCGTAGGTAAAGTACAAGTAGTTGGTGACTTGAATCCTTCCCACCAAATGTTCTATGAAATCCTATGTGATATCTTGAGGAACATACACATCATTAAGAACCTTCTGAAGAGCGTTTCTATGCAATTATGAACTCAGCACTAATGACAACAAAGAAATCCTAGTGAGTGTATTTTTTAATTTATCCACCACACTATATTCAGTATGCTTCATCAACTAAGTTGGAGGATTTTTCTCTTGAAAGCAACATATCCATCAATATTATGACCGGCGATACCAGCATGGTATTCATATTTTTTTATCGGGTTTGTACCAATGAGGGAATGGTGGTTATAAAGGTGTTAAAGGAACAAGCGCAACCTAGCCAATACTGAGAAGCCTTTGGTACATTTCACTGAGAAGTATGGGTAGTGGTGGAAGTTGTTCTTGATTTCCTAGGAAGTTTCTTTGTGGGTAAGAGGTATTGCTGGTCTGGTTATTTGTAGGGTTGGTATGAGTGTTTGTTTGGCTTCCAAGAAAAGACGAGGTAAAATTTATATTAGATATGGCAGGGGTAAGCGCAAATGTTTTGAGGGCATAGTTGTCTTGGTAAGTTTTCTTCTTCCCTTTACCTCATCTTTTGACATTGTGAATTTCAGTTTCCTTTCTTCGTCCAGCAAAACCTCTTTTCTCATTGGGGTATGCAATCCTACCTATCCGGATGGTTTGCTCGATCCTTCAGCTATTACAACTAGGTCAGAGAAATTTTACGCAGATCTTCCAACCAAGTATTCAAAATACAGGGCCTTGAAAGTGCTCAAGAATAAACCAATCATCTCTTTTTCCAACAATGGAGGATTAACCTGTGCAGCTAATTCGCGCCACCTTTGGGCGTATTCCCTTACGGACTCTTTGTTGCCTTTCTTCATAGCTTGTAAGCTTGATCTATCTAGGGCCACGTCCATATTGAACTTATACTGCCTAATAAAGGCATCAACCAAGTTCTTCCATCATTTTACATTGGTATTGTCTAAACGCATATATCAAGTGAGAGCAGCATCACTCAAACTGTTTTAAAAGAAGTGTATCAACAACTTCTCATCATGAACTACCTCAACCATTTTATTACAATATGTTCTAAGGTGGGTTATTGGGCATTGAGTTCCAGTGTACTTGACAAATTTTGGCACTCTAAACTTCTTTGGAATGACCATGTTGGGCATTAAACACATCTCAGTGGCCTTTATGGGATCATACAAGTTATTCCATTTAATTGCCCTCATTCTTTCTTCTATAGCAGCCAATTTTTTCAGACCATCCTCCTTCAGTACCTTATCCTTTTCAAATTCCTCCATTGTTAGGTCAACAATATGGGGCATCCTTAATGGTTATGTTGGTCGAGCGGGTGAGAAATGTGCAGCATGTTGAGATTCAGGCGACATCCTATTTACCCCCATAATTGGTGGATTGAAGGGAATAGTAGGCATCGGTGGAGGCTAAGCTGTAAATATTAGCTGGGAGATGTTCCTTCTCCAAATCTAGACCTCATAGCCTATTTGAGTAAACTAATAAACATTACTACATCCTCCTTTAGACTTTCCAACGTTTTTTGGTGTTGGGTGTCTAACTAGGCTCTTTCTTTATTTTTCATTTATCTTTTTCGCAGTCAAGTATTATAGATGCATTTCAATGGAGGACCTATATTTCCTGTGTATATATAGAATATGATAATTTATAAGCACGTGCACAAGATGCATGAGTATGGATGAATAAGAAAAGTATATTGGATATGGATTTGCTCTTCGGGGGTGACATATGGTCGTTACTCTTTGGATATGCGGTCGAGCTAGAATCTGATATCGTGTTATAATGCAGAGAGTAGATTTGTCTTGTCTTTTGTCATATGGGTTTTCAGCCATACATACATAATGTTTTTGAATAAAATGGGGATCTTAGCTCTTTTATTAATCATCAAGAGTTTTTTATTACAATGGAAACTGCTCTAATCTACTACACAAGAAGTAAATACATTGTCTTTATTAACTATAGCTTTTAGACCAAAGGTTTTGCATGTCTTTTTTTTATAGATATTTTTTAAGAAAAAATATTTTGTTTTGTATTTAGTTTTTGAAGATTTGTTTTTTTTTTTCCAATTTTGTACATATAAGCTTTATTTTATATAAAAAAGTTATTTTGAAATAATATTTCTAATATGTCCGACGTTGCATAATATTTTTTTTCCTTTTCTTTTATTCACTCAGTTTCATGTGTTTTTATTTTTATTATCCTTTATTGATTTTAATAAACAAATTCAATAGATACAAACATTTTTTTATTGATTTTAATAAATAAATTCAATAGATACAAACATGTAAAAATTTTATTTTATGAGATCAAATATCTCAATTTACATCCATCTCTTAATTTATCCAATTTCTCTTATAGTTATTGTTAACGATTTTTTTTATTTACATAAATCATAGATAATTATTGATTTATTTGATTAGATATTTGGATAAACTTTTCGATTTATATTTTGATTTTTGTGTGTAAAAATACATATCAAAACAGCAATATATTCAAATATTTTCTTAAAAAAGAACTTACAATCCATAGTGAGATACGATTCAAATAGCTAATTTTATTTCCATTGAAGGACAAACTCGAGATGACAACTCTCTTTTTATATTTTTGGATTTGACCACTGAGTGCACCTATACAAACATTTGTGAGGACATCGTAGATATATCCTATGAACATTACACAAGTAATTGATTGTTGGAAAATAGTAGAGCTTTTATTAGTTTACTAGTTCTACGCCAGCGTTGCTATAGGGTATTTTTAAAAAAGATTTATTTATATTTAATTATATAATAATAAAAATTTATATTTTACAGAATTTTAACAATTTTATTGAATATTTAATTTTTTCATAATAAATTTTCATAAAAACTTCAAAGATCTATATTTTGAGAAAAAAATGTATTTCTCTTGTCAGAATTCTTTTTTGTTATTAATGTCTTTGTTATTTTGTGGGACAATGATTTTTTTATTAATAAAAAATAATATCAATTAAAATAAATATATGCAAAAATCAAATAATTTAAATTAAGTAAGAAAGAAATGCATTTATTTAGTCAAAGCTTCATTTCTTTTTTATGAAAAAGCCGATTATCTTGCTAATATAACAAAAAAAAACATTTGTGCAATGGATGCGTTTTCAATATCATTGATTTTTTTAATTGAAAAAAATGACATGCTTAATAAAATAAATTAAAAATAATTCAAAATACCTCATTTTCTTACTAAATCATTTTCATCATCCTCCTGTTTGTTATTATAATTATAATTATTTTTCAAAATATTTTTTGTTTGAAAATGTAATAAAATAATTTATCTTTATTTTTAAAAATTTATTTTTAATATCAACAAATTTAAAAATATTTAACAAATTAATTTAAAATACAGAAAAAAATTCAAAATTTTTTAAAAACACTAAACACAAAAAATAAATAGACTTACTTGGTGTTATGCCTGACCCAGTTATTAATTGCCTTGATACACCATACGGCAGGGCGACCCCGATGGCAACCAAATTAGGAATCGAGCTGGTGGCGGTCAAAATCATTGTCTCCGAAATTGAGAGGAAGAATTATTGGAAGGCACCAACTGATTCCTCAAATAAAATGAAATTGGACTCTTATCTAATTCCAGAAATACAAGAATCAAAACTGAAAGTAACTCACTCATACTAACAACACACCATTCCATTCCACACCCTAAAAGCACAATGGTCAAACCAACAAAGAGTTTTTCAAGCACTCCCTCTGAAGTTCCCCCATGTTTGAAGTTGAATAACTAACCATTTAGTCAGCTCACCCCCAGCACTCGACAAATCAGATCCTCTTCCATTTCCTAGGTTTGGTGCTGATCAAATCCACATCTATGATTGTTGGTTCTCAGTTGTCAAGCTGCCACTGCTGCTCCCACCACCCATACGGTTGGATTCCCCCACTCTAGCTGCCAAGGCAAGAACTTCAGGTGACATCTCCCAGCTTCCACTCTTTCTTCCCCAACTCGATCGCCTAGGATGTATTCCACCACGGTCTCCAACTTCATCTACTGTGGTCCTGATATCCAGGGATAATTCATCTAGTTCACCATCTTTTATGTTCAGCCGATCGTTGTCAGCAAGTTGTCCTTCGCCATCAGTCATAGCATTCATGTCTCCCCATACTGTTTTCCTACCCATTTCCATGTCACCTACAGCTTTACCCATATTTGGACTCATGAAGCCCCTACCAAGTGTTCGAGCTGGTAGTGCAGGTTCCCCGGGCACCTTTGCCCTGAAATTGTTCTTGGATGGGGGGATACTGGAGCAAAATATTTCCTTCAAGTTCTCTACCACTCCTTTATAAAAGGGATTTGCGTGCCTGTCATAGCGATATCTGAAATTCTCATAAGTAGTCTGCACAAGCAAGGTGGACCATTAGTAAAAAGTGTATTGTTAATAACAGAGACTTTGATTCAGAGTGAATGAATGGAATTCTTCATAAAAGAGGAAGATTACTCTCATACCTGATTTGTGCAGATGAGATACAAATGGAAGGCAGTAAGGCCACCGACAAACCACATTGATATGAAAGTATAAACTATTAAAACAATCGAGGCAGGGGTTTTGATCATTGCTTTCCAAATTAATGAGTTCTCTGATCCCATGATCTTCCTAATGTAGACCCAGCAGAATGAAAAAACATATATACAGAGAAGGGTCGTTGAGAAGACAAACATGAAGAAGAATCGATAATTTCTCTGCACCCAGAAGCATATCAATCAATTTAAGGAGCCATGACACTCAAAAAGACAACCAAGGCACCAAATAAATCCAACTACTTTCCAGGCCAGCAACTTGAGAAGTATTAATTCTAGAAACTTGATATCAGAATTTGCTAATTTATATGCATGAACTATTTATATTCAATACATTGACATTTCATTAAGTTTTCAAATTATCAATAAAAAACAGGGACCATATGTGTTCAGACGCATCAAATTTTGAGATAGCATCAGCAAGACAGGGCTGAATTTTCATGGTCAAAGAAAGCAGAACCCAACTTCAAGCTTGGGTCCATTTAATTATCACCCTTCAGCAGAAGAGAATCAAGAGATCCACAGCAATATGACTACTTATCCTAACCAATTGATGTCATAGAACCAGATATAATTTTTCTTTTATTTTGTGTTGAAAATCATTTCACAGCTACAGTATCACAATTATAAAAAAGAGGATCACTTACCAAGCCAATACACTGCCCAACCCAAGGGCAGTGATGGTCAAATCTTTCTACACAGTTATTGCATATTGAACAATGCGAGCAGCGAGGTGGTCTGTAAAGCATGCAAGTATCACAATACTTGACTTTCACAGTCATTCCATTGAATTCCACCTCCTTAATGCGTGGCAGGCGTAATTGTGGAGTTTGACCGGACCCAACATCTGCACTCCCATAAAAGCCATCCGGTTCTGGTGGATATGCATTGCGTGGAATTATGCCAGGATCCCTTCCAGATGTTAGCAGGAGAAGAACTAAATCCTGAGATGTCAGAGACATTTATGAGCTTCATGTTCAGTCTTACAGAACCAATTTCATTATCAGGCCCATGAAAGACATAGCATAGACGACATTTCACACATATTTTGAGCTTTCACTTCAGGAACAAGATATCCCTTTGCAACGCCGTCCACCATCCTCAAAATTAGTGCAAAAAGTGCCTCACATGCATGACAAGAACCACACAAGTGTATGCAGGTCAAAACAGTGTGAAGCTAGGTTTGACATAATTTGGTTGTAGCAGATTCAGAAAGGCAAAATGACAATAAAAAGAAACATAAAAACTGCACATCCCAAAAAAGTAAGAGCAAGGTATAATCCAAGAATGGCATTTACATGATATTTTGCTAGGCCACATATGTTTACAAATCAAATCACATGCAACCCTAGCTTACATGGTAACCCTAACACCAGCCTAACTGTATGATGTATTAAAGGTAAAAAATGTAACCGGGCTTTGGTATAGACAGAACAAGGCATAAAATTTGATGAATTATGTATAATCTGAACACCCTGAAAATAAATTATGATGATACGTTGGCAGTTATGCATATATCCTTTTTTAATTCGCTAATAAATCTAATTGGGTTTGGTTGGTTATTAGCGGCAACATGGATAGTTATTCATTGTTTGTTCCCTACAAATTTTCTACTACTAACAGCAATCCAATTCTCTCTAGTTACAAAATATTTAATTAGAGACTTCCTAAATTACTTTTAAAATATAACCATGAAATTAAACTGACCCATCAAACTCTAAAAAAATATCACACTGAAATTATATCTGAAAGTTTATTTATATTTTCACATTAGCATAAGTTATTTTCCAATTTATCATTTTGAATTTCTTTTCATTATGCTTCCTGTGCTTTAAAAGAAAGTCCTCTTGGTGAAACTTCATAAGACTTGAACCATACATGGTGCCACAATCTTCTTACAAAAAAATACATTTGCTTATTAGCTGTCACGAAAACCTCATCTTATGTGAAACAATATCCCATTCCTATTCAGTTTCAAAACTTCTTTTCCAGATTCTCTAATGCTAAACATTTTGCTAATGTATTCACGTTGTTCAAAAGATAAAAATAAAAATAAAAATTTTCATACTTAGTTATGCAAGGTCACATAACAAACTCGACCAAAGTATTAATGATTTCTTATTTATTTGTTGTCTAAAGTTTGTTGTTACTGTAAATGTTGCAGTGAATGGTTATTGATTAAAGTTGTTTTTATAAGATTATTTAGAGATGGATAAAGGAAGGTGGAAAAATAAGAAGAAAAATTAAGGAAGAAAGAAAGGTTGTGAGATGAAGTGACAGCAAATATTAATTCATTCCATCCTTTCACTTGCTTGCATCACATGTATATATAAGAAAAGAGTATAAAATTACTTTACTACCCTTGACTCCACTCTATAAATAATAATTGCTCCTAACACTCCCTCTCAAGATGAGGCATAGATATCTCTCATGCACATCTTCCTAATAAAGCCTTTAGTAAACACATTAGGTAATTGTTCTTTAGTTTTTACATAGATATCTCTCATGCACATCTTCCTAATAAGGCCTTTAGTAAACACATTAGGTAATTGTTCTTTAGTTTTTACAAAAAGAATACAAATAGTCTTCTCATTCAACTTCTTCTTAATAAAGTGTTTATCAACCTCAATATGCTTCATCCAATCATGTTGAACTGGATTATGAACAATGTTGATAGTTGCTTTGTCGTCACAAAACAACGTCATAAGACCACCAACAGTTATTCTCAGCTTAGCTTATGCATTAGATTTTTTGCCACAAAAGTTCACACACTCCATATGTCATTGCTCGATACTCTGCTTCTACACTATATCGAGACACTACAGGTTATGTTTTACTCCTCCATGACACCAGATTGCCACCAATTTCAGATGTGGATTTTCTATCATCCAACGATCCTACCCAGTCAACATCGATTAAGGCTTTTACCTTTAAGTGCCCATTATTGGGGAACAACAACCCTTTGCCAGGAGCAGACTTTAGACATCTAAGGATGCGATAAACAACATCAAGGTGGGATGTGTGAGGATCATGCATAAACTGATTGATAATACTAACTGAATAAGCTATATGAAGTAGAGTATGTGATAAATAGATCAACCTACCAACTAACCTTTGGTATGTCTCTTTTTCAGCTACTTCACCTTCACAATTGGCTGGGCTTGTTTTAGCTAGTACATCAAGAATATATTTTCTTTGAAAAATAAAGATGCCTTTACTTAACCTTGCAGCTTCAATTCCTAGAAAGTAACGCAACCTCCTAAGGTCTTTGATTTTGAATTCTTTAGTAAGATACTCCTTCAACATATAAACCTCCTCGTGATCATTTCCTGTCACCACAATATCATCAACATATACAATGAGAATTGTAGTCTTGCCTTAGTGATGTTTGATGAAACATGGTGTTGTCTCCATTGCTTTGTTTGTACCCAAATCAAACAAATGCCTTGTTGAATCTATCAAACCCTGCACGAGGAGATTTCTTAAGGCCATATAAAGCTTTTCTCAACTTGCACACCTTGCCCTTTGTCTTCCCACAAGAGAAACTTGGAGGAATTTCCAAATACACTTCTTCCTCTAAGTTTCCATCTAGAAAAGCATTCTTAACATCTAATTGTTGCAAGTCCCATCCTAGATTTGTTGTAATAGATAACAACACCTTGATTGAGTTCATTTTTGCAATAAGAGCAAACGTTTCCTGCTAGTCAATTCCATAAGTTTGGGTATATCTCTTAGCAACTAGCCTTGTACCTATCAATACTTCTATTTGGCTTCTGTTTAATAAAGAAAACCCATTCACAACCTACCACTCTCTTTATTGTAGGAAAAGTTGTGAGCTCCCATGTGTTATTTTTCAACAAAGCTCTTATTTCCTCTGCCATGGGTTCTTTCCACCTGGTATTTTTAACAACTTTCATAAAATCCTTAGGAATAGACACATAAGACAAGGAGGATACAAAAGCTCTTTATGAAGGTGACAAGTGATCATATGACACAAAATTAGATAAAGGATGTTCGATATAACTTTGAACTCCTTTTCTAAGAGAGTTAAAGGAAGATCATCAATAGAAGGAATAACATTGTCAGTGGAAGAGTTTGGAATTTAATAGTCATGTGTATGCTGTAAGGTTGAATTCAAAGATGGTTCTTGGCTAGATATTGTTGATTCATTGACTTCTTTCATTTTTTTTCTTGCGAGTGTAAGCCTACCAAACCTTCTCCTTTTGTCCCTTTCTAGTTTCCCCATCATCTTCCTGAACAATTTTTTTCTCTCCTTCTAGTTCCTCATCACTCCTACATTCCTTGACTTCTGCTGGATTTTCATTTCCTTTCTCTCTCTCCCCTTGATTTGCTCCCTCCAATTCTAGCCCAAGATTAAACAAGGTAAGAGATGCCAAGAACATATCCTCACTCTCATTGACCTCCCCCTTAAGATGTGAGATGACAAAATATAACTCATTTTCACAAAAAGTGACACAATGCCAACAAACATTTTTCTACATGGAGGATGATAACATTTATACCCTTTCTAGTAGCAAAGTACCCAATGAAAACATATTTCAATGCTCGCGGATCCAACTTACCAACAGCTTGTCAATGATCCCAAACAAAGCAAACACACCCTGAGGTTTTTTGCAGGACAATGTAGGAACTCTATTGGAGTTATAAACTCAAGAACTCTCAGTTGCATCCTATTAATGAGATATGATATTGTAAGAATCTTATCTCCCATATGGGTTTGGAGCAAATTCCTTGTAAACATGAGAGATTTGGCAACTTCTAATAAGTGTTTGTTCTTTCGCTCAGCTACATCATTCTAATTTGGAGTATTTACACAACTAGTCTGATGCAAAATCTCATGTTCCAACATAACCTCCATCCATGTACTTTGTACCATCATCACTCCTTAAGATTTGAACTTTAGCATTAAATTGTGTAAAAATCATGTTATGAAACCTCTTAAAGCAAGAAAACACTTCACTTCTATTATTATGCATCAAATAAACTCAAGTAGTACGACTATAACAATCAATAAAAGTAACAAACCACCTACATCCAAATAAGGAAACAACTAGACTAAGACCCTAAACATCTGAGTGGATCACCATAAAAGGTTTACTACTTCTATTATTAGTTGAGGAATAAGTAGCATGTATATGCTTAGCAAATTCACAAGCATCACAAGATAAAGTTGTTGTAGTACATTGCTTAGATAGTGCTGGAAAAAGCTTTCTTTGAGCTACAAAAGATGGATGCCCCAATTAATTATGTCACGAAAGTAATTCTTGATTGACGTCTTTAAAAATGGTCATCAACCCATGTTTGAACTCACTTGTGTTTTCTAGACCAACAAAACCAGCTTCTACCAAATATAAGCCATCATTCACTCTACCATAGCCAATCATCTTCTTCGTCTTCAGGTCCTTGAACACATAATGAGTGGGAATAGAATGAGACTTTACCCTTTAATATTTAGTTATTTTAATAATAGATAGAAGATTTGAAAAGAACTTGGGAACATGAAGCACAGAGGTTAAAGATAAAGTAGAAATACATTGGATTGAACCTTTACCAGAAATGGGAGAAATAGGGGCTTAGGAACCATCAGCTATAAGAACTTTATCTTTACATGAGAAAGGATTGTAAAATGAAAAAAAATTTGAAGACCAAGTCATGTGATCATTGGCTCCTGAATCTATAACCCAAGGATCAAAATCAAAAATGGTTGAGGAATTAAAAGCTATCATTGGCATACTTGCATGTGCAAAGTTGGATTAAGAGGGAGAAACAAGTTTGTTAGTTAGATGTCCAAGTGTTTGAACCTCTTCCTTGGACAGAGTTGGGGTGTTTGATTGACAATCAGGAACTGGACTTTCAGTTATCTCTGACACAAGTGCTTGTGATCTAGGATGACCAATTCTTTTCCCACCTCGTTCCCTTAAAAGACATCCATGTAACTGTCGATATGTCTCCCTGGTATTTTGGTTCGTCTACAATAATCACACATCAGTTGTTATTTTGTCTGCTAACCTTGGTTCACTAAGATGTGTAAATCCTTCTCTAAAGTTTTTCTGATTGGAGAGACCTATCATGGCTGACCTCTGATTGGATGCGACATGGCATTTCTACTTTCCTTTTACTAAACATGAGAATAAGTCTACCTCAAGGAAAGGAAGGGAAAGGCTCTTTCCCAAAACATGAACTCTAATTTGGTCATATTCAATGTTTAACTTGCCTAGGTAGTCATAAACACATTCCTTATCAATTAGTTTTTGAAACTTTATCAATTAGCCTAGAAAACCTGGTAGAAGTTTAACTCCTGCCACAAATTACTCAATTCAGCAAAGTATTGGGCTATAGACATATCACCTTGCTTGGTTTCATGAACCTTTTTTTCGTAGCTTGTAAACATGTGTATCATTGCCTAATGGTGATCACATCTATCTGGCAACATTCTAGATTTTTAAAGCAGAATCCAATATGAGATAACCACTAGCAATCAAAGATTGCATGGAGTTGATGAGCCAAGACATGACTAGAGAGTTTTTTTACTCCTATTGATCGAATAT
>Ga0307517_10007050_pt1 | contig 16486 bp, 5 predicted proteins | sample 23_EM_MG_FD_194515 | JGI IMG/M metagenome (GOLD analysis project Ga0307517, IMG submission 194515) | Populus trichocarpa ectomycorrhiza microbial communities from riparian zone in the Pacific Northwest, United States - 23_EM | ecosystem: Host-associated > Plants > Roots > Unclassified | place... | reverse complement strand
CCCATCACCATGTGATTTTGCCACGTTGCCTAGTTCTCATCTCATGCTGGTCCCTCCCCACTACTCCCTCACCATTTACAATTACAAGCTATTTTACAAGTGAGAGAAACAGGACATTCAAAAAAATATAGGAAACTAAGAAAAAGAGACACAAATAAATCAATTACTTAATATATATTTTTAAGAGCATGAAAAGATCAAAATAAATAGACTTTTTTGGAAGTTAAAATATAAAAGTAAACATATTATTTTTAAAAAAAATAGTATAGAACTTAATGATAAAATAAACTCACATGTACGTGCTTTTTTTTGTAATCATTAAGGAAGTAAAAATAATTTAAATTCCAAATATTAAAATATTGTTACATACATACGTACCACATGCTAATTATGTCTCAGAAGTTGGCTACGTATTTCTCACATCATCGATTTAGAAAGCTCCTTTTGAGCTTCGGGGACCTTTTCTTTATGCTTTTTGGTTCGAAGGTAGTTCTCTTTGATCTATTATTTTGTACCAAAAAAGGAAAAAAAGTAAGTTGCTTAAATGGGCATGGTATAATTACATTAAGGAAGTATTTAATCTGGTCAAATAAACAGTTAATTAGTTGAAAAACCAAATATAGCTAGCGATGCTGCCCTATACATAATATATTTATAATATGCATTTCTTTATATTAGGTTTAGTGATGGATTTTTTCACAATTATTGATGTCGAAAGGAGGCAAGAGAAACTAAAGTACAAACAGGAAAAACCGGAGCATCTTCTTTTCCATCCAATTTGTCAACATCCTTAAGTTTTGTAATAATAAAATAAAAAAGTTGCAGGAATTATTATTTGACAATATTCACCGCAGTCGAAATAAGAAGAAGGGTCCAAAAAATCAAACTGTGGAGAGCAAGGACGTCCATGCTATGAGAGAAATGCATTGTGCAGTATCAGCTTTCAAATTTTAATTTGAGCTAGCTAGCTAGCAACATCAACGTTATTGGCTAGGAGATTGTCTGCACCTTCGGATCAATAATTCAATGTATTGCTTTGCTTATGTGTGTGAGCTTTTGACCCTTTAAATTATTGTCTCGAGCTGTTTGAATTTGCTGTATAAAGCCAATCGTGCACATCCTAGCTCTTTCCTTTTATGAGTGTTCTAGCACTAGCTAGGGTTTATCTCTTTGCTCATCAAATGAAATGAACCACACACCTACGCTAGCCTCTATGATCAGCAGATTCCATTGAACTTTGCAGGCCTTATCCTGTTTTGAAGGTGGACCTAGCTGCTGCAGAATAGTGCTTCAGGATAGAGTTGCAAGTGCATTAGGGCTACGTACTTAGCAATCTTGTTCCTGATCGATCTTATCGATCTTTACTAATCAATGAAGAGTTATGGTCCTAGCTAGCTAGGAGTTATGATCATCACTAATCTAGGATGTTGCATCGCCTGGATATTTCATCTTATACAGGTTTGAGAAAAAAACATTATCCAGAATCATCTGGGTCATGTTCATCTCAGTTCTACATGTTGGCTCTTGATGTCTTATAATTCCTTGCTGCTCCCGAGCACTCGCAGCAAGGCTAGATCGGAATGAATGATTTCGATTAAGACCCTTCGATGATAATTAAGTTAGCTTTCTCATCTCTTTTATGAAGAACAAGTGTGTGCATGTGCGTTTTATATCTTCCTTGTACTTATTATGTGTCTGCATGTGTACATTTTATATCTTCCAATTGTACACTTGCTGTGTAATTATTATTTTAGGATAGAAAAGACAGAGATGTTAGAAATTGTTACTTTTACTATGGTTTTTAATATTATTTGTGTTTTAATCCTCGGTTAGAGCTAATTTAAATATTATTCTTAATGACAGAATAAGCATAAACAACCACGCACAAGATTTAATCTAAATCAAGGGCAATGGAGGAGAATCGGTCAAACGTAGCCAGGTGGTCAAGACCATAAACTCCAGCACTTGTCCACCTCAATCCAAACTATCATCACATGGCTGTCTGTCGTCTATATCATATGTTGCCATGTCCAAATTTTCCCATTTGTCTTTTCATCTTTGATCCATGTAGAAAATACTGCCACAATTCCTTCTTAAGTCAACAAGATTCCTTTTCTCCAAATTAATATCTCATTAGCTAGATACCATGTTGTCACATTGCGTTAAACCCCACAAATTATTTGATAATGATATGCATTAGCATTTCATCTGTTGATCTCGATCCATATATATATATAGAATTATTATTGTTGTTATTATATGTTAATTTGAGAAATTAATCTTTGTTAATTCCATTATTGTTCCCTGAGGATCCACGCCGGCAAGTAATTAGTGATGCAAACAAAGTACATACACCCAATTGATTAAGAATTAAGTAACATTATATCCCAATCCAATACTTAATTAATTACTACATCTCGTTGTCTTACTAGTGATTAGAATATTATTAGTTTCAAATAACGGCTAATTAATTAAGTATATATATATTTATTAAATATAAATTGCAAAGTTGATGGAGTCATTCTGAAAGTAATAGGAGACTTATTCTTAAAGCAATTATTAATGGAAAACGAGTCGAACCTTTGAGTTACTGAGTCGGATATTCCATTGTTCTGAAAGTGATTATATATTTTTATTTCAATGATATCGTAAGTTTCAACATACAATATATCAGGTATATTGTGTGTGTACCTATAAACATGTCATTACCAAAAAATCGATGAAAACCAATGGAATTACTGACGAAATTTTTTTGTCAGTAATTTTTACCGACAAAAATAATTTCGTCTCCAATTCTGTCGGTAATTTTTACCAACGGAAATATTTTACTGACGGTTTGCGTGCCCCACACCGACGAAATGAATTCGTCAGTAAAACTGTTTAATGGTGTAGTGTATGTACAACTGTATTTGCATTAATATATTTGCATTAATAAATTTGACTAATTATTTAAATTAAGAAAATTATAATTTGATTTCTATATTTTGGGCACAAAAATTATAATCTGAACCCTATATTTTGGGCACAATCATGTATTAGTGTCTTATTTTTTTTAAAAAAAATATCTCTCTTTATTCCTGAATTTTGTATTTCATTTATAAGTTGTTTAGCCTCTTCCCTTCCTTTGATATAATGCAAAAATTAACGAAATTCATGCAATCAAGATCTGACTTTCACCCCCAAATTAATTTTTGGAAACCACACGGATTAAAACGAAATTAGGAATAGAAATTATTTAGATTGAAACTAACAAACACAAGTCAATGAAGTAAAATTCAAAGTGGATTAAAGGACTAGATTGTGATTTTGGAAACAAGAGGGACCAAAATTTAAAATCTCTCTAATATAGAGGAATTAATTATAACTTCTCATTTCAATATGATACAAAACATTAAAAGTATCAAATTCAAATAAAAAACTCCCAATTCCTCCCCTCCACGTGATACAAGCATATATTTTTTCAAATATAGAATAATATCTTTTATTTTTGTGATAATCAGAATATAATTAAATTAAGTAGTTAAAACTTTCATAACATAAAAATACATCAATTTAATACTTTTTTTATATTAGGAAACAAAGTTTGGACCACGTACTCAAACATACACTAAAAGCAAACCGATTTTGGAATTCAATGCATTGGTACATGATAGTGCTATAGCTAGTGGTATCAATAATGTTAGTGTACTGCTAGCTATTGAATGATCAATGCCTCTTGCCCAATTTCCATCCATCGAACTAGAAAGAAAAAAAAAAAATCCACTTCCTTCACTGTTTGGGTACAACAAAACGACATGGTGCATTAGTCTCGTCAACCTCTTTGAAGGACTTGTCTCGGTGACGATTGGGAGGCAGATTACTACTATGGTGTCAAATCAATTATCTAGTTGACACAAGCATTGCCTTTTTCTATTTTTATTTTTATTTTTACAGTACATTACATTTTTCCTATAAGTTTTCGTAATATTTTTAACTCTCATAAGCTTCATTGAGCTTAATTATAAAATAATTTCAGTATAAACAAATTGTAAATGAATTGCTAGTTGAATCCAGGAGTCGACTGGAAAACTAGTGAATCAGAAACATAACAAGTTCTCCCTCTTGTTCATTTTTGATAACTATGTTAATATTGTGCTAAACATAAATATGAGGATCGAACCAACAAGGGATTTGGCAAGGGGTTAGTTCATCTCGATTTATTGATTGAATCAACAGCTCAATAATCAGTTCATAAGGTTTATCTTTTTTATCTCTTGATGATATTCGTGTATAATCTTCATGAATTTTGGCAGATTTCACACCATTTTAAACTTTTAAAAAATTTAATTTATAATAGTGATGTATTTATTTATATTTTATTAACTAAATGATTCGAAGAAACTGGGTGGTTTAACCAATTCTGTAAAAAACTAGCCAGTGGTTCTTTCTACGGTTTATTACACTTCAACAATCTGTGTTAGTTCAACAATCTTCCATGAAAACCAGACTGGTTCAGTGGCTTTCTTTCTTGCCTGCTCTCAGGTTCAGTCGATCATGCTGTTGTTCTTGTTGATGATAATGCACAATGGAACTTGAAAGACAACGCAGGGCCCTTCCTCCATAATGTGGCTCCCATATATGCCTCTAAAATCAATACCACCATCAATCCGTACATCTGGGACCCTATATCATGTGATGTGTGCTGTGTTTTCTGCACAGTGATCGTGCGTCATGGGTTGGGAGCAAAGTGGCTCACGAGTCACGACTGGCTTCAACTTGTACAATTCTTGGGAGAGAAATGGACCTGTCTATAAAAAAAAAATCTCTGTGGGATCCTCTAAGTGAACAGAACTTCGGAATGCATATTTAGGGGATCCTATGCCTATAGAGTGTACAAATTCATGTTTTGTTCATGCTATTATTTTTTTTTTTTTTTTTTGAATTTTAAGCTAATTTACTACTCAATTCTTTTAATCTTTTGAACCCTTCATGTTCTTGAAGATTAATCTCTCTCAAGTGCCTTCAAATGTGGGTATTTGCATGTTATCAATATTTATCTTTCATGATAATACGGAGGCTTTACCTTTTATATCTGGCGTGAGATTACCTCAAATTAATAGGTTCACAATTTTATGAAAAATAATGATTTATAGTGATTTATTAGGAATAGTATGAAAGAAGTTTTAATTTTCATACTTGGATATAACTACACACGCAAGAGATTTATTTATTAACTAATCACATTACGTCACATGTGAATATTATAAAATGAGATGAATCTATGTGCCACATGTTTATATAAGAAATAAGAAATAAAATAAAATATTTGAAGAGAGAGAATAAGAAAAAAGTTCTTAATAAAAAAAACTTTATATCAAGATTTCTTACAATATGTTTGTATTTAAAAAAAACCAATTAAAAGGTTGCATTGTAAATTTTAATTTAAGAAGTATAATGGATATTGTTTTTTGTTGATAAGTAAAATTATAAAAATCCAAAAAAAATTGCTTTCCTGCTAAGAAAATGTTAGTTTAATATATGATGTAGTCAATCGATTAGTTACATATGATACTATTATATTCATGCAAATACATATTTATTATTAAAAAAGACTTAATTTATTTTTAATATTCATATAATATTAGATCAATGAATCTAATATTTGATTTATGAATCTAGAGTTAAGATAAAGTTCATGAAACAAAAGTGATTTGCAAAGAAAATTATAAAGTTGTTATAATTATGAGATTCATATTGCATCAAAACATTGTTCCTAAAATATTCTCGGTCAATGCTCTCTTAAATATTGGACATTCATTAGAGCCGTAGAAACTAATACATATTATATTCTTTTCTTTATAAAAGGAAGCAACTATTCTCATAATATAACGACTCGACTTATAAAGTGAATTAGAAAAAATATTCTACATGTTCTCAAATAATATTGATTGTTAAATCCTTACGCAAGGTGGAATGGGATTTGAAAATATTTTTAGATTTTATTCAAATAATCAATGATTATAATGTTGCAAATAAATATGATTTTACATGTTAGACACATCCATACTAAAATAACTAAATCAAAATATTATTGATGAAGGGATAATAATTACACTAAGAAACTGGTCACTAAAAGGTTAAGTCAAATCACTTATGACTTTTCTGATATTTGGGGGATCATGACATGTTGCTAGACATTGCACTTGATCTTCAAATGTAAATTAATCAATTACTGAATTGATAATAAATTAAATTATTAGATTTATTTAATTCTATTTATTTATAATTATAATTTATATTGAGGCCAATATATTAGGAACCTAATGGATCACACACATTAAGAATCACTAGTCAAAAATTAAACTGAGATAATTAATTAAGTGTGACTTGATTGAAAATAATTAAAGAAATTAAACACTAGAATGTATTTAATTCAGGGATGCCAACCGAGCTTTAACAAACTTCTTTTTTTTATTATTATTGTATTATCAGTTGCCTCTTGAAGTCTTGTAAACATACATGTTTGGAAGACTTTAACCAACTAGAGATAGGGAGAAAATACTTATAGTGTATACTTGCATAAAGAATATTACATGTATTGCCTTTGAATGTTCCTTTTTTTTAATACGTAAGAGATTGTTGTTAATGTTTTATGAAGAAAGATCTATGATCTTTTTAAAGACTATAGTCATAGGGATGTGGAGAAAGTCGGTTACAAGAACCTAGAGATAGTGGTCACAATGTCCTAGAGATAGTGGTTAGTAAGACTTGGAGTAGTGGTTACTAGGACTTGTAGACAAGTTGAAGATCAATTGAGAGTTCTTCATGAAAATTTCATAGAGACCTTTCATGTTTGGAGATATAGAGATGCACTTTTTTTTTTATTTAAAAGATGATTGAGATATAATTTTCAAGATTTATCTTATATAAGGTAGTACATCATAAGTATCGTCTCCTGTTTGTTCATATTGTATCTCTTCCTTTATAAATTCTTTAAGACACCTATTGGAGATAAATCTTTCTATTTTTTTGGAGTGCGTGACACTTTTCAGTGTTATGTCTATGATCATAGTTAAAGAGAGAACTTATTTGGATTTATTGTGTTTGAATCACTTTTCATTGGAGGTGGGTATTATAAAAAGTCTTTTTTTCTCCTTTATGACAACCAACATATCAACATGTGTCGTTGTAAGAGTTGTGATCATGAGCTTAAGGAGTGTCAGACGATCATGGATGTCCTCTTGATGCTTTTATTGGATGTTCTCATTGGAGATAGATGGTGCAGTGAAGACTCTCCTTGCATGTGAAAGCATGTGATATAGGTGGAAGCTAAAGACAACAAAAAAATATAGAACATAAAAATTTAATAAGCAAAAGAGGTTGCATATGTGAACCCTAAATTTATAACTTTATTCTCTCTAAAAAAATAATACTCAAGAAGCTTGTCTCACTGGAAGGTTTACAAAACCTTAATTAGACAAGAAACCCTACCTCAACTTGAAAACAAAACAAAAACATGAAAATATAAATGAAACAACCATAAAATCCAAAACAATCATGAAATCTGAGAAAAACAAGGAAAATAACAAAATGACAATCAAGATCCGATGATTCGCGTAGTGCTGAAGGGGTTATTACAGGGAAAACAACATCTAAAAACTCATGTAAGAACTTGAGCCTAATCTAACTGTCAGATCAAAAGTTATGGTCGTTTTATGCCATCATTCTGGTCTGGAATAACAAACCTCATCTTGGGCCTAGATCTATTTCAATGGTTTATAAATGCATTTGTTAAGTCATCCACATCATTTACTAGGCCATCCATATAATCTGTCAGGGACACCTAACTGCTGAGAATCACCTGTTATCTCAAGCTCGGCTACATTATCGTGGGTGACCTTGTATGGTCACACACACTAGCTTTTTCTATCCTAATGTGATTTTTCATCACGTGTTTGATGCTAATTAGGTTTTTATTAGGAAATGTGTATAACTTTTCCTATAAAGAATAGTTGTAGACTCTATTGATCAGGGTTTTAATGGTGATGGGTTCAGGTAGATCCTCTACGCTTAGCATTTTCTTGTTGAATCTTTAAAGATATGCTCTTGTGTTGTCATCATCTTGTTGTGTGATGATAAAGAGCTCTGTCTGTGCTTTTTTTTGCTGGAATGCTGATGCTAAAATGAGAGATGAGATTTACACAGAGATCATGAAGACCTAGGATGGATCTAGGTGTAAGACTATGACACCACACCCTAGTAAATATATGAAAAATTATAGGTAAAATCTTGTAAATGTCGATACTTTCTATTGTAACTAGCTCTACGATGCTACTCACATTTTGTATATGCTTCTAGGGTTTATAATGTCATCATAGTTGTCTAAGTTGAATTTAACGACGACATGATCCTTGGTAAGGTAAGTGTGTAACATTTTTTTGACAAAGTAAAGACTCTTCCACTTGATAGGAATGGTATGCAGGAGTTGGGGTTGGTGCAGTCTCGTGCACGTCGTGCCTAAGATTTTTCTTATGATGGGGAGTATATACATGAGAAGACCAAGAATTAGAAGAAAATTGATGGAGATAGTCACGTATAATTAGTTTGGAAATGCATCGTAACAAAGGTGGTGGTGATGAAATCTTAAAAGACATATTGCAAATATCCTAGTTGCACAAGTAAAAAAAGAATAAAGCTTTAATGACAAATGATTCATCGTTAACAATAATAAAAGTTAATTTAAATTGTTTTAATAAGTACCCTTCTTGTTATAATTTAAGCATAATTAATTTTATTTTAGTATCCATGTTAGGATTTTTTTTATTTTATATCAATTACAAGTTTGAATATATTTGTAGTATATATGCTAGTATTTTTTTATTATTATATTTGTGTTGAAAGCATGTTTTTCTTAAGTTTTATTTTTACATGTTTATAAATTTAGACATGTACACACTCTTCCTTTTTCTTAAATATTTTTTTTTATGTTTTGTATGCTCTAATTATAATAAACTAAATATTTTTACTCAGAATATAATACAACATACTTTGAATTACAAGGACTTTTCATTTAATTTGCAATAATAATAGAGTTAGATTTGTTTTTGGTTACGTGGGATGGAATTAAAACTCTATTAATTTCAAACAAAATTAACTTTATATGAACAAATTCAATCATTTTATTAATGTTAAAAAGTAATAATATTTTTCTCTTTTATACTTTGGTTGATTTTTTCACAAAAAAAAAAGAAGGAAAATCTAAAAAAACATAATAAATTATCTTTAAAATTCTCTGGAATTTTGGCATTAAACATGGATTAGTTTGTGAACCATCAACTCTTAGTAAGACTCTATTTAAAAATGAGGTTGCGCTTGCGGTACAAGCTTTTTTGTTTTTATATTTTAAAAATATTTTAAAAAAATTAAAAAATTTTTATTTCAAATTAATATTTTTTTGATATTTTTAGATCATTTTGATGTGATTACATAAAAAATAAATTTTAAAAATTAAAAAATATTAGTTTAATATATTTCCAAACAAAAATAAAAACTTTAAAAAACATTCATTACTGTGAATACCAAACAGGCATTCACATCTACCTGGGAACACAAGGCTAGACCTACAGGTTGCAACCTTGTTTCCAGATGGCCTCTAAAACAATCTGTACCTGTTAATTTCGGGTAGGACCATAAGACAAGGAACACGATCTAGCCCATGTGCAACATGTTCCTCCATTACATTCTCCTTTCTCCTAGCACAGGAATCGGTTGAAATCGAACAGACAGTTTCTCCCCTTTGTGATATCAATAATTTTGGGGTCCTCAATGAGAGGCCACAGGAGGCTGTGAGTTACAGCAGCTTGAGGCAACTTCGGCTATTGGCAAATGGGAAGAGAAATGGATGGTTTTCTAGGGGAACTGTTGGTCCTGATCTTAATTAAACAACCCTTCCTTCACGTGGGTTTTCATGTGATTTTAAGCAATGGTGTCCAAATCCGTACTGAATGCCCTTAAAGGGTGCTCGAGGCTTCAAGGCAAAATTACCTGTAAACTGTCACCCGTGCCGACACAGAGATCGATGGCTACACTTATTGTTGGGTCCGGAAACCTAATTCAACCCCACCATTCACCATGCCACTGTCGGGCTCTTTAAACTTTATCCCCTTTTGATTCTTAGGTGCAGATCAGAAGGTTAACCCGCCAGATTGATCTGGGTTTTATATTAGTACGATAAGCAACTTCGTGATTTTTTTTGTGATGATAAATTTGGATCCATATCCTTCGAAAATAAGTGAGATCTCGAGCACCCAATTCTACTGCTAGTTCAACAAAGATTGATGTAAAATTAAACTATCAACGGGAACCATAAACTTAATTGGTGGCCGATAAGGAGGGGAAAAAGGGATTCTTTCTTAGATGTTAGAAAGAGGGCTTGAACAGTGGTTGGATAGGTTCTTGTGCAAGCTTTTCTCCCACTAAGCCATCAGCAACCCTCTTAAGTTTGTAAGATTCAAACTCATTGCGAATGTGGTGTTGTTTTCACTGTTGAGCTTCATCTGTTTTGATATGGCATGAGCAAATCAGCACTTGTGGAGATTGAAGAGCATTATTTTATTTTTATGATTTACTAGGAAAAGATCAGAAACCGAAACCTCTGGTAAGAGAGGGAGACTGAAGAAATCTTTCAGTGAATCTAAGTTTTTGTCACCAGCAATCTGGTAACTTAATGTTGTAAATCAAAGATACGGTCGAAGGTCGCTCAGGAGATTATTGTGAGCTTTCATGTACAGATGAACAAAATTTCATGTCAATGTATACTGCTAAGGACAGGAAAAACATTTTAGACAAAATACTCAGAGAAGATATTCAAATCTGAAGGATTGTCAATTTGCAATCAGATGCATTTGTCTATCAACGTTTAACATATGCACTTGCGAGCCAAGGCTTGGCTGATTAAGTTGGTATGGAGGTTGAAACCATGTGGTTGCTAATATGATAGTCATTAGAGAATTACATGGTTGTTAATTTTAAAACCCGTGGAATTAGTCGAAATACGCGGAAATTAACCTAGACACCCACGGAAATAATAATAATAAAAAATTTGCACGTAGGTTCGTCCTTCACATTATCGTTTTGGGTTCGAAAAAGCAAGAAAGGTTTTTGTTTTGTTTTTCTTTGTATAATCCTAGCTAGTTCCTGAGAATAGAACAGAAATGAGCTATGATTTGGGGCAAATTGGAAGAGTTGTCTTTTCTTTTAGGTAAGTATCCTTCTTTTTTTATCTTTAACTTCAAAATAAGATTCTCGCTTTTACTTTTATATTTAAACCAGATTTTGAAATTTTCCTAAGAAGATAATAAATAATTGCAATCACTTAAAATTATTTTTTCAGCATGAACATCGTGCAAGAAGCAAGATGAATTAAAACTCCTAATGAGAATTTTATCGTATCAACCATATTAAAAGTTTGAAAATTATTGTTTGAGGATTGATCAAATATAATTTTTTATGGATTAATAAATTAATTTTTAGTAATTCGAACTTAAACCCAAGCTCTAAGACCGGATCCAAGTCGATCTAGCTTGGTGTGGCTTAAGGGCAAAGCCCCCTTAGTTCAAGGCCTCTTATCTCTAAAAGTTTTTGTTTTTATAGGTACAATTTTGACTCTTCAATTTCTTAACATATAAGCTGTAAGAAAATTTTGTAATCTTTCAAAATAGAATCGATGATTTTTTTTTTTTTGTTAAAAATATCAATTAAAAGTTTTTTTATATCAAATTTTTATTTATTTATATTTTATTTTAAATAAATTAATATTCTATGTTAAAGCTTTTTTATTAAAAAATAAATTCTTAACAAAGTCATAAAGCTAAAAGTAAATGGATCTCATTTTTAAATTTATGTCAGAAGTGTCCCTCGATCATGTTTATTTAAACAATCTTTTAACAACCTCTAGTAAGAGAGGGAGACTGAAGAAATATTTCATTGAATCTTAATTTTTGACACCAAGGCCATGCTCAGGAGATTATTGTGAGCTTTCATGTACAAATGAACAAAATTTCATGTCAATGTATAGTGCTGAGGGACATGAAAACACATTCTGGACAAAATACTCAGAGAATATATTCAAATCTAAAGGATTGTCATCTTGCAATCAGATGCATTTGTCAGCTAACGTTCAGCTGCTAGGAGGGTAGTTTGGTAATTTCACAAAGATCCGAATGTTATTATCAACTTCACGAGGGTCATTGTAGCGATCTCATATTTTAATGGTGCAGTTAAATTACTTAATTACCCTTGAGAGTTGTTTTCATTTAATAATTTTAAGAGGTATTCTTGGTTTTTTATGTTTTTAAAACACTGGAATTACTAAAGTAATTATAAAATCAAACTTTCTAAGCTTTGCATTAAGGGATGTTTTCGTTATTTTCTATAGGTTTTTCTGTTATTATTAAGTTGGGTTAAGGATGATTCATTCTCTCTTTTTTTAGAAAATATTAAAAAATTGTGAAGACCAACTTTTGTCATGGCGTTTGAAGCTACAAGGCGCCCTCTTCCACGTGAGGCGACGTGTGTGGTGTTTTGAAGGACAATTTGGCTTCAGCCCCTATTCTTTTTTTTTTTCTTTTTCCTCTTCTCTCTCTCTTACACATTACATTACATGTTGGCCATTAAAAAAATCAACTTTATCCTTTTATTTTATGACATTTCATATTTGATTCTTAATGTTCTGATTTCTAAATTTGATTCTTAGCCCTTATATCAAATTTTAATATTTTTTCAATCTAATCATTAGATCCATAATCTCTAGTTTTTAATTTCTTCAAGTTTGGTCCTCATTATCTTGATTTTTTTTTAATTTGGATTCTTTTGTGAATTTAATTTTTCTTTTTTATTTTACCCTTCAATTCAAATTTCGATGATATTTAAAGTTAGGCCCTCAATGTTTTGATTTCAAATTTTGATTCTTAACCCTTTTATCAAATTTTATTTTATATTTACAATTTCATCTTTGAATCCATAGTCTTGGTTTTTTATTTTTTAAATTTGATCCTCATTCTCTTGATTTTTATTTTTTGTTTTGGATTTTTTTATTAATTTTATTTTTCTTTTTAATTTTACCTTTTAATTCAAAGTTTGATGATATTTAACGTTATGTCCTAAATGTTTTGATTTCAAATTTTGATTTTTAAATATTTTATCAAATTTTAATTTGTTTTCAATTTCATCATTAGATCCATAATCTTGATTTTTAATTCCTTCAAGTTTAGTACTCATTCTCTTAATTTTTATTTTTAATTTAGACTCTTTGTGAATTCTTTTCTTTACAATTTTACCCTTCAATTCAAAGTTTGATGATATTTAAAGTTAGGCCATCAATGTTTTGATTCTTAGCTCTTTGATCAAATTTTAATTTTTTTACAATTTCATCTTTGAAACCATAATCTTGGTTTTTTTTTAAACTTAATCCTCATTCTCTTGATTTTTATTTTTTGTTTCGAATTCTTTTGTTAATTTTATTTTTCTTTTCAATTTTTCAATTTTACCTTTCAATTCAAAGTTTTATAATATTTAAAGTTAAGCCCTTAATGTTTTGATTTCAAATTTTGACTTTTAACCATTTTATCAAAATTTAATCTGTTTTCAATTTCATCCTTGGATCTATAATCTTGATTTTTTTATTTCTTCAAGTTTGGTTCTCATTCTCTTGATTTTTATTTTTAATTTGGATTCTTTTGTTAATTTGATTTTTCTTTACAATTTTTTCATTTAATTTAAAATTTTATATTGTCCTCTCATTTTTCGGGAGTCAATATGGGGCAAGTATCGGTCATGTGTCATGCAGGTTGACTTGAATTAACCCAAATCAAATGAATTTTATTTTTTTTAATAAAAAAATTAAGGATGATATCATTTTGAAAACAATAGTCAATGATTTTTTACCTTGTCTTGACTAGGTTTGCCACGGGTTGACCAAGTCACGAGTCAACCCGTGTTTTTAATTGTTTCGCAATGGGTCAATTCTCCTCAAATTTCTTTTGAAACCTAATCGGCCCTAAGCTCTGGGTCAACCCATTGTTTTGCTTTCTACTGTGTTATCTTGTTCACATGATTTCTCTCACGAGTTTTGGCGACCTCACCTGAATTTGTTGGTACTTTGTTTTTTAAAATTTTTTTTGTTAACTGATTTTTTTATTTATTTCATACTTATATGTTTGAATTCTTTAGGATTGATAATCATAATTTTTTTTAGTTTTTGGATTTTTTTTCTTTAAAATATATTAATAATGCTTAAACATTATTTTTTTATCTATTTATTTATCTACTTTGATGCAGTACTGCTCAAAGATCTTCTCCACATTCATTGTATCTCTTAAAAGCAAAGACCCCAATGATGGAACAGAGCAGGCATTGCTCAATGAACTTGGTGCTTTCAATGATCATATCAAAGTTAGTCTCTGGAATCTATGTTATGGGTTGTTGTTACCTTTGCTGCCTGGATAAATGCTAAGGTCTTAATTTAGGAAACAGGAGAGGTTTGTGAAGACCTCGCCAACAACCGCCACGGCCTTATTTTATTTACCTTCAAGTTATGGTGGTCAGCTAACCTTGTGGCATGGATAGAAAAAAAGAAAAAGGTGCGAGGATGTATCTTTTTATGAAGGATTAATCTGATTGCAATGAAGATGCCTATTCGTTTTTTATAGCAATGTAAAACGCCATGGATTCTCTTGTTTCCACAGCATAGAAACGTTTCTTGAGTTCTGAGATCATAAATGCCAGATTTTCAATATAATACTCTTGTTGTTCTAGAATTCCTTTATGCACTGTCCAATTTTGGCATCTGATTGTTGTTCAACTGATTTAGTTTTTCATTTATCTTCTGTTCTTCGAAGGGGGGCTTTTGTCAAAAGGTTTCTGCTGCTGATATGGCCCTCGGACCAAAGCTATACCATCTAGAGATTGCTCTGGGGCATTGTAAGAACTGGTTGGTTCCAGAATCACTTCCCCATGTCAAATCCCACATGAAGGTATCCCTCCTCTTACATAAACGAACATGTTTTGCAGCCAATGAATGCAGACTTTGACCATGGTCTTTCACCTGTAACTTATTCTAATGCACCCTGTTACCTTAATGGCTCAGCAGCAAGCATAAGAATTCCCCCCTCCCTTCTCCGCCGCCTCAGTCACGGTTGCTTGTGCTTTCAATAATCATGCTGTGCTGTCTTCATGACTTCAAAAGCTTTGTTAAGAGCTTTTGCACAGTGTAATCTCCGTTTACCTCAAGCTCATGCTTATTTCAGCACTGGCCTCGTATAGTTCCCCTCTAGTGACGTTATCATCACCACCAACATCACCGAGTTTTCCATCTCAACACCTCATTATTGTAAGCTTAGCAAGGCATCCTTGTTTGTTAACTTCTTCTTTAATTTGCCCTTACGTATGGTTCACTTGCATTGTAAGTTGTGACCAAGTGGGCCTAAGATCGATGCAACCAAGCTCAGCAGCTGTAATCTAAATGGCCATCACTGTCTGCATCAAAGACTCTAAACACTTCCTCCAGGGTCAAGACTTGGTTCGATGACTCAAGCAGGGAAGGATCCAAAGCTGAGCCATTGAAACTTTGAACAGCTATGCAAACTGGTGTTTACGAATTGCAGACGGGCTCTCAACTCCATCTTTAATAACCGTCTAGATTATTGACCGTTCTGCTGCGCGGGTCAAATTATTATTTTTTAAATGTAAAAAATATATTTTGGACTTGTTAATTTTTTTCCTTAAAAAAAATATATTTAAATTTTACAAGGGTTAATTTAATACGACTTGGTTATCTCGGTGGATCCGAAAGTAACTTAAATGACCAATAAAAATATAATTTAACTTAAAATAAATATTGAAGATGAGATTTTTTTATTAATAAACATTGAGACGATAATATTTTGGATTAATTCGGGTCAACCTGCTAATTCGTATATCAAGTCATGAGACAATGATAACCTCATAAATAACAAATCAAAATAAATTATAAAACTCAATTTCTAATACACTCAATATTAAATGATGAAATTAAAAAAAAAATCAACTAAAAGAAACACCAAAAAATAACCCAAGTTAACTTTTGTTAACCTACCAAACTTGCAATCTAGGTTATAAAACCAAGATAACCCAATAGAAAACAAATTGAAATAAATTATAAAATTCAATTTACAATTAACCCAGTATAGAAATATAAAATAAAAAAATCAATAAAAAAAAGACACCAGAAAATTACTTAAGTTAATTGTGGTTAACTCGTCAAACTTATGATTTGAACATAGATAACATAATAGAAAACAAATAAAAAATAAATTATGAATCTTAATTTAAAAAAAATAATTAAAAAAAAAAACTCGAGTTAAGCCGTCAAATTCAGTACGGCTCACAAGCTTGAAATAACATCATAAAAAATAAATTTTAAAAAAATATAAAATTTAATTCTTAATAAAAAAATATTAAAAAATAAAAA
>Ga0307517_10007049_pt1 | contig 16489 bp, 28 predicted proteins | sample 23_EM_MG_FD_194515 | JGI IMG/M metagenome (GOLD analysis project Ga0307517, IMG submission 194515) | Populus trichocarpa ectomycorrhiza microbial communities from riparian zone in the Pacific Northwest, United States - 23_EM | ecosystem: Host-associated > Plants > Roots > Unclassified | place... | reverse complement strand
TTCCTTTCACTACTAGCGCCATCAATATAAGTTCAGAATAAACCAAGGTTGTCCGGTTGAGAATAAATCGAGAATAAGTTGAGAAAAGTAAAAAAGTTGAAATAATTTCATTGCCATGTTGCTGATGGTGTACAGTATATTCACGGCTACTCACAGGTTGTCTTGTTAAATACTACTAGGTGGGTCAGTCACCCACCGACACCAGCAACTGCAGAAATACACGCTCGTCCCCCGGCCTAGGCTGGAGTCTAGCCTCAAACTCAGAGGGAGGGGATCAGGGGCAACGCACCTCTGACCGCGGCCCCCTGTAGCCTCAGGGTGAGACTTTGGTCGACTTGGGCACCCCAAGCGTTGAGACCATGTCAGCGGAAGAATTACGATTTCGTCCTCCCTACCTGAGAGAAGAGGTCAACGCGCGAAGGTCGTGACAGGCGCGATTTATCGAGCCAGGCAGTGGACGCCATGCTCGCGACATAGCAAACAGAGGGGTTGAAATGGCGCATCTACTCTAAGGGGCGATCTTGTAACCGAGACAGGATATACTAGTGGCATACCTACGCTCACCAGTTGACATGCTGGAACCTCTCCGTCATCTTAAACAACAACTCCTCAATCTCCTTCAGCGGCGCAGAACCTAATGGCAATTCATGCACGGCTAACATGTCCTCAAATACCGTATCGTCGTCTGGTTCTTGGTAGGGTGGAGGTGCTTGGGGCGTGCCCAAGGCTCCCCGGCCGAAGAGCTGCCTAATCCGCGGTCCAGGACCTAGGTCACGTTTGGGGAATTGTTGATTAAACCGTTTCATCCAGAATGTGTGGAGGGCGCGAGCGAGCTCTCTCGTATTCGGGTGAACAAGAGGTATCCCAGCAACATCGCGGTCATCCCATTCGAGCCCCATTTTGAGATGACGGGAGATGTTCCAATCTTGGAACCACTGGAGTAGAGGATGTGGGTTCCTGGTGCGGTTTTTGCCTTTCTCATCCTCCATGGTAGCGTAGTAAAGGCAGATGAGGGACCACGCGAATGACTCGGCTTCGTGTCGATAGCGGCGAAGGATCTCCCCACGCAGACCCACCTCCGACAGCAGATCCAGTGCCATGAATGGTAACGTCCCTGTGTTCTCTTGCCCGCTTGCACCCGCTTGATCTGCAAACTTGGCGAGATCGAAGTCATTGAGTACCCCCACCTTCCGCCTGTCATCCCACATCAGGTTCCCGAGGCTGATGTCCCCGTGATGGATTCCCTTCTTCCATAAACAGAAGTGGCCTGGATCGTAAATTGGTGAGAGGTGCGCTGGGGATAGTCCATCGTGCTTACAGAAAAGGCACTGCAAGTACGCAGTCAGCATATCCCTCTCTTTCAACTCTTTGATTGGCAGCAGCCTTCGGAAAACGATGATGCGCAGGCGACGGGAGCCGTCAGTTTGAAGACCGAGGAACCGGCGGATGGTTTTCGTCGAACTGCAAAGGAAGTTTGGGTCCCGGTGACAAACCATCTCGGGGATATGGTTGCCAATGAAGTCGATCTTTTCCCCATACTCCTTTGCCTTCTTGAGTACCTCTACCTCGCTCGTCCTCCTCTCCTCTGGCCAATATATCTTAACGACAAGGTCGTTTCCCTCTCGAAGTTTGCTTGTATCGCCGAGCTCCGTTAGGTCTGGTGCAGGGCCTACCCTCCCGCCGATGACGCCGGTACCACGTCCAATCAAAGTCGTCCCCAGGTATATCTCATGATCGTCGGGGTAGAAGACGATCGTGATCTTCTGGCCAGTCTGTTCGTCGGCAACAAACGAGACGGTGAATAACCCTGCTTCTGGCTCCACTTTCAGCCCCGAGTGTGAACATTCCGTGAAGTATCCCCACTTCGCGTCGTCAAACCTTTGGAGGATCAGAAGCAGCAGAAGGAAATGTGGTAGATCGTCCACAAGGTCGATAACTCGAGTTTCGATGACGTTTTGTCGGTCGATCCAGGTCAGGCGAAGGGAGGTACCTGTCGAGAGTTAATGCAGGTTCTACCAAAAATCAACCCACATACCAATCAAGGTAAGGTTTATCGTATGGGAGATGTCGAAAGAAGACGATAATTTGTGGCTCGCGTAGATTGCACTTTGGACCCTCGGAGATTGCTTCTGTGGCCTCTTCGGCTCCTCTGCTTCTAGTTCGTTTGACTCATCCACCCCCGGTCTGCTGCTCCCACCGGGTTTTGTGCTGCTATGACTTCTGTGCTTCTTCGGGGCCTTTCCGTAGGACTCAACATCCCGACGCCTCTTTTTTAGCAAGAGAGGTGGCCGATCTGAAGTCGAGGATGAAGACTCCTGCCTCCTCAGACCAGTGCGTGCCCCAACTGAAGCTGATGAGAATATGAAGGAACACTAAGAAGAGCAATGGACGTACGATGACGTGTCGGGTTTCCTTCGTCGACCATTTTAAGCGGCGCAGGTTTGGGGGGTTCTGATGGTCTTGCCGCTTCAAGATCCCCCTGAAGGTCCCCAAAATCCTCGGTATACTCTGGTTTGATAAATTTTTTCTTTGCCTTGCCCTTGAATTGCGTCTTTCCACTGTTGCCAGCGTCTCCAGGACCACCGCGTTTTACTTCTATTGTCGACAGAAGGTTTCGCCAGCTGAGAGCGGGTTGTTCACAACCAGATTCGCAGCACATGTTCGATTCGTAAGACTCCGAGTAGGCAGCGCCTGCGCGTTGATGTACTCTTTTAAACAAGTTCCACTTGACTAGAACAATGTCCGGCTTGTACGAGCCTTGGAGGTAGGATTCAGAACCGATGCACTTCGCGTCGCTACGTGCGAAGGTGATTTGGCGATCTTCCTGGAAGTCGGGCAGGCCGGGTACTTTGAGCTCGGATAACCGATCCAACGCATAATTGGAGGCCTTGATCAATGGACAGTACATGGCGGCCTCGGTTTTGGCAGCGATTCTATAACTAGATCAGGCCACGCAATAACAGATGGTAGCGGAGGCCACCTACGCGTGGTTGAGATTCTTTCTCAGAGGTGTGTTTTGTTCGTTGGCTAACTCCCGGGCCATATCGAAGGCAGCCATTGATTCATCATCCTTAGGATCTACCTGTGCTGCATCGCCCGAGGTATCGCAGAATGAGAACAGAAAACGGAGCATATCTGCGGCTTTGCAGTCCTGAGATTTGGATATGTCATTCTTGATCGGTAATACGATGTCGTCGAGGCTGCGAGGTGTTAATGTAGGGAATCTAACCTAAACCTAGGAACGTACTTGATCCTCTCGATGGTTGACCACTTCGAGCTGCTCACCGCTGCCGAGCTAACACCACGATGCCGAATCGGTGTGGCATGGGCCGCTTGAACGGGTCGTGAGTTACTATCAGGAGTTGTAGATCTTGGGATGTTGTGGATTTCCTTCTCTTGTGTCTCCATCGGTGAGCTGCGCTATCCACTTCGTGGTGGCGGGATTGAAGTTGAGGTGGGTGGATCACACGTGATGCGACGCGTCTTAACGTATGAATCACGAGACTTGCATTTGTGGTCACACGGTGTCGTATGGCACACCCAAGGAGCCTGATGGTCTCCCTTGGTCTCCTCAAGCGGACGGCATATCTGTCGTTCGTGATTACTTTGTGAAGGTTGCAATATATGTTGTTGCTTACGTTTGCGTACAACGGGCTTACTGCATCCGTTTGCGCTTCGATGTCAAGGATACGGCTCCAAATCAAAATGAAAACAGCAGTAACGCCGCCCGAAGTCGGAAGTAATACACTCCACACATTCCCGGACCGCGGGGGAGTCGAGCGTTCGATCCGAGCATACATGTTGACTAGAGGTTATTATAATACGCACATAGCCATACAAATCTAATCCGGAGACGATCACCTAAAAGGGAGGTACGGGGGGGCCTCTTCCAGGGTCCCCGGGAGGACTACGATTCCACTGTCGTCTCCCGTGGTGGCGTAGCTGGCCAATCAACAACCTAATCGGAAGCCATTTCCAGCAGTTAGCATGCGAACAAGACGCTTCGCGAGAGGACTTACCGGTTCGCCGTCGTCTTCGTCCATCTGGGTCTCCGGTTGAGTTTCCTCTTCCTCCGTTTGGGTCTCTGTCGCGGGTTGGGTATCCACCTCAGTCTCAACAGGAGGTGACGACCCATAAAGCTGCGTCTCCTCCAATTGAGTTTCCACCTCTTGCACCTGAGGGTCGAAATTCGACGTAGCCTGAGAACCATATTCCATTTGTGCATCCCGGCTGTCGGCGATAGAAACATCGGATCCCTTGACCTTTGCTGCATCCCCGCTAGCGGCGTCCGGAAGAGGGGATTTAGATTTCTTCTTGGGTTCGGTCTTGGTCTTTTCCTTTCCTGCCGGCTTTTTCTTGCCCTTAGCACTAACACCTCTATCAGGGTCTTCTATAACGGGTTGACCAAACAGATTCTGCTGTTTCATCCCTGCTTTCACAGGTTTTCCACCTGGAATTCCAAACGGATGTTGACGTTCAGTCGTACCGAAGTAGAGATAAAGAGGTGATCAAGGGTTCGGACTCACGTTTAGGAGGGTCGGTGCTCATCTCTGCAGCTTCCACCTTCTCAAAGAAAGTTTCGCTCTTGTGTAATGATTTTTGTGGGTCGACCGCGGCAAGTTTCTTGCTTCCAATCCCAATCCCGGCCTTAGGAGGACCCATATCGACTTTCTTCGCAAATGGGTTCGCCTCTAAAAAAGAAACCCGAAACGGGTCAGTTCGGCTATGCGTGGTGTATGGTGAAGTGAATACTCAACTGGCTTTAGGTTGACCAAGCGCACGTCGCTTTGCACCCTCGTTGCCCGCGTCAAACGCATCTACCATCGGCTCATCGAAGTCAGACCTTTTCCGTTTACCCTCATTAACCAGCCCGGCGGTCGAGATCGACATCGATTGTTCCTCCCAATCGTAGCTCGCATCATCGTTTGTCGGTGAAGCCTCGCGGTACGAAGACCCACTTCCGTTCGCAAGGCTCGAAGAGAGCGTCTGCGATGATTGTGATGCCCCAAATCCACCTCCCGCTCTAGTCAACCCTGGTCGATGGATTGCAGGAGGAGGTCCAAAATCTTGGAACGCCTTCTTCGCTCCACCATACCCCGAGGACCTCGACGACTCCCCAATTGGGCGAGGCGGCGGAACGGCCCCCAACCCCTCCCCCCTCCACTGCTCCCGTTTCCGCCTCGCGATCTCTCTCGGGTCAACCCCATACTCATCTTCGTCATCCCCACCTTCCTCACGATCGTTTTTGAGCGTCTCGATCTTTTCCTGAAGACCAATGAGATGGTAGAACCCAGCCACCTTCGCTGCCATGTCATACGAAGCGGAGTGGTGCAGCAGCTTCACAAGGTCGAGTGCCCGAGGGAGCTTATCGTTCTTGCAAGCGTTCTGGATCAGTTGGATAAGGACTTTATCGAGTTCGAGCTCCTTTGTGGCGATCTCGTCGGAAGTCAGTTCGTCGGGGCCAAGCGCATCCCGCAGAGCGTCGAGGTGGAGCGTCTCAATAGCGAGTCTATCACGTTTGTCAACACTTTAACACAACGAACACGGGGAGGCGACGCACTGTTGTTCCATGGGACCTTCCTTGGGATCCGTTCTCCGGAAAGGCACGCGGAGTTGCAAGTCTTGGATGAGAGGTCTCGGCCAGCCAGGGTACTCTTGTCGTCCCTGATCGCATGAGATCGGTATTTGCGGATGATTCGTGAAAGAAGAGCACCCACCTTCAAGATGAGACACATCAGGTTTCCATCCGTCACTCCGACCGGCCAATACGATTCATCCTTTCCCTTCCGCCTCTCCAACTTTTGAGAGTCCAGCACCCGTGCCCACGTGCACCTCCCTGGAATGCGGAAGTGATGCATAATGTGCAAGTATCCTGAAGAGTCATAGACACATGGAGCCTAGGTACAACCTGTCAGCTCAAAAACTTTTGACAAGGACGCTCCGAACAAACCCCATCACTGCTGATCCCTATCCACTTCAGGGTGTGCCCTTTCAACAACGGTAACCGTTTATCCTGAAGGACCGTGAAATCCGCAAAACGAATCAGCTGACACTTTAAGTTCTGCGATCCATCCATGCTCGTAGACCCGTCCCTGAACACAACAAATAGCCATTCGTTACCGGCCACCATCGAGACGAACTCTCCCTCGAACCCCATAAACCACCTCTCGACTCCTCCTCCAGAGAGGAAGGTCAAGTCGCCCTCAGTGGTGGCAATCACAACACTTCCATTACCTTGGATGTCCGCATCAGATTTCGAGAGGAGGGATTTACGAGGAGGTGGACCGCCAGCTGCGAGACCGATGACTTTGGTTCCAGGAGGGAGGTCATACGTCCATTCGCCTTGTGTAGCCCAGGTGCCGTAGGGTTTGTAGGCAACGTGTGCAGGATGGTCTCCGTCAGGAGGACAGGAATACAGCGCGCCCCGTTCACCTAGCCGAGCAGCGTTAGGACCAAGATATGTAACGATACAAATGGGGGGTTGGGTTACCGAGAGCGGCTAGGTCGTATTTGAAGTAATCAGTGAAATGGTAACTCTTCCTCGCAGATTTGTCGTAGAACTCGACGTTTACAATGTGATGGGTGTCTTGATCAGTTGCTTCAATCACGCCGATCATGTTGAAGGCTGTAGCCGAGACGAATCAAATCGAGCTCTGTCTGGCGGTGGGTTATTTGCGTACCAAGATATCTCCGCTTGCCTTGCATAGGCGTTGACCCAGGTTGGAAAGGGGGCTGCGCCTTTGTCACGCTAACTGAGAGGAAAAAATAAGCTGGCTGGACAAGAAAACTTGATTCCTCGGTTTCGACGCCTTACCCATTTCTCTTACACCCTTCCACTTGTCCAACTCGGGTTCATCGTCCAACAACCCGCCTCCGAGGTCATCGACAACAAATTCATCGTCCATATCCATATCATCATCCAGGTCAACATCCGGTTTCTTTTCGTTGTCGCCAGCAGCGTCATCTACCATGTCATCCGTATCTTCTCCAAACATAGCCGCTCTCGCCCTGGAGTGAACCGTTTGTTCCACCTTTCTAACCTCGCACGGGCTGGGAGCGTCCTTGGGTATTGGGTCTTTCCACCTAGTTAACGATCCATCCATATCGGTCCACGCAAGAAGGTTGTTGGAAGGAGAGAACGCGATTTGTGTAACAGCGGCGGCTTGCGGTTCGCTGAAGCGATACTTAACCTTCCGGTCTTGTGTCGACCAGATGAGGACGCCTGATTTCGATGCAGAGGCGAGGTACGCGCCGTTGGGAGAAAGGGACAGCGCGGTGATTGCGCCCGACAGACCATTAGATGTGTATGCGGCTGACTTTGACCAAGTTGACTTTGACACGGAAATGATTTCTGGGTCACTCGATCAGAAAACGTGATGGCGGATGGTTATCGAACAAACAAACCATGCGTCAGGGTGGCTACCACAAAATATTGTCCAGCGGGGTGCCATGACACCGAGCAATCATGACAATATTCGGGAGCCCTAAGGCAAAGCTCGTTAACCAGACTTGCAACGAAGCGTTCGGATGCACCCACTGCGTATCTACCACCGCGGGGATGACACCTTCGAGCGTTTTCTCGAGTTTTGGTTCTGTGCCCGAAACGTCCCAGATAATAATCTTCCCATCACAACCACAAGTTGCCTACAATGGACTCTTCAAGAGAAAATCCGATGGACTGGGGGGGTTGAAACGCACCAAGAGTGTTCCGGAAGGATGCCATGTCGCCCGCCTCACACCTCTCGAATGGCCCTCCAATAACACAATCTTCTTGGTATCCTTGAGGTCGATAACCTTAACCGCCTTATCGCTGTTATGATGTTAGCGATTAACAATAGTAGGAGAAATAGAGGGCAACATACTCAGATGTGACTGCAATTTTTCCAGAGCGCGGGTCAACAGCGACCGATCGGATAGCATCCCCTCCAGGGTTTGCGGTGATAATACCGGACATGTCATGTTCACCCTTGACATACGTTCGTAGGTTCGAATCAGCGCTTCCGGCAAACCAGGCATCGTCCTAGGGCCATGGCGCACAAAATCAATCAGACTGGAGCATGACGGAGTGAATCTGGGACGTACCGAGGCAGCGAGACACGTTATAGGACCCTCGGCTTCCATAGCAATCGATGGCTCGAAGTCTGGGCCCTTATCCGCTTGCCAGACGCGAGCAAGGAGGTCCGAACCGCCAGTGTATAGTATCCTAACATCGCCGGCTCGTCAGCCTGGCGGCGGGTATAGTAAAAATTGCGTGACGAACGAGCCATCTCGGGAAAACGCAAGGCACGCTTGGCCAGCGTCGTGCGCCTTGTTTACTGCGGCCATCGAATGCGGAGGGAGATCTCAACCAGCCACGGGGCGGAGAGCGAATGATATTCGAGATCAAGTCGCGGTGTTGACGCGACGCGTCGGTCACGTCACGGTAACAATCACCCATCCGTAAAGTTTTTTTAACTTAAAGAATGTTATTATAAGTACTTTGGATTGGAATTCTGTTCCGAATACTTGGAAACCATGGTAAGGAGAGAGAGAGTCCTGGATATCCAGCCGTGGTATGTCGGTAGGGCAACGTATGAGGTCGAGGAAGCCAAAGGCTTTTTCTCCCATACGACCGGGGCAACACGAGACATCGCATCAGCCACTACCACTTGCGTATGTGCTCGTTTCTCGTTCCCTACGCTTATCCTCCGCAAACACGAACGTCAATACGATGTAGTCCAACATGTTCATCCCCGCCGGTTGAACTTCGAGTCGCGCCTTCTGTTTCTTCGTGAAATAGTGTGCGCGGTGGAATTCGGCAATCACTGTCTTCTTCTCATCATTGGTGACCAACTTCATACCGTGGCTCAACGTTCAGCGTCGAGGACACCGGTGAGGTGGAGGACACACTCACCTTGGGGTAGTTCAACCCCATTGCGCCCATCGCCCATCTATACTGAACGCCGTCTGGTCCAGTAAACATGTAGCTCCTGCCGTTTGAGACCGACTCAGCCCTTTTCCTAACGGGAAACTCGGTGATGGTTTACTCACCCTCCCATCTTCCCGCACTTGGGCAAGAACTCGCTTTGGCTGGTTATCCTTCCCCGGAAAACGATCCTATCCGACGAGAACCACTTCCAATAAATCCTCGCGATCTCGTCACTCGTCTCGGGCAACTCCATCCCTATATTATCCCCCTCCATGTCTTTCTCATCTTTCTTTGCCTTGGACTCTTTCTTCTTCTTCCCCTTATCGGCGATATCGTCGTCGGAATCAGAGTCGGTGTCGTCATCCCAATGAAGGGGAGGTTGCGTGGGTAAATCAAACTTCCTGATTCGAGTGACGCTCCGGGCGAACTTTGTGGGCGTGTCAATCTGGTACTTTGCGTGGCCGGTGGCTTCGTCGACGAGGGTCGTTCGGAGGGGAGAGTCCCGAGCGAATCTGAGTGTGCGGCCGCTCATCGTGGTACGGTGGGGAGAATCACCAAAGACAACATGACGCTCATATATATGTGTGACTGGAAATCAACCCGGAGCGATCGGCACATAGCCTCCATTGCACACCCAATACCACCGCCGCGGCGCAGCAGCTGGGCATGTTCATCCCGCCTACGTGACTCCGGTCCGCACGGAATCACACTGACAGACCGGAAATCTGTTTTTCCCATCCGCTTTTCGGTTTATAGGGACTCTAGTACTGGTGCTTCATGCTGCAGTTTTGCGAGTGGCATGAATGAGTTATGCCCAGCCCCGGCATGATGCGTCATGCCGGGATGCCAAGTTCATTGCCGGCAAAAGCTGGCTGTGCTCAACGGAAAACGGTCTATCGAAATGCAGACAGCTGGAAACTTGGATGTTGTGTGCCCTTGAGTCAAGTGAAGACTGCCCTTATGGCCTGGATATACGTGCGCATTCTTAATAAGGGACCCTCTTTCCGATCATCTAGGATTGACAGCAGGCTTGATGACTTTCTACGTTACGCTTCCGGCTTGTGGGGTCCATTCAGCTCCTCACTTGACGCGATTAGTACCAACCTTGAGTAATCTGCCTGGGGGTATGTGACCTACTTTGCCGCGTCTGCTGCTGGACAAAATAGAGCGCCGGATGTCAAAGTGCGATTTATATCCGGGAACCCCGCCATGCCCCACCCGTCAATCAGGTTTTACGACCGTCTCGGTGCATTTGCGTCCACCGGACCTTGGGACGGATATCCGAAAGGCCCAACTGGGTCTTATAAACGTTGAATATCATCGCCGGATCCGCATACCGATCGGATGCGATCTGTGAGGGCACAAAGCCCTATGCCAGGCCGTGTCCACGCCGGTGGAGACAAAGGCCATTCGTCCATAAAGACAAGGCTGGTGGTCGTGAGTTTACTACTGGAGGTGCTTGTGCCGAGAATAGGATGGCTACAGTGCACACAGGCCGCGTCGAACCCTAATCGCTCGAGTCGAGGTTTGAGGAATTCATTGCGATTATGGAACTTGAGGGACTGGGTACGATGGGGGGGGACTCACGCAGTAGTAAACCCCAAGCACAGCCAATATCTCTCAGAGGTTACCGGTGGCATGTTGGGTCCCGCCGGTTGGTGATCTCAGGGTCTAACATTCCTTTGAATGCGCAGTTCACCGGTTTGCCGCCTCAGCCCCAGAGCAAACACGCCAAAAGGTTGGCAGTGAAGAGAGGGGGGAAACCGGTGACCGTTTGGCAGGCCGCAGTCCGTGGGACTTTGCAGTGCCGACCTGGTGATGATGCAATGCTTGGCATCTATAACTGAGATTATCCGCAACCTCGTCCGCGCCCAGTCGCAGTTTTGGTTGGGAGAACCCGGGCGTGACAGACAAGTGCCCTGCGGGCGACTTTCTGGATTGCGACCCCCCCTACGCTCATGGTACTACCCGTTTGAGACCCAGGTTCCATAGACAAGTGCGTTCTCCGCGTGTGTTATTAAGCGTCAAAAGTGTGCGGGTCGTTGCTGGAGGTGCCCTGATACAAGTCCCCGTTCCAGCGAAAATGCTGGATAACGGGGGTGGATAGCGTGACGAGACGGTCCGTATTCTCCAGGTGGAATCCTTGAATACTCTACCTTCTATTTCACTGCACTTCAAATCAACCGGCACCGCCGCCGCCGCCGCCGCCACTCGACTTTGCCCTCGTTTCTCGTTCCCTACGCTTATTCTCCGCAAACACAAACGTCAACACGATGTAGTCCAACATGCCCACACCTGCCGGTTGAACTTCGAGTCGCGCCTTCTGTTTCTTCGTGAAGTGGTGGGCGCGGTGGAATTCAGCAACCACTGTCTTCTCCTCATCATTGGTGACCAACTTCATGCCGTGGTTCAGCGCCGAGGGAACTGGTGAGGTGGAGGTCACACTCACCTTGGGGTAGTTCATCCCCATTGCGCCCATCGCCCATCTATACTGGACGCCGTCCGGTCCAGTAAACATGTAGCTCCTGCAGTTTGAAACCGACTCAGCAGCCCTTTCCGAACAGGAAACTCGGTGGGAATTTACTCACCCTCCCATCTTCCCGCACTTGGGCAAGAACTCGCTTCGACTGGTTATCCTTCCCCGGAAAACGATCCTATCCGATGAAAACCATTTCCAATAAATCCTCGCGATCTCGTCGCTCGTCTCGGGCAACTCCGCTTCCGTATCATCCTCCTCCGTGTCTTTCTCATCTTTCTTGGCCTTGGACTTTTTCTTCTTCCCCTTATCGGCGATATCGTCGCCGGAATCAGAATCGGCGTCATCGTCCCAATGGAGGGGAGGTTGTGTGGGTGAATCGAACTTCCTGATCCGAGTGAGACTCCGGGCAATCTTTATGGGGGTGTCGATCTGGTATTTTGCATGACCTGTGGCTTCGTCGATGAGGGTCGTTCGGAGAGGAGAGTCCCGAGCGAATCGGAGTGTGCAGCCGCTCATCGTGGTGTGGTGGGGAACCGACAAAGACAATGTAATGGTCATATATGTGATTGAAACGGTCCGCATATACACCCAATGACGTTGCTGCGGCGTGGCTACTGGGCGCGTCCATCCAGTGTCCCCCCGTCCTCAATGTGCGCTAGAGTGCTTTCGAATATTCGGATGTCATTGTAAAACAGGGATAGAGTCCTGGATATACGGTTGTGCCTTTACCCTCAGCCACGCTGTGAAGCCACACCAATTTATGTAAGGCAGTCTTGCGACGCGACGAGAGACTCACATTTTCACCCCCGCCCTTCACGACACTCACTGTCAGTCCCCGTGGCCTTTGCGACCCGAATATACGCGTTCCTAAGAGACTCGTATCTTGTCACCTTCTGTGACCGCAACAGCACTGCACTTCGCATCAACCGCCGCCGCTCGCCCTTGCCCTCGTTTCTCGTTCCCTGCGCTTATTCTCCGCAAACACAAACGTCAATATGATGTAGTCCAACATGTCCATCCCCGCTTGGTGGATTTCGAGTCGCGCCTTCTGTTTCTTCCTGAAATAGTGTGCGCGGTGGAATTCGGCAATCACTGTCTTCTTCTCATCATCGGTGACCAACTTCATACCGTGGTTCAGCGCCGAGGAAACTGGTGAGGTGAAGGTCAAACTCACTTTGGGGTAGTTCATTCCCATTGCACCCATCGCCCACCTATACTGGACGCCGTCTGGTCCAGTAAACATGTAGCTCCTGATGTTTGGGGCCGGCTCAGCGCTTTCCCAACAGGAAACTCGGTGGTAGTTCACTCACCGTCTCATCTTCCCGCACTTGGGCAAGAACTTGCTTCGACTGGTCATCCTTCCCCGAAAAACAATCCTATCTGATGAGAACCATTTCCAATAAATCCTCGCGACCTCGTCACTCGTCTCGGGTCCCGTATCATCCCCCTCCGTGTCTTTCTTATCTTTCTTGGACTTGGACTTGGACTTCTTCCTCCCCATATCGGTGATATCATCCTCGGGATCGGAATCGGCGTCGTCGTCCCAATGGAGGGGAGGTTGAATGGGTGAAGTGATCTTCCTGATCCGGGTGACACTCCGGGCAATCTTTATGGGGGTGTCGATCTGGTACTTTGCATGACCGGTGACTTCGTCGACAAGGGTCGTTCGGAGAGGAGAGTCCCGAGCGAATCGGAGTGTACAGCCGCTTATCGTGGTGTGGGAACCACCAAAGACGATGCGATGGTCATATATATGCGACCGGAAATCTGATCCAGGGCGGTATCACCTGCAGCCTGTAACATAACCCACTAGTCAAGTGATCGACATGGTCTTCATTGGACACCCAGCGATATTGCTGCGGCGCAGCAGCCGGGCGCGTCCACCAGGCGACCCCCGTTCTCAATGTATGATAAGGGGTTTTTGGATGCTCAGATGACATCGTAGAGCAGGGATGGAGTCCTGGATATCTAGTCGCGCAATAGCTTTCTTCGTTACCCTCCCAGCTCGTGGGTTTCGCTCAGCGCTTTACTTGATGATAATATGGGTACCCATCTTGAGCGATCTGTCTGAGGGTGTGTTCGACTTCGTTCGTCACGTCTACTGATAGACCTACCTCTGGCACCCCACTAACAATTACACTGTCCAATGGTCAACGATAGTCCATCCCCACGGAAAATAGAATACCGAATGCCAATGTGCGATTTATATCCCGGGAATCCCGCCATGCCACACGCACCGATCAGGTTCTACGACCGTTTCAATGAGCTCGTGTCCACCAGACCTTGGGAAAAGTTGCTCCCCGAATGCCCGAAAGGTGCGACTGGGCAGGTTGAAGATAACTTCACTCATAAACGAGAGACATCATCACGGATCTGCGTACTGATTGAACGCAACCTGCGAGGGTTCAAAGTTCCATGCCAAGCCATGTCCACACCGGCGGAGACAAGGGTTGTTCGTCTACAAAGTCGAGGCTGATGGTCATGAGTTTACTACAGGAGGTGATTATGCAGAGAAACGATGCACATAGGACGCCCCGGACCCCAATAGCTCGAGTGAGTCGAGGTTCGCGGAGTTCAGATTGCGATTAAAAAACTTGAGGAACTGGGTACGACGAAGAGGGAAACTCACGTCGGTAAACCCCAAGCACGACCAATGTCCCTCGAGAGGCTACTAGTAGCCCGTTGAGTTCCGCTAGCTGGTGAACTTAACCGCACAAGGCGATCGCGCGAACGGCCAACGACAGAAAATGCAACTCGAGTAGGAAGGGTAGGGCGTGCGCGCCGGGGGTAACCTCGAGGTGGGTGGTTAACCGGCTCCCCGAGTTTCGTCGCCTCGGACGGAAGGATCCCAGAGTGGTGCACGCCCAAGGCTCGTGCGCGCCGGGGGTAACCTCGAGGTGGGTGGTTAACCGGCTCCCCGAGTTTCGTCGCCTCGGACGGAAGGATCCCAGAGTGGTGCACGCCCAAGGCTCGTGAGTGGACGGGGGAAAACGACGAAATCGCTGTTATCCATCTGGCAACTCTCCTAGTTTCAGGATACGAACGGTGAACCGCAGTCGCATGAGACCGGAGACGTAGTTGGTGTGAGATAATACAGCACCAGATAGATGGAGTGTCTAAAAACCGGCGACGGAAGCTATGCGCGGGTCGTTGCCGGAGGAGTTTCCCTGATGCAGGTCCGCGTCCCAACGACATGCTAGATAACGGAGGCGAATAGCTCGATGAGACGGTCCACATTCCCCCGGTGGATTCCTTGAATGCCACTTCCTGAATCCAGTAATATCAAACTCTATCTTCGAAAAGAGGTGGCTTTGGTTCCTGTAGACCCATGCACGCGACACCAGCGGGCCTGCTCGGACACGTCCATGATGGAGAAGATCAAAGATATTTCCTCGCACATGATCAAGACAACACTACATAGGAATGACATCCCATCATGCATTAACCACCATCACCGCCACCACCACCGCCGCCGTTGCCGCTCTTTGCCCTCCTTTCTCGCTCCCTACGCTTATTCTCCGCAAACACGAACGTCAATACGATGTAGTCCAACATGTTCATCCCCGCCGGTTGAACTTCGAGTCGCGCATTCTGTCTCTTTATGAAGTGGTGTGCGCGCTCGAATTCAGCAATAACCGTTTTCTTCTCATCGGTGGTGACCAACTTCATACCGTGGTTCAGCGCTCAGCGTCAAGGATAGCGGTGAGGTGAAAAACAAACCCACCCTGGGATAACTCATCCCCATTGCGCCCATCGCCCATCTGTACTGAACGCCGTCTGGTCCAGTAAACATGTAGCTCCTGCCGTTTGAAACCGACTCAGTGCTTTCCTAACAGGAAAACTCGGCGACTGTTTGCTTACCCTTTCATCTTCCCGCACTTGGGCAAGAACTCGTCCTGGGTGGTTATCCTTCCCCGAAAAACGATCTTATCCGACGAGAACCACTTCCAATAAATCCTCGCAATCTCATCGCTGGTCTCAGGTAATCTCTTCCTATCTTCGTCCTCCTCTAGGTCTTCCTTATATTTCTCGGACGAGGACCTTTTCTCCTTCCCCTCGTCGGTGATGTCATCCCCGAAATCAGAGTCGGCGTCGTCGTGCCACTCATGGGGAGGGTGTGGGTGTGTGGATGAATCAACCTTCCTGATCCGGGTGACGCTCCCGGTGAGCCTTATGGGGGTGTCGATCTGGTACACGGCATTGCCAGTGGCTTCGTCAATGAGGGTCGTTCGGAGAGGGGAGTTTCGAGCGAATTGGAGCACGCAGCCGCTCATCGTGGTGCGGCGTGGGTAACCAGCAAAAGCAAGGTGATGGTCATATATATATGCGACTAGAATTTAAATTTGAGATGTTATCACAGGGTATCACCTGTAACGCAGCATTGGCTGCCTTATACACCCAGTGTCACCGCTGCGGTGCAGTAGCTGGGCGCGCTCGCCCGGCGTGGCGCCAGTCCGCACGAAATGAATCTCGGATGCTGCGTGTCCTCGGGGGACTGAGACGACCAAACCCAAGTTGGAAAATTCATCCAGGTCATGGGTTCATTTCAAAGATAAGTAACGGGATGGGCCACAGGCTCGGATCGTCAAAGACTTCGAATGCCGGATTAGCCCCCAATATCGCGGTGGACATCTCCATCATTGGGAGCCTACTGCACACCAAGGCGCTGATACCCGTGATCTCCCTGATACCGGCACCTTGTGGGCTTGAAGCAGGTGGAGTAACAGTCCTTCCCGGCCCCGGTAATTTGGAAGGTTGGCCGGGTTTCGAGCGAAACAGCGGCAGCGTCATGATTCCAGATGTGCGGTTTGAAGACAATATCAACAGCCCGAGGCAACGGACGGGGTCCTGACAGTTTCCTTATAAGTCCATGGATATTCGTGCGCACACGTCGTAGCCTCACGGATAGTCACTTAGTCACCCAATAGCACTAAATAAAATAAAACACCGTGGAATATTTCGATCGATTCATTAAATGTAATCCTTTTCGTCCATATCGTCCAAGAACCAATTCGCCTCAGTCTTAGCTCGGACTTCCTCCGGGATCTTTGTCAACACTCTCAGCTTTAGCAGCTCAGCGAGGGCCATGGCCATCTCGTAGT
>Ga0307517_10007048_pt1 | contig 16490 bp, 8 predicted proteins | sample 23_EM_MG_FD_194515 | JGI IMG/M metagenome (GOLD analysis project Ga0307517, IMG submission 194515) | Populus trichocarpa ectomycorrhiza microbial communities from riparian zone in the Pacific Northwest, United States - 23_EM | ecosystem: Host-associated > Plants > Roots > Unclassified | place... | reverse complement strand
CACTTGCCCAAGCAAGTGACCCGACTGGACACAAAAGGGTGCAGTTTAAAGTTTAAGGAAAGCTGGCGAGTACTGTTCAAGTGAATTAATTCACTTGAACAATACAATAACAAAGGAAAATGCCATAAGAAAGACCTCGTTATTGTTCGAGTGAATTATAATTCACTTGAACAGTGCAAACACAAAGAAAAAATGCATGCAAAAGGTGAAGAGAAACAGACCTGGAGACGAAGAAGCTGCAGCAACGTTGAAAGTGTGATGGTTGCTCGGTCTGTGTTTGTCTGTTTCAACCTTCTTCCTTCTGTTCTGTATTTGCGTCTGTTTTTTGCTTTTTCTTTCCTCTGCATCTTCGTCACTTTCTCTACTGGTTCCTGCACTTTCTTCTCCCCTGTTCTCTCTTGCGTTTTTTGTCTTTCTTTTTCTGTTTTTCTGCCTGCTCTTTCTTTCTCTTTTCTGTCCTGCTTCCCTTCTTTTTTTTTCCGTTTTTCTCTCTTTTTAGGTCAGCAGAGGCAGCGTATATATAGTCTATACACAACTATTATTAGAAAAGATTCAATGCATTAATCTAGGATGCAAATCCCAGCTGATTTGTAGTCAAATAATTAAAATGAGGAAACTACAATATTGTCATTGATTATGTGTTGATTCTAGTGATTTCTTTCCAACATTAACACATCATCCCAGCCATCTATGTTAGGGATAAAATCCCAGCCATTAGATGATGGTGAGGTTCTTCTCTTTATGGCATTTTGCAGCTGTCAAAAGCTATTGTTTCCTATGAATTATAGCTGCACAAAAACGTGATTTTCCTTATTCGGTGTGGTAGAAATCCTGTCATTTATGATGATCAAGCCCCGTCTCCAGCTTCCAATATCCTTCTTCAATTAAATCCCTCATTTTAGCACTTTTCAATTCAGTCTTTGGTCCAGAAAAAATCCCTCGAATCAGGCCCGCGAACTTGGGCGAAAATCCTTTTCGTGGCAGGAATCCCTGCTTTCACACTAGATATTCAAACGGGAATATCTTGAGCTTCTGATATTGAAATGAAGCGATTCAAAAGCCCAAATTCATCTATGTGTCCCGGACTACAACTTTGATGAAGGATTCAAAGTGAGATAAATTTGTTTTGAATAACAGAATTGCAACCAAACTAGGCTAGAAACCTTCTCGCAGCAGGATTCTATGTTATCACGCTAGATTTCAAATAGGAATATCTTGAGCTTCTGATATCGAAATCAAGCAAATTCAAAAGCTCAAATTCATCTACATGTCCTAGACTACAAATTTGATGAAGGATTCAAAGTGAGATAAAATCGTTTTAGATAACAGAATCTGGCAAGGATCTGGTTGGTCAAAAAGGTTTTCTTGATCTGACAATGCTAAGCATCCAAATCTGACTAAGAGTCTGCCCTAAGAACAGTGACCCCTAGAACCCAATAAAGGTGTAGGTTAATTTTTCAACATGTCATGAGTGACATAATATAGCTAGGATGGTCAGATATCGTACGAAACCAAGTCAGAATCAGAGCCTAAGTTGGAACAAAAAATTACGACAGCAGCAGAACCAGTTTTTTTTTTAGTGCAAATTTTAAGGCATTTATCCAACCTTAAAGACCAGATAAAGAAGGAACGAATTTAGCATTATGAAGACTCCTGATCAATCTAAGAAAACCTGACGATTTTGGCAGCAAAGGGGAAGGATAAAGAGAGCAGAAAACAGCTCAAACAGGGTTTCGAAAAAATATTTCTTTCTTTGCTTTTGTCAATCTTCCAGCAAACATGAGTTAAACTCCTACACTCAGTTCAAAAAAGGTATACACCGTCTCTAGCATGTGGGGTCCAAAAATGAGTAACAACAATAATCATCATAAATTCATTCAAACCTAAACAAATATTGTAATATTCATAACTTAAATAATTGTTCCAGCATTTCCATGTTAAAATCAACATTATGATACTCTCTTTTAAGTACTCATTATTTCAGCATACCCATCTCAATTGCCAATCAATTCGGGATTCACATTTAAAAACCAATGATCTGGTATTGTTTAATGTATATCAATCAATACGGTCAACTCATCTTAGTTGCCAATTAATTCTAGAATTCTCATTCGAAAGCTAATATTATGGTATTCCTTAATGAATACCATTCAATCTGGTCAACCCATTTTAATTACCAATCAATCCGTCATTCTCATTCGGTAGCCAATAATATGGTATTCCTTAATGAATATCAATCAATTCTCTCAATTTACATATCTTTCTTTCCATATACACTATCAATATCACTATTCACATTTTCATGGATTTACTAATTCACAAGTAAAGTTTGCGAGAAAATTATAAAGAAAATTACCATAAGGTATGGAGCACTTACCTGCTGTTTGACAATGAGCGACTCCTTAGCTAGCTGAATCACCCTAACGATCTCCCCTACATTGACAATTTTTTAAATCAATTATTATTGTATCCATAAATATTCCTTATTCATCGTAACATCTATTTTAACTCCATTCAGTTACTTGTTTACAACTAAATTCTTTTTTTTTTTCAACTTATTTGATACAATTATGATTTTTATATAATTATTCAATATCTGACTCTTTCTTACAAAGTTAATCATATCATTTTTGGAGGAAAAAAAAAGGTATATATCCCTTTCTAATCATCATCCATATATCCTAAATCATTAGTAAACAAAAATCAATTTAGGTACCAAACAATTCACATTTTCTTCAATTCTTCATTCACTTTCAACAATATCCTCCTTTAATTCACATAAAAGTTCTTATTACATCAAATAAACATGAACTCCATTTCATCTTGCTTTAATCTCAAACACAACCAAAATCTCACTTTTATTCAACCAAAAATTCATATTTGTCACATAGAATTAGAATCATTCATCAAAATCTTTATCTATACATTCAATTATCAAAATTACAATAAACTTACAAGAATAACATTATTGCATTAAACCTCTATTTTGCCTCTAAATGGTCGATCCATAGCGCTTCCCTACCCATCCAAATTTCTTTGTTATTTCAATATAAATTCACTTCCACAACAACCTACAAGGATCCTAGAAATCTAATTTCTAAGAAATGCACTTTCCCCTAACTTTATCTCAAGAACCCTAATTCAATTTTGATTAATTTTCTCGAAATCACTAAACTCTTGTTAGAATTGATACAAAAGAGTTTCAAGCACCTTAATTGGTTGCAAAATGTATTTTGAAAGTCGATCCATCAAGATTTTCCCAAAACTTCTCTCTTTTCCCTTTCTTTCCTCACTTTCTCTCTCTAATTGAATCTTCCCTCTCTTTTAATCTTCCTCAATTTTTAGTGTGAATGGGTTTTTCTCTCTCTATTTTCTCTCTTTTCACTCTTACCCAGCACTTTCTAGTTTTTCAAGGTGAAAGGAAGGAAGAAGAAATGAAAATGCTCTCATTCTCCCTTGCCTGCACCCTGTCAATTTTAAAGGGGTAGTAGCTAAAACGATCTGACCAATTTATTAAAACAGTCTAGCTGTTTCAAAACAGCTAGACTATTTTTTATTCTAGAAAAATAGACATTTTCAGCCATAAACCTTTCTTTTTTTATCTCCTTAACTCTTTTTTTCTTTTCTTTTCCTTTTTTCATTTCATTACACCATAATTTCTATTATGTTATTATTTTCAATGTATCTCGGGGTTTACATCTTCTCTTACAGTAAATTAGGCTTCAATTGAGTATGTATTGGTCATATCTTAATTATTAATTTGGGGAGATTTGTTGTAAAGGTCAAGAAAGAAAACCAAATGTAGAGTTCCAAGATATCTATAATGCTCTGGGGTAAAGAAACCTAGAAGTTATTTTTTTTGGCATCTTTAATTGTTGAGTAAAATCAATGAAGGTTATTTACTTGTGACTTATATTAAAACAAAAAAAAAAAGTTTTAGGGATTTGTTTATAGAGGATTTGAGAGGGATAGTTTAGTCATTTCGTTAAATTTTAAAAAATTTATTAATCAAGATGTAAAATCTAATTTTTCAACTATAATGAATAATCATAATTTAGACCAAATAACATGATATTACAAATGTAATTTTCCATTATTTATCATTATTTTAAACCGGTACTAATTAAGCATGTAAAGTTAAATTTTCTAAAGTATAAAAAAATTGTTATCATTACATGATATAGGGGTGAGAAAAAAAAACCAAACAACTGATTAAACCGAGAAAATAAAAAAAATAATTGAAAAAATAGAACCAAGATAAAAAATCAAATTAACCAATTAAAAAATCACAAAAGAGTTTTGGTTCGGTTTCCAAAGTCTAAAACCGATTGAACCGAACCGAACCGATTCAACTAGGCCAACACTTGAAAAAAAAAAGGTATAAATAGGATTATTTTTTTTACCCTAAATCTAAATTAGTATTCCCTAAGACAAAATCAACCACCCTCTCCTTTTGCTCTCTGCATCTCTTTTCTCTCCGATTTTCCTCTATGTTCCACAATTGTTAAGCTCTATGCTTCTCAGTCTTCCTAATCAAAGGCACGCCCCTATTTACTTTTGCTTTTAACTTTTTTATCCTCTTTCTTTCTATTTCTCACATAACCTTGTAATTGTTATATAATTTTTCATGCAAATATACCCGAAGAAGATTATTCTATTGAACCGGCAAAAGACCTTTTTGTGTTCTCCTTGATGTTGATCTTATAAGGACAACAATTAGGAATCGGGTTTAGTTATTTATTGAAGAGACCAAGTATAAATACACCAGGCACTCGATGGATGACGAGGATCTATGTAAATTATTTGTAATTGGTTTCCTCTTCAAATAATAATGTTTTGACGATTTTACATTTCAATAATGAATATCTTTTGATCTTTCCTTTGTTTTTTTTTTCTTCAATCAAATGACTTTTTTTCTTTCCTTTTGTTTCATGTACCTTTTTGCAAAGTTTAATTTTTGAGCAAGGATCTAACAAAAAGAAAATTGAAGTTGAATTTCTTGATATCATGCATGTCTAACAGGTTTAAGAAAGAGTCATGCTTGTTAAGAAAGCCAAAATATCGATATCTCGGAAAATAGACACAGAGTTGAGAAAATAGAAACAAGATAAAAACATAAACCCTAAAAAATATGGCCAATGAAAAAGCCCAAAAAAAAGCTCAATTAAAATAATTTTGATTTGAATCAGTTTGAAAGAAAAAAAACCAAACCTGGTTAATTCAAACCGGTTTTTGATTTGATATAAAAACTTAAAAAATAATAATTTCAGTTTAGTAATTTATTTTGGTTGAAAATCACACCACACCGAAATTAAGGAGCCATAACATAATCTTTTAAGTAAATGTCCCCTAAAAAAGTTACACTTGTTATTTTCTGGTGGTTCAGAGAAAATCTTGTCGTTTAAGATAATGGAATAGTCCTGACACGTCGTTTACCGCTTAATCTAATCTGCCCACCAAAAAAGGGTCTCTGCCTTAAGAAAGGTAAGAGAAGAGAAGGGTTTTTCTCTCCGCAAGGGTTTTGCTGGATTTTCTTCTCTTCAATGAAATAAATCGAAGATGGCTTCTTCCATGGCAATCCGTTGTTCACAGCCACCAAAACTGTTTTTCTCTCCACTCTTCAAGGTACGCTCCCTTCAACACTTGAATAACAAAACCCGAATCCTTCCTAAAACCCTCTCCACTTCGGCTATACCAAATGTCTATCAAACAACATCACCTCCTTCTCATTCTTCTGATCAAAGATTTTACGGAGACGAGTTGGGAAACCCTCCTCATCATCATCATCATCATCATCAGTCGACCTCACAACCTGGAAACTTCATTCTCAATCAACGGACCCAAAATCAGCTATACCCTCCTCCAAACCATTATAATTATCCAAATGCGGTATACCCTAATCAGGGTTGTGCCTATCCTAATCAAGAAGGATATCCTCAACAACACCAGCACCAGTATCAAACCCCTAATCCATGGAATCAGAATTATCCTCAGCAGGATAATCAATGGAATAAAAATTATTCCCAGCACCAAAACCCTCCTCAGGTTAGACCTAATGTTCGGGGGGATTATGGGCACCCCGGAAGCCCAAATCGATGGGACAACCGAATCAGGGATACCCACAACAGAGAAACACTGATCAGTGGGCCCCACGTGTGGGTCCGGCCAATCGACGACAGGATATGAATGTTAATGCTAGTGTTAATGCTCATGCTAATGTTCCAGCTCCGCCTCCGCCTCCGCCTCCGCCTCTTTCGGTTTATGACTTGGCGCGTTTGTGTCAAGTGGGTAAGGTTAACCAAGCTATAGAGTTCTTGGAAAGTCCGCTTGATCCATCAAAGGCTATTGGGAGTTTGGGATTAGTCCAACTCTTGAGCATTATTTGGGGGTTATAGATGTTCTTGGAAAGTCCGCTTATCTTAACGAGGCTGAGGAGTATATTGAGAAACTTCCATTTGAACCCACAGTGGAAATTTGGGAGGCCTTAAGGAAATATGCTCAAAATCATGGAGACATTGATCTTGAAGACCAGGCTGAGGAATTGATCATTTCCCTTGATCCATCAAAGGCTGTTGCTAATAAAATCCCAACTCCGCTAATTAAACTGTGGTATTGAGAATTCCCTTCAAGTGCAAAGAACAGGGGCCAGTGCTCTCCTTTGGCAGATTTGTTGTACATTAGTAGTCGTTTCTCTCCTTTATTCAAAGCAATTTATTTTTTTTAATTGAGCAGAATAAATCATCTGAAAGAAAGTGGAACATTTAGGAGAACTATGGAGTAATTTCTTTGCAGTCTTTTCCTTTTAAAACAGATTGCTGCACTTTTGCTGTGAGTTAACTTAATGCTCCTCTATGGTTTATGCAGGTGTCGATGCTTAATGGATAGTTTTCAATTGGAAAATTTGCATGGTGTTTTTGGTGGTTTCAAATCCTGTTTCCATGCCTTCCCTGCTTGAAGGTAGTCACAAATAGGAAAAATTTCTCTGGTAAACAGGTAACATTTCTCGTGAATTGATGGGGGAACTTGTTATATAAATGTGGTGGGAAGGGAATGTAAGGACCAAGGAGGATTATTTGAAGGTTTTCTCTGCTTTGATGTAATTAGCATACAGTCTTTTATGATTTCTTTTTTATTGATATGAAACAAGTCTTAACTGTCGATGAAAGCAGTGTTCGATAAAGAAGAATAATCCATTATTTTTGGCCTTCCTATCTGAACAGAACTTACTTCGAGTTTCACATTATATTAACTCGAAGACTTGAATGAAGTGTACATTATTTATTTATTTTCTCCCCTGGGATTTGCTTTCACATTATATTTTTTTTCTCCCCTGGGGATTTGCTTTTAAAGAAACCATAAAGCTAATTATTTTTAAAAAAACTAATATCAAACAATGAAATCAAAAAATAAAATAAATCAAAAATATATCGACCTATATTATCTTTTTAAACCCTCGACATGAGTTATTATGTTAGCACTATACATAGAAAAACTACAAAGCCTAATCCCTGACAAAGCAAATGCTGAAGGATGAAATCAAGAAAAAAAAATCAATTATACAAAATGATCTAAAAAATAGCAATTAAAAGAATAAGGGTGAAAATCAAAATAAAAAGTAAATTAGAGCGCAAGAATTTTTTTTTATCGAAAGGTTAAATTGAAAAGAAAAATAAATCTAAAACAATAAAAAAAAATAAAAATCAAATCAAAAAAAGATATAAATCAAAACAATCAAATTGGAAAAATTTATATATGATAAATTAGAATTGAAGAATCAAATTAAAAACAAATAAAATTTTAAAAAATGGTCAAGAAAAAAAAATAAAATAAAAAAAATAAAAATTAAATTTAAAATATCAACAATAAAAAAGAAGAGGAAAAAAAAAAACCTTGACCACCACTGCTGACATGTGTCACACCTAGAGGAACACGTCACTCCTACAGGAACGCGTCTACGCATCTAACGACATTGCATTTTATGCAACCAGAAAGTGTTGCAAACACAACAACTTTTAAAATTGAAATAATATTTAATCAATGTTAAAGACAAAAAATGCTCCTAATTACCCCAATAATTAAAAAAAAAAAAAACAAAGGAAAAGAACAAAAAACCCATGAACCTAAGATTTAAATTTTCTGAATCCAAGGTAAGCTGGCCAATTTATCATCATTAGTTTTATAAATTTTTTATTTTAAGATAATTAAATCATTTTAATGTGTTTTAAAAAAAATTATATAATCATATTCCTAAATAATCCTTTAATAATTAAATCATCGTGTAAAAAAATAAAAAATTAAAAATATGGGTCGGCTAAGAAACCAACACCTTGTACGAACACCTTGAACGAACCAGGAAAGACAGAGAAGAAAGAGGTATCAAGAGTAACAATTCCATAGAAAATTTTCAACAAGGCAATTGGAATCCCTAATACCAAAAGCAAAGCCAGCCTTGTTAGAATTTTCTGATTCAAAGTAAAAGACGTCTGATAACAAGTCCAGAAGTAACAACCACAGACAGATATCAAAATAAGCTCTACCATCCAGTAACTAACAACAGACAACCAAAGCATCCCAAGGAAATCATGCTAACAAGCTACTACTTCAAAGAAATAATTAACTAAACTGGGGCAAAGGCTGCCGAAGTTACATTTCACCAGTTTTGCATCATGTCTTCCACTATTTACAGTCTAACAAATAAATTATCTGTTGATAAGAAGCAAGAGAAAGAAATATCGATGGTTTTACTGAAATCCATAGTAGCATGACAGCCCTGGTTTTAGACTAGATATATCCTTAAAATTACCCGAGTTGGAAACACCAAAACCTGATAAAGATCATCAAAATCTATACACAAATTTAGGGGACAAAGAAAAAAGGATCAGAATGTATATATTGAGTAAAAAGGTTTCAGATTATATATCATATACAATCTCGTGAAGGATATGATAAAAGCCAGGAGGAACTTCTTTTGAGATGTGTGTATGTTAGCAACCACTTTCAAAAACGTGGAACCAGTCTGTTTATCTTCAGAATAGTGTTTCAAGCAGTTTCGGAGAAGACAAAGCAGACACAGATTTGAACTGCCATGAGAACAACTCGATTAGCAATTGGAATGAGATCAAACCACAATGCAAGTGCATTTACCATGGAGCCTGATATCTTGTAAATTTTGTAACACAAAGGAAAACACGTGAAGCTGACACAGAAGATGCAGAAAATAAATAGAAAGGTAAAATAAAAGGCAATCTAAGTCCCTTGAGCAGTACTCTTAGTTTATACCTTCGGTTGCCTATACTTCATGCGTATGGCATTCAGAGGACACCCACTGGTGTTCAGTTGTAAATCTTGCATTGCAAGAACTGTAGTTTTAAGATCTGACGCCTTGTAAGAAGTATATTTTTCTAGGGTTGGACTCTGTCAAATACACAAAAAAAGTCAGGCTCCAAATGCTTAATCTAAAACAATATCGAAACACAGATGATAGGAAGGAGAATGCAGACCCATGGATGGCTTGTCTGATCCAGAGTCCACCTGGCAAGAAATACAGATGATGCGGCAATGACAGAAGGAAGAAAATTCAAGAAACTGTAGTCAACTAATGTCAGTTCTGCTAGGTAATCAGCCAGGTACTCTAGTTCATAGCTAGGGCTCTGCAAATGTGCAATTACATATGTAAATGTCACTTTTTAATTAACAGAGGCTAGTATCTTCTGAAACAAACTTGGATATGAACTAAACCAACCACATTACCTTGTATGATGCCTGTGCTGCACGTAAAAATCTCCTGAAAACAAAGAAATTTGCAGAAGCAACTGCATTATTGATACTGAAATGATTTCTTGTAATCATAAATAAAAAGGTGAAAATTCGATTAGCTGAAGCACCTCAGAAACGTTTTTGCAGTGGGAGCAAATATTTGAAAGCCAAAAAAATTTAACACTTGAGTCTCCATCCTTAGCACCTGCTCCAGACTTTGGTCAGGACCAACACCAAAAATATTCCAACAGGGAGGCAAAATACAAAAAAAAAAAAAAAAAAACAAAGAAAGAAAGAAAGAAAGAAAGAAAGTAAATGTCAACTCGTATTATACAAGGGTTTTGTATTACTGCTTTACATTTTTGAATCCAATCTCAAATTTCACATGTTGTTTAGTCATTTTTCTTCCAGACCACCAAATCAGCACACAAATGAAGGAGAAAATGACAGAAACAGGGTTATATGATTCTTCATATCAATTTTTAAGGAGCTGGCAAAGGTACGCAAAATAAGAAAGGACTGACAGATGTGATAGATTTGAATAGATGGAAGACATAAACTAAAAGGAAGATGATATTCGCTTCACAGCTTCAGTAATTCATGCACTCATTTGGCAAACAAACAATGATGACATACCTCATGGCTCGTGTATGTGTTGTCAGTGATGAAGCAAAATTCTTCCACTCGCGGCGAACAAATCTCTTCATATTTGCTTCAGGACACAGAGTAATACATTTAACGTCAAACTAAACAAACCAATACCAGGTAATTTACGGCTCTGAATAATAAAATATTTTCACCTCTAGAATGGATATTTCAATTAGCTCCTAAACTAAGAAAGAAATTTTTTTTTTTTTTTTTGCTATGTTGCACCCAGCCTTTCATTAAAATTTCATGTTACCGTTATGTGCACTGAACATTGCAAAAGATATGAAGAACTTACGAAGCTATTAGCATGCAAGTGATACCAAGTAGTTGAAGTCTCTGTCTTTCAATGTAATTTTGAGAGAGAAACCTATCTATGAGATATACTGTAAGGTAAAGCGTGTCTGGCACTAACTTATATTCCTCAGACACCTGAAAGCAAGTTCAAACAGATCTGTGAATTATTTGTTTGGAATTCGTACTTCATATAAAAACTATATGAGTTTACAGATCCAAATCATTCAATTGATTATGATTTTATGAATAAAATAAACTAAATGACTAAGTTGGAGGGTGTGAACTATAAAACTGTTACAGTACATTGAGAAACTATAAAAGGTGAAAATTAAGATAAAAGAGTTTGTTTCCATAGAGTGCATTCAACACAGAAATGAACTATGAATGATAGTTCAAACGAAACATATTTATAAAGAATAAAAAACACAAAGCATACAGCATCAAAATACTTTTCCACATAAACAGATATAATCTGCAACAACCTTTTCCCAAACATAGTGGATGCCTAACTAAAACTTTTGCAATAATATTATTTCGTGGAGAGTGGTCTAATTGAAAGGAAAAGAAAAGCATATGTCAAATACACAAACGTTTACATACTACGTTACTAACAGCTGTTATAGGGTCAACAGTTACATTGATGCTATTATGGTTTCAAATCCCTATAAGGGTAGTTCAAATTAATCTGAAGCTTTAATCGAATATAGTATTTCAAAAAGAATTAAAAAATGATAACTTGTCAAATTTTGTTTTTATTTTTTTGTCACAATCTTCTTATGAGAACTACCTTTGTTTCTTTGACATTCAAGGCACAGACCTTGGATATGCATTATGCCTCAATGAAAAATTGACTACTTGAGTTTAATTTAGCTTGAGTTTGAGGGAGTTGGACCTCAAAATTGCACCTGTTGATGAATCTAAACACGCATGCATGCAAGTACACACACATTCATACCTCCATATACATGTGTGTGTGTGCGTGTATAATCATGAAGTGTCACATTGAGGATTTCCCTGCTCCATGCACAAGAGAAATAAGTGGAAATTCTGATACAAAACACTGACACTCGAAAAATGGTTGCCTATCTAGGAACGATGCACGCAAGTACACCCACATTCATATATATAATCCTGAAATGTCACATTGAGGATTTCCCTGCTCCATGCACAAAGAGAAATAAGAGGAAATTCTGATACAAAAAACACTGACACTCGAAAAAATGGAAAAATGGTTGCCTATCCAGGAACTATGGTTGAAGGATCTAGAAGACATCATGAAATATAAATTGAAAGGAAGACTCGGGAACTAAAACAAGAGCTGCTGCATCTAGAAAAAAAGAAAAAGAAAAAAGACTTAAGAAGGGCTAGAAAAATACAAAATAAAACAAATATGAGAAACTGAACTAGAACATGAGTATGATAACAGATTTCTTTTTATATGAGAAACAAATATTGCTTCTTCATTTTGAATTTTCAGTCAATGAATGGAGAACTCTCTGGATCATGAGATGTCACTTCATGCTTGGTATAAAGATAATTAGGGATTAAACTCAATAAAAATATAGATCAAAACTTAAAAGGATTGGCTTTCTCCTCATGAGTAGACCGTGTCTTCCTTCCCGTAAAGTATGCCTTGGAAGATCCTTTACTAATTCTAATTAAACAAATATTCTCTTTGTTATCTAAACCATCTAGTGAATGAGAATTAATCCATTGAATATGATGGATTAGAAAAACCATAAACAATAAGTTAGACAAAGTAAGACTTAAACTGCAAAGAAATAAATACTGTACAAGATCTTGAGTAACTTTTGATTAAGCTAAACATTCATCTAGATTGAAAGGATAAGCCATGTTATTTATCCTTAACGACGAGCTTAATTTTTTTAGTTGAATATAGATTATATTAGTTTTTTGTGAGAAAGATGTGCATCTCTGCAAGCACGAATAGAAGTATAGCATCATTGATGGTATAACAAACAATCTTTTCTTATCAAGTAACAAACAGCCAATGTAAATTGCGAAGTCAAAGCAAAACATCTAAGAGCATAAGTAAGAATAATCTCAGGCAATGAAATTACACTGACCTCAACAAGCCAATCAATTAAAATCCCTCTCATACTTTGAGTGATGTCTCGTTGCACTGTTTCCATAAAATTAGGAAGAGACCTTCGGACAAGCTGCAGAAACAGAGTAATAAACAATAAGCTAACATCAGTATCTTACCAAGAGGGAAAAAAAAGAGAGCTAGTGAATGTTTCCTCTTTCAAAGTCTCCACATATGGCATTAAAAACATGGAACATGCATGGATAAAAGCTTTAAAACCTTTTGTTGAAAAAAGATATGCGTTTGCATTCACAGAGAACGAAATTATGAAAAAAAAAAGAGTAAAAAAAGGAAGGGGTAGATAAAGAATGAGAATTTTTTTGCATATAAAGTACAAACCTCAGCAACACGTAAATTGCTATAGATATCAGCAGCGTAGAGGCTGCAAAGTTGAGGATCCTTGTGATCGCTATCAATGTCTATAAATTCTTGATCACGTGATATCTTCTGATTCTCCGAAACATTACATTTCTCTGCCATGACCATTTGAGAGAAAAATATCATTACCCGCTGCATGCATGCATACACAACAGAAGAAAATTTGGAGAACATTACTTTAAGGTAGTAGTTTATTCCCGTAAGTTTGTGTGACTCTTGATATTCCATTTTAGCAACTTCTATTGAATAATACAAACTAGGAAGTCTTACCTAGCAACCAGTGACCCAAAATGGATTTGACCTCATAAATTCAATAGATGCATGTGGCTGAAGAAGAGGGTTACTGTTACGATAACTGTTTAGCTTTAAGAGGGTAACAATCAAATTCCTCAGTACCGTCTTTCCAAAGAAAATCTTTGCATTTAAACTTTGCGGATCAGCTGTTCTAAGCATGACTGGCATAACACAGTGGTAGACAGTATGCAATAAAGTTAAAAGAGTCAAAAGAGTTAAACAATGGTAATTGGCTTAAGCGTTTCTGCCAAAGTTGTTCTTCTTAGCCACATTTATTTTTAATATATACCAAATTTAATGTTTTTATTTTGAGACCTTGAACTCCTTGCAGCAGCTACTGCTATAATGAACTTAAGCTTTTAGAATTGGGATTTGAATTGTGGCTATAATTGCATGCCATAGATTGCCTGTTCAACAATTGATGGACACCATTACATAAGCATCCATTGCTGTAAAGGAGGAAACGACCAGACTTTGATCGCAAGACTTCCTCTGTCAGAGCCTAAGAATTTGTTCACGTAACCACTTTGTCCTCTGGGCTCTCCATTTGACAAAAGCTAATGAACAATAGTACCACGTAACAGCTTTTTGACCACTTTTCACTACTATAACGAATTTCACTTGTTCCATTTTTATACAACTCTGCTTCCTGCTTGGTCCTATGAGCTCTCAATTTGACAAAAACTCATGAATAATACTATAATTGTACCACATAACAGCCTTTTCACTACTATAATGAACTTCATTGACTTCATAGTATCTCATTTATATAGAAGTAGGTTCAAAGAAATAAATAAGAACATTGTTACATAACTCGAAGACTGCATCAATGGATGTTGAAACAGGACACCGAGTACACAAACCTCCAACCAAGATGCACCCCTTTGTTTTCCCTTTTTATCACCAAGTTAAAATGAAGGTATCCATCAAGATTGCCATGTTTAAAGCGAAGAGTTTGAGTAGAATCTGACCTTTCTTTGGAGAATTATGGGGATGTGAAGGCACTCTCGAACACTGATTAGGAAGCTGAGGATCATCTATGCCAACCCCCCTTATGCCACTGGGTTGAGAAGATACATCTTTTTCTTGAGTACTTGAGCATACAATTTCAGAGTAAGGTACTCTTTTTACTTCTTGACAAATAATTTTTTTCTTTGAATTAGCTCTAAGATGTCGGTGTTCTAGGGCAACTGAAGGGGCAATTTTTGATACTTTGAGCTGACCCTTTTTAGCTATCTTAGCCTGACAAGCAGCAGAATTAAAGAAGAAAATTTAAGATTCTAGATTTAGGAAAAAAGAAAGAAACGAATTCATGACAGATGGGGTCTAATTTTCAGGAAATGCAGCAATGCAGTAGACATTTTCACGTGAGCAAGAAACCATATCCTGTTCATTTAGCCCCTTATATTATAATCATGAAAGAGAAGTAGGTACTAATTTTTCATTTGCTAAGCCAAATTTTGTCCTCAACATGTCCTTTTTTTTTCTTTGCAGCATACAAGATCGATTTAGTACACAAGAAGGTCCAGAATAGACATTAGCAATGCACAAAAGGACAGCACATCCACCTGAATTTTAGTTGCACTGAAGCAACTCGTATACGAATTCTCACAGCAAACATTTGTGACATCCTGAAGCACTGCTCTCCTCTTACGTTGATTACCTGCATTAGCAGGTCCACTAGTGTTGTTCTCATCTAAGGCTGCTCTTTTTGGATTTGCTCGCAAAATCCTTTTCTGGTCTTGTTTTGAGGATGCCTTTAAAGGTGGCATCTTCCCAGAAGCACGCAAGGCAGCTGCTCGTGTTACTGGACCATTAAGTTGCCTAAAATTAGAAGGAAGTATGTTTTCCTTCTTCATATTTACAAGCCGTAGATAAGAACAACACAAAGCATTAACCAGAAAGTAGGCAAGTAACCTGCAATAAAACGACCAAATCAGCACAATCATCAAGATATTCTAAACCAAGAAACTCTACATATTGAGGCATCACTTAGATAATCTAGAAATTATGAGCCATAACTTATAAGCAATGGGAATGCACGTCAGAAGAATAAGGGATATTTGTTCCAAACGAGACATCAAAGAATAACCCCACTCGCCACTTTTACTATAGGCTCATTAGAATTTGCATCAAAATTATCTATAAATCAGGAAATTTCCCTCAAATAGATACCATCGTCAAGAAACAAAACCTGCTATTTTGTGTGCATTTCTGAATAAAAAGAAAGAAAATAGAATCTGGCATAATTTTTTATAATGTGCATCTGAGCACTTTATCAAACATAAACCGAATTGCCAAATCACACAAAAAGATCATAAAACCTTTAGATCTACACAGATCAAGTAAAAAAAAAAAGTCCGACTCCAGTTGCATGGAGAAATATTGTGTGAAAAGATCATTAACAATTCAAATTTCATGGATATGTATCTGGAGTTCAAGTTGAAAATTCTCAATGTACCCAAAAGTTCTATCTTCTTGAGAAAAACTTGCCCTAAAAAAGATTGAGACTGCAATCACCAAGAAACAGAATCAACAAAATTCACATACATTACTTAATAATGGGATATAAATCTTATACATTACTTAATAATGGGATGTAAATCTTAGTGGCAACCATGAAAATAAAGGCAAAGCGTTCTTTCCTTGAAAAATCTTGAATCCCAAGATTCTACTAAGCAAGCTGGTATCTGTATCCAAATTCCAAGATTTTGAATCCGAATTTCAAGACTCCAACTTGTAACACACAAACAAGAAACAAATAAACCTTATGTTTCCAAAAATAAAATTCTGAATCTAATGAGTCTTCTCTTTCCTTTTCTTTATTTATTTTGGACACCTTGGCCATTTCAAAAAATAAATACAATTCCTAATAAAAGATATCAACTTCTTCTTCTATAAATTTACCTGCAAGAAAACACTCAAATTTCTTTCACTTCTCCAGACTTCCTAAGAAAAAAAAAACAGAAAATGCTGGTCAATAAACAAGCTAGTTGTGCCCCAAGGGGGGCGC
>Ga0307517_10007047_pt1 | contig 16496 bp, 11 predicted proteins | sample 23_EM_MG_FD_194515 | JGI IMG/M metagenome (GOLD analysis project Ga0307517, IMG submission 194515) | Populus trichocarpa ectomycorrhiza microbial communities from riparian zone in the Pacific Northwest, United States - 23_EM | ecosystem: Host-associated > Plants > Roots > Unclassified | place... | reverse complement strand
CCTTAATTTGTCTAATACAGTTGGCCCTTTTTCTTTGTTTTGTTTTTTTTTTTAATTCATTTACTTTATGCAATTAAGGACTTTCTTTTTTGCATATATCAAGATTTGATGGCATTAGGGAAAAGAAAAGCCCCCCATAGTTAAGGCCAACATTAATTATGGATGTCCATGCCTCAAAATCTTGACTCGAGTGAGTTGGATATACTGCGTTTGGGTAGAGGGAAATCTAAAGTCAAAATAACCATGTGCCCTCTGTCATTTATTACCGTTGTCCTTCTGTATTAGAGAATCTAGAGTGCTTGTCAGACTTTTGAAAGCAAATATTTTTATTTTTTTGTGGAGGCTATGAACGCGGAAAAAACTCTTCGGCACGACTGATTGTTCAGTGATTTTTGTATTGTTCTTGTATGCAAATTGTTGCCTCGAGGGAACATTTGCCATGGGCCCTCGGCAATTAATTGCCCTCGCCTATCTCTTGTCCATAGATTCCCCTTCCATCATTGCAACTAATTTTCAAAGATACGTGGCTGCTTCAATTCGATCTTCCTCTTCCTGTGAGCTCAATTTGAATTAAATCCTTACTTTGATAAGAAATTTCTAAAATATTGGGGTTTACAGGCAATAAATAGTATTCAACATAGCTGGCAACGTCAAGCTAGAAATCCAAAGCACTTCACCGTTCACCCCCTCTGTGTTTCATGAATTACCACCTTTTCTTTTTCCTTCCCTTGAGCAAAAAACCAAGAAGCTGAAAGAGAAAAGGGGCATGGAGGTAGGGATATCAATGGCTTTCGATGAGTCGGGAACATGTATGGATCTTTCATACTCGATCCCAACTCAATTGAGTCTTGGGTAACTATCGGGTACTCATGATTCGGATTTGAATGCTATAGTTTAGAACTATTTAGTATATAATTATCGTGGTACATGTATAGTTTTGTTTTTGAACTCCAAGGGTATTTATTTATCTTGAGTTGTTCCTGTCAAATAAACTAGTATCTATATCAAATTTGAAACCTGGATTTTTATCTCCAAGTTTTGCCGGAATCTGATGAAGTGAGTTGGTTCAGGTAAGTCTTCATCGGCATGAAATTAATTGCCATCCCAACCAAGCGGTTTCTGAATTATTATTATCTTTAAATTACTGTTGTGGCACAATTGAAAGCAACTATGCATTCGGCTTGAGCACGTTTTATGCATCCAAATGAAGGGAAGCTCCGATGCATATAAAAATGGGGGACACGTCCAAGCCGAAGAAAGCCAGAAAAAGGAACGGTTAATCTGGACACGTACATGCTGGGATGTGAAAGGAATTGCTAGTGCTTAGAAAAACGACATCCAAACATGTTTTTTCTCTCGAAAATGAAGATGGTGCCAGTGCCGAATGGAACAGCCTAGGTTTTGTCGTCCTATAATTGTGTACGATAACATGAATCATGATGGCCAGGTGGGCCGATGATGATAGATGATAACTTTGAAATATAAAGGAGTGGTCGGTGAAGTTTTGGATGTTCTTAGCTACTGTTCTTGATGATATTTCAGAGAGAGAGAGAGAGAGAGGAGAGAGAGAGAGGGCATGCCCGCTCGCTGTGGATTAGAGTTATCAGAGAAGACAAGGTAAATGCGTGTTTGGTACCGTAGGGTATGTTTTTATATATATATATATATATATTTAAATAATTTTTTAAGAATTTTTTTACATTAAAAAATTAAAATTATTGTAAAATAAAAAAAATCAATTTAAATTTTTTTAAGCCCAAAACATTTTTAAAATGCACATAAATAATTTTTAAACATAAAAACAAATAGAATCGTTAAAAATCAAGAAAAAAACTCTATTGGATCAAATAAATAGAAAATATTTTGCTAATCGCAATTACAAATACTCTACATTTCATACATATAGTCATTGGTTAGGTGATTGAGTGAACTTTTTTTTATTTAATCAAAATAGCTTAGTAATTCCCCTAATTTGTAGTCATATATATCTAACCAGTATACAACCATAAGAATCTGCTTTCACGAGGAAAAGGAGAGTGTATGCAATTCACAATAATGAATAACTCATTTTCCACTAAATAAATAAAAACATTGCAATAATTTATAAATTATGCTATCATGCTCTCTCTTTTTTCAATGAATTTGTTAGCATATTTGTTAAATTTATTCCAACTTGGCGGGTTGATCTAAAAATTTGATAACCCGAAGCCTATTTAAATTTAAAGTTAAATTGAAAAAAATATTATTTTGGTGAAATCCATTTAATCCAACAAGGTTATTAGTAATCCAATTTATCCAGTCAAATCTAATTTAAGTTCGTACGTATTCATATTAAATATTTTTTTTTACAAAATAAAATGATATTATTTTAATAAAAATAATTGATTAAATTGACTGATAATATAGTAATATATGCTCTTTTTTAGGCCAAGTTTTAGACGGACTGTGACAATTATATTTATTTGGCTTATTTTATTAAGCATAACCCTTTTTTAAGCTAAATATTGATTTTTTTTAATCTAAATTATTTCTAAACAAAACTTAAAGAAATTATAGAAGGATAACTGTACAAGCCCATTATCATTGGACCAACAACAATGGGCCGCATAGCCTACTGAAAAGCCCATACTCATAATCTGGAATCCTCACAAATTTTTAAGAACTCGGACCGTTTTTTAATATTTTTAAAAGACACCATACCTACGTTACCTCGCCGCCAAAACCACCACCAGCGCCACCATCCTTCACAAAACGAAATGACCTTCAAACAAAACTTCAAGCTTCCTTTAACGAAAAAAACTAAAATTTTACTGCTAACAGCAACCACTGGCACCGCCGCTCTCACTCTCTACACCAACACAACTACCACCGACTCCTTCACTAACAAAATCACCTCTCCAATCCACGCCGTCCCTCGCTCCTCTCGCGCAATCTCCACCGTCCGTAGAAAACTCTCCTCTATCTTTCTAAACTAATTACTTAATGAATCATGTTTTAATCGTTTCCATTTTTGGTGACAGATTGCGTTAACCATCGCTGATTACAAACTCTCTCTCCGTAACCTACCAGTGAACTCTGATTCTTATTATCAGAAATTATCCGAGGTAAATGAAGTATATTTGTTTTTCGTATTTTTTTAATTTATGTGTTAATTTTTGATTTAGTGAATATTTTAAGTTTTGATTTTGATTGAATTTAATTAATTAAGGTACATTTACGATCTGCGAAGAGGATACTAAAATTATGTGAAGAAAACAAAGGATTTTATGTGAAAGCTGGACAGTTTGTTGCTTCATTAAAACAAGTACCACAGGAATACTCTTTGATGCTTTCTTCATTGCAAGACCAGGTCTTAAATTTTGAATTTCTTGTTAATTTTGATTGTGTTTATTGCGAAATCCGTTTGTTTATTTGTTGCATGAAGAATTTGTGTCTGTTTCGTAGGCTAATATTTTGTTTAGTTATAATGTAGGCAGTTCCTTGTAGTTTTAAGGATATAAAACAAGTGCTTCAAAGCAATCTGGGTCGAGATTTAAAGAATATGTAAGTTTCGATTCAGTTTCTTTTTTAGATGTTGAAGGTGGACATTTGTTGTTGAATTATTATTATTATTATTATTATTTATTTATTTATTTTAACGTAAATGGCAGATTTTTGTCGTTTGATGAACAACCAGTAGCTGCTGCATCGATTGCGCAAGTGCATCATGCGATTTTGAAAGATCATCAAGAAGTAGCAGTCAAGGTTGGTTGGTGTCAGTTTTAGTTGTAAAACTCCCTTGGTTTCATTTTTTGCTTTAGCAACTAAGCAATTTTCTTGACCTAAATTTTGGAAGTTAAAGAATGCTTTTAACTGGAGATGATGTGATTCATTGACACCATTGATCCTTTGATAACATGTTTCCAATTTTACTTTGATTGTCTTTAGTTTGTTGAATCTTTGCTTACTTTCCAATATTAAAGTTGTCTGTGACTATTAATGCTGGGATTCTTCTTCTCTCTCTTGCCTATCTATTTTTTGACCTTTTCAAAAGCAAACTCTTTGCCATACAGTTATTTATTGGATATGTTGGATCTTGATTCATATGTGGAACTTAATCCATCATTATATATCCAATTTGCAGAGGAAAAACTTGATATCATTGTGATTTGATTCTTCCAATAAAGTTGATGATTACATTAGGAGAATCTATATGATGTTCTCTGGTGAATGTGGAACATACCCTTCCAAACCTTCTTTTTAAATGTTAGAAAATTTTCTTGTTCTTCAAAACTTTACGGATTCTTGTGAGTTATGTATTTAATTGTAACATGCTTCTCTTTTTCTGCATGTAGGTACAGTACCCTGGGTTAGAAAGCCAGATGAAGATAGACATAACCACTATGTCCTTTCTTTCAAAATCCGTGGCATGGGTGCGTGATAAAATTCTCTTGACAATTTAAATTATATCTCTGTTGCATCATAGTGGTATCATCTTTTTGTGAAGTTAGACTGTGGATGTTCTTTTTTGGATAAGGTAACAGTCAACACATCTGATGTCTCTTGAATCTTGAATATGAATATGTCTTCCTTTTCTTTTTGGACAACAATTTATTCTCCTGATTTTTTTTTTTGCATATTTCATGTGGGAGTTTTCACTTCCTAATTAACTTATACTCTTTTTATTTTGATGACTGATCCACTAGCTTAGAGTTATCTTTCTTTTTTCCCTTTCTTCTCCCCCCTTCTCTTTTCCACAGCTTTTCCCTGATTATAGATTTAACTGGCTGGTAACAGAATTCAGAGAGGTTATTTCTTCAGAACTTGGTCAGTGGTATTCCTTTGCTTATTTTATGCATTTTTAATCTCCTTGATAGACACTTGAAGAACTTGTGTAACTTCTTCACTGCATGCATTCTCCATATTCCAACATGAAAAATTGCCTGCAACCAAGGGTAAAAGTATGTGCTATATGATATTCCAACCTAAAGTATTCAACTGTTTAGAACGGATGTCAGTTAGTTACCTTTTTTTATAGGAAAAAAATGAATATTTTAGACCCCCTTGCCATCATATGGCCAGTCAATGCGATGCGGAACAAAAAAAGATTTGAAGCCTAATAAGAAAGAAAAGAAGAAGCTAAGAAGAAAAGGCTAAAGAAAAAGTTAGAGGAAAAGAGTTGGGGTTGGAAAAGTTTGCAACTTTGCAAATTTTTATTTGATTTATCAAAACTCCTTAACATTTAGAAAAGTAGTACATAAATACTAAAACCTTGACTAGAACAAACAATTGGGCTTATAGCCCACTAAATAAAATACCCAACAATAATTAAATCAAGCTCAACAAATAAAGCCTGATTAATAAACCTCAATATAAAGTTCAAATAAATTAAACCAAAATATAAGCTAAAGCCTAATCTCCATCGTCTATGATCATACAAGTACGTAAACAATGTCTCGAGTCCGGTGTCCTCACCAATTCTCCCGAGATTGGAGAAACTAGACCTCGTCAAGTATAGTTCAAGGCGACTCCAATAATGATCCTAAAGATCATGATTAAGTTATTTTGATATCTTTCTGATAATCAAAGTATAGTCAGTATCTAGTTATCCAGCCCCTATACTGGGATTCGTTGAAGTTTTCCATCCCTAGTGAAAACAACTTGTGCATCCAAAGTAGCATTAATATGTTCCTTTTGTGTCAATGATAAAGATAATACGGTAAGGATATCAAAAGGAGTATCAAGAATAAACTGTTGTGTTTTATATATAACAAGATCTTTCATGTCAAAAGTAGAACTAATATCAAAATTTAGTGATAGTTTAATGACATAATTATTTGACTCAATCATTTACAACACTTTGAATGGTCTAGCACTACTCACTTATTTATGACTGGAAAGATATGATTTTTCACTTTTCCATGTTTCACAGATTTCATTCAGGAGGCAAGAAATTCTGAGAAAACTGGCAAAAACTTTAAAAATAACAAGTTCGTCAGGATTCCTCGTGTATTTTGGGTAGGATGACTGAGATTTTCCTTTACCAACAGCTCATTGTCAAATTATTTGTGCTTACTGGTGAATGTAATTCTGAGGACCATATTAATATTTCCAGGAGCTGACCACATGTCAGGTTTTGACGATGCAATTTTGTTGGGGGCACAAGGTATGGATTTTGAACTTGCTGCATCTGTCTTGTGATTAGGATTCCAATGAACTTAGAAGGTCTATTTCAGTTCTCTGCGGGCCTTGAATTCTTTACAAGGCTGCCAGTAATGTATTAATAATACAAGCTTGGGCAACAAAATGGGTTCCGGAACCATAATTGCCAGGATAACCAATAGCGTTTTTTATTTTTTTCCCAGCAGAGAAAAGGTGCTACTTTTAACAAATAGTGGTTTATGACTCCAATTTTTGCACCAATTTTTCTACCAGTTACAGGGAACTAAATTGGGCACTAAACTAAAAGGTTCTGGGACTTATTAAAGGAGAAGTATCGGTTACCTAGCTCACTTTTCCAAAATTTTGATGGTGTTAAAATTCAAGATTTTTAAACCATCATTTTAAACAACAATTACAATATAACATAACCGATGAACATTTCTTCCATGATGGACTGTTGTTAAATCATGGACAACTTTATCTGATACTTCTCAGAAAACCTATTAAATTTAATGCACTGTTCATAGTATCAAACCTATTAAATTATAGCACTGTTCATAGTATCAAACCTATTAAATTATAGCACTGTTCATAGTATCATTTTGAAACGTAATGGTTTCTTTTAATTGGTCTCTATATTATTATGAGGCTTTTGGCTCAACTGCTACGTGCTATTAACATGATGTTCCTAGCATTTCAGGTTGATGATGTGGAATTTATGAAGGAAACGAGAATAAATCCTATAAAGGTTGGTTTCATGAGTCCCCTTTAGGTTGTTTTTCTCTAAATTTATAACAAATACTCAGTTTCCTGCAATTGAGATTGCTTGTAAACGTTCACAAATCGAGGATATCATATTTATTTTGTGGCTGGTCATGATTCATCATTAAAACTTACAATGCATGATGCTGACTAAATTAATATTTTTTACCGATCTTCCCTTAGTCTGTATATTAGGTTGCGAAAGCTTTGGTGGAAATCTTTGCTGAGATGATATTCGTACATGGATTTGTGCATGGAGATCCACACCCTGGAAATATATTAGTTTCTCCAGAAGGTCCAAATGGCTTTACTCTGGGTATGTGTTGAATTTTGAATTATCATAAATAAATTCTCATTTGCGAAAACAGCTTGTAGTATGAAGTTGTTTCGCCATACACCTGCAGTTATTTTAGATCATGGAATCTACAAACAATTGGATGAAGGATTTAGACAAGACTATTGTCAGCTGTGGAAAGCTATGATTCTTCAAGACACACATAAAATACAGCAGCTTGGCAAAGGACTTGGTGTTGGGAAGTATGCTAAATACCTCTCTGTCATTTTTCTTGGAAGAACCATGAACAGGTGATTTTTCTTGTTTTTATCTTTTACTGTGTGATGGTAGAGTTAATTGTTGAATAATTTTGCAATTAAATACAGATTTTTGTTAATAATATCATTGTCGACCATAGTGGTGATGAGATGATGGGGGTGATAATTGAAGTCTTCTTGATGATGTAGAGTGGTACAAGGGACCGTTCTGGAATTGTATTATGTGGTACACTTTTCTTGAGGCGCTACAGTATAACACCAAATATGAAACTCAGTATTTAACCAGGAAACTGGGGTTTTATGATTCCTAGGTATATAAGATTGTCACCTGACTTGGTTCTAACTTTCACTCTTAATTCTTTCATCACCTCCTGTTTCTTGCACTCCCTGTGTTTCTCCACAAATACTCGTTTTCTTTCTGTTCGTTTCATCCTTTACTGAATGTGCCTTTTAGCATTCCACAGCACATAACCCCACTTAAGGATACCCAAACAAAGACCGCAAGTGAAACATAGTTACACTGGTCTGTTCCTGTGAATTAGCATTTCTTATCATATAATGGAGATCTAGTGGCATTTTATTATTGAATATTAACAATTAAATTAGAGACCTAACTGAGCTTGGTTCATGCAACAGTAAAGCAATTCTTGGAAAGGGAATGTCAGATGAAGAAAAGAGTAGCTTGAAGCAGGAGTTGAATTATTTGAAAGTGGATGACTTATTTTCTTTCATGGAATCTCTACCACCTGACTTTCTCACTATATTGCGCACGGAGTAAGAAAAGTCCAACATCCTAATCATTTACTTTCTAATAAAGTAGCTGCGCAGCCCTTACTGGTCGGCTGTTCTTTTGCAGTGGCCTCCTCAGGTCAGTCATTAGGAAGCTGGGAGCTCCACAGAATGTCAGGCTATTAGCCTATGTGAAGTACGCAATACGTGGCCTCTCTCCAAAGTTGAGTCCTGAATCTGGTAGGTTCTTGAAATACATGTCCTAAACAAAGGGATTATTTGATAATTCAAGCATCTAGGGATCTTACTCTCTCATTTCCATGCCCCTGATGATGAGTTTCAGCTGATATATTTTTATATGCTCTTGTTCTCCTTTCAGATTCATCAATGAAAGTTACCTTCTCCAGATTAAGGACAAATGCGAGTTATCTTCAGCTACGGCTTTTTCTCGGTAAGAATGCATATATTTCACGTCGATAACAACCCTCTAGAGGCCTAGTTTAGACAACTGGATTTACAGGGTTTCCTTCTTTTGCAATTATAGCGGGACTGCAGCTGCTTTTTTGGATGGAGAAGGTCAAGCAATTTCTATGCACATTGTATAGAAAATTGTTGCTGAAACGCCTTCCTGGTAAGCATGATAATTGTCCTATATAGTTAAACCTCTATCAAACAGTATCTTTGGCACCATAAAAAATTATTAATTAATTGTCATATTATTTTATCAAGACATTAAAGTTTTAACAAAAATATCATTTAATTGAGGTTATTGATTTATCAAGGTTATATTGACGATGGGTATCTTGTAAAGGATGGGTGAATGGATGGTTGAGATTGATTTGATAAAATAAATAAATAAATAAAAATAAAGGGTTATGAGATTAGTTTGGGATTTTGATCTAAATTAATCATATTGTGCCATTCAATTGAAAGAGGGCAAATACATAAAATTATAAGAGAGAAAAAAACGATGCAACTATTTCTAAACAGCAAATCAAGCCACTGTTATAAAACCTGCTTGGCAGGTAGATTTTGGACTTGGCCGATTTGGGATCTATTTTATTTTAAATGAATTGACTCGGTTTGATCCGGTTAGAAATCTAGGTTAAAACGAACATCTACTTCTACACCTTTTTCACCTTTTTCTTCCATGAACTTGGCCAATTCCATCCGACGATCAAACATTGGATCCCCGTTCCATCAAATTACCATTACACTCCACTCTATCAGCTTCATTCTATCCATCAACTTTGATCCACCACCCACCGTTGGATTGCAAAATTCATGTTCCCGAGCAGCACCAAGGGGCAATGCATGGTACCACAGCAAATCATTAACAGCTAGTGGTATAACAGGATCATCATCGATCGATAGAGATTCAAACTTTCTCCTAATAGCCCCACTAAAACCTGGGCAGTGAAATGTATCAACCCTTTGATTTTCAATGGCTCGAAATCATCAAAATGAGCTACACGTAAGCCTGCATGTTTAGCTATGTTGCCTCCTGCACTTTTACCCATAACATAACAGCTTGAGTAATCAGCATGTTCCTTGAACCAAACTTCATCGCTATTTTTTTTTATGAAGTGAGTTGCTTCTATTGCATCATCGGAGGCCGCGGGCAGCCGGCGCTCAGGAGCGAGGCGGTACTCGACAGACATAACGATAGCCTGGAGATGACTTGCCAAGTTTGAGCAAAAGCCATGATAAACAATCGAGGCTGCACCAGTAGAAGTAATGAAACCTCCTCCATGCAAATAAACCACAACAGGGAGTGCTTTCTTGTCGGACAAAGAAGCATCTTATGCTTGCTTAGGTAGAAATATTCGAGCCCAAAGTGTTTTTTGCTTGGTTAACAGGGATGTCCTCGGAGAGAACTGGGGTTGGATTGTCAGGGTCTGGTGTAGCTGGGACGTTGTGAATTGTGCTTTGGTTTTCTAGTAATTGCACTATCAGGTATAGGCTATGTGACCGTGCTTTGTCACGGGTCAGATAAAAAAGCTTTCGAGAAAAAAATAATGTTAAGCTAACTTGGGAGTATTTTTTTTTTTAAAAAATCACATAATAAAAAATAAAAAAATACGGAGAAAAAAAACTCTCATCCATCTTAACTTATTAAGCTCGTAACTCGAATAATTTGACAAAAAAAAACTTAACTGGAAAACCTTGAAACCCAATCCTCAATAAATAAAATATATGAAATTTTAGAGAAAAAAAACAAAACCTAATATACAAAATGATAATAATAATAATAAAAAAAGCAATTATAAGCCAAAAAAAGACATGAACCTACTTGAGTTAACCTGTCAAACTTACGGGTTAGGTAATGAGACCAGGATAACTTGACAGAAAGAAAAATGAAGAAAATAATAAAATCTATTTTAAAAAAAAAACCAATGTCAAAATATAAGATGAGAAAAAAAATCAACTAAAAAGAATAAAATCAATGCCAACACTTGTTAACTTATAAAACTCGAGCCCAAAGCCATTTGATTGAAAGCACTAAATATAAAAAAAACCATGATAGTTAATTCTTAACAAATTAGATATTGAAGGATGAAATAAAAAAAAAATCAATAACACAAAAGGATTCCAAAGAAAAAAAAAGTAACTGAAAGGTAAAAAAAAGACAAACCTACCTTATAATGAGATCGGGATAACTCTATAGAAAAGACAAACAAAGAAAACCATGAAGCTTATTTTTTTTTAAAAAAAAAAATCAACGTCAAGTAATGAGATCAAAAAAGAAAATAAGTCCATAAAAAACATGAGAACTTGTGTTAGCTTATAAAACTTATGACTTGAACCATTTAATTAGAAGCACCATGAACCTCAAACCTTAAAAAATCCAAATATAAAAGATAAAATTGAAAATAAAACTCAATCATAATATATATATATATATATATCCCTAAAGCAAGCCTAGTTTTATTTTGATTCCAAGGTTAAGTTAGTAATTGAACTATATAAAAAAATTAATCTAAAAAGAACTCTGAGTAACTAATTACCTGATTTTTGCCTTTAAAAATAATCTTTAAGAACTTTGTACCTCCAATGAAAATGTTAATGATAAATGGATTACATAGAAAAGTTTATTTGACCCCTAAGCTTAGTCTTCTAGGTTAATTTGATGAAAGGCAAAAACATTAATTTCCTATTATAATCCATGATAAATCAAGTCCAATGCATAATGATTTTTTCACATGAAATAGTTCTGTTAATTTGGAGATATTAATCAGGATCGACTAATGATAGGTTTGTTTAGGTATTGATGTAGCCAGCTGACATTTTGAGACCCATCTAATTTATGCACTAAAGGTGTACGTTATTTCGATTAAAGTTATGAATTATGTTTTGTTCTGATTGGAATTAATGATATATCTTATACTAAATTAAAAAATAAAATAAAATAAAATAAATTTTATCTTGTTCAAAATCTTAGATTTCCAAAATTTTCAGCTAAATTCCAGCCAAGAACAAGATCTCATATTATTCCAGATTTTTCAGTTAAATTCCAGCCTAGATATTTCAACATCAAATTTCATTCCACTCGCTCTGTTCCTATCATGAAAAACTCTCTCATTTTTTTCCATCTTAACTAGATTGCGTTTAGTCTCCTCAATCAGACAAACCAACTATCCCAGTCCAATGCATTAAAACTTGTGTGATTTTTTTTAAAATTTAATTAACTTAGTGATGATAGAACATATCGGTCTTATGGTAAAAATATGGAAAGCCAAAGTATTTTACTATTAAATTGGATTTCCATCAATGAAGTTTTGTTCTTCAACAGGATAGGTATATGGAAAGCCAAAATCCCTTGAGCCAGATGATTCTATCAGACAACAAGATAGTTCTCTCAAAATTATGAGGGCCCTTCTGCGAAGGCTCAGCCAACAATTTGATGTCTCCAACCAGTTACTCTAGTTATCATACCTAGTCCAGGTTTGCCTACATGCTCAAATGTCTAGGTTGTATGCATGCGGGCTTAACTCAAAACAGAATATATGTGTATATATATAAAAATAAAAGCAGTCTTCGACATAGCCATCGAGTAAGAAGAGATTTAAGAACCGCCTTGCAGTAAACTAGTCGGCGACAAAAATTACAGTTGAAATGATATTGAATTGAATCAAACAAGAGACTGGAAAGAAGAAAATACAGCTGAGTTGTTTAAATTCATGAGTTCCCTACTCTTCCATCTTTCCCTCTCCTTTATTACCTTCACTGCTCACTTTGCATGCGAAGTCCTGTAAACAACACCAGCACCTCGATTAAGATCTCTGTTGGTTTCGAACTACAATTTGGAACAAAAACAGAAAACAATTAACAGAACAGAAAACCACAAGATATTACAAACATTGAAAAGTCGACAAACAAACATGAGATACAACTACTCTTGTTAACACATTGCTTATCTAGATGATATCAATATCCACTTCTCAGCTCAAGTTGATGACGTTCATGAATTCCTCATGGCGACATTTTGCAAGACGAGGAGTAGGTTATGATATAAATTGGAAACCTCCTATGAGACAAGAAGCCAGCCCTGATGTTTCTAACAGCTAAGTGATTGGCAGAACTAGACTTCGATGTTAAAATTATTTACTCATAAAAATCCTACATTCATAATCCTTTTTTTTAGCAAAGAGAAAAAAAACACAGATAATCATACGCTCCAAACTTGATTAACATCAAGGTAAAGAAGAAACTACAGCATTAAAACCATTCTAGAGCCGAGCAAAGTTGGTGAGTATCACATACACTTATGCCTTGATAGAAAGTCTGGCTTTCAGCTCCTCCGCCACAGCATCAATGAACTCCTCGGTATTGAGGTAATGGTCCCTACTAACCCTGCAACATGCACAAGAATAATATTAAACACTTACAATTCATATAAAGTAGAGCATAAACATTGATATACATTCAAAATACACTTTTTACTGGGCTGGTCTTACTTAGATCCATGGATAAGCAGAGCGAGATCCTTGGTCATCTTGCCAGACTCCACAGCTCCGATACAGGCTGCCTCTAGTTTCTCAGTGAAATCCAAGAGTCTGGCATTGTCATCCAACTTAGCCCTAACCAATAAAAAACACATTTAAATTATTGACCAGAGCTTTCAGCAAACTTAAATAGTATAATTTTCAAGACCAATGGCATAAATTTGCGGGATCATAATTACATACCTGTGGGCAAGTCCTCTTGACCAAGCAAAAATAGAGGCAATACTGTTTGTGCTGGTTTCACCACCTTTCTGGTGAACCCTGTAATGCCGAGTAACTGTGCCATGGGCTGCTTCAGCCTCTATAGTCTTTCCATCTGGGCACACCTGAACCATACCAATTTAAACATAGTCAGAGATGATGACAAAGAGAGAGTGAACAATATGCTAATATCTTAGTTGTTGCTGAAATTTCTTTCTGCAAACCATCCCCCCCTTTACACACTAGCATTAACCTATTTCTTGTATCAGCACCTTGATACAAGAAAATCCCAAGTTCCACTGTCAATCTAATAACTAAAGAGTAGTTAGAGGATGCATTTTAATGTGTCATTTTAACTGTGGCGCATGAGAATTAGAGAAGCTTCAAAATTGGGAAACCAATGCTTTATGCATGTAAAAAGTAGTCCATAAGGAGAAAAGGATGCAAGACAGTTTGATTAGCAGAGGGATGATTATTCTACTGCAGGAGCACAGAGAATACAGATGAACAGAGACGGCTATCAAAAATTAAACAAAAGGCAACTAAAAAATATTACAAGAAAGTTTGTCGGATATCATACCAATACAGAGGTCATCAAGCCAAGAGATCCGAAACCTGTAAAAAGACAGCCAGATATCAGTACTGAACTTCCTACCCAGAACCAAAGGCCACAAAGAAGAATTATAAATGTTGCAGCCAGAATAAGATAAGCACACTACAAAGGTTTTGGAAGCTGAATCTTCATGGTGTCAATGGTCTGTTCCACATACCTTGGGCCAAGAAATCACTCTGCACATCTCCATCATAGTTTTTGCATGCCCATACATAACCTCCTTCACTCTTAAGAGCATAAGCAACCATATCATCAATGAGTCGGTGTTCATACCTTCCAGTTCAACCATACGAGTTATTGACAATACAAATGCAGCCAAAACGAACCATCATCTTAAATGAAAGACAGTGAGTCACTCACCATATTCCTGCGGCCTCATACTTTGATTTCCAGTTGGCCTCGTAGACTTCTTGAAAGATGTCCTTGAATCTGTATCAAATAGAAAAGTCGACATATATCAACTAAATAACCAAAAGAAAATACAGGCAGGTTCATGAAAGCCAAGCATGGAGTTCTAAAAGGTATACAAAGTGATGAAAGTGTCATACCTTCCATCATACTTCTTCAGAATGGTATTTTTTGTGCTGAGATAAAGTGGCCACTTCTTCTGGTAAGCAGTGTTCATGGAAGCCTCAGCAAAAGCACGGATGGACTGCATTCCAGGGTCAAAAATAAAAGACAATTAACATACCTGCATTTTGGCTCATTAGAATAATCATCCGAAAAAATTAATATACCTCATCAGTGTTATACATGGCCAATGCCACCCCACCAGCACCTGTAAAGTTGTAAACCTCCAACTCAGTCTTCTCATCCTGTCCTTCTGGTACTGCAGATTGAAAGACAAATAAGAAATGAGAAAATATCAACAAAATGGGAAATTATTCCTAATAAATTGTGAATAAAAGCTGCAAATCAACAGAAAATCTTACCAAACACCAGCTTGAGCTTGCCAGCTCCTTTGATAACTGCATCAGTTGCTCGATATTGATCACCAAAAGCATGTCTTCCAATGCAAATTGGCTTTGTCCAACCTGACAACAACAATAATCAGTACAGCCCTAGTCCATCACTGAAATTGTAGAGCTGCTGCATCGACAAAATGAAAGTTACCTGGGACAAGGCGGGGGATGTTTTTGCAAATAATTGGTTCTCTGAAGACAGTGCCTGCAGAGATCGAATATGTAATTGGAGCTAAAAGCAAAAGGAATGTTATATAAACATATGGTCTGTCTTAAGTGCAGCTTCACTGACCATTCAAAATGTTCCTGATTGTTCCATTTGGACTCTTCCACATCTGCTTCAAATTAAACTCCTTGACACGAGCTTCATCTGTCAATAACACATTGAATATAAGAATTGTGCATGGCTGCTTTAGAAGAAAAAAATATATTGCCATAGGAAATTAATGTTCATTTATATCGATGTTCATGCCAACAGAGATGAATGCATACCTGGAGTAATAGTTGCACACTTGATTGCTACGTTGTACCTGAAAAGATTCGAATTTTCATAACATAATCACAGTCAGGTCAAACACTTAGTTCAGTACTATTAATCCAATATCTACACCAAAATACTCACAAGTAAGAACTGAAGGATCGATCAATATTAACAACTTTTTACATACATCTTTATATCTAAAAGGAGAGGATTAAAGGATAACTCTATCTGGGATAAAGGATTCTCAGCACAAAAGAACATATATATAAATGAACTGAACACTCACTTAAGAGCAGCTTCGGCACTTTCAACAGTGACTTTATCATCAGTGGCATCACGGTGAGGGAGACCAAGGTCAAAGTACTTGATATCCAACTCCACAAAGGGGAAAATAAGCTGTCGTCATTACACCAAAACCCACATTACAGCTATAATCCATTAACTCAAACCTTTATCAACCAGCAAGATAAATTCATAAATGTACAAACAAATATTAAAATCACCTTATCCTTTATTGACTGCCAGAAAATTCTGGTCATTTCATCTCCTGTATCATCACAATAACAAACAAGCACGACATGAGAAACAAAGAATGACATAAAGTATTCAAACACAGAAAGAAAGGCACCATCTTTGTGATTGACAAAATGACGATTCCAATAAAACCCAGATCTCAAGTAAAGGGATCAATCAATCCCAGATTCAAAATCAGATCCTATCCATGACCCTACAACTTTTTTTAGACAAAGAAACATAAGGATCCAAACTTTCATGCATCTACAAAAGCAAGGATGCTTACTTTATAACACCATTGCATCACTAACAACCAATCAAAGTCTAAACTTTCAGTGATAAAAAAATGAATCCAAACAGCTTAAAGTGATAAGATCATCAAAATGAATAAAGGAGTCAGAATTAAAAAAATAATAATCTTACCGTCCATTTCAACGATGGGGTTGGCAACCTTGATCTTTTCGAAAGCCATTGTTTTGTTGTCTTGTTTTCGTTTGAGCTGAAAGAGTTTTAAAGATTGAAACTTTAGGGTTGTT
>Ga0307517_10007046_pt1 | contig 16497 bp, 7 predicted proteins | sample 23_EM_MG_FD_194515 | JGI IMG/M metagenome (GOLD analysis project Ga0307517, IMG submission 194515) | Populus trichocarpa ectomycorrhiza microbial communities from riparian zone in the Pacific Northwest, United States - 23_EM | ecosystem: Host-associated > Plants > Roots > Unclassified | place... | reverse complement strand
AATAACATTTTCATTAACAAATTTTTCTTTCCACAAAAAAAAAAAAAAAAACACATAGGTCATAAAGTTTAACCATAATTCAAACCATTATTTTGTTTATAATATCCAAAGAATAAATAACTATGCTAATCTTGCTTTTAAGGTTTTTGTTTTTGTTTTTGTTTTTAACATTAGATCTTTTGTTATATGTTGCCTTAGATAATAGGAGTTTGGTTATGATAAAAACATTTATAAAAAATAATGGATCTTTTACTTATGGTTTTGCTATATTAAATGTTCTTTATTTGATTTATGAGGGTTGCAATGCAGACTAATAAAATTTAAAAAGTAGAACTATGGATGCACATGCTCTCCATCGAGTTTATGATAAAAGTTTTAGTGATGTTAGAAAGCTCAGCCATAATTCGAACTATAAATTCATATCTAATCTTGCAAAAACAAATAACTAAGTTAATCTTGCTTTTATGTTTTTTTATAGCATTAGATCTTTCATATATGTTTATGTTTCATTGGATAATTAGTTGGAACTATTAGTGTATACGCATTGTCTCCAATCAGTTGGATACATGTAGCACTGGTTTTATTCATGTACAAGATATTTATTATTAATAAAGGCTTTCTTTATTTTTAACGAAGTATATGACAAATACACAATTTGTCAACAAGTAAAGGTGGAACATCAATGTGGTGAAGTCAAAATAAACAAATGAGGAAAAAAAAAAAAAAAAAAGTATAACCCCTGGGGTCGATTAAATGAAAAAAATTGGAAGCTTTGATAGTTGGTATTTAATTATAAAAAATACTAAAACAATTGAGAGATTGTGCAATCATGTGTTTTGGAAAATCTTAATTGAAAAAAAAAATGATGAGGTGGAAATTGTCATAAAAACTAAGTTATGGTTCCTGAGGTTATGAGAATTTATGGTAATGAATTAATCTTGTTTTTGATAGGGAATATCTCGGCAGCCAGACCATAAGGCGGATATGGTGCTGAGACGTCACACACCGCAAGTAGGTGCCTTACACCTATACTTTGAAATCTTTGCACTAATAGAATTGTTAGATTTGCTTCCTTTTGTTTCTTGTATTAGTATGGAAAATCGTTAAATAAATAGGGAAAAGAAAGAAAAGAGATAAATGGAAAACTTGATTAGCTACTCTTGATATGAAAGCTAACAGTTAAGGAGTTTTTTGACATCGGTATTTTTGAATGTTAAGTGAATGTATTCATAAAAGACTTAATTAGCTATCCCAGGATTCAAAAAGTTAATGAAATCAATGGGTTGCATTGATATATACATTTACTCAAATTTGATTTGTCAATCCCGATAAATGAGACCAATGAAGTTCATTAGCATAGACATAACCACCCAAAGGATGGAAAATAAAAGAAAAATGAATTTGATTAGCTTTCCTGGACAATGGGGAAAGCTAATGATGTCAAGGTGGAAACTTGGCATCAACATGTTCCTTAAAGTTTATGATTAGTTAACCAATGAAATGGTAGCTAATGATATCAATGAGTTAGTGTCAACATTTTATTGATTAACCATTCATTAGATGATGATTAATGATACCAGTTTGAAATTAATATCGACATTAAGAAAATTATTCAAGTTATGGATATCTAATAATATGATGATGTTAATATGGGAAGTTAAATAAAAAAGAATCAATATATGTTAAGAAATGTTTTATTTTTGAGTTGAAATTAAAGGGAAAAAATATTTAGTAATACTTTTCAGTATATTAGTTAATAATAGTTATTTAAATAGACCATCTCACTTATGCCATGCATGATCTTACCTTATCTTACTTTTGTTAATATAGACTAAATATGTTTTGCATATTTTGGGATTGTAACGTAATTGTTGCATTTTGGATTATTGATGTAGGAACATAATTGTTCCTCCTTATATTTGTATTCCTATAAATTCACTTACACATGTTAGTTTCTATTTTTCTTTAGAACTTTTATAATTGTTATTATGTAAAATCATATGGATTAAAGTGATGTGATGAGTATAATTGATGTAATGAGATCTATAATGATTGGATTGAAAATTGAGATTGTGAATAGAAACGAAACAAGTCTTAGTCGATAATTTGAGATCTCCTGGTATAAGAAAGACTCTACAAGAATTTCAATAGAAATCACGATAGAATAATTTTTTTTGTTATTGAATTTTACTGTTAAGTATATCTAATTTGTTATCATTTCATGATATCATTGATCGAAAAAAGAATTTAAAGATTATGCTGTTACATATACAGAATGTATCTATCATTTAATCTAATTAGAACTATGACACTTATATAGCTTATTGGGATCCAACCACATCATCATTCCACATGTAACACTAGAATTAAAATTCATTTGTCTAGTGAATTCGGAAGAACAAATTCCTTTGCACGGTTCCAAGGTTCAAATTTAAAAATTTATCATTTTCATTTTCATTTAACAATTATTATAATTTACAAGAAGCTCTTGCTTTATTTTCCCTTTTTAATTTATGTTATTCTTTGGCTATTGTATTATCCTGTGTCACTTGAGTTAAGAGTTGTATTAGTAAAAACATTATTTTGATAATTACTTATTATGTGTTAAAAACTATACTTTTATTCAGGAAAATAATGAAACCTATAATAAATTATTTTGTTTTTCATTAAAGGCAGGTCACCACTGCTTAAATCCAAAATCAAAACAATAATTTTTTCTCCTCCCTTTAAATTTAAGATTAAAACAGTTTCCTTTTTAAACTATAATGTATTGTTCTTTTAAGTATAGCAGCCTCAATTAAACATTGTTTTTAGACCAAATTAAGTGGGCAAGAATATATTCAAGTTCAAAATAATTTCCTTTAAAGTGTCATCTGTTTGCTTCCAAAGCAAATAATACGAAACATGCACATAACAGGAGAGGTTGCTTTTGTGCCTTGAGTACTGTCCAGTCTACAGGACAATGCTAAAAAGTCTGATCCTAAGAGCAAATCCCTACTTTATCCTATACTTTGCAAAACAAGCCCTAATTATTTGTGTTATTTACTATATTTTTTAAAAATAATATTATTAAATTAATCAGGTTTATTAAACCCAATTAATTCAATAATCCATATCTCATTCATCCTTTCAATCATTTTATTTTATCCAATGAATCATTCTCTAACAAGCATAGCCTAGAAGAAGCAAGTAACAACTTGGTATAGGATCAGACATGGTTTTATTATTGCATCAACTTGTCTTTTTCCCACGAGGATAATTCCAGCAACGGGACAACGCCAAATTAACAAGTGCATGTGGAATGAGAGAATGGAATTACTAGCTATATAGCTCAACAAGGGATGTATTCCTCAAGTTGCATTGGATAATCAATAACAAGTCTATCCATACTTAGTAATAATATTAAGGATAAGTGAGACAACATGATCAAGTTAAGGAAAATATCTCTTGAATATGTCCTTACACAGTCTCTATCAATGTCTTCAGTAGCCCTCTGTTATGAAGTTCACAAATCAAGAAATGGGAATATCTTGTTCTGTTCCTTCTGTTTAGTCTCATATTCTATTGATGACATGATGTTTTTTATATTAATCAAAATCAGATGTCCAACAGTTGAATTGTGTGTGTGTGTGTTTTTTTTTTTTTTGCAGAATTATTCAAGGATGTAATATTAAAGAATCAGGTGAGAGTCTTTGATAGAACAAACTTTTACGTAGAGTGTTTTTTTTTCCTTTCATCTGGGTAAATTTTTTAGCATATTTGTTGACTTACCCAAAAAAATCCGTATTTATCAAACTTTGGCAAGCAATAGTAAACTAAAATGTAAACTACTAGGAGGTTGATTTGTTTCTCCTACTCTAATGATCGGTTTCAACAAAAAAATAAAAATGGCATATAAATCAATATGTAAAAGAAAAATCAGTTTACAATAGTTCATGAAAGAATATAAACTTGAAGATGTAGAATGAAACAATGATCAATTCTATGATCTTAAAACAATTTATTGTTTGCTATCAGTGTGAATACACAATATTGTTTTACAAACTTACTCAATCTCTTATTTTTTATGGCACAAATGCGAATAAACAATGAATCAAATTTTGTACATTACTATTTGTAATAAGAGCATAAAACCTTGATAGAAGAAAAAGTAAAAGACATGATTTTTTGGAAAGAAAAGAGTTCTTAATGTTAAAAATCTTGTTAGATTTGTCTTTTTTTATAAATAATTTTTACAGTAAATTTAACGTGAATCTTATTTAAAACTAGCAAATACTTCTTTGAAAAGGACACACCTCTATTTCAAATAGAGTTTTAAAAGACAACCTTTTATTCACCCTAACAATATCTCACATGAATGGAGATTATCTAATTAGAATAAAGTACAAAGTGGATATAAAAAATAGACAGTGAAAATGAAAAGTCTCTTTATCGAAGTTGCATTTAGCCTGAAACCTTACCTACTAAAAAACAATCGAATTCACTTGGCTAACCAATGAAGATAATATCTTGGACTGCTCTTCCTTTTATGTTAATTTAAACAACATAAATCACATTGTTCCTCTTTTTAAAATTTTGATTCTCATAATTTTTCTTTGTGGCCTTGAACATGCATTGGTTTTTATGAGTTCTCTAAAAATCTAGCCTTTTAAATTCTCATAAAAGTGACCTTGTTTCACATTCATTTAGGTAATTCTTATTAGGACTATCCTACAATACCTCACTTAAATTCCTCAAGTTATAGGAATCATTAAAAGCTTAGCTTATCCTAGTTTCCGTTCTAGATATCACTATTCATAACATGAATAGGTAAAAGTGCTATTACTGAATTGACACACGGATTTGACACACGAGTTAGTCATCCATTTAAACCTTGATCTTAGGATCTCCAGTCAACTAGGTCATCCATTTGAACCTAGATCTTGGGATCTCCAGTCAACTAGGTTGGATTGCCATCATGACAATTCTTTGAATATAGGCTTTAATCATATCTTCCTTGGTGATTTATCGACTTACTCTTGTTAAGCCTTTTATAAGTGGACTTGCAATGTTATCCTTTAACTTTACATAGTCACGAGGTAATTCCATTCGAGAGAAATTTTCTTATGATATTATGTCTTTGATAAATATATCGAGACTTACCATTATACATACTATTTTATATCCCTATCAATTGTAGATTGACTATCTCAATATATATAAATAGTTGACATAGGTTTTGGAAAACTTGGAATATCCTAAAAAAAGTTATAAAACAATTTTTTTTTTCTTTTCCAACATTGTCTAAAACTATACACTCAAGCTCCATAATAGATTTGGCTATGCAAGTGTGTTTAGAGGATTTTTAAGAGTAAAGATAAACCTATTTGTGGATTTTGAATATTTAGCATCAGATATCCAGTTAGCATCGTTATACCTTTCAAACATAGTTGGATATATTATGTAATACAATCCATATTTTAACTTTTTTTAGTGGAGGAAGCAAAACTTTGACAAGACACCCCCATACTTTTATGTATTTATAGGATGATCTTTGACCTTTCCATAACCCCCATGGTGTCTTATTCAATTTCTTAAAATGTATTTTATTTAGAATATAATTTTTTGATAAAATAGCCTTTATAAGTTTGTTGTTCAAGGATTACGGTAACTTAACATCTAAGAGGGGGGGTGAATTAAGTGTATCCCTAAATTCAACAATTAATGAAAATTTCTTCAAGTAAACACAATAACCAATAATATAATTAAAGTACTTGAAGTAAAGAGACAAGAGAAAAGAAATTGCAAACTCATATTTAACATGATTCGAAAAGCCTACATCCACATCTCAAGTACCAAACCATAATTGATTATTATATTCCTTAATTTTTCCAAGCCTTAGAGTATAATTCCACTTGATGAATCCACACTAAGCTTTTTGCACCACTTGAAGAAATTCTTTCTTCAAGTTTTTTCCCACTTGAAGATATGTCATCTTCAAGATTTATTTCTAGTAAAATTCTCTCACCAATACCAAAAGTTTTTACTTAAGCCTTAAAGGTTTACAAGGATGATTTTGTTTTCACAACAAACTCTCTCAATAGAGTAAACAATACAATTAAAGTTCTAATATCTATATAACTCACTAGATAACACTTATAGAATTTAAAGGTATTTAAGTGTAGTGAGAATGAAATTGAATACTCGTTGTGCTTGAATATAAAGGTTTAATAGCATAAATTATAGTATGATTAATGATTGATGATTTTGTAGTAGTTTTACTTTTAGAATAACTTGTATATCATATATGTTCAGATTCTCTTCTAATTTTACAATTAGACAAGCTATATGCGCGCGCGCGCGCGTGCTCCCTTATCTTTTACAATGCAATATATAGGAACTTTATTAATTTAGCAAAATCTAAGCAATTTAAATAATTAATATTTAATAATAACATATGCATTAAGAAAATCAAACTTCTCCCCCTAAATGTATGTATATATTATTTAGTGCATCTATCCCTTTTTAGCAATGGAATGCGTCACATGCAAATTATTCATCTCTCTCCCCCTTTGTCATCAACAAGAAATACATATAATGAAGATATAATAAGTAAGTATTCTTTGAAAATCATAAATAAGATATTCATTTCATAATCTCCAAAATCATACAATATCCATTACAAGGAGAAAAATAAAAAAACATAAAACATAATGCATATGATCTAGTACATAAAATCTTGGGTGATGGATAGTGAGAGAGAAGAGAAGCCATCATGCTCTTGATATCCTTCAAGTCGTTAGCTATTTTTGTTTGAGTAGCTCTCATTTGACACACTTCCATCTCAAGTTGTGTTAGGTGGTTTTCCACCCTAGATCACCATGTACTTGTAAAAGCCTTTTTTGGCAAGGAAGCCTTTGGTGGTGTCTCAAACATAACCTCACGCTCATCATCACTACCAACATGTTCTTCCTCCACAACGTCATGCTTTTCTTAAGTATGCATTCCTAGTTGGTCCTTAGAAACCCAAGAACTATTCTTATTCAACACATATTCAATCTTAGTGAGGGTCCTATTATCTATCTTTATGAGATTAGAATATGAGTTCCTATCCATACCCGTTAAAAGAATCTCAAAAATTCTCAAATATATATGTCAAAACTTGACCATAAAGAAAATATTTATACTTTTAATCATGTGCTATGATCATATTCCTAATCATAATGTAAGGAAGATTTATTGGTTGTCCTCTAATTGGTTATGCATATATCCATAAAAGTTCATCTAAATTACCTTTCTATGGTAATATATTATGTACTATAATCCTATGTAGAATCCTAGGTCCAAGAAGCAAATCTTGACTCTTAATCTTAGCATTTGGAAAAATAATGTACTCTAACCCATTTCTTAAAAATACATATCAATATCGAAAACACATCAATCATTTTCTAAACCTCTTTTTACAATAATAACTCTATTTGAAAAACAAGTCAAGAATCTTTGAATATTATCATCTTGGTATGAAGTAGGATTATTTTCCATTTTGCTTCGTGAAGTAGGATCATCTTTTCTATGTTTCCTAGGTGCTAGTATATTCATGAAATAATCCAAAAATATGATCATATGAGTGGGTTATGAGAGAGAGTTGAGTTTTAGGGTTTTCAGGTTTTTTTTTGTTGGAATAGTGATAGATTTATTTATGGATAGTTACTATCGTGAGCAACCATTCGATCGATTGTCGTGGGTCAAGTTTAACTGGTCTGCCAGTTGAAACTCAAGCTGATAATTTTCCAAAATTCTCTTTTGATCCTTTCTTTGCATTTAAAATAGAGTCTTTTCATAAAGAAATTATGTCCAAAAAGCAAAGAAATCCAGGGGCTAAAAATTTAAAATTTGGGAAATAGCTTCACTATCAATGCTCTAGCTCAACCGATCGGCCAATTGATCCATTTGTATGAACCGGTCGACCGATTCACACAAAAACCAGAATTTTTTAAACCTTTTCCTCAAAATATATTTTATGAGTCAAAATATATCATTTTTTCCAACTTTTAAACTACAAAACAGTCTCCAACTAAGACCTCAAAAAGTCATTGTTCACACAATAACTATCCTCTGCTTTAGTATCAACTAGTTAGCCAATTGAACTGACCATTACAAATTGGTTGACCAATTCATTTTAGACTTAGACAGAAAACAAAATTTGCATCATAACAATTTTTTCATGGTTTTCATGTTTCAAAGGTATATGTTTTTATCATATGAATATGTCTAACTTATTTCCATTAATGTATACACACAAAAATAACACCTCAAACATCTTTAGTATGAATAAAACCTAAATTCTTTTTTATTTTGCAAAAATGATTCTTAAAGGCTTTGTGAGAATATTTGCTAGTTTGTGTTTCGTGCCCACAAACTCAAGTACAATATCTTCTTTCACAATGTGATCCTTTAGGAAGTGATGTCTCACTTCTATGTGCTTTGTATATGAGTGTTAGATAGGGTTCTTAGGAAGAGTAATTGCACTAGTTTTATCACACTTAATGGGTATTACAATCAAATTTAAGTCCATAGTGCTCTAAAGTTTGTTTCATCCATAAAATCTAAGCACAACAACTATCCGCTACTATATATTCTGCTTCGATCATTGATTGGGCTACAAATTTTTATTTCTTACTAGCCTAAGATACTAGTGAGGATTCTAGGAAATGACATGTTCTACTAGTACTCTTTCTATCAAATTTACATCTGGCAAAGTCTATATCCGAATAATTTATCAAGCTTAACTCGCTTCCTTTTGGATACCACAACCCTAAATCTATAGTACCATGTGAATAACAAAAAATGCATTTTACAGTACTAACATGCAATTCTTTAGGGCAAGCTTGAAAACATGCACATAGAAATATACGAAACATAATATCGGGTCAACTTGCAGTTAAGTATAAGAGTGAACCGATCATACCTTGATATTTGATGATATCTACATTTTTATTGTTTTCATCCATGTCAAGCTTTGTTGATGTTCCCATGGGTGTGTTGGCTACTTTGACATGTTCCATCCCAAATCTTTTTAGAAGATCCTTGATGTACTTGCTTTGGTTGATGAAGATGCTATACTTTATTTGTTTGATTTACAATCGAAAGAAGAGGTCCAACTCTCCCATCATGCTTTAGTCTTAGTCCCTTTAAAAGGATTACCAATAATTCATTCGGGAGGGTGAAAGCTTACATATCTTAGCTCATTTAGGAGTACAAATGAGTTACTTACCATCTCATATTGATTGCTTGAGCTTGATTGGTCCTTATCCATACCTTCATTATTTGCCTTTATAGAAGTCTTATCATTAAAACTTAAATGTTGAACTCTTTTTTATTTACGTCATCTAGAATCTCAATAATTTTTTCATTTCGAGTTTCCTTAAAGATGACATGCATGGAATCTTCAAGATAAAATTTTTTATTGTTATAAACTCTATATGCTATGCTAGTTAGAGGAGAAATAGCCAATAAAAATTCCAACATCGAATTTTGAAATCAAATTTATCTAAACTATCTTTAGTATTGAGAATAAAACATTTTGAATACAAAACTTTGAAATAAGAGATGTTGGGTTTCCTTCCTCTCTGAAGTTTATAATAAGTCTTTTTAAACTATGATCTCAAAGTAACACGATTTAAAACATAGCAAGAAGTTTTTATGACTTTCATCCAAAAACATTTAAATATGTCAAATTCATTTAACATAGTTCTTGCCCTTTCTTGAAGAGATTATTTTTTCTTTTCTACAACCTCATTTTATTATATAGTTCTAGGTGTTGAAAAGTTATGGTGGTATTTTTTTTGTCATAAAATATTTCAAACAAATCACTTATAAATTCACCACCATGATCACTCCTTATGTTTATTATGTAAAAACCCCTTTTTATTTTGAACTTTCTTTGAAAACTTTATAAATTCATAAATTGTTTCATCTTTAGATTTTTTTTAAAAAACCCAAGTATATCTTGTAAAGTCATCAACAATTACAAACACATATATATTACCACTTATATTTCTAGTTCTAGTGGGTCTAAAAAGATCTATGTGTAGTAATTCTAAAGGTCTTTCAGTCGAAATGTGATTTTTGCTCTTAAAAGACGTTTTCACTTATTTACCTATTTGACAAACATCACATAACTTCTCCTTTTTTAAATACTATATATGAGAGACCTTTAACTAGTTCATTTTTAACTAGCTTAGAAAGGATGTTCATGCTAATGTGACCTAGTCTTCCATGTCAAAGAAAATATCATTATTACTAGCAACAAGACAACTTTCTATTTTCATGCATGCATCAATTTTAGTTTGGTAGACATTTCCTTTTCTATTTCCTACATAGATCACTTTATCATTTTAAAGAACTAAACAACATGCATGATCGAAAAAAAATTTATAACCTTTTTCATATAATTGATTAATGCTAAGCAACTTATGTTTTAAGCTATTAATAAGAAAAACTTTTTAAATGGAAGGAGAAGATTTACCTCTATTATTCCAACTCCAATTATTTTTTTCTTTTGAGTTGTCTCCGAATGTGACATTTCCTCCATTGATTTTGGTAATGCTTGAGAATAATAAGTCGTTTTCGATCATGTGTCTTGAGCAAGTACTATCCAAAAACCATTCCCTATATTCCCTTGATTTCTACACACAAAAATTAAGATGAAGTTTTTTGTATCCATACCTTCTTGGGTCCTTTGTTATTAATTAGAGGTGATTTTTTTTGGAACCCAAGTCAAAATTGTATCTATTAAAGTTCTATTTAAAATAGATTTATGTCTTTTGGTTTTAAATAAAATAAACAATAAAAATTATCTATGAAAAGAGACAATTTTAACAATGTTTTTAAGATTATGAAGACTATTTTCTTTCCAAAAAATCTTGTATTTCACTTTTTCTTCTGTCGAAATTTGGTTCACTATTTATCATTGTTTTCAGTTTTTTTCTCATTTATGCCACCGAGACTAAAAGATTGAGTAAGCCTATAAAATAATATTACAATTACACTACTAGTACTAAATAACAAATAATATTTATTTTTTAAGATAGCATGATTTATCATTGCCTCAATTTTTATCTTCAAGTCTATAGTCTGTCAATATTGTAAGTTGATTTTTTTATATATGTTGATTTATATGCTTTTTTATATATATTTTGTAGGGACTAGATCACTAGAGTTGGAGGAATAATAATTTTAAAACAATTTATTACTTACCTTTAGTGCTAGTAGTGCGATTACAATATTATTTTTAAAAATTACATAATTTTTTATTTTTAATAGCATAAACAAGAATAAATACCTAACCAAATTTCATATATCACTCTAGTTAAGAAAGAGCAGAAAATCTTGACAGGAAAAAGAAAAGAAAAGACATGAGCATTCTGAAAGACAAGAGTTGTTCTTGATTTGTAAAACGTTGCCAAAATTGTTTCTCTCTATAGACAATTAATTTTAACGTTATTTATAAAACAAACAGACACAACTCTAATTTAAAATAAAACAACTCTCTCTATTTTATAGCTAGTCACGACTTTTCCTTCCCCCACCAATTCAAACATGGCATAGTTTGTGAGAATTCCCATGAAAGCCGTGTTGGTTGATGAACATCAACATCAACTTTCAATTTTGTTTTTGAACAAAAAAAAATGTTTCGTTATTTCCTCCTTGTTTCAAGCCATACAGCTGTCCCAGTCCCACCCTCCATAATATTCGAGGATTTTGGCAAGAGAAAAACCATAGGTAGGTATAATATCCATGGCAGTATTTGTACAAGCAAGGTTCTGTTAATGTATTCACATTCTCCAGCCAGCATACCTTCATACGACAGACTTGTGCCATGCTGATGAACTAAAATTAATTAAATGGGCGAGAGTGCATGATTAAATTATCAACCGCCTCGATGAAATTAATGAATATGATAAGTGGGATGCCCCTTTGACTGATTACAGAATATATGATTAACTGTAACTTAAGAAAAGAGAAGAAGGAAAATTGTTATAATATTAGTATTCGCTAATCATCAAATAAGTGTTCTTGAAACCTATGAAGGATGATCACTGCCTCATACTTAGTTTTTAATTTGATTAAAGAAAATGAAATGGTGAAATCGAAACCCTTGACAGTTGGGTGATTCATACTCTACTGTGATATAAAGTAATTTATTATTACATTCTAACATTAATATATAGGGATGCATGCGTTTCTTTTTGTTTAGAACACAAGTTGGAGAAAAATATCCAACAATAAACTATGTCCATCCAATCATCTTCTCTTGGTGTGCATCCATTTTCGTAAACCCCACCTTACCTCATCGTCATCTTACTTGTATTTTTACTCTCTCTCTCTCTCTCTCTCTCTCTCTGAGTTTGTTATTCGTGGGTGTTGGTTGGATGTTTGTTTGTCTAAGAAGTTGAGCTCTGTCTGGGTAAAAATGGGCAGGAAGTGCTCTCATTGTTGGAACATAGGCCATAATTCAAGGACCTGCACCACTTATAGAGCAGCTGTGGCTGGTGGTGTTAGGCTTTTCGGCGTGCAACTTGACATATCTTCGTCTTCTGCTGCTATGAAGAAGAGCTTCAGCGTGGACTGCTTACCCTCATCCTCGTCACCATCATCTTCCTTGTGTTCATCTAGAGTTTCCATTGATGACAACTCTGATAAAGCATCTGTCGACTATTTGTCTGACGTTCTCCTAGGTCCTGTCCAAGCGAGGAAGAAGGGTGTGTTTTGGATCCTTCTAATTTCCCCAGTTTTTTTTTTTATTATTATTAATAATGAAGAGGAAAATATTAGTTTTAATTGATTTCTATATCAGTTCAGTAGGTAATTTATATCGCAAAATTAATTTCTTCTTGGTCACGAAAAAGATCTCTCTCTAATCTTGAATCTAATACGTGCAGTATAGTAGATGACTTGAATTGAATATTCGTAACTTTTGGATGTTAGGAGTTCCATGGACAGAAGAGGAGCACAGAACATTTCTAATGGGACTCGAGAAGCTAGGAAAGGGAGATTGGAGAGGCATCTCCAGAAACTTTGTTACTACAAGAACTCCAACTCAAGTTGCTAGCCATGCTCAAAAATACTTTCTTCGCCAGGCAATCGTCAACAAGAAGAAGCGACGTCCAAGTCTTTTCGACATGGTAAACAAAATATATATACAGCCTCATTTATGCAATTGACATGCTTTGTAATTTTCTTTAACTTCGTCTCTTACATGTATAGGCTGGAAGCAGCAGCAGCAGCATAACTACTTCCAGTCATCATGTTGATGGCTCCCGCAATACCAAGCAAAGTGATCATCCTGTCCCAACATATTTCAAGACATCTGGCTCTCAATATGCAACCATGCACCATGACACCACTACTCTGCCTCTGCTAGGCATTAGTAATTCTGATCACGAACAAGGAGTCAAATCAGATGTCCAAGAAACTAAATATTCTGATGAATTAGCTCCACACAACCATTCCATGCCATTTTTGCTGCACAGAGTGAATGATCCCTTGCCCAACCCTTCAAGTTCATCAGAAGAAATGCCTCCAAATGTAGCAGTACCTGATCTGGAGCTCAGTCTTGGTGCTTCAAAATCTTTGGAAAACAATAATCCATCCCCAAGTCTCCTTCTTATCAGACCTATTAGAGTCACCTAACACCCACTCAAGCAGAACCACAGAAGCAATATTAGTTTAGATATCACGCATCCAAGCAAGAGCGGACTTCGTTATTGCTAGTGGTCAGCAACAATATGTGTTAATAGAGAAATTAATTCATCACTAATTTCTCTTTTCACCTTTCAAAACTTAATTTCTTTGTTCAAATTTGAATGAACAGATTAATTACATTGATGAACACAACAATATTGGAATCTTACTCATCACCGCATACACTGCTGGTAAGCAAAAATCATGACTGTTCTGTTCTGATTAATTCATGTCTTTCCAGATGAGAGTCCCTTTATCTAGGTGCTTGGTTTTTCACATCAAGCTATCACATACCTTGGCTTTCCACACCATGCTACGTACTACCTCCATTTATTTCCCACATCAAGCTACCACCCACTTCAGCTAAGAAGAATTAAATGGTTAATTTATTATTCAATTATATAAACCTTGTTTCTAAATCTTGAAATATCATCGATCAATTATCTTATTTAAGTCCCAAGTCCTGATGATTGCAGAAGTTATAAAATCCAAAGGGATTTGTTTAAGATTTATTCCATTAGTTATTTTCTTGTTTCATGAAAGGTCAGCAAAAGAAGGAGGAGATCATGTTTGATCATGAAGCTGGGGCTCTGCACTTTTTGCATGAAAAAACATTTACATCACCAAATAAATGATAATTGTCGATGTCGCTGACGAATAAATACATGATACAGACAACTCGATCGAGGACTAATTTGTCGTGCCATCGATTATCAAGGATTGGGACCATTTCTTTTCTCTTTTTTTTTTTCTCTTTTTTTTAAAAAAAAAAGAACTCAGCGAACAAAATCATAATCCTGAAACTGGGGCGTCCTTCTCCTCTCTTTTATCGGGTCCCAACCCAACATTTTCAAGGAGAAACAAAGTTGCATGGGAGACAACAGGTTAGCTGCACTGGCCAAGAAATTCCCCTCATTAATTACTAGCCTCTTAATCTTAATTAGCTTGCTCTAATTAATAATCTTTTCCATTTCATTCATAATCCAAAGCTAGTGCAAGTAGAAAGATTCAAATTTATGAAGATGCATAATTTAAATTTTTTATCTTTTAATGTGTATGTCAAGTCATCTAAAATAAATAAATAAAAAATTAACAAAAGCTAAAACAGGATTGAAAATCCGGTATAGCACGTGAGTGAATTGAAATAATGTTTTCATGATTTTGTTATTTCCATTAAAAAACTTAAAACTGACTATTAAGGATGTTGAAATATTTTCACAAGACTTATTAATCATTATTAAATTGATTAGGAATAAATAAGTCATTTTTTATTTTAAAAGCATAATGAAACGACTAAAATACACTTGAAAGTAAAAAAAATTAAAATTGACATCAAGGAATATTTTTGTATTTTTCACAATGTTTTTTTTTTGTTATTATTAGGTCAATTGAGGGGTAATTTTGTATTTGATCAAATATAAAAAAGTAAAAAATAAAAATCATAGTCAAACGACCAAAATACCCTTAAAAGAAAAAAAAATAAAACTGGTGTCAAGGGGCTTTTTTTTTATCTTTTCACAATGATTTCTTATTATTATCAGGTTCTTTTTCACCTCCTCGCGATCGAATTCCCCTTTTCACGGTGTCATTGGAAGTGCAATTATGTCTTCTTTTATCTGGGATGACGCACGTTGTTAATGGTGGCACTATTTGTCTTCGACAACACTTTTTTCTCTCCATCTGTTCTCTCTCTTTCCCTCGAAACCCTTGTTTGCCATGCAAAATTTTGGAGTTGTCCTATGATTTATGAAGATTTCCACTTCAATCCTAATTTTTTTTATTTTTTATTTTTATTCTTGATCATTTTGTAGGACTTTGATTTGTTTTCAATTTTATCATTCAATCCCAATTTGAGATATATGGTGTTTTCTAATTTGATCTTTATTCTTTGATTTTTGGTTTTTTTATGGGTATTTTGTTAAATTGATTTTTTTTTCAATTTTACCTTCAATAAAAAATCTACTTATATTTCTTATTTAAATTATGATCCTCATTCTTTTGATTTTCTTGGGTCCATTTATTAAATTATTTTGTCTTTCAATTTTGATTCTTATTCTTTTAATTGCTATTTTTAATCCTTTTGTATAATAGAAACTTATTTTTCACTTTCATCCTTCAACATTTGATTGAGAATTAAGTTTCATGACTTTTTCAAATAGAGTGCTTCCAGTCTAATAACCCGAGTCATGAATTTAAAAAGTTAACGCAGGTTGACATTCTTTTTTTTAATGAGTTTTGTGATTTTATTTATTTTCTTTTCTATCAGGTTACCCTGATAGCTTGGCAGGATAACTCGGGTTGGCTTAGTTCTGATTACCAAGATTATAGGTTTGTCATGTTAACTCGGGTTGACTCAAATCGATTTTTTTAGGTCCTTATTTTATCCAATTTTATCCTTCTGTATTTAACAGGCTGAGAATTGAGCTACATTGTTGTTTCATTTTGATTTTTTTTCCAAGTTATCATGATCATTGTTTTTTTTTTAAATTTAGTACAACTATTGTCGTTGCCTTTTTTTTTTAATCATGATCATTCTTTTAATTGCTATAGAATATTCTAGGATTTTTCCCCTAGGTGTATAGGTTTGTGCATTGTCTGGCTTATTCTAATGCAACTCATTTTGTATTTAATTTAACTGATTAAGTATGGTCTGCATGGTTTCATTGACCACAACGATATTGTTATGGTAGGTCATGTTTATTGTGTTCTCAATCTCTATCCCGAAAGCTCTCATATTAGCATTTGAGATATTTATAAGCTGATAATAAGATA